>Ga0210247_101077_pt1 | contig 23516 bp, 22 predicted proteins | sample ChrtobMetP3_16mM_FD_155449 | JGI IMG/M metagenome (GOLD analysis project Ga0210247, IMG submission 155449) | Chrysochromulina tobin associated microbial communities from unialgal haptophyte culture, Seattle, Washington, United States - P3_16mM | ecosystem: Host-associated > Algae > Haptophytes >... | reverse complement strand
TACCGTATTAGGAAAGGACTCCCAGTATGGAAGGATCGTGTGTGGAATGTGCTGTCAGATGAGTGGCCCGGAGCGGTCCTCACGGCGGAGTGATTCTAGCAGCCTAGACTGCACTTACAAAGGATCGCCGCCCGGGCAGTCTGTCGAGCCCGACACAGGTCAAGAGTGGCAGCCTACGACACACAGAAGTCATGGCGACTCAGCGGCTATCGACGAGAACCGCCCTCTGCCAAGGGGGGGTTCGCTAGCCGCCCGATGGTCGCCCGCCTCGTTAGGTACGGTCCGGTGAGACAAAACAAACTTTTCTAACGCCTCTCTGACGCGTTTCGTCAGTGGTTTCGTTCATGCCAACAGGCAGTCTGATACTCGCAATCAGCGGGTTTGGGATTGGGTAAGGGTGGGTATGGTTATTTTGGCAAAGTTTGACAACCATAGTGACACAGTTCTTGTGATTATATGATACCGTGATACAGCCCTTTATGGCCATTCCCCCGCCCCTCCTGCCCAATATGAATCCCAAACGGCCGGGCTCCAGGAACGGAAGCGCGCCCGTGCCCCGTCGCGCATGGTTTCGTCTTTCGAACTTAAACTTTCGATAATGCGCTCGCCATAATGGGAATTACGTTACGAACACTAGAGTTGCGGGACCTGCCGGCTCCGGCGTACGCCCACGACGGCGCCTCTCGAGGGAGGTCTACTTGCCGGCGAGGCGACCTCCACGCTCATCTCGACGCTCATCCCCCCCCACCCCTCATCGCCCCCCCACCCCTCATGGCACAAGCTGGAGCTCTCCCCTGGGAGCTCCACGCTCCACCTACCGTACATCTACTTGCACGTCATTTCAGTCCCCCAACGCCATCTCGACATGTGATCGGCACCAGTTTCAGTCGGCACCAGTTTCAGTCGGCACAGTTTCAGTCGGCGCAGTTTCAGTCGGGCTCGTCCAGGCCGGTCTTCGCAGCCGTCGGAATCGGAGTCGTGGGCACCGCTCCCGCTTCGGTCTCTGCAAACTCGTCGGTGTCGTACGACACGTCACCACAGGGTGGGGGTGGGGGGGCTGTGGGCAGCGGTGAGGGGGGCGCGAGATTGGGGGAGGGCTCCGGGGGGTCAGATTGCCTAATTTGGGACGGCTTGTCGTCGGTCGCCTGCTGCTTATCGTCGGCCGCCTGCTGCTTGTCCCTGAGCGCCCTGTTGAGCGCCATCGGGCTTGAGCGGGTAGCCCTGCCGCGCGCGAAGGACTGCACACGCGCTGCGGCGTGAGCGCGCTGCTTCTTCTCCACGTCATGGGGCTCCGGCATGGGCTCTGGCGCTGCTGAGAGTGTCGGCGGTGCAGCGGGGGATTCTGCGGCGGCGGCGCCGGTTGCGGCGGCTGCGGCGGTGGCTGTGGCGGCGGAGGCTGCGCCGCTACCAAAGATGCCACCGAACCAACCGCCAGGCGCCGGCTTGACGACGGCCGGCGTAACGGCCTGCGAGTTCGGGGCGGGCAAGGCCACTGTCTCTGCTTGAGGGTCGAGGGGCTCTGGTGCCGCCGCGGACGCCGTCTCGGGCGCCACTTCGGCGCCGTCGCGGGCGGCGGCTAAGGCGGGGGCGGTCGCCGCTGCCGCAGCCACGACCGCATCCGAGGCGCTCTGGACCTCCGTCTTGACCTCCGTCTTGTTCTCGCCTGCGAGATTGCCTGCGAGATTGAGGACGATCTCGATCGAGCTCCACACCTCCAGGTGCGGCCGGTTGGCATCCACCTGTGGGGAAGTGATGGGGCGTCGTGGTGAGCACCTCCGGGCCGGGGATGGCCGGTGGGCGCATCCACCTGACAACTAGGCATGCAATCAAGAGGTCTTCAGGGCCGATCAGTGCTAACTGAGAGCCTTCTCAGAGCCATTCAGAGGTCATTTCCATGTCGGTGGCATCCACCTTCTTGACGATGCCCGCAGGCCCGTAGTGCGCGAGGATGGGCACCGTCTGGGAGTGGTAGGCTTCGAGGCGCGACTTGAGCGCCTCCTCGGTGTCGTCCTTGCGCTGCATCAGGGGCTGGCCCGTCTCATCGTCCAGCATCGTCGTTACCGACGGCGCCTGCTCGCCGAGGCTCTTGGGCGGCGCGAACTTGATGTGGTACGAGCGCCCCGACTCCTTGTGCACCCACCGGCCGCAGATGCGCTCCGTGAGCACCGCGTCGGGCACCTCGAGCGCCACCACGTAGTCAACCTTCTCGCCGCTCGACGCGAGCATCGCGTCGAGCATCTTGGTCTGCTCCATCGTGCGCGGGAAGCCGTCGAGGATGAAGCCCTTGGCGCAGTCGGCCTCCTTGATGCGCTCCTTGATGAGGTTCACCACCAGCTCGTCGGAGACCAAGCCGCCGCTGCTCATCATATCGTCGGCCTGCTTGCCCAGCTCGGTGCCGGCCGCCACGGCCGCACGGAGCATGTCGCCCGTCGAGAGCTGCGGGATGCCGAGGGTCTTGACGATCTTGGGGCCATGCGAGCCCTTGCCCGCGCCAGGCGGCCCGAAGAGGATCATGATGATCTTCTTCTTCGCAAAGGCTTCTGGAAACGAGTGCTTCCCGCGCATGAACTTGAGGGCTTCTGCGATGAGGTCGACGTCCTGGACGCCGTCCTTAGTAATGGGTTTGCTGCGGCTCGAGCCGCACATCGCAAGCATGGACTCGGATTGACCCATGCCGGGCGAGGTCGGGGGGATGGGGGTCACGGGGTTGATCGAGCGGCGGGCGGCTTGTGTGTTTAGACCCTCGGGCACTTTGAACTTGCCTCCTTTTGGAACACTGGCCCTATGAAACTGCGTGGCACTCTTTGGTGCATGCATGAGCGTGTATTGCATCAACTAGGTGAACGCGTGCTTTGACAGGGCTTCTGGACAGCGACGAATTCGTCCGCGTAACAAACTTGTACGCGAAACGAAGATTTGCTTTCCCACTCTCTCTTTATGTCGTGGCCGTGGGAATGGGGCGCGGCCAGCCGAATGGCCGTGGCGACCGTAGTGATGGATCCCTCCCCGTCACAACGACCAGGAAGGGCTGCAATGAGCACGCCTGCGAGCCGGGAGGCTCTCGCACTTCGCCCGGCTTCACCGCTGCACACGCCGGCGGCGGCGGAGAGCCCGCCGTCCATGCGCGGCGCATGGCCTCGGCCTGTGTCGAGCCGGAGCCGACGCGCCAAGTCCAAGGAGGTCGAGCCTCCCCAGGAGCCGGAGCTTGAGTGGCAGCCGCCCAAGCCGCCGCCGCGCCCGTGCATCGCCCCGAAGCTTGAGGCGCTCGACCACAAGTCGCTCAAAGAGCTCACGCGCACGCTGCTGCGGCTGTGCGAGGAGCTCAACGGCGACCCGCCGTCGACCTTCGCCGACGAGGTCGAGCCCTTTTTGCCCTGGAAAGTGCCCCAGGGAGCCGCCGACGCCGAAGGCGCGTCCTCGCCGTCCGCGCGTGTGCCCACTCGTCGAGGCCGGCAGCCCGGCGCGAGATATGACAAGGACGCGATGGGCAGCGCGAGATCGTGGCGAGGTGCGAGATCTGGCAAGGACGCGATGGGCAGCGCGAGATCGCGGCGAGGTGCGGGCCAGCTCCCTCAGCCGAGATCGGGCCCGATCCCTGCCTCGCCGGGCGGTGACATGCCGCAGATGCCACTGCACACGTCCGGCATGGCGCTGCACACGCCTCGTGCGGCGATCACGCCCGCGCAATTGGCTGCGCCCGGTGCCCCTCACCGCCGCCATCATCCCTCCGTAGAGGACTCGCCACGCGGCGAGGCCAATGAGGGACGCCATCCGTTGCAATCCGCCAACAGCCGCCGCCATGCTCCTCCCCACAGCGATCCCCACAGCGACTCTTCGCTGCGCGGCACGCCGCGCGCGCACAGCTCCCGATGCGGCGACGGCGGTGGCGGCGGTGGCGGTGGCGGCGGCAGCGGCGGCTACGGCGGCGGCGGCGGCGGCGAGAGCGATCGCTCCCTCAGTGTGAAGGCGGCGAGGTGTGAAGGCGGCGAGAGTGATCGCTCCCTCAGTAGCAGTAACGTCGCCCAACGGCTCGAGACGCGGCTGCGGACTCTCTCGTCGCCTTCACACCTCTCGTCGCCTTCACACCTCGAGGCTCTGCGGCATGAGCGGAACGAGCAGGATCCAGAGAGGCTCCTCACGCCCGTCGCGTACAGCGGCATCCCCGAGGGCGAATCCCGCGGGCTGGTCATGGAGGCGCTCGACACGGCCTTCGACGAGGACGGTGTGAACGAGGATGGTGTGAAAGGGTCGGGGCCGCTGCCCTCGGCGCGCGCGACCGCCTTCCACAACCTGCCGTACCCCTTTATTGCGGTTCGTCAACCGTCGGTCCCGATGACGCCCAACATGACGCCCTTCGGCTGGCGCGGGCAAGAGGGCAGCGGCGGCGGCGAAGGCGGCCGCCGCCGCCATGTAGACCCTTCCATGTTAGGCGAAGGCGGTCGCCGGGGCCATGTCGACCCTTTGGGCGTGCATGGAGTGCATGGAGGACAGATTTGGAGCGGCTCTGTCCATGGCGGTGTGAGCTGGCGTGGTGGCGGCGGCGGCCGCGGCGGCCGCGGCAGTGGCGGCGGCAGCGGCGGCAGCAGCAGCGACGACGAGTACGAGGACGACTACCCACCAACTCCGCTCCCGCCTACCCCCGACCTGCGGCTACGCTCGGCTGTGAATGGCTCGCCCGCTGTGAATGGCTCGCCCGCGGTGAATGGCATGGCGGCCCTGCCGGCGGCGGCGGCGGGCGGAGGTCCAATCTCGCTGGCCGAGCTCGCGCAATCTCGGACGCATCTGGCTCACGAGCTCACGCCCTCGACGGAGGCGTCCGTGCGTTACCGGCCGCAATGCTTGGCGTCGCTGGGCGCGAGCCCACCCATGTTAGGCAGGTCCTCCTCCCCGTTTGTGATGGCCGCCGAATGCATGCGCGCCGCCGCCGAAAAGTCGCAACGCGCCGTCGGGGGCGCCTCCATCTCCGACGGCGCCGTGCTGGGCGACGGCGCCGTGCTGGGCGAAGGCACCGACCGGCACCGGGCGACCTCGGAACGGGTCGACGAGGCCGCGGGGAAGCCCCTGTCGCGAGGCCCCTCCCCCGCCCAGTACGGCGCCGCGCCATACGACACCTCGGCCACGTGGCCCCTGTCCTCGGCGCCCACCACGGCGCCCGCCCACTCGGCGCCCAGTATGGCGCGCGCCCCCACGACCCCCCGCGTCGGCGGCGCCGTACTGGGCGCCGTACTGGGCGCCGGTCGAGCCTCGCCGACCGTCGATCCGCTCACGCTGCCCCACCGCGGATCGCACGCGGCGCCCAGGAGCGCGCGTGCGGGAGGCAGCGGGAACGGATCGAAGCAGCCCTCGCCCCTGGGCAAGTTCAACCTGAGCAACGACGCGGGCGGCGCCGTGGCGGGCGCTCATCACGACGCGGGCGGCGCCGTGGTGGGCGCGAGGGATCGGGCGGAGGCTCCGTCGCTACAGCGGCGCGGGAGCGAAGGGGGCGCTCAACTCGGCGCGCTCAACTCGGCGCGCTCCCCCGATGTGGATGGGCGAGTGCCCGTAACGGCGCGCAACCCAAAGAAGGAAGGCTGTGGTTTCAGCTTCACCACTGCGGATCCGGATGCGATCGACCATGTAGGTGCTCACCACGGCGCCCAGGGTACGTGGACGGCAGTGGCGGCGGCGGCGGCCAGCGAGGGGGACGGCGCCGTCGCGGGCGCCGGCGCGTGCGTCGCCACCGCCACCTTTTGCTCCGTCGCGGCCCGAGAGCCCGCCTCCTCCGCCTCCGCTAGCTGGTGGGACCCGCAGCGCCGTGGTGAGCACTCGTCACGGACCGGCCCGCTCTCGTCCCGCCGCTGTGGCGAGGGCGGCGGCGGCGGGAGTGGCGGCGGCGGCGGCGCGTCGTGTCGGGCGTGCGTCGCGCCGTTCGTGGGCATGGCGGCGGTGCGGGGGGGGGTTGGGGGGGCGGTGCGGGGGGGGGTTGTGCCCCTAGCGGCGGCGGGGAGGCGCCTCAAGGATACCGAGGGTTGGATGGATCTTGATGAGTCTGATGACGAGCTCCATGACACCCGCTCGGTCTTCACGACGCACCCTCGCTCCTCGCCCGGCTCCGAGGCCGATTCCGATCTCGAGGTCGATCTCGGCGAGGCCGGCGAGCATGCCTGGAAACGGCACGAGTCACGACCCGGCACGGAATCTCGACCAACCTCGCCGATCCCGATGGATGCTTACCTGGTCACCCCCCAGCGGAATGGGACGCCACCGCAGCGTGATGACGGAGGCAATCTCCCGAGGCAGCGTGATGACGGAGGCAATCTCCCGAGGCTCTCTTCGGCGGGCTCTCAGCACGATTGGAGCGCCGCCTCCACGCTCACCACAGCGCTCCGCACCCGACCGAATTTGGTGACCGCCTTTCCTAATTTGGGCACCGCCGCCTTCCGACCGATCTCGGGCCGAAACGACAGCGTCGACGACCTCACCGCCCTCGCCCGCGCCCCCCGCGCCCCCAGCGCCTTGGCGCACACGTCCCCGACCGCCCAGCACGGCGCCTCTACCGGCACGCCGCCCCCGCAGACCAGCTTGCCGAACATTCTGGAGGGTCATCCTGTCGACTCGTTCACCAGGAGGACGCCCGACCCTAATATGGAAGGGCTCGGCTCGCCGTTCACAAGGAGGGCGTCTGACGAACCTAGCTTTCACGGCGGGCGCTTCTTTGCCACGGCGCCCGGGACGGCGCCCGGGACGGCGCTCACACTCGCCCACTTGAGCGGGCCGCTGCCCGATGGCGGCGCCGTGTTGGGCGGCGAGGGGCGCTGCCAGAGCCGGGCGGGCTCGACGATCGCGGCCGCCGGGTGGGGCAGTGGCAACTTGCTCTCGGAGCGCTCCGCGTGGCTCACTTACGCCGATGAGATCGATCAGCGGTGGCCCGGACTGGGCGCCCGCGACGGCGCGTCGCCTCTCGAGGAGACCGAGGCGACCGCGCCCAACACGACGCGCCCAACACGGCGCGGCGCGGGGGGAGGCGCCGCGGGCGCGCCGCCCGACGCCCGACACGACGCGGACACGTGGCGCTCGCTCGCGCGCTCGCTCGCGGCGCGCTCGACGGACGCCCAGCACGACGCGCGCTCGATGGACGAAACCCTGCTGATTACCCCCGAGGACTTTTCCGAGAGTGACGAACCCGAGCACGACGCGCAGTCCGTCACCTTTGCGGACTACGGCGCGCCGAGCGGCGCGCCGTCCCGGGCGCCCTCCGACCTCTCCGACGGCGGCGACGACTCTCTGTCGCACCTCTCCACCCGACGCCACCTCTCCTCTTCCTACATGGCCCCGGTGCCGCCGGGCCGGCGCGAGGCGCTCTGGTCGTACCCCCGCTTCTCGTCGAGCGAGGACGACGAGGAGGAGGAGGGAGAGGAGGCGGCGCCGTCGTGGGCGGCGGAGGGCGCCGTCGTGGGCGCGTCCGGCCGGGGAGGAGCGCCGTCGTGGGCGCGCTCGGCTGCCCACACAGCCGGCCACAAGGTGCACGGGGGGCAAGCGTGGGGGGGGGACACGGCCGAGCGCCATGGTGAGCGCCTCTCCTCTGATCACAAGGTGCACGGTGGGCATGCTTGGGGGGGGGAAACAGACGAGCGACATGCCACCGCCTCGGCGACTCCGCGGGCGTCCCCCAGCCCCGTGCATGCAAGTGCTCAGCACGGCGCCCCCACCGCCTCGGCGACTCCGCGGGCGTACCCCAGCCTGACCCTCGACCTGACCTCCGCTGCCGCCTCGTGGTCGGCCACCGGGGGCGATCGCGAGGGCTCCTTTCGCGGCAGCATGAATGCGAAGAGCTCCTTCTCCCGGGGCGCCGTGGTGGGCAGCAAGGACGGTGCGCCCCGCGCGGCAGGCGATGGCGGTGGCGGCCGCGGTGACGGCATGCGCTCGGTGCTCACGTGGCTGCATGCATGCGCTCACCACGGCGCCCTCCCCCTCCCCCCCACAGGTGACGGCATGGGCTCGGTGCTCAGCGCGGCCGGTCTCGTGGATGCCGATGCACTGCCCTGGACGGCGCGCACCGCCGCGGCGGCGGCGGCGGCCGCGGTGCACTCGTCGTCCGAATCGCCCAACGAATCGCCCAACGAATCGCCCAATGCTTCGTTTACTATTCCTAAGTAGGATCTTGATCTTGAAGGGGCGCCGTGTTGGGCGAGCCCTCGAACTCTCGCGCCCCGCGCGCGTGAAACGTTTGAATGTGTGTCTGAATCTTTGAACGACACCACAGCGCGCTGTCTTATGTCGATCAAGAAGAGATACGACTACAAGAACGACCACACCGCCGGCGGGCTATCATGCGATGTATCAAACCCCCACGGACACGCGCGTCACGTCAGGGGAAGGTAGCAAACGCATCGCCCAAGCCCAGTCGTGCGTCCCCACAGCTTTCCCCACAGAAACGCTCTTTGTACCTACCGCACATAAACATGAGAAACACAGGGAAGGCCATCCTAGACCATCCCACATTTATCCCCAGGAACTTGCATCACATAACGCCCCCTCCTGGCCAAGCCAGGGTCTCTTCCGATAACACCGCTGGGCCCCTGGGAAACATACGCAGATGGAGGGCATCTCACCCCGCTTGGTCCATTCCTCCTTCATGTTGTGCTGAGCACCCCTGCATTCTCATGCTTTGCTGAGCGCTTCTGCAAGGGCCTGTACCGCCTTCCCAAAGCGGCTGCGATCCTTGCCAATGGCTCATTGTAGAACCACATGCGGAATCTAAGGAAAGTATCCAAAGCGAAGGATGGCGCTGGAAGGTACTCGGGCGAACCTGAGAATGCTTTCATCAAAGCCGGCGGGCAGCTCAATCGACGTCATCGAGGAGCAGCCACGGAAGGCGCCCTCACCGATGCTCGTGAGGCTGGCGGGCAGCGCGATCGACGTCAACAAGGAGCACTCATAGAAGGCGTGCTCACTAATGCTTGTGAGGCCGGCGGGCAGCGTGATCGACGTCATCGAGGAGCACTCATAGAAGGCGCGCTCACCAATGCTCGTGAGTCCAGCGGGCAGCGTGATCGACGTCAACGAGGAGCACTCATAGAAGGCCTCCTCACCGATGCTTGTGAGGCCGGCGGGCAGCTCGATCGATGTCAACGAGGAGCAGCCATAGAAGGCGTGATCACCGATGCTTGTGAGGCCGGCGGGCAGCTCGATCGACGTCATCGAGGAGCAGCCCGAGAAGGCCCCCTCACCGATGCTTGTGAGGCCGGCAGGCAGCACAATCGATGTCATCGAGGAGCAGCCCCAGAAGGCGTACTCACCGATGCTCGTGAGGCCGGCGGGCAGCGTGATCGACGTCATCGAGGAGCAGCCAAAGAAGGCGCCCCCAGCGAGGCTCGTGAGGCCGGCGGGCAGCTCGATCGACGTCAACGAGGAGCAGCCAGAGAAGGCGTCCTCACCGAGGCTCGTGAGGCCGGCAGGCAGCTCGATCGACGTCATCGACGTGTCGCCGCAGAACGCCTTCGCCGGCACGCACGCCTCGCCGTGGCGCAGCACGCACGCGGCGAGCAGCACCTCCATCGGCGCCTCGCCCTCGCCGCGGATGCACGCGCGCACCCCCTCCATCGGGTACGAGTCTTCACCCGAAGACTCCACGCGCCTCAGCGCGGCCACGTCCACCTCGAAGCCGCCCAGCCCGGTCACCTTTGCCAGGTTGGGCAGCCAGCGTGACGCGTCGGCCGCGTCGGCGATGAGGCGACCGGCGGCGCGGCTGTCCGACAGGTCGAGCTCGGTCACCTCGACGAGGTTGCTCGTGAGCGGCAGGCCGACGCGTGCGCACAGCCGCGCGCACAGGACGCGCCGCGCCCGCGCGCGCCACGCGAGGCTCACGCCCTTGAGCGCGCGCAGCGTCGGCACGTCGGCGTCCGCAAGGGCGTCCTCGAGGGCGTCCTCGTTGACGAGCTGAGTCGAGAGCCAGCACACTGGTGGTGTGGGTGCGTCGGACGCTCGCGGTGCGGTGGCGTCGTCCTGAGTGTCTTGCGTGTACAGCGGCTCCTCCGTCGCCGCCTGCCGCTCCGCCTCGGTGGGGAAGTCGCTCACGACGCCCAGCAGCCGCCCGAGCTCCGGGCCACTCTTGCCAGCGAGGTGGCCGGTGCACAGGGTGCGCGAGAGGAGGCGGAGAAGCTCGACGTCCACGTCGAGAAAGTGCGCGCCATGCAACAGCTGCGCGAGCTGCGCGAGCGAGCACCCCTCCAGCGCCCCGCCCTCCTCCGCACCGCCCTCGGCGACGCGCGAGAGCGTGCGGAGCGCAGCCGCAGGCACCAGAGTGGCGAACGCCCCCTCGGCGCCGCCCGTGTCGCTCACCCAGTTGGCGAGCGCGGCCGATCGCGCCGCGGCCGAACGGGACCACGCGACCTCCTCGCCCTCGGCGCTTCGCACCCTCACATCGCCGTCGGCGCCACCGCCGCCACCGCCGCCGCCGACGTCGTCATCCCGACGACGTTTCATTTTGCGATCGGCTCACATTTCACACTCGCATTCACACCACGGAAGCCGAGCAGCAAACGCATACCCAAGCCAGTTCCTCCCCGCACAGCTTCCCACACAGAAACGCTCTTCGTGCCTAGGAAAGTTTGCTTTTTGGTGACCGGACCATAGCCGGTGCGTAAACACCCATACAGTGTCACTTACAAGCTCTTTGTACCTACCGCACATACACATGAGAGGCGCAGGGAAGGCCATCCTAGACCATCCCACATTTATCCCCAGGAACTTGCATCACATAACACGCCCTCCTGGCCAAGCCAGGGTCTCTTCCGATAACACCGCTGGGCCCCTGGGAAACATACGCAGATGGAGGGCATCTCACCCCGCTTGGTCCATTCCTCCTTCATGTTGTGCTGAGCACCCCTGCATTCTCATGCTTTGCTGAGCGAGCGCTTCTGCAAGGCCCTGTACCGCCTTCCCAAAGCGGCTGCGATCCTTGCCATAGGCTCATTGTAGAACCACATGCGGAATCTAAGGCAAATATCCAAATCGAAGGATGGCGCTGGGAGGTACTCCGGCGAACCTGAGAATGATTTCATCGAAGCCGGCGGGCAGCGCGATCAACGTCAACGAGGAGCAGCCATTGAAGGCGTACCTACCGAGGCTCGTGAGGCCTGCGGGCAGCTCGATCAACGTCATCGAGGAGCAGCCATTGAATGCGCAATCACCGATGCTCGTGAGGCCAGCGGGCAGTGCGATCGACGTCAACGAGGAGCAGCCAGCAAAGGTGCCCTCACCGATGCTCGTGAGGCCGGCAGGCAGATTGATCGACGTTAACGAGGAGCAGCAACCAAAGGCCCACTCACCGATGCTTGTGAGGCCAGCGGGCAGCGCGATCGACGTCATCGAGGAGCAGCCCTGGAAGGCGTACGTACCGAGGCTCGTGAGGCCAGCAGGCAGCTGGATCGACGTCAACGAGAAGCAGCCAAAGAAGGCGTTCGCACTGATGCTTGTGAGGCCGGTGGGAAGCGCGATCGACATCAACGAGGAGCAGCCCCAGAAGGTGCCCTCACCGAGGCTCGTGAGGCTGGCAGGCAGCTCAATCGACGTCAACGAGTCGCAGCCATCGAAGGCGCACTCACCGATGCTCGTGAGGCCGGCGGGCAGCGCGATCAACGTCATTGAGGAGCAGCAATAGAAGGCGCGCTCACCGAGGCTCGTGAGGCCGGCGGGCAGCTCGATCGACGTCAACGAGGAGCAGCCATCGAAGGCGGACACACCGAGGCTCGTGAGGCTGGCAGGCAGCTCAATCGACGTCAACGAGGAGCAGCCACAGAAGGCGTACCCACCGAGGCTTGTGAGGCCGGCAGGCAGCTCGATCGACATCATCGAGGAGCAGTCGTTGAAGGCGCAATCACCGATGCTCGTGAGGCCGGCGGGCAGCGCGATCGACGTCAACGAGGAGCAGCCAGAGAAGGCGTGCTCACCGATGCTTGTGAGGCCGGCAGGCAGCACGATCGACCTCATCGACCTGTCGTCGCAGAACGCGTTCGCCGGCACGCACGCCTCGCCGTGGCGCAGCACGCACGCGGCGAGCAGCACCTTCTTCGGCGCCTCGCCCTCGCCGCGGATGCACGCGCGCACCCCCTCCATCGGGTACGGGTCTTCACCCGAAGACTCCACGCGCCTCAGCGCGGCCACGTCCACCTCGAAGCCGCCCAGCCCGGTCACCTTTGCCATGTTGGGCAGCCAGCGCGACGCGTCGGCCGCGTCGGCGATGAGGCGACCGGCGGCGCGGCTGTCCGACAGGTCGAGCTCGGTCACCTCGACGAGGTTGCTCGTGAGCGGCAGGCCGACGCGTGCGCACAGCCGCGCGCACAGGACGCGCCGCGCCCGCGCGCGCCACGCGAGGCTCACGCCCTTGAGCGCGCGCAGCGTCGGCACGTCGGCGTCCGCAAGGGCGTCCTCGAGGGCGTCCTCGTTGACGAGCTGAGTCGAGAGCCAGCACACTGGTGGTGTGGGTGCGTCGGACGCTCGCGGTGCGGTGGCGTCGTCCTGAGTGTCTTGCGTGTACAGCGGCTCCTCCGTCGCCGCCTGCCGCTCCGCCTCGGTGGGGAAGTCGCTCACGACGCCCAGCAGCCGCCCGAGCTCCGGGCCACTCTTGCCAGCGAGGTGGCCGGTGCACAGGGTGCGCGAGAGGAGGCGGAGAAGCTCGACGTCCACGTCGAGAAAGTGCGCGCCATGCAACAGCTGCGCGAGCTGCGCGAGCGAGCACCCCTCCAGCGCCCCGCCCTCCTCCGCACCGCCCTCGGCGACGCGCGAGAGCGTGCGGAGCGCAGCCGCAGGCACCAGAGTGGCGAACGCCCCCTCGGCGCCGCCCGTGTCGCTCACCCAGTTGGCGAGCGCGGCCGATCGCGCCGCGGCCGAACGGGACCACGCGACCTCCTCGCCCTCGGCGCTTCGCACCCTCACATCGCCGTCGGCGCCACCGCCGCCACCGCCGCCGCCGACGTCGTCATCCCGACGACGTTTCATTTTGCGATCGGCTCACATTTCACACTCGCATTCACACCACGGAAGCCGAGCAGCAAACGCATACCCAAGCCAGTTCCTCCCCGCACAGCTTCCCACACAGAAACGCTCTTCGTGCCTAGGAAAGTTTGCTTTTTGGTGACCGGACCATAGCCGGTGCGTAAACACCCATACAGTGTCACTTACAAGCTCTTTGTACCTACCGCACATACACATGAGAGGCGCAGGGAAGGCCATCCTAGACCATCCCACATTTATCCCCAGGAACTTGCATCACATAACACGCCCTCCTGGCCAAGCCAGGGTCTCTTCCGATAACACCGCTGGGCCCCTGGGAAACATACGCAGATGGAGGGCATCTCACCCCGCTTGGTCCATTCCTCCTTCATGTTGTGCTGAGCACCCCTGCATTCTCATGCTTTGCTGAGCGAGCGCTTCTGCAAGGCCCTGTACCGCCTTCCCAAAGCGGCTGCGATCCTTGCCATAGGCTCATTGTAGAACCACATGCGGAATCTAAGGCAAATATCCAAATCGAAGGATGGCGCTGGGAGGTACTCCGGCGAACCTGAGAATGATTTCATCGAAGCCGGCGGGCAGCTCAATCGACGTCATCGAGGAGCAGCCACGGAAGGCGCCCTCACCGATGCTCGTGAGGCTGGCGGGTAGCGCGATCGACGTCAACAAGGAGCACTCATAGAAGGCGTGCTCACTAATGCTTGTGAGGCCGGCCGGCAGCGTGATCGACGTCATCGAGGAGCACTCACAGAAGGCGTACTCACCGATGCTCGTGAGGCTGGCAGGCAGCTCGATCGACGTCATCGAGGAGCAGCCCCAGAAGGCGTAACCACCGAGGCTTGTGAGGCCGGCGGGCAGCGCGATCAACGTCAACGAGGAGCAGCCAGAGAAGGCGTAACCACCGAGGCTCGTGAGGCCGGCGGGCAGCTCGATTGACGTCAATGAGGAGCAGCCTGAGAAGATGGCCTTACCGATGCTCGTGAGGCCGGCGGGCAGCTCGATCGACGTCAACGAGGAGCAGCCACCGAAGGCACACTCACCGAGGCTAGTGAGGCCGGCAGGCAGCGCGATCGACGTCAACGAGGAGCAGCCAGAGAAGGCGAAACGGCCGATGCTTGTGAGGCCGGCGGGCAGCGCGATCGACGTCAACGAGGAGCAGCCCCAGAAGGCGAAACGGCCGATGCTTGTGAGGCCGGCGGGCAGCGCGATCGACGTCATCGACGTGTCGCCGCGGAACGCGTTCGCCGGCACGTGCGCCTCACCATCGCGAAGCACGCACGCGGCGAGCAGCACCTCCATCGGCGCCTCGCCCTCGCCGCGGATAAACGCGCGCACCCCCGCCATCTGGTACGTTTCTTCACCCGAAGACGCCACGCGCCTCAGCGCGGCCACGTCCACCTCGAAGCAGCCCAGCCCGGTCACCTTTGCCAGGCTGGGCAGCCAGCGTGACGCGTCGGCCGCGTCTGTGATGAGGCGACCGGCGGCGCGGCTGTCCGACAGGTCGAGCTCGGTCACCTCGACGAGGTTGCTCGTGAGCGGCAGGCCGACGCGTGCGCACAGCCGCGCGCACAGGACGCGCCGCGCCCGCGCGCGCCACGCGAGGCTCACGCCCTTGAGCGCGCGCAGCGTCGGCACGTCGGCGTCCGCGAGGGCGTCCTCGAGGGCGTCCTCGTTGACGAGCTGCGTCGAGAGCCAGCACACGGGCGCTGGCGGTGTGGGCGCGTCAGCCGCTCGCGGTGCAGTGGCGTCGTGCTGAGCGTCTTGCGTGTAGAGCGGCTCCTCCGTCGCCGCCTGCCGCTCCGCCTCGGTGGGGAAGTCGCTCACGACACCCAGCAGCCGCCCGAGCTCCGGGCCACTCTTGCCGGCGAGGTGGCCGGTGCACAGGGTGCGCGAGAGGAGGCGGAGAAGCTCAACGTCCACGTCGAGAAAGTGCGCGCCATGCAACAGCTGCGCGAGGTGTGTGAGCGAGCATCCCTCCAGCACCCCACCCTCCTCCGCACCGCCCTCGGCGACACGCGAGAGCGTGCGGAGCGCAGCCGCAGGCACCAGAGTGGCGAACGCCCCCTCGGCGCCGCCCGTGTCGCTCACCCAGTTGGCGAGCGCGGCCGATCGCGCCGCGGCCGAACGGGACCACGCGACCACCTCGCCCTCGGCGCTTCGCACCCTCACATCGCCGTCGGCGCCGCCGCTGCCGCCACCGCCGCCGCCGACGCCATCCCGATGACGCTTCATTGCAGGACCCTTTTCAGGCATTGGGCGAAGCAAATCGCCTAATTAGACATTTGAAACAAAGAAATGCTGGCAACGGAGCAGGGGCGCATGTCACCCCGCTCACTCGGAGTTTGAGTGCGCTCGGAGTTTGAGCAATATCGCGCTCGCTTTCTGGACTTGAGAGCACGCGAAGAGGCCACCTCGCTCGCTAAAGCTGGTGGTGCCCGCTAGCAGCGACGGCCACGCGCTTCCCCGGCTCTCACTTCTCACGGAACGGTGATGGCGGAGGTACAGTATGCGCCCGGAACAACCATCTTCGTGCCCTCCGACGCGAATGGATGGGAGGCCATGACGGTCGACAGCTGCACGGGCTTTGGCGAGGCGGCCACCATCCGGGCACATCAGACGGCAGCGTCTGCGCGGGGTGGCTCCTCGGTGCGTGTGCTTAGACAGGAAGAGGTGTCGCGGATCCAGGAGTGCGACGTCCTGGCGCTCGAAGGCGCCCCTGACATGGTGAAGTTTGCCAAGCTCTCTGAGGCCACACTTCTTCACAACCTACGCGTGCGCTACGCCCGCGACGACATCTACACACGCGCCGGCTCCATCCTCATCTCGGTCAACCCATTCAAGCGCCTCTCCATTTACACGCCCGAGCGCATGGCGCAGTGCAAGGACGCCGACGCCAAGGCGCTGCAGGACCTCGAGCCGCACGTGTACGCGCTCGCGGAGGCCGCCTTCCGCGGCATCCTGGTCGAGCAGAGGCAGCAGTCGATCCTCATCTCCGGCGAGAGCGGCGCCGGCAAGACCGAGGCCGTGAAGGCGTGCCTCCAGGCGCGTCTCTCTGTCTCTCATCTGGTCGCGCGCGCGTCCGCTCTGCGCTGCATGCAAGTGCTCATCACGACGCCCTCTCCTCTCCCCACAGTATTTGGTCGCTCGTTCGAACGAGGCGATCGCCACCGATCCGGCGCGTGCCAAGTACGCGTGGAGGCGTGCATCTGAATGCATGCTGATTGCCTCCCTCATCAGCGATCGCCACCGATCCGGCGCGTGCCAAGTACGCATGGAGGCGTGCATCTGAGTGCATGCTGATTGCCTCCCTCATCAGGCCAACCCTCTCCTCGATGAGTGCATGCTGATTGCCTCCCTCATCAGGTACGTGGAGGAGTGCATCGTTCAGGCCAACCCTCTCCTCGAAGCGATCGGAAACGCCAAGACGGTACGTAACGGCAACTCGTCCCGATTTGGCAAGTGGGTCGAGGTGCAATTCGATGCGAGCGGTTTCATCACCGCCTCCCGCGTCACCTCGTACCTGCTCGAAAAGTCGCGCGTGACGGAGCACGGCATGGTACGCACAGCCACCCTGCCCAGCATGCAAGTGCTCATCACGACGCTTGGCAGCAGCCCCACTCTCGTCCGGTCGCCCAGCATGCAAGTGCTCACCCCGACGCTCGATCGGCATGTCTTGCCTGGCCCCACTGCGGTCTTGTCACAGGATGAGCGCACGTACCACGTCCTCTGATTGCCCCTAATTGCCCCTAATTGCCTCTAATTGCCTCTAATTGCCTCTAATTGCCTCTAATTGCCTCTAATTGCCTGTCGCAGGATGAGCGCACGTACCACGTCCTCTACCAGCTGTGCCGCGGCTGCAGCCGCGAACAGTCGACGAAGCTCAAGCTGCTGCCAGCGGCGGACTTCCATTACCTCGGCGACTCGGCAGCCCTCAAGGTCCCTTCTGATTGCATGCTGATTGCCTCCCTCATCACGGACTTCCATCACCTCGGCGACTCGGCAGCCCTCAAGGTCCCTTCTGATTGCATGCTGATTGCCTCCCTCATCACGGACTTCCATTACCTCGGCGACTCGGCAGCCCTCGGCCTCGTGCATGCAAGTGCTCATCACGACGCCCCGCCCACTTCCCCACAGGTATCCGGGGTCGACGACGTGGAGTGGTGGGCGGCCTCGTGCATGCAAGTGCTCATCACGACGCCCCCTCCCTATTTCCCCACAGGTATCCGGGGTCGACGACGTGGAGTGGTGGGCGGCCTCGTGCAAGGCGATGGACGTGTTCGCGATCGATGACGAGGGCCAGCTCGCGCTGCAGTCCGTGCTCGCTGCGGTACTGCACATCGGCGACCTGACCGCATGCATGCATGTGCTCACCACGGCGCCCTATCCCCACAGGTACTGCACATCGGCAACCTGACCTTCGAGGCCATGAAGCTCGCTCAGCATGCATGTGCTCACCACGGCGCCCTTTCCCCACAGGTACTGCACATCGGCAACCTGACCTTCGAGGCCATGAAGCTCGCTCAGCATGCATGTGCTCACCACGGCGCCCTTTCCCCACAGGTACTGCACATCGGCAACCTGACCTTCGAGGCCATGAAGCTCGCTCAGCAGGACGACGGCAGCGCCGTGAGCAGCGCTGCATGCGGATTGCATGCTGATTGCCTCCCTCAGCAGGACGACGGCAGCACCGTGAGCAGAGCTGAATGCTGATTGCATGCTGATTGCCTCCCTCAGCAGGATGACGGCAGCGCCGTAAGCAGCGCTGCATGCTGATTGCATGCGGATTGCAAAGCCCGACGCTGCCGAGCTCCTCGATGATTGCATGCTGATTGCCTCCCTCATCAGGTGAGCGGCGCTGCAAAGCCCCGCCTCGACGACGCTGCCGAGCTGCTCGGACTCGACGCCACCGCCTTCGAAGAGGCGATGACGGTCAAGAGCGTCGGCAAGTTCCCCGTCGTGCAGGTACCACTGATTGCCACTGATGACCTGCCTTGCATGCAAGTTCACCGTCGTGCAGGTACCGCAACTTCCCTTCTTTGGAATGACACGACTCCCTGATTTGGAAGGCGACAGTGGCCTTCCTAACATAGATGTATATCGATGCCTGCTCTTCCTAATACGGTGCAGGTGCCGCAGCCGCCCGCCAAGGCGACGGCGACGCGCGACGCGCTCGCACGCGCGCTGTATGGCCAACTCTTCTTGTGGATCATCGGGCGCATCAATGCTACGATGGACTCCGATGCGGGTACGCCGCGACGCTTTGGTTGCATGCTGATTGCCTCCCTCATCAATGCAACGATGGACTCTTCCCCTAATTAGGCACGGCCGACGCGAAGCGCACCATCGGCATGCTCGACATCTTCGGGTTCGAGTCCTTTAAGAAGAACTCACTCGAGCAACTGCTCATCAACTTCGCCAACGAAAGACTTCAAGCTCACTTCAATGAGTGCGTCTGATTGCGTCGGACTGCCTCCCTGATTACATTCTGATGGCATTCGGACTGCCTCCCTGATTGCATGCAGGTACATTTTCCGGCTCGAGGCGGCCGAATGCGAGGCCGAGGGCGTCGCCTGCCCTCGACTCACCTTCGCCGACAACTCGGCCGTGATGACGCTGATGACCTCGAAGCCCACGGGCGTGTTCTCGCTCATGAACGAGGAGGTGCTAATCAAAACCAGAACCCTAACCCTAACCCTTTGTTTACGCCTAAGCCCAAGGGCGTGTTCTCGCTCAGGTGCTCGTCCCTCCGGATGGGCCGCTGATGGCCTCCCTGATTGCATGCTGATTGCCCCGTTCATCAGGTGCTCGTGCCGAACGCGTCGGATGCCCAGCTGCTTCAGAAGCTGACGCAGCAGCATCGGGGCCACTCCGAGTTTAAGGCCATGAAGCAGGGCGACGGCTTCGTCGTCGCCCACTATGCTGGGCCCGTGAGCTACCTCATCACGGGGTTCGTCGAGAAGAACCGAGATCAGCTCCCAGGCGAGCTCTGATGACCCTCTGATGGCCTCTGATGACCCTCTGATGACTTCCCTCATCAACCGAGATCAGCTCCCAGGCGAGCTCTGATGACCCTCTGATTGACCCTCTGATGGCCTCTGATGACCCTCTGATGACCCTCTGATGGCCTCTGATGACCCTCTGATAGACCCTCTGATGGCCTCTGATGACCCTCTGATGACCCTCTGATGGCCTCTGATGACCCTCTGATGACCCTCTGATGACTCTCTGATGGCCTCCCTCATCAGGCGAGCTCGTGCAGCTCGTCAGCTCCAGCCGAATGCCGTTACTCCGCGAGCTCTTCACACCGGGCGGCGCCCGACACGGCGCCGCGGCGGCTGCCGACGCGCCCCAACTCTCGGCGCGCGGCGGGGCCGATGGCGCTCGAGACGGCGCTCGAGCTCGGTGGGACGGCGCTCGCGCTCTGGTGGGCGCCCAACACGGCGCCGGTCGCGGCGGCGGCCGTCGCACGTCGACGCTCGCTTCGGAATTCGTCAGCTCCCTCGATGCCCTCGTCCACATGCTCAAGGACACCACACCGCACTTTGTGCGATGTGTCAAGCCAAATAAGGAACTGGTGAGCACTGATTGCCTCTTGATTGCGTCTGATGACCTAATTGGGTGGCCGACGAGCTCACGAGCCGCTGATGAGCACTGATTGCCTCTTGATTGCGTCTGATGACCTAATTGGGTGCCCGACGAGCTCACGAGCCGCTGATGAGCTCTGATTGCCTCTTGATTGCGTCTGAGGACCTCCGGATTGCCTCCCTCATCAGGTGGCCGACAAGCTCGATGGCGCCAACGTGATGCGCCAGCTGCTCGAGATGGGTATGGAGATTGCATGGAGATTGCATGGAGATTGCATGGAGACTGCCTGCTGATTGCAGGCTGATTGCATGCTGATTGCCTTCCTCATCATGGACTTCCATTACCTCGAGATGAAGAGCGTCGTCCGCGCACGCATGCAAGCGCTCACCACGGCGCCACGCATGCAAGCGCTCACCACGGCGCATCGCTCTCCCCCCAGGTATGGTGAGCGTCGTCCGCGCACGCAAGCAAGGCTTCGCGCATCGCTACACCTTCGAGCGCTTCACCGCGCGCTACGCTTACTTGATCAAGGGGCGAGAGGCCCCAGACGCCGTCTGCACGCCCGCATACTTGGAACATCTCAAGGTGGCGACTCCACCGGCAAGGGGAGCGTGCCCCTCCGCATGCATGTGCTCACCACGACGCCCCGCTCCACTTCCCCACAGGTGGCGACTCCGCCGGCAGGGGAGCGTCGCGATTGCGTGACCATCCTTGCGATGATGGTCGCCGACGAGGTGCTGGCGCCAGACGGGTGGGCGGTGGGCACCGGCAAGGTGAGAGCTCTGATGACCTCTGATGATGCCCTGATGATGCCCTGATGATGCCCTTTGATGATTTCTGATGACCTTTGATGACCTCTGATGGCCACTGATGACCTCTGACGACCTCTGATGACCTCTGATGGCCTCTGATGGCCTCCGTCATCAGGTGTTCCTCAAGGAGGAGCAGCAGCAGCAGCTCGAGATCGCGCGCGAGATCGCGTTAATCAGGGAGATCACCGAGCAGCTCCGAGATGCAATCTCGAGATCCGATGTAACGGCGCTTGAGAGCGCCATCGCGGGCGCGCTCCAGGTACCATCTGCATGCCGATCTCGTCGGCGAGATGCAAGTGCTCACCATGGCGCGCCGTGTCTCCCTTCCCCACAGGTACAACTGCAAGACGATCTCGTCGGCGAGGCGCAGCAGCTCCTTTCATTACTCCAGGTGAGTGACGTTAATTGCCTCGGATTGCCACTGATTGCTCCTTTCATCACTCCAGGCACGTGCCAGGCAGGTCCTTCTCCTTCCCCACAGGCATGCAAGTGCTCACCACGACGCCTCGCCCCCTTTTCACCACAGGCACGTGCCAAGGCCACCGCGGCGCTCCAGAGCGCCATCGACGCACGCGATCTCCCCGCACTCGAGATCGCGCTCGCGATGGCGCTCAAGATCAGCTTCGTCGACGAGCTGGTACAGCGCGCCCAGCACCTCGCGTCACAGCTCGTCGAGCAACAGAAGGCCACCCGAGCTTTGGCAGATGCCCTACAAAGCAATGAGCTCGACTCCCTCAAGGCTGCCCTCGCGGCCGCGGTGCGTCTGATTGCCACTGACGACCTCTGATGACCTCGGATGACCTCGGATGACCTCGGATGACCTCGGATTGGACCCTCGCGGCCGCGGTGAGTGCCGGCCTCCATACGGGCGATCCGCCGCCGCGCCTTGCATGCGAGTGCTCACCATGGCGCCTCCATACGGGCGATCCGCCTCCTCGCCTTGCATGCGAGTGCCCACCATGGCGCCTCCATACGGGCGATCTGCCTCCTCGCCTTGCATGCAAGTGCTCACCATGGCGCGTGCTCCCTTTTCTCCACAGGTGCGTGCCGGCCTCAACACGGGGATTGTCAAGGAGGTTGAACGGCGAGTCCAGGCGTTGGATCAGGTGAGTGCCACTGAGTGCCACTGATTATCGCCATTCAGTGCCACTGAGTGCCACTGAGTGCCACTGATTATCGCCATTCAGTGCCACTGAGTGCCACTGAGTGCCACTGATTATCGCCATTCAGTGCCACTGAGTGCCACTGAGTGCCACTGATTATCGCCACTCAGTGCCACTGAGTGCCACTGAGTGCCACTGATTGCCACTGATTGCCACTGATTGCCACCGATCGCAGGTGGCGCAGCTCGACGCGCAGCTGCAACGAGAGAGCGACGGCCTCAATTTGGCATTGCTCACCGAGCTGCTCCAGACTGCAGAAGACGTTGCGCACCAGACGCCGGCGGTGCAGCGTGCGCGCCAGCGTCGGTCGGACCTGCTGGAGACCGTGCGCGTGCAGGACGCGCTCGGGACGGCGCTGCTCGACATGACGTCGGCGGAGGCATGCACGGAGGTGGAGCAGATGCCTTTGATTGCCTCTAATTGCACTGATTACATCTGATTGGACATGACGTCGGCGGAGGCATGCACGGAGGTGGAGCAGATGCCTTTGATTGCCTCTGATTGCACTGATTACATCTGAGTGCACTGATTGCCTCTGATTGCGCCCTCATCAGGTGGAGCAGCTGCTTGCACACGCACGCTCGCTACCGGTACAAACCGCCGAGTTGCGAACGACCGTTGAGGAGGCCGAGGCAGCATTGGCACTGCAAGCTCGCACGAAGGCAGCTGCGGCGAAGGCGGCGGCAGAAGCGCAAGCTGCCGCCGCCGCTGCGTCCGCCGCTGCGTCCGCGGCCGCAGCAGCGGCCGCCGCAGCGGCGGCAAAAGCGATGGCCGACGCCCAACACGACGCCGCGGCGGCGATCGCCGTGCAGCCCGCCGCGGTTGCTGATACCTCGGATGCCGATCCCTCGGATGCGGATCCCTCGGATGCTGATACCTCGGATGCTGATACCTCGGATGCCGAATGGGTCTCGACCCCCGCGGGCAACTCGGCGCTTGCCTGCTTACCGCTCTCGGAACGGGTGCAGCGGCTGCAGCTTGGCACCCTCCTCATCAAGGTGATTGCCACTGAGTGCCCTCCTCATCAGGGTGATTGCCACTGAGTGCCCACTGAGTGCCGCTCTCGGAACGGGGGCAGCGGGGGCAGCAAGACACGTGTTTCGTCAAGGCAAGACACGTGTTTCGTCAAGGGGACCTCGAGGAGGGCTGTGGGGAGCGGCCCCAGCATGCACGTGCTCACCACGGCGCCGTACCCCTTTGTTCACAGGTGACCTCGAGGAGAGCTGGGAAGCGGTTCAAGCAAGCGTTTGTGAGGCTATCCAAAGGCTGTAATCGGGTGACTTGGGATGAAGATGATGGCGGAGGGAAATTAAGCCTCGACCTCAATCAGGTGATGGCCTCTGATCGACCTCTGATGGCCCTCTGATTGACCTCTGATTGACCTCTGATGGACCTCTGATGAGTTCTTGATTGCGTCCCTCATCAGGTGATGCGCATCTCCGTCGGGCTGGAGACACCGTTACTCAAGAAGCTCTACGACTCGCCGAACGCCGCGGGCGTTGGTCGGTTGAGCCTCGGGGGCACTGCAGGAGCCGCCGCGAGTGGAGGCATGGACAAGGGCGTCGCTCACTGGTACCACCGATTGCCACCGATTGCCACTGATTGCCACTGATTGCCACTGATGACAAGGGCGTCGCTCACTGGTACCACCGATTGCCGCGGACGACCTGCCTTGCATGCAAGTGCTCACCACGACGCCCCACTCCACTTCCCCACAGGTATCATTGGTTCTCGTTCCACACGCAGAACCGCAGTTACGACTTTGGCGTCCCAGAGGACTCAGGTGAGTGCATGCTGATTGCCTTCCTCATCTTGGACTTTGGAGTCCCAGAGGACTCGGGTGAGTGCATGCTGATTGCCTTCCTCATCTTGGACTTTGGAGTCCCAGAGGACTCGGGTGAGTGCATGCTGATTGCCTTCCTCATCTTGGACTTTGGAGTCCCAGAGGACTCGGGTGAGTGCATGC
>Ga0210247_101074_pt1 | contig 23545 bp, 9 predicted proteins | sample ChrtobMetP3_16mM_FD_155449 | JGI IMG/M metagenome (GOLD analysis project Ga0210247, IMG submission 155449) | Chrysochromulina tobin associated microbial communities from unialgal haptophyte culture, Seattle, Washington, United States - P3_16mM | ecosystem: Host-associated > Algae > Haptophytes >... | reverse complement strand
TAACGGCCTGTGTTCATACGGTTGTGTTAGCACGGGTTGTGTCGGCCACACCTCCGTCCATAGTGATAGTGGCTCTCGTGCTTGGGGGTCCGGAGCGTGTGCGCGTTGTGTTGAACAGCAGCAGCAGGCACAGCGGCGACTCATCACCAACATGCTCTCCGGAACGAAAGTGTGTTCTTGATCGCCTTGAGTTGAGCATGTTCGCGGGGCTCGTGACTGAGGGCGACGACTCGGACGCTACCTCATCCGACGCGGACGAAGAGGTGTCCACGACCGCAACGGTGGCACCCGCAAAGGCTGCGCCAGCCAAGCCGGCCGTGCGAGCACCGGCGCGCTCGCAGCCTGCCTCACTGCTACCCGAGGCGGACGAGGATGAGGATGACGAGGAAGACGAAGACGACGAACAAATGCTTCCATCCGCGCGACAGGGTGCCACGGCCTCAATCTTTGGAGACGTGGATGTGGACGACCTGCGGACAACCATCGCCACCCTCAAGGTCGTCGCGCAGGATCTGACGCTGTTTCGCTCGAAGCCGTTCAAGGCGCTGCGCGAGGCGATCGGTCCGCTGGCGCAGGCGATGACCGGCGAAGCGGTCGGTGGCGGCGGTGGAGGCAAGCGCGGTGGCCGGCGCGGCGGTGGCGCGGCGAGCGGCACGAAGCTCGATGGTCTGTCGCCTCTCGAGAGGTACAAGCAGATGGATCGGGATGCGCTCAACCACCGCGTGCTGCGTGCGGAACGGCTGGCGCGCCTCGAGGAGCTCCAGCAACCAGGCGACGCCGCGCTCCTCCTCACGAACAGTGGCGGCGACGATCCGAGCGCGTCGCTCAACGCGGCTCAGAGTGCGAGCCTCGTACCGTTCCAGGCAAAGGCGGGAGCGGGCGCTGGCCGTGGGATGAGCGCTGGCGCGATCCCGGATGGCCCAGCGCTCGCGTTCGGCACCGCGGACGACGGCGCCGCCGCGGCCGAGGCAGCATTGCTTGAGGCCGCCCCAGCCACCTTGCACCTGGCGCGCAGCTGCTACATCTGCAAGCGGCCGTACCGGGAGCTGCACGCCTTCTACGCACAGCTGTGCATGGGGTGTGCGGAGTTCAACTGGATCAAACGCACCGAGAAATGCAACCTGTACGGGCGTGTCGCCCTCGTCACCGGCGCGCGCGTCAAAATTGGTTTCCGCATCACGCTCAAGCTGCTGCGCTGCGGCTGCGAGGTGATTGCGACCACGCGCTTCCCAATCGACTCGGTGAGACGCTTCGCCGCGGAGGAGGACCACCCACGCTGGCAGCACCGGCTGCACATCATCGGGGCCGATCTGCGCGATCTCAAGGGCCTCGAGGCACTCTGCGATGCACTCCCCCGCCTCGTGCGCCGCCTCGACATCATCATCAACAACGCTTGCCAGACGGTGCGACGGCCGCCCCAGTACTATCAACCGCTGCTCGCGGCTGAAGTGGCGCAGCCAGAGGAGGCAGCGTACGTGCGTCGATGGACCGCCGCGCATGTGGCCATTCGCGCCCTCGCCGGCGCGGCAGAAGCCCCCGCCCAAGACAGCGCCCTCGTCCTGGATCTTTCGGACGCACCGGCAGCGACGAATGGGGATGGCGTTGGCGTGGTGGTGGCCGAGAATAGCGCGGGCGGGCGTACGGGCGAGGGCATCCTTCCGGGCATGACGCTACCCGTGAGCGCCGTGCCTGGTCAGAGTGCCATGCTCTCGCAGCTGGCTATCGTGCCCGGCGACGATGTGCGTGATGACGCCGCCTTCCCACAAGGACGCACGGATGGCAATTCGGATCTGGGGCAACAGCTCGACCTGCGCGCCAAGAACAGTTGGATGCTCAAGCTCGAGGAGGTCAGATTGCGCCTCTGATTGCGCCTCTGATTGCGCCTTTGCTTGGCCTCTGATGGCTTCTGATTGCATCCCTCATCAGGTCTCGACTCCCGAGATGGCCGAGGTCCTCGCAATCAACGCCCTCGCGCCTGCTGTCATCAACGGCCGGCTTCGGGCTTTCATGCAGCTCTCGGGGGCACCGACGCCGCCGCCACCGCCGCCGACCGACGCGGCGGATGAGCAGCCGCCGACGGAGCATAGCCTCAAGTTCATCGTCAACGTGTCGGCCATGGAAGGGCGTTTCTACAAGTTCAAGCAGCCCACGCACCCGCACACGAACATGGCCAAGGCCGCCCTCAATATGATGACGCGCACGAGCGCCGCTGACTACGCCAAGGGGCAGATCTACATGACCGCGGTCGACACGGGCTGGATCAACGACGAGAAGCCCGCCGCGCAGGCGGCCGCTGACGCGCAGACGCACAACTTCCAGACGCCCATCGATGAGATCGACGCTGCCGCGCGCGTGCTCGACCCGATCATCGCGCCGCTGCGCAGGCTCGCGGCAGGCGAGGATCCCCGTCCCGAGTACGGCGTCTTCCTCAAAGACTACGCGATGTGCGAGTGGTGAACTGCGCGTGGGGTTGTCATCGTCATCACGAACAAACATTCACAAACCTCGAACATCTCCTCTTCACAGATTGCGATCGGACCCCTGGTGATGAACCCCTTGTGCGACCGTCGTGCCAATGGTCCAAGTTTTTGTGCATGCCAACGGCGCGCTAGCGCCCACCTCTGTGCTCAAGCTTTCAAGCAAGAGCACATGGCGCGAGTTCATCGCAGCCGCGGCCGAGCGGCTCGGGTTTGGCGACAACTATTTGCTTAACGTCGCTCGGCCGACAGCGCGCATCTTCCTATCGGCCGACGGCGCGGAGGTCAAGTGCCTCGACGACCTTGAGGATGGCGATACGCTAAGCGTATCGCTCGATGGCAGCTCGTGGCGCCCGGTGCCTCGACAGCTGAAAGGGCTGCACGCAGCTGCTGGGCTTCCTGCCAGCTCCAAGCTGCCCAGCGGATGGTCCCCACGTTGCAATGCCGAAGTCTTCACTGCACCGCCGAAGTCGCCGCAAGGACCCGCATCAGCCGCCTCACCATCGACGGCCTCATCGTCTGCCCGCAACATGCCAGCCGACCCGATGGCCCACCCGATCGCCGACCCGATCGCCGACCCGATCGCCAGGGGCCTGCGAACAGGTGCCGAACGCCTGGTGGTCGCCGAACGTGCAGGCGACGAGGCCAGCCTGTGCGCGACGCTTCGCGAGCTCGCCCGTGTGCCGCGGCTGAGTGCGCAGATGCTTGAGCGAACGGGCGCGGGCGTGGTGGTGGCGACTCTCAAACGGCACTCCTCAGCTGACGTGGCCAGCCTCGCCCGCCAGCTGGTCGTTCATTGGAAGACGATGCTCGAGGCGGAGGCGGAAGCGGACGGAGTGGCTGTGGGGACGGAGCGAACGATACCAGCCCAAACGGCGGTCGGCCGCAAGGCGGCAAAACGAGAGCCGGCAGAGCACAGGCTAGCGGAGCAAATAGCGGCGGAGAAGGAGGCGGCGCGGACGGGGCACCGTCCAGCGGAGCACCAAGCAGCTGAGAGGCAGGCCAAGGCGGAGCGGCGATCGGCGCGGGAGATTGAGCGGGAGATTGAGCGGGAGGGAGCGCGGCGGTCGGAGCAGTCGGCGGCCTTACAGGCGAGAGAGGCGGAGGTGGCGCGGCTGGCAAGGCAGCGCGTCAAGGAGGTGGCCCGGGCGGCGGCGGCGGCCGAGGCGGCGGAGGCGGCCGAGGCACTCGCGAGGGCGGCGGCAACGGCCGAGGCGGAGGCGCGGGCGGCCCTGCTTGCGACGGAGGCGGCGCGCGCGCGCACGCTGGCGGAGAAGGTTGCGGAGGCAGAGATGGCGGCACGGCAGGCCATGCAGGCCGAGGCGCATGCGCGCCAAGAGCGTGCGGCGGCGCGGGAGCGCGTGGTGCAGCAGCGTGCGGCCAGGGAGGGCGCGGCGCGCGAGGCAGCGGAGAGGGAGGCCGCGGAGCTCGCGGCGGTGGAGCAGGCGGCGAGGGCCAAGGCAGCAAGGGAGGCGGCGGAGCGGCGTGGGAGGCGGCAGGCAAAGGAGCATGAGGCTGCCGAGCGACGCCACGCGTGGCGCGAGGCGGCGAGCGCTGCGGCGGTGGTTGTGCAGCGCTTCGCTCGCGGCCGGCGCGCACGTCGTGCGTGCCGCAAGCTGCAGCGGCGGCAAAGGAGGCAGCTGCTCCGCAACCTGGCCGCGGCGGCGATCCAGGCGGCCGTGCGAGGCGTCCTGACGCGTCGAGCGCTACTCGCGGCGCGACGGCGCATGGCCATGCGGCGGGAGCGGGCGATGCGAGCGGCCGCGACGGCGTTTGCCGCCGCCTATCGCGGCCATCGTGTGCGGGCACGGGTGCGTGCGCACTACGCGCGCCGTGCCGCCCGCTATGTGAGCGCCACGGACGACGAGCAGGCTAGGGAAGAGATTGCACGCGCAAACGCCGAGTTGAGGGCGGCGCTCGCCATCCAGCAGGTGGTACGCGCGCGCCGCTCGGCCCGGAGGAATGCGGCGCTGCTCTCGATACGATCTGTCTCGGAGGCGGCTGCACGCATGGCCGTGAGCGGCGGACCGTTTTATTGGCTTCTGGTGACGGAGAGTGGGCGCGGTGCAGGCACGTCGACGCCCTTTGCGATTGAGATCCTCCTCGACGAGCGCTCAGCGCGGCGGCGCGCAGCTTCGTTTTGGCTGGGTGGCTGGGTGCTCTTCCGAGGCCACGGCGAGGAGCTCGACGAGGTTGGTGCGAGTCGATGGGCGTCGGCCGCGCTCCGAGAGCACGCACGCGCCTCGTACGCGTCCCTGGCTCCCGAAGTGGAGGCGGCGATGATCCTCGCCGCCATCGACGTCGACCGATTTGGAAGTGTGTCGTGCGATGACTTGCGTGCGCGCATGCTCGCTCGCGGACAGACCGAGGCGCAGATCCAAAAGGTGTGGGAGGCGCTGAGCGCACTCGATGGCGCTGGCAGCAGCCTCAGCGCCAAAATGGTCTTCGGCAAGGCTACAGCCGCTTCCCCCGCGGGGACACAGCCCACCCTCGGCCTGACAGCCCTGCGGCTCGGGCTGCGCCGCGCGCGCGCGGACGAGGAGGCGTTCGTACCGCTGCTCGCAGTGGCGGAGTCGCTGGATGCCTCGTCCGCGGCGCGTGCATTTGCCGACCTCAAGGGCGGCGGCGGCTGCTTCCGCATCCCGGATGTGGCACGGCGAGCAATCAGCCTCGATCAGTTGCGCCAGGTCATTGGACACGTGGCTAGGCGGCTCGGGTATGAGGCCGAGGCCGACGAGGCGGCGGCGGCGTGCAAGACGTATGGAGGGCAGGAGCGACCCGCGATGCTTCGTCCGCTTGGCCTCGGCGCGTGGAAGCTTGATCAAGACGCGGTGGGAGAGCAATGGCTCGGTGTGCGTAAGGCTGCGGACGGCGCCTTTCGGCTGGCCGGTCCACTCACCCTCGCGGACGTTAACACGTACGACCTCGTGTCACACGTGCTCAAGCCAGCGACGAAGGGGTTTGAATGCAGCCTGGTGGAGCTGATGGCGACTGAGGAGCAGCCTCCCGACTACTTTGTCGCCCATGTTTGGGGCGAGCCACTCCTCGACTGCCTGCGCTGCCTCGTGCACCATGCATGGGAGCGGGGCCTTGAGAGCGAGTACGGCTACCACCACGGCCGCGATATGCAGCCACACCCTCTCTATTTGGGCGGGCGCTCGCCGCGTTACTGGCTCGACGCGTACGCGCAAAACCACCACAACCTCGACGAGGAGTTCCGATGGGGAGTCGCGGGCGGCGCCGAGCTCGAGCAGAGTGCCCTCGCCCGCGCGCTCCGCCTCGCCCGCGGCGCCGTGTCGGTCATCGATCGTTTCGCGGTGAGTCTCGAGCGTGTTTGGTGTGTCTATGCCATCGCCGAGGCAGTCAAAGGGGCGGACGACGCATACGGTACTATGTGGACTGAGATGCCCGGCGGTGCCCCCCCTGCCGCCGACGCCGAGGTCGAGAATGCAGCGCTCGCCGCCGCCATCGCTGAGCGGTCCACGGCCGGCGCTGGGGCCGTAGTCCGCTTCAGTGCAGCGGAGCTCGAGGTGCTCGGCGTGGCGACGAGCGACGATGCGGCCGTGGCGGCGCCAAGAGCGCGCACGACAGGTGCGCCGGCGCCACGCCAGGTGCGACGCGACAGCTACGTGCGTGTGAAGCGCGGTGAGGGCGCGGCCGCGTCGGAGTCCGTCTTCGTGGCGGCAGCACCCACTTGGGACCTGCTGACTGCGCGTGAGTGGGTGTGGGAGGGGTACGGCACCAAGCGGCATGAAGCGATCGCAATCACGGACGGACTCTCCGCTATGCGCCCGAATGCCGACCGTAAGCGCGAGTTCGAAGAGTGCTTCCCTGCCGAGCTCCTCGACCGGGGCCTCAGCTTCAGCTTCGCGCACACGCGAGCACTCGTGGACGAGGATAGGACCGCCGTACTGGGTGCTATCGGCGACGGTGGCGAGCGGCTCGATGAGGCGGTGCACGCGATGTTCGCGACGGCGATGTTGCGGCGATCTCTCGAGGTGGTCGGCGAGCGCCGCCGCCGGTGCTTGGAATCGCTGCGGTGCGGGCGCGTGCGCAAGCTCCAACTTGACCTCGTGAGCTCGGAGGCGGACACGCCGAATACGTGGCTCGAGGTACGCGCAGCGCTTGACTCAGAGCGGACTCGCGAGTTTGCGATGCAGACGGGGCTGCGCATGCTCCCACCCGGGTTCTCCTTTGGGGTCCTCGCTGCCCTCACCGCCCTCGACCTGAGTGGCTGCGTTCGCCTCGTCGCACTACCGGCCGACCTGCTCCGCGGCTGTATCGTGCTTGCATCGGTCAAGCTACGCGGGTGCGAGAGCCTGGCAACACTGCCCGTGGGCATCTTTGGCGCGTGCCCCGCGCTCGCCGAGATCAATCTCGCCGGCTGCGAGGGGCTCTCCACGCTGCCCGAGACCGTCTTTGATGCGGCCACCGCGCTCGCCTTTGTCGACCTGCGCGGCGCGCTCCAGAAGCTGCACCCGTACCTTGCACGCAAGCTTATCGAAGGGCTGCGAGGCAGGGGCGTGAAGGTGAAGCGGTGAACTTAAGTTCGACAGTTCGAGGTGTGAGCTCCATGTGCTGTACAAGCACCGGTCGGTTCCGTGGAAAGTTTCCTTTTCTGGAAAGTTTTAACTTTGAAAAAAGTTGGTCCCGAAACCTTTCTGTGTGGGGGCCTGGAAACGTTTGGTGACGCGGTCGGCCGCATCGATGGACAGTGGTGGTGAGGGAGAGGATGACGACGACGAGGAGGATCGCTTCATGCCGCCCGCGCTCACTATTGGAGAGCAATGCGTGTGCAAGCCAAGGACGAACAGCGCCGACGACAGTGTACGACTTGCCAAAGTCATGTTTGTTGGTATGCTGCCGCCACCGATGCCATCAGGCTACTGGGTTGGCGTCATGTACGAAGCCAAGGTCGGTAAGAATGATGGAACACTGAACGGCCGCAGGTTCTTCCATTGCCCACCAGGTCACGGTGGGTTCGTGCGGCCATATCGCGTTAAGGACATGAACGAGGAGAAGCGTCGACAGGAGGAGGCGGAGCGTGCAGCAGAGGAGCTGCGCCAGCGCAAGGAGAAGGGGAAGAAGGATAAGGATAAGGCCAAGAAGCCGAATGAGCAGACGAGCGAAGCACTGGCTGACAGCACAGTCCACAACGCAGAAGGGATGAAGCTCGAGGCGTCGCCGGCGGCATCGTCTGCCGTCGATCCCAGCGGCACTGATGTCGAAGGTGTTGCATCAGAAGGGACTGGTGCGAGCACGAAGGCATCAACGCGCCGAGCCCGAACGCAGCGGGCGCAGCGGTCACGCAGCGCTCGCAAAACAGCGCGAGCAAAGACGAGCCAAGGGCAGAATGCTAGCGAGAGCCCCGATACCGAGGCCTCACGGGCTGCGCGCCAGCTCGCCTCGAGCCGCTGCCGTGCTTCAGGCACCGGCTTGAACGTCGCACATGTCGGCACACTCGCCCAATTCGTTGTGAACACAACACCCGAAGGGGACGGGCAGCCACCGACTGAGCCCGCTGGCGGGAGCGGCCACCCAGGTCTCACGGTGCGGATTCGTGGCCGAGCGTCCATCAAAGACTCGCAGCCCGCCACGATCCGCGTCAAGATCATCGACCGAGGCGACGGAAGCTTCATGTGTGAGTACAAGCCGTGGTACGCGCCCAGGGTCAGAACGTTTTGCTCGCCGCCTGTTGTGCGTGCTTCAGGCTGCTGCTGCTGCTGTCCTGAGTTGCTCCTGCGTCTATGTGCACGGACGAAAGATGCTGTACTGACGCCTGTGCTGGATCCGCCCGCCGCACAGGATGAGCGGCAATTACGTGATCGACGTCCTTCTTGGGGGCGAGCACATCCGCGGCAGCCCATTTGCACTCAGCATCATTACCCTGCGTCCGGAGGCATCACGCTGCCTTGTGAGAGGCGACGGCTTGTACGCGGCGGTGTCGCGCAAGCCGCAGAAGTTTGAAGTTGACTTCGTCGACGCACTCGGCGACCCGGCTTTTGCGGAAGAGCTCGACGTCTACGTCGAGAGGGTGGGCGACATCGAAGCCGAAGTAAAGACGGCACCGGCGGAACCCGTGGCGTTGGTTGGGGCAGCGTTAGACGAACGCCTCGCCAAGGTCGGCAAGCTGCGCATCTTCCTAAGCAATGCTTCTGGGCTGGCCTCTGCGGATCTCAATGGCAAGAGTGATCCTTACGTCGTGTTTAGCTGCGCTGGGCAGGAGGCCAAAAGCACGATCAAGCCCAAGACGCTGAGCCCGGCGTGGAATGAAACGTTCGAGATGGTTGGCATTTTGCGGAAATTTGTTGCTTCCGGCTTGTTGCTCAAGGTGTTTGACTGCGACAATCCACTGAAACCAGAGAAGGACGAGTCTCTTGGCCGAGCGCAAGTCTCACTCGATTGCTTGCGCCAAAGGGACACGAGCCAATTCGTCGAGTCCTTGTCAACCGGTAGCGAAGGTGAGATTGCGAAGGGCAAGATTTTCTTTGGGGTGACCTGGGTACCGCCGACGAGCATCGATTCGCCGAGCAGCGATGTCGGCGGAAGCGAAGTCCGGAGCAGCTACCATCCGCTCGACGCCTTCGCGCGGCAGCGCCACGAGACGCTATGGGCGCTGCGCACGGGCTTGGACAAGTGGCTTGCCAAGAGCGCGGCCGAGAGGACGTCCAAGAAGAAGCAGTTCTCGCTCGTGCCGTCTACGGCACACGAGCTCTCGACGGCGGACCCGTTCGGTTTCGCCTTCGGAGGGCTCTCGCCCGGGCTGTTGCACTCGCATGGCCGCCTCTCGAAGACACACACGGTGCTCTACTCGATCGGGCTCGCTGGGCGGTACAAGCTACACATAGGGCTGCGTCAGCAGCACGTTCCGCTGCCTGGCTCGCCTTTTGCACTCGAGGTGCGCCCGGGCGCGGCCTCAGCCATCTTGACTACGATCCCGCGTGCCGAGCGCGAGCTGCGCGGCATGGTGGATGAGGGGTGGCAGCAAGGGCTGCGGCTGCGTCTGTCGGACCAGCTGGGTAACGCTTGCATCGAGGGCGGCGCAAGCGTGTCGGTCGGGCTGCACAAGGTTTGGCTCAACGCCCACCCGGAGATGGACCAGGTCCACGTTGAGAACCAGCCGGTCCAGTGGCGAGTCCTCGATCAGTCGGACGGTACGTACCAGCTTGACTATTGCTGCTGCAAGTTGGGCGCCTTCCCAGTGGAAGTGACAGTGGACGGCGAGCCCGTGTGCGGCTCACCGATCGTGCTCATCATGCGCGCGGCGCAGCCCGAGCTGTCTCGCTTCGTGCTCAGTGGCGCCGGGCTGAAGATGGCAACTGCGGGTGAGCTCGCCACCGTCAGCATCAAGGTGCACGACCGCTTTGGAAACGTGGCGGACCCGGGCGAGGCGCCGAGCTTCGGCCTCGCCCTCGTAAGCGTCGACCGCACCATGGACGCGCGAGGCGCGCGCGGCGGTCCCCGCGCGGACGGCAAGAGTAATCCCAAGACGGACAAGGGGAGTGCGCCGCCGCCGGCGGGCAGCACGTTCGTCGAGAGCAGAGGCAGGAAGGACGACCAATACAAGGGCTTCAAGGGCGATTCGATGGAACTGACGAGCGAGAGGCTGGTCGACGGCTACGTGCTCCGGTACACGCCGCGCGAGTCGGGCACCTTCGACCTGCACATGTGGGTCGTTGTGGAAGGCAATGTCAAGGGCAGCGAGCGCGTGGCGCTGCCCGGATCCCCGTTCCCCGTGCAAGTTCAGATGGGCTCGGCAAGCGCGGCAGGCTCGTTCGTCAATGGCACAGATGCGACGCCGGTGCTCGGTGTGGTGCCCACATTTGCGGGTGAGAAGCTCATCGTGCGTCCGCAGCTGCGCGACCTATTGGGCAACCCGACCGTCGCACCCGTTGGCAACGGCGCGTTTTTCGCCTTCTACCAGCCACCCGTGGGTGAGCTGGTGCAGCTCGAGACTCCAAAGCCCAAGGGCGGCGTGGGCGCTTACGAGGTGCAGCTCGAACCGACAATAGCAGGTACGCACACACTCCACGTGCAGCTCCACGGCCACGAGATCAGCGGCTCGCCCCTCCGCTTCGAGGTCATGCCCGCGCCCTTTGGCGACTCGCACGGCGTCAACAAAAGCGTCTCGAGGTGCACGCTTTGCCGGTTGACTGAGGCGGCCGCCGATGTCAACGAGATGTGCATGGTCCTCCTCACGATCATTGACCGGTACGGCAACAAGGTGACTAAAGGCGGCCATCGCATCGAGGCGAAAGGATTTGGCTCGAGCGCCTCCCCATGCGCCATCGAGGACCTCAACGACGGCACATACAAGATCGCCTTCACTGCGGCGGCGCCGGGAGAGGTCAAGCTTCAGGTCAAGGTCGAGGGCTCCGAGGTGGCTCCGATCAGTGCGCAGTTTGTCCGGCGCTCCACCGTGTTAGGAAGCTTCGGCTTCTCGAAAAAATCAGGACTCACGCCCAGCATGTCGCACATGGAGGCATTCAGCATGCTTGCTAAAGACGGCAGAGATAGCATCTCCATCAGCGACCTCAGGTCGACGCTCACCAAGGATGGCAGCTCGAAAGTCTCCGAGGCGGACATCCAGAGCCTCATGAGCCAGGTCGGTGTGATTGGCGACGGCGAGTTGCGGATCGAAGAGTTTGAACGGCTTTGGAAGAGCTTCCAGAGCCCCAACAGCAAGGAGGCAGTCAAGCAAACTGGGGCTGCGGCCGCCGTGCCCACGGAGGGGGCGCCCATCATCGCGCCACGCGGCTCCTTGCCCATACTACCCACTGCAGCTCCGAAGCCGACGCCCGCGGTAGCTCCCGCAGCTAAACCCGCAGCGGTGAAATCCGCAGTCGAAATCGGCGCCAAGTTAAACGAGGCGTTCGTCTTCATCAAACCGCATGCAAACAATGCAGAGGTCCAGAATCTCGTGAGGGCGAAGTTTGTGGAGAAGGGCATTGAGATCGTGAGCGAGGGCGAGATCGGTGGCGCAGCCATCGACGCCAACGGCTTCATTGACCAGCACTACTACTCGATCGCCTCCAAGGCTACGTTGTGCAAGCCGGCGGACCTCCACGTTCCCGCGGCGAAGTTCGCGGAGTTTTTCGGCGAGGAGTGGGTCGACGTACTGGCTGAGGAGCGCGCCTTGAACGCGATCGACTTCAAGGAGAAGCTCGGCCTGAGTGCCGAGGACCTGAACGCCAAGTGGGATGCCACCGGCGAGCCCGGCGGCAAGCGGTTCAAGTTTGGCGGCGGCTTCTATTGCGGCATGATCGAGCACGACGGCAAGCCGTACTACACTTTCAACGCCTTCTTCATGCGCATGCGCGGCAAGTTTACGAGCTCGGAGGCCTCGATCCACTACTTTGCAGTTCGGTTCGCGCCATCGGCGCTTCGGTGGAAAGATTTCCGCGGCAACGTCCTGGGCCCGACGGACCCGTCAAAAGCGCCGCCCGAATCGCTGCGAGGAACCCTCTTTTCTGGCTGGGAGGGCTTCGGGCTCGCGTCCGCACCGAACACGGGCGACAATGGCGTGCATGCGTCCGCGTCGCCCTTTGAGGGGCTCTGCGAGCGCCAAAACTGGCTCAAGACGACGCTTAATGATGACGAGTTTGGGAAGGCATTGCTGGCTGCGGGCGTGTCGGAGGCATTCATCAAGGCGGGCACCGTCGACCCTCAAGTAGTTCTGCCCGGAGGTGAGGGAAAAATGGGCTCATTGTTTGATCAGCTCGAGGACCTCGACTTTGACGAGTGCCTCGCGAAGGTGCGGGCGATTGCCGACGTCAATGCGGCATATGGCGGCGGCGTGGAGATGGAAGATGGAGACGAGGCTGTGGAAGACGATGGCCTAGAGGCAGCCAGCGATGCGGCTGCAGAGGGCGCTCCTGAGCCGGACGCCTCGCCGGCAGGCACGTCTTCGCTCGGCAGCAGTAAGCTCAAGCCGACGAAGAAGAAGAGCGCTGCCAAGGCGGCCAAGGCGGATGCGGCATCGTCGCCATCAAAAGAGGTGACTCCGAAGGGGAGTCAGAAGTCGCCTTCGACGCCAAAAGAATTGACACCGAAGGGGAGTAAGTCGCCAAAGAAGAAGGGGAAGGGGAAAACCTAGATGATTCGGATCAAGGATGGTTTGTAAAGTATGTTGGTACTCGTTCGTACTAGGATCTAGGTACGAGTACGTGCGTTCTGCGAGCTCTTGCGGATATCGCAACGCTTCGAGCGTAAGGGAGCTCGGCCCGTTCGGTACGGTAGTGGGGGTAGAGCAGAACACGATACTCGATAGTCGCGGGATTTAGTCGGATAGTGGGAGGGGACGGAGTCACGCAGGCAAACTGCCGTGCACAGGCCGAACCCCACAAAGAGGGGACTAGCTAAGAGAGAAGTGACAGAACTAAAGCAAAATGCACACGCCAAAACGTAAAGGCAAATAGCGTGGCGTTTCGGAAAAGGGAAAACTCCGAGGTGCGCTGCGCCTGTGCGGCATGCCGAGAGAGTGGCCCAACGCGCGTGAGTGCGGGCCTGATGAATCGGTGCACAAAGGGATTTCGATGGGCCATGCTGTCAGACACACAGCATTCACACCGTAGCACCGGTTGTCGTGTTAAGTTCACATTCACACAAACACTCTTCCGCTCTTAGTCCGCTCATCCCCGCGATGGAACTGAAGGATGCGACTACGCGCGCGCGCGCTTCAAGCATGAGAGAGTCGAAACTACCGGCACCGTCATCAAGCGCTCCGGGACACGCATTCTTGTGCAGCCCAAGGACGGCGGAGCGACTCTTTGCAAGGAGTTGAGTGAGCTTCTGCCGCTTGTTTCTCCTGTCCACGAGGTATCCGAGGCACTTGGCCCCGTGCGGCCTGATGCCTGCGACGACGGGGACGACACCAACCTCGACGACATCGACGACGGTGGCGACACCGTTGCAGTGGCGGCGCAATCGGCTCAGGCAGCGGACGCAAAGGCGGTGGTGGAGGCGGCAGGGGAGCGACTGACGGAGATGGTGCGCGTCCGAGGGGGCGGCTGTGCCGCGAGCAAGCCTCGCGCGCAAGCCGAGCCTTTCATTCAGGACCTGGACGGCCCTCCAAGATCACCATCTCTCGCTGTGGAGCTAGTCGCTGAGGCAACACCCGAAGACGTAAAGGTCGCCGAGCCAGTGCACGAGACGACTGACAGCGCGCGTACAGAAGTTGTGGAGCCGGCGACCGGAGCGGCGATGGAGGCAGAGGCTGCGCCGGCAGAGGCGTCGGCCGAGACGTGGAACCCGATCGTCAAGATTGGTAAGCCCATTATCGAGGCGATTGTGCTGGCCTTCACACCGCGCGGGCCGTCTTCATCGGGACCGTCGAGCTCAGTCGATGCGCTGAGCGTGCGCAATGTGCATCGGGCTATTCTCAAAGCTGACAATTCACCTCGCCAGCCTATGGTATTTCGAACTACTATGGACGGCTGTACACTGCTGCCGCCAAAGCTGCCTAAGGCGCTCTCAAAACTCGACGCCATCCTCATAAAAGTCCTTATGAGTGGAGCGATCCGATTGCTACGCGTGGAGTGGCTGATGAAGCAGCTGGACAACTTCAAGATGCAGAATCGGCAGGCGCTCGAGGAGTTGGAAAAGAGCGGGGTCTCACCGTCGCCGCTGCTGAGTGGTGAAGAGGCAGCAGCGCTTGTCCGGCGTGGAGATCGGAGCATCGGCGCGCTTACCTATGGGTGGCTCAGTCCAGGCGATCCAGATCCGAAGGGCTCGCGCTTCCGCGTGCTTCGACGCGCACTGATGGGGATGGCAATTCGAATTGAAGCCTTGTTCTGGGACTTTGGATCGCTGTATCAGAAAGAAAGGTCGCCGGAGCAGGAGATAACCTTCGAGATCGCACTCAAGGGTGGGGCGATGAATCAGCTTTATGCGTCGATCCTTGCAACGACCGTGCTCCAGATCGAGGAGATCCCACCCCGGCCAGCAGAGTTCGATGGCGTGGTCTGCTTGTTCAAGTTGAGCGCAAACGTAGACGAGAAAGTGGTACGCGCGGCGCTCATCGGGTTCGGAACTATCGAGAGCTGCGACCTCAGCCGTACGCCCCCCACTGTGCGCTTTGCCTCGCACTTGTCTGCCATCAAGGCTAAGGATGCGGGTGCACCGCCCGGCCTTTGCGAGGGGCTTGACACTCTCTACAATGAAACGCCGTATTTTTCTCGTGGATGGTTAGTGCTGCCCATTCCATTCTGCAGATGAGATGGGATCTCGTCTCATCCCTCACCCGCCTGCCACTCTCCCACCAGGTGTTGTTGCGAGGACTCGTTGAGCCGAGAGCTCATGAAGCGGTTGACGGCCTACCCCGCGCTCCGGGAGCCTCTCGATCAGCTGCAGCCCAAGGTCTTTGCGCTGAGCAGCAACGCGGTCGCGACACCCGTTCAGGTTAATGCAAGCGAGCTCGGAGTCGCCGCTGACGTGGCCGTTGAGCGGATCAAGAAGTCCAAGTTCACGAGCAAGGGCGACAAGGACAAGGTCATCAGCCTTTATGAGGAGTACGCGCTCAACACCGTTGGCGCGCTGACAAAGACGCTCGGGTCGCTTCAGATGATCGCGTCCGGCAGCGCGACGGCCGCGCCGGCGGAGCCGCTGCCGCAGGTCGATGCGCCCGCCGCGTCGGCGCTGCGCCTCGCCAAGGGACAGCCACTACTCCTGCTCTCTTGGCAGGGCAGCGGTGTTGGCGGCGGGCTGCGCTTTGGCGTCGTCGATGCGACCGGGGGTCGTGTCGCCGCCGCCGTCACGGGCGGCGACGACGTCGAGCTCGCCTACGACCGATGCTGCCAGGCGGTGCTGCCGTGGCGGCCGCCCGCTGCCGGCTGGGATGCCGCGTTCGTCGGCGATGCGCGTGCGCTTCGAGACCTCGCAGAGCCCGCACACCGCCTGGCGGACAATGCTCGGTGGGTGGAGTCGGCCACGCGCAAAGGGGTGCCGCGGAAAGGGATTCGGTCGGCTCTGCGCGCCGTCGGCGCGCGGGCGCGCGAGATCGCCGACGGCGCAGCGCGATGCCAAAGCATCGCGCACGCGGCGCGCGAGGCGGGTGGCGCCGTGCGGTCGTGCGTGGATGCGGCGATGGCGCTCTTCAAAACAAAAAAAGAGGGCGATCGCACGCAGCTCCAAGCCGCGCTCGGCAAGGTGCGCGAGGCGGTCGAGAGGCTGCAGCCCGAGGCCATTATCACTTCGGTACTGCGCTCCAGCGGCGCGCTCGGAGCCCGGCGCTACGCCGCTGGCCAGCCGCTCACCGTGCGTACGGCCGCCGGCTGGCGCGATGCCAACGTGGCCACGGCGGGCGCCGACGGCCTCTGCCACCGCATCACCTTCTTGGAGGGCAGCGGCAAGCCACCAGCCACGCTCACGCTGCACCCGTGGAACCACGCGCCACGCGAGCTGCCGCACGCCGCGTTCGAGGCGCTGAGCGGGTGGTGGATGCGGGAGCTGCGAAAGCAGCACTCGCAGATTTTCGATGTCTCCGGCAATCCGTTCGACGCGCTGCAGCAGTGCGTGGCCATCGAAGTGATGGGAAATGCCGATCTGGCTGGCGTGCGCGACGTGCGCGACGTGCACGGCCTGAGCGATTGGCTGCACTCGCTGCACGCTTCACAAAGCCTCGGCGAGGCGATCACTGCTCCGGGAGCCGCGCTGCTCACCGCGCCGCCCGCAGCGGGCAAGACGACGCTCATCAGCCAGGCGGTGGTCCTGGCGCTCGATCGCGCCGAGCTGGTGCCCATCGTGATCAAGGTGCAGCTGCTCCAGGCGAGGCTGCGCGATGCACCTGACGCGTTAGCGTCGCACTGGAACTGGGTCGACGCGTACCTCCGCCTCACTGAGGGGCCCGCGCTCTACCGCATGCTGCGGCAGGCCATGATGGCGCGCCGAGCGCTGCTCCTCCTCGACGGGCTCGACGAGGCCGGCGCCAAGCGCGCCGAGATTGAGCAGCATGTCGTCGAGGTGCTGGCACCGCAGGGCCACGTGATGCTCTGCACCTCGCGGCCGGCGGGCGTGGTTGAGGCGCGCTTTTCCGGCTTCCGCTTACTGAAGCTGGCGCCGCTGACCGAGGCGCAGCAGGAGCAGGCGCTGCTGCAGCGGCTGGGAAATGAGGGGGATGTGAGGCAGCTGATGACCTTTGTCGAGCGCATGCCAACGAGTACGGACCCCGACGCGCCGACGAAGCAGCATCGCGTCACGGCCAACCCGCTGGTGCTCTCGATGGTCGCGTCGGTCTTCGAGATCCGCAAAGGGCTGGGCATGCCGGAAACGGTCGCCGAGCTGTACGCGAGCGCATCGGACGCGATGCTCGCGCGCGGCGGTGGCGTGACGGCAGAGGTGCGCACGCTGCTGAAAGCCGTGTTTTTCGAGGCGCACGTGGCGCAGGCGCGCGTGATCACCGACATGCAGCTCCTCCGCGCGGCGCTGGGCGCCTTTGCGCCGGCGGGGACGCTCGCCGACCTGGATGCGAAGGTGGTGTACCCCTTCCAGACGTTCAAGGGCCGGCCGGAGAAGGGCCACTACGTGGAGCTGCTGGACGGCGAGCGGAAGGGCCAACGCGGCGTAATCGTCAAGGTCAACAAAACAAGGAATCCATACAAGGTCAAACTGGAGGACGGCGCCGCAACGTGGCTGGAGCCCGAGGAGCTCGCATCGTCCGGGCTGGATGAAGCTGCTTTCTGGGCGCACATGGACGCGGAGCGCCTTTCTGCCCTGGACGCCGCGGTCCAGGCGCTGCGCGATGAGGAGCTCGCGGCGGTCGCGGAGGTTCGCGAGCGCGTGGGGCAGGATAGGCTCCCTCTTCTCAGCCTGCTGCAGGTTGAGCCGCTACAGATGCAGGCTGCGCACCTGTCCTTCCAGGAGTTTTTTGCAGCGCAGGCTATCTGCTCGGGCAAGTACCGCCTCCCTGAGGGGTCGCCGCCACCGTGGCAATGGCCGGCGTTTTGGGCCAACGCAGTCACGCTTGGCAGCGAGATGGGCGACGCCTTTGGCAAGGGGCTGAAGCAGACAGCACGGGTGGGTGATGTACTCGACCTGAGCAAGAAGCTATTTGGGGGAGATCGGCCGACAATGGTCGCTGTGGTGGCGGAGTTGATGCGTGTGCTGGCCTCGCTCAGCCTGCAAGAGAACAAGTTGACTGATGGCGAGGGCCTGAAGATGTTTGCGGCGCTCCAGACGAACACGACGCTGGCGCAGCTCGACTTGGGTGGCAACGAGCTCGGCGCGGAGAGCGGTAAGGCGATGGTCAAGGTGCTCAAGACGAACACGACGCTGACGCAGCTGAACCTCAACAGCAACAAGCTGGGCGATGCGGGCGGCTGCGCGCTCGCGGTGGCGCTCCAGACGAACACGACGCTGGCGCAGCTGGACTTGGGCGGCAACGAGCTCGGCGCAGAGAGTGGCAATGCGATCACCGAGGCGCTCAAGACGAACACGACGCTGACGCAGCTGAACCTCAACAGCAACAAGCTGGGCGATGCGGGCGGCTGCGCGCTCGCGGTGGCGCTCCAGACGAACACGACGCTGGCGCAGCTGGACTTGGGCGGCAACGAGCTCGGCGCGGAGAGTGGCAAGGAGATGGTCAAGGTGCTCAAGACAAACGCGACCCTTCGCACGGTAGCGTTGGACGGCGATGTTCTCTCGATCGCCGAGCTCAGCAGCGCGGCGAGTATCGACCTTTCGGGGAAGCGCTTAGGTGATGCATCTGGGCTCGTGGTCGCGCACCTGATCACACATAGCCGGTCTCTGACGCAGCTGAGCCTCAAGAACAACAAGCTGGGCGATGCGGGCGGCTGCGCGCTCGCGGTGGCGCTCCAGACGAACACGACGCTGGCGCAGCTCGACTTGGGCGGCAACGAGCTCGGCGCAGAGAGTGGCAATGCGATCGCCGAGGCGCTCAAGACGAACACGACGCTGACGCAGCTGAACCTCAACAGCAACAAGCTGGGCGATGCGGGCGGCTGCGCGCTCGCGGTGGCGCTCCAGACGAACACGACGCTGGCGCAGCTGGACTTGGGCGGCAACGAGCTCGGCGCGGAGAGTGGTAATGCGATGGTCAAGGTGCTCAAGACGAACACGGCGCTCACACAGCTGAACCTCAAGAACAACAAGCTGGGCGATGCGGGCGGCTGCGCGCTCGCGGTGGCGCTCCAGACGAACACGACGCTGGCGCAGCTGGACTTGGGCGGCAACAAGCTCGGCGCGGAGAGTGGCAAGGAGATGGTCGAGGCGCTCAAGACGAACGCGACCCTTCGCTCTGTAGCGTTGGACGGCGATATTCTCTCAATCGCGGTGCTCAGCAGCGTGGCGAGTATCGACCTTTCGGGGAAGCGCTTAGGTGATGCATCTGGGCTCGTGGTCGTGCACCTGATCACACGTAACCGGTCTCTGACGCAGCTGAACCTCAACAGCAACAAGCTGGGCGATGCGGGCGGCTGCGCGCTCGCGGTGGCGCTCCAGACGAACACGACGCTGGCGCAGCTCGACTTGGGTGGCAACAAGCTCGGCGCGGAGAGCGGCAAGGAGATGGTCAAGGTGCTCAAGACAAACGCGACCCTTCGCACGGTAGCGTTGGACGGCGATGTTCTCTCGATCGCCGAGCTCAGCAGCGCGGCGAGTATCAACCTTTCAAGGAAGCGCTTGGGTGATGCGTCGGGGATGGTGATCGCGCACCTGATCACACATAACCGGTCTCTGACGCAGCTGAACCTCAACAGCAACAAGCTGGGCGATGCGGGCGGCTGCGCGCTCGCGGTGGCGCTTCAGACGAACATGACGCTGGCGCAGCTCGACTTGGGCGGCAACGAGCTCGGCGCAGAGAGTGGCAAGGCGATCGCCGAGGCGCTCAAGACGAACACGACGCTGACGCAGCTGAACCTCAACAGCAACAAGCTGGGCGATGCGGGCGGCTGCGCGCTCGCGGTGGCGCTCCAGACCAACACGACGCTGGTGCAGCTGGACTTGGGCGGCAACGAGCTCGGCGTGGAGAGTGGCAAGGCGTTGGGCGAGGCGCTCAAGACGAACTCGACTGCTGCGACCCTTCGCACAATTGCGCTGGACGGCGATGTTCTCTATAGAGAGAACTTTGTAACTAACCAAGCTGTTCTCTATAGAAATATTCATCTATGATGGTCATATGTCGATGGACTTTTATAGAGGTGATATGTCAACAGTGTCTCTTCCCAATATCATAGAGGACAAAAGCGATGATGACACCGACAATGACGCCGACGAGCGGTTCTGAGGTCAGGTCGGACCGCTGAGGACATGAAGCTTTTTTTTGCCCAGGAGGTGTCCAGAGGGTGTTTCCGTGAAAGACTAACGGAAACCTCTTTGATCACACTGACCAAGCGCGTCAATAGCGCAGCGCACCGCGGTCAATACGCAGTGGAGTCGCCTCGATCGCGACACCCACGGAACCTCCGATCCGACGGAGTACACACAACTTACAAGTTTGGGAGAGACACGGCCTGCGTTGTTAGCGGCCTCGTCACTCGCACTTGCCTCTGCAAGTGCCCCCGTGTTCACACCACAGTGCGGTTGCACTTTCCCTTACACGTGCCCCCAAGTGCATCCGCACTTCCCATCAGCCAATTCATCCGGCTGTTGCATGCATATGCCGTCGATCCTGTGTATAGCAGTACGGTCCCCAGTTACACCGACACTCGAGCATCAGCGAGGAAGGGAGGGTCCGATTTGCATGCTGATTCATCAGGCATTTGCGTGCTTGATATTCATGATGTCATTGCGAAATTTGAAGTAGTCGGCGATGGCCTTCATGCTCATAGCCTTGGTGAAGATATCTGCGCGCTCTTCGGTGGTGTCGACTTTGTGAGGCTCGAGCATTCCCTTCTGGTACATCTCACGGGTGAAGTGCATCCAGAGGTCCCAGTACCGCGTTCGACCCGATACGCCCTCGTTACGGATGTTGAACCACATACCTGCGTTGTCGATGAGCAGTGGCACGCGCCCTTTGACTTTCACACCAAAGAAGTCGAGGATGTGCAGGACAAACCGAAGGTCCTTGACTGCGGCCACCCCGGCAACGGTCTCAGCCTCGGTGCTGGAGAGGCATACGACCTTGAGCAGTCTGGATACCCAGCAGATTGCAGCGCCCATATAGGTGATGACATGCCCACCGTGGCTTCTGACAGTGCCCCACGAGGCGTCGGACCAGCACAGGAGTCCCGAGTTGTGCAGGAGCGCATCCTTGTCTACCTTTGGCTCTGTGTCGCATCGCAAGAAGTCTGACCGCCCGCCATATGTGATACACGAATCACGTGTGTGGTAGAGGTAGAGAAGCACAGTGATGGCGGCTTGCCACGCGGCTAGAGGAGGGGACGTGCTGAATTGCTGTAGCCAGGAGACATGGAAGCTACAGTCCGGTCGGCCTTGTGCGACGATGTAGCCTAAGCAGCCTACGATCCCGTCGTAGTCCTTATCCGCCATAGCCGGGTCTGGCTCTTTTGCCAGTTCGATCGCCATGAACTTCTCGTGGCTATCCGCCAGCGATTCCGTTGGATGAAGCTGCGGTCTGGCGGGTGCCGTGACGTACTTGCGGTAGACCTGCTCTATGTAAGTCCTGAGGTGTATCGAAACCGTCCCCTTCTCGACGTTCTGTTCAAGGTACACGCCGTTGAACTTGGTCGTGGGCTCTCCGCCGGTGATGGAGTAGTGCTTGCGGTATTCCGTCAGGAACCACTCGAGCTTTTCCTTGCTGCTTGGCAAGATCAAGGAGTTGTCCACGAGTACGCCGATGTATAGGAACGATCCGTCGTCCCAGCATTTTCGGTAGAGATTGGGGTCTGCTGGGCATCGCTCGAGGCCGATCTTTTTGGTGAAGACTTGGGCGTGCTCCTTATAGTAAAGATTGCCCGCCTGCTTGCTTCCCTCGACGCTCTTATCGCAGCGGCAGCACTTGCCTTTCTCGGTGAACGGTCGAGGCCCTTCAAAGTAGAGCTCGCGGTCCATCGTCGCTGTGGTGAATGCGGCTCTGACGTCGCAGTCGTAGAGCGTGCACTTGCGCCGTGCGGCCTCCGCACACATGATCCGCTGCGTGGTGCCAACGATCGTGCCGATGAAGGTGTCCTCGTAGTCGCGCCCGTAGACTTCGGTAAAGCCCTTGAATACCCAGCGGGCGAAGCGCTTGCCCCTAACCCTAAGCGCAGGTGATTACCGTGTGTAGGGCAGGGCCGTACATAAGGTAGTCCCAATGCGACACCAGTTGGTAAGTCAACGATGAGGGATGATTGCTGTGGTAATTCGCGAAGAAACTGAACGAGCTGCGCGTGACCATCAGCGAGAAGGGGACGTCGCGAGGGCGCGATAGAGCAGCGCGGAGCTTCGGGTTGAGAAGATACGAGCGGCGAGGATTTCGGGGAGACGAACCGGTGAGTGCAGCACGATACGTCGCAGCGATTCGCCACTGTGACTTTGATTGAGATGTGCGCAAGCGGGAGTGCACGAGTAAAAGGGGGTGCATACTGCAGAAGACAGCCAGAATGCACATCGGGGAAAGAGATGCAGCGATGCGAGTCACAAAATGGGCGCGTTGAGTGCCTCGATTGCAGCATGGGCGTCGGCATTGAACGCGTGCTGTGCTGTGCGCCACAGGCATGAGCGAGCAAGAGCGGGACCAGGCTCGAGGATTTCACCTTGGCGAACCAGTATATATATGGGAGGGCTCAGTGTGTGGTCGGCTCCCGACGACATGTACAAACACTTGATCGCTCGCGTCGAGGAAGGTGTAGAGTACTGTCAGGGCCACCTGATGTACCCGAGCGAGCAGAAGTTGCCGGTGATACGACTGCTCGAGTGCGCGAAGAGAAAAGGTTGGCTGTGGTACGTCGCGGAGGCGCTCCGCGTGCGCCTCCTCCTCCCGTCGCTGGATCTGCCGTAGCTCGTGCTCCACCTGTGCACGTCGCTCCTCTTCCGCGCGCTGTCGCTCGCCCATTTCCGTATCTCGCCTCACCTGCGTGTTCCTCGGGTTGCCGTACAGGAGTGGCTCGTGCGATTGCTCATACCGCTCGCTGCTGTTGTGCTGGGGACGCTGACCATCGCCGCCATCTTCGCGCCTCACGTCGCCGTATCCGTTGCGGCTGCTGTATCCACTGCCACTTGACCGATCACGCCGGTCACCGCCGCTGTATTCCGTACCACCGCGCTCGCGCGACCAATCGCGTTGCTGTCGTTCATCGCGTCGCTGCCACCCGCCTTTGTTTCCGCCAAACGCGCTGCTCACCGGTGACATTGCCCAGAGATGGTATTCTGCTCTTCTAGCCTTTCGTCCCCTCTCTACGTCGGCCGCGTGCTCTGCGAGGTGGTACAGCCATTGGGGATCCCTTTCGTATAACACTTCGAGGATTCTGATCGCGTGTCTTGCGCGTGGCCACTTCTCCTTCACACCTTCGAGGCGCATATCGCGGAAGAGAGCCAGGTTCTTTCTGGACTTCGTGCTCAAGGTCCATAACGGCCCGCCGTACGGTCTGTCAATCGCCGCGTAAAACAGCTTGAACAACTCATACCTTGTGATGTCGGCCTTCTCGACCTGTTCATCTCGTAGGACATTCTGCGCGAGCCTGTGAAACAGGTGTGGCGCGACGGAAGAGTGAGGAAGAAGAACGGCGCAATGCGAAAAAAAGGGCGAGGAACACGTGGAGAACCTGGCTAGGCGAACACGACGACTTCGCCAAAGCTCGTGACGGGATGAAGGAGTTTGCTCGTGGCATCTGGCGCGCGCGTTTATCTGACGCCTCCATTCCCCGTCTCATGCACACTGTGCGTTCTGCTCATCGCTCTTTCGTCGCTGGTCCTTCTGTACATCCGTCGTACACTCGTACACGCTCGCGCATAGGGTTAGGGTTAGGGTTAGGGTTAGGGTTAGGGTTAGGGTTAGGGTTAGGGTTAGGGTTAGGGTTAGGGTTAGGGTTAGGGTTGGGGGTAGGGTTTGGGTTAGGGTTAGGGTTAGGGTTAGGGTTAGGGTTAGGGTTAGGGTTAGGGTTAGGGTTAGGGTTAGGGTTAGGGTTAGGGTTAGGGTTAGGGTTAGGGTTAGGGTTAGGGTTAGGGTTAGGGTT
>Ga0210247_101070_pt1 | contig 23659 bp, 8 predicted proteins | sample ChrtobMetP3_16mM_FD_155449 | JGI IMG/M metagenome (GOLD analysis project Ga0210247, IMG submission 155449) | Chrysochromulina tobin associated microbial communities from unialgal haptophyte culture, Seattle, Washington, United States - P3_16mM | ecosystem: Host-associated > Algae > Haptophytes >... | reverse complement strand
CGCCAGCAAGAGCTTGCACATCTCCGTGAGCGCCACCGAGGAGGCTGGGTTGAATGTGTACTTGCCGTCGTTTTGGCAAAGCTTGAACAGTAGGATGGCCGTCGCCTGCACGACGACGAGCGTCATGAAGGCGCCCAGCTGCTTGGCATACTCAGTGAGCGCCATGAGGCCAAGCCCCAGACGCGCGAACACGACGGTTCGTGTGAATAGAGTGTCGAGCAAACATCAGCTGTGAATTACGACTTCCATCGGCTGTGAATGATAGCATGCATGCGAGTCTGCGTTGGGAAGCCCCTCCCAGCCCCTTGGGTTTCACAACTCCGACTCCAAGTTACCGATTGCGAGTGCTGCGAAGCTCCAAGTTACCGATGGCGAGTGCTGCGAAGTTCGAGGCGGCCTTGGCGACCGCGCTCGAATCTCTTGGCGGAACGGGAGCCGAGGAGCTCTTGCGCTTGCTCGTCGAGACCGTGGCCGCCATCTCCATCACGGCCGATAAGGTCGCAGCAACTGAGCAGTTCGCCGCCGCTGCTCGAGACAGTGCTGAGGCTGCTGCGAGAGATAGTGCCGCCGCTGCATTTGCCATGAGCGAGTGCAAGAAGAGCGCCGCCACTGCCGCGCAGTGTGCTCAAAGTGTGCTCGCTACTGCAAATGGCAGCTCACCTCATTCAGCCGCAGCCGCCAGCTGCAGCAGCCAGCCACAGCCCAACACGGTGATGGACGGCAACAAGTTTATCGGGACAGATCCCGCGATGCCTGGCATGGACGACGAACAGGGCCAGCTGGGTGAGGCCGACACGGAAGCGGCTACGCGGATGGCAGAGCTCCTCGAGAGCGCACAGCGGATTGCCTTCGAGTTCGCTACAATGCTCGACGATCCGGATATCAGCCCAGATCCCGAAGCCGGCGCCGAGCAACTGCGGCGCGGCGTAGCCGCAAATCAGCAAGAGGACTTTGCGGCGGCGACCGCGTGGTTTGAGGATTCGTACCGAAGGCGGCCGCGCGTCTCCACGCTGCTGAGCGTCGCCAACATGCGCCTCAAGCTTGGCGATGGCCCGCTTGCCGCTAACTTGTACTCGGTCATCATGGAGCATCCGAGCGCGACAGTACGCCGCCGTCGCCCTCGTCGCATTCGGCACTCTTGTCGCCGTGCCTTGCCTGCCCTTCTCACCGACCGTCGCCTTGCTACCTCGGACAACTACCCACTGTCTGTCCTCGAGTCTCCTCACGGCTGCGCAGGAGGCAGAGCAGGAAATGGCGGGGCGCAAACTCCGCCTCGCCGAGTTCCAGCTGCAACAGCTCGGCGACGCCGACATCCACGCCACTAAGGCTCCCGCCGCGGCAGCTGTACCAGCCTCGGTTGGCCCACCGCGCCTCGTGCAGCAGACGAGTGCGAATCTGCTGACTGACGCTCCCGAGTGGCTCACGAGTGCCGCGGGCGCTCTACGCTTCGATCGGAACCCCAGCGCAACGAACACAGCTTCGGCAAGCGCGGTGCTTTCGAACGCGGCGCCGCGGCCGAGCGCAGGGTCGGCGAGTGGGGCGGCGAGCGGGGCGGCGACCAACGGCGCGACAGGCGAGCGCGAGGCGGAGCTGCAGCGGCGCTTGGCGGCGCTGCAGGCCAAGCTCGCACAGCAGCAGGCCGATTTCGAGGCGCTGCTCGCGTCGACGAGACACAAGGATGAGTCGCTCGAGGCGATGCTGCACGAGATGACGCAAACCATGCAGGCGGAGATGGGCCGTGCGAACCGCATGCAGGAGACGCACGAGCAGGAGATGCGCACGGCGCGCACAGCGGTCGCGAGACTCGAGAAGGAGGCGCAGGAGGCGCGCCGTGCGGCGAGCGCAGCAGCACCCACGCGTGCCGTAAGCGTGCACAATGAGCCGGGCGGCCTGGGTGACCAGATCGCCGAGCAGCTCTTCAAGCTGCCGCCAGCGCTCAAGGCGAAGCTGCACGCAGAAGATGTGATGCTTGAGCACGGCGGTGACTCGGTCGCCGCGGCGCCTCAGCTGCTGCTGCCGGCGCTCACCCATCTGCACCACCTGCACGAACAGAATGACCAGCTGGCCGCGGCGTCCGAGGCGGTCACGGCTGCGTACTCAGATGCTGTGCGGAAGCTCGCGGCCAGCAATGCTGCGAATAGCAGCAGCGCCGGCGCTGTGGTGGGCAGCGCTGCCTCGGCCGTCGTGGGGAGCGCCGTCAGCTACCTGCGCGGCGTTCGCGCAGCTGGTGCGGCGGCGACGCCCTCCGCGGGTGAGCCGTCGCGCAAGGACGCCGAGGCTGCGCGCTCACGCGCCCACACAGCGCCGCCGCCGCTGACGGGGCCGTCACCGCTGACGGGGCCGTCACCGGCAGCGACACACGCGGCTGTGGAGGAGGCCACTGCTGTGCTTCCGGCCGTGGTGGCTTCGAGTAGAGACGCCGCCGGCGCTAGCCCTGACGGTGGCGCCGGCTACGGCGGTGGCGATGGCGGCGCACAGGCGATGCCCGCGCCGACCCCCACCCAGCCACTGGCGACCCCGACGCAGCCGATGCCCAAAACTTCCAACGGCGCCGTGTCGGGCGGGCCGGCAGCCGGCGCTTTACCGCCGGGCACGCCATCAGATGGCGCCGCTTCGCAAGCGTTCCTCAGCAGCACAAACATGCCGCAGCAGGGCGCGTCGTCGGCACGCAACGCGAAGGCCGTCAAGTACGTGGACACGCTGCTTGGGCGTGCTAACCGCGACAAGATCCCTGAAGAGGACGCCCGTCAGGCCACCGAGTACTTTGAGGCAGCCAAGGCGGCCAACGCTACAGAGGACCACAAGACGGCATGCTCGTACTTTGAGACCTCGTTCCTACTCAACCCGAAGCTCACGACACTCATTTCGACAGCCAACATGCACCTCAAGCTGCGCAACCCGACGGTCGCCTCTGAGATCTACTCGCGGCTGTTGCAGAACCCGTCGGTGCCCCAACGCGAGCGCGAGGTCGCGCTGCGCAAGATGGCCATCTGCGAGACGATGCTCGGCGCAGCGTCGGACGCGCCCGCGAGTCACGATTAGGAGACGGCGTAGTGCTCCTGAGGCGTGCCGGGCAATGCATGTGGAGGCGCGCCTCTCCTTTGTGGGTGAGCTCGTCCTGTCACACGCGAGTGCAGGCTGTGAGGTGCACATCTCATCAGTCATCTCTTCAGTCCTGCGCGTGGGGCCGGGCCTACGCCAAGGGTGCCACCGTCTGGTGCTGTGCGCTGTGGGAGGCTTGTGGATCCGTGCCGCCGCGACCTACTGGTGCGGTATCGACGCGCTTATGAATAGTGTGGTATGCGATTTCTGACGATGACAAATGTCTAATTTGTCTAATGTGGCGACCGTCTTTCTTCTAGCCTTCGGGGCCTGCTCGTAAAACTTGTTGCAAGAGTTCGTGAACCGAACAGCTCTTCAGAAGTCAGTCCAAGTCAACAGAATGATCCCCCACAGGCCGTGACAGGCGATCGAGAGGGAAGACGAGCGGGCGCGGAGACCGCTGACACTAGCTTTTCCAACACAACCCAAAGAAGGGTAGTACACGACAGCCTAACCAAAGGTATACCAAGGGTAGTACACGACGACCTAACTAAAAATTCCGCAGCGCCAAGTGAATTCATGCATCTCCAGCACCCACGAATTACCGACGCAAAGCGCAAGGTCAACGATGACTTCAGCACCGAGCCCACAGCGCGCCAGAGGTGCGGCGAGGCTCTGCCAGCGTATTCAGGATTCATGTGTGAGACGAACACAGCCCTGCCATCACAAGGCTTACGATGGGGTCCGCCTGATATGGAGCCGCTAGCAGAGTCTGAGATGGAGCTGACTTCAGAGCCAGAGGCTGCGAGTGCCAACCACCAGGCGCACGTCGAACGCAAGCTGATGCACCACTGGGGATACGTCGCTGCGACGCAGCTGTGGGGCGAAAGTGTCAAGGACGCTGCCAGTAGAGCCACCGCAGTTCCGCACGTGGGTCGCCTCATGGTGCCGCGTTCGCTGCTAGTCGCACCGCGACCGCGTGACCCTGAGCGTGTCGTGGAGCCGATGCTGAGTCACTTCATTTGAGTATCGATACTGTATCGAAACGAAGACAAAGACACACATACAGAACCCACCCCGGCACAGGGCAGAGGGCTCACCAAGATTCGCAATTGGGGCTCACGTCAACTCACCCGCGGTCAGGTGGGCGTGGAGGGGGGCTCATACACTCGGCCCGAGTGACTCGCTGGACGCTGCATCCGAGCATGCATCCGAGTGGGATTGACTCAGTCACTGCAGGCTCACTGACTCTCACAGGGGAGGAAGTGGGCGGAACGCGACAACCGCACCGACGCGAGGCGTGCACAAACGTCAAACTGGAAGTGTGGAGCGGAGAGGCGAGAGCGCGCATCTGCATCTGAGGGAGCATCATGGTGCGAGCGAGAGCCGAGACGAGATCCGCGTGGGCGAGAGCGAGCAGCGCAGTGGAGTAAATGAAAACATTACAAAAACCAAGGCGTCGAAGATGGCGGTCTTAATACTCACATTACTCACACACAGATACAGTGCATGAGATAGAGAGTGCGAAGCGAACTCATGCGCGATTCAGGGTGTTAAACTCCTGAAGACCCTCCCTCTTTTGCGTCGCTGTGAAGGAGATCGCACTTCATTGTGTGTGCGTGGGCGACGTGCATTTTTTCATGTTGCCCGTCCCGCCACCGCCGCGCCTTCCCATCCTCAACAAATACTACCAAGACTGCGCCGACGCAAAAGCACAGGCGACGCTCACGGCGTCGCTCGCCGCAAAATCCACTCGCCTACTTTCCTTCCGCTCTGAGCTGTGCTATTACGTGCAGCTCTCGGACGGTGCGGCCGCACTCACTGATGAGGAGGAGAAGCGGTTGATGTGGCTGATCGCCGAGACGTTTGCGCCGCAGCAAACGGCATCGATAAGCTTCCTCGCCGTTGACGCTCCGGGCTGCGTGCTAGAGCTCGGTCCGAGGCTCACTTTCGCAACCGCCTTCTCTTCCAATGCGGTCGCCATCTGCACAGCTTGCGGCCTTTCGAGCGTCGTTCGCATGGAATGCACTCGACGCTTCCAGGTGCACACAGAGCCTCCGCTCTCTCTCGCGGATCTCGCGGATGGGTTCGCGGCGGGGCTGCACGATCGCATGACCGAATGCGTGTACGAGACGCCCCTCGCGTCATTTGCTCCTGGTGGCGGCGAAGTGCCGCTGCCCGAGCCGGTCAAGAAGATTGGCTTGCTCGCCGAAGGACGCGCGGCGCTCGAGCGCGCCTCGGCAGAGATGGGGTTAGGTTTCGACTCGGATGACCTTGACTTCTACACGAAGCTCTTCGTCGAGAGTCTCGGCCGCGACCCGACTGACGTCGAGTGCTTCGACATGGGCCAGTCCAACTCGGAGCACTCGCGCCACTGGTTTTTTAGCGGTGTCATCGAGATCGACGGCGTAGCGAAGCCGCAATCCCTCTTCCAGCTCGTCAAGTCGACCCTAAAGTCACCGAAGTGCAACGGCAACTCGATCATCGCGTTCCACGACAACTCGTCCGCCATCCGCGGCGTGAGTGTGACGGCCCTCAGTGCGGGCTCGCCCTCGGCGCCCGCGCCGTTCGCCGCAGTGACCGAGACGCGCCACCCGATCCTGACCGCCGAGACGCACAACTTTCCCACCGGCATCGCCCCCTTTCCAGGCGCGGAGACAGGCACGGGCGGTCGCATCCGCGACGTCCATGCGACCGGGCGCGGGGCATACGTGGTCGCCGGATGCTCCGCCTACTGCGTGGGCAGCCTGTGCATCCCAGGCTACGAGCTGCCGTGGGAGGACCCGAGCGCGCCGACCGCGTCCAACCTCGCCACCCCTCTGCAGATCCAGGTGCAGGCCTCCAACGGCGCCTCAGACTACGGGAACAAGTTTGGCGAGCCTGTGATCATCGGCTTCAATCGATCATTCGGAATGCGGCTGCCCGACGGCTCGCGACGCGAGTGGCTCAAGCCGATCATGTTCTCGGCGGGACTCGGCCAGATGCCCGGCTGCCTTGCGGCGAAGGGGAAACCCGAGGAGGGCATGTGGGTCGTCAAGATCGGGGGCCCTGCCTACCGCATCGGCCTCGGTGGCGGCGCTGCCTCGTCCAAGCCTAGCGGTGAAGGCAAGAGCGCGTCGGCCGCCGACTTCAACGCAGTGCAGCGTGGCGATGGCGAGATGGAGAACAAGATGAACCGCGTCATTCGCGCGTGCGCCGAGCTTGGCGACGCGTGCCCGATCGTCTCTATCCACGATCAGGGTGCCGGCGGCAACGGCAACGTCCTCAAGGAGATCGTCGAGCCGCTTGGCGCTCGGCTGCAGGTGCGCTCGATCCTGTCGGGCGATCCATCGCTCTCAGTCCTCGAGCTTTGGGGGGCCGAGTACCAGGAGAACTGCGCGCTGCTGCTGCGCCCCGAGTCGCTGCCCCTCTTCCGCTCCATTTGCGCGCGCGAGAACTGCCCCGCCTCCTACGTGGGCCAAGTGGCGGCCGACGGGCGCGTCGTGCTCGAAGATTCGCTCGACGGCTCGACGCCCGTCGACCTGCCGCTCGAGCTCGTGCTGGCCAAGATGCCGCAAAAGACATTCCGCTCGCGCCGGGAGCCCTTCGTAGCCAAGTCGCTCGAGCTCCCCGAAGGCACCGAAGTGCGAGGCGCACTTGATCGCGTGCTTCGCCTTCCCTCGGTCGGCTCGAAGCGCTTCCTGACCAACAAGGTCGACCGCTCGGTGACCGGCCTGATCGCGCAGCAGCAGTGCGTGGGGCCGTTGCACATACCGCTCGCCAACTGCGGCGTCATCGCTCTGTCGCATGCCGACACGGTCGGAGCCGCCACAGCGGTCGGCGAGCAGCCGATCAAGGGCCTCCTCTGCCCGGCGGCGATGGCACGGCTCTCTGTCGCCGAGGCTCTCACTAATCTGGTGTGGGCGCCGATCACCGCCCTCGGCGACGTCAAGGTGTCCGCCAACTGGATGTGGGCAGCCAAGCTTGCAGGCGAGGGCGCGGCCATGTGGGATGCGTGCGAGGCCATGTGCAACTTCATGGGCGAGCTCGGCGTCGCCGTCGACGGTGGCAAGGACTCGCTCTCGATGGCGGCCAAGGTGGGTGATGAGACTGTCAAAGCGCCTGGTGCCCTCGTCATCACGGCGTACGCGGTGTGCCCCGACATCACCAAGGTCATCACGCCCGATCTCAAGTCGGACGGCAGTAAGCTCTACCTCATCGACCTGGCGAATGGACACAAGCGCCTGGGCGGCACAGCCCTTGCCCACGTGTACGGGCAGTTGGGCGACACGCCGCCCGACGCCGACGCGGCTCTGCTCGAGCGCGGTTTCGTGGCGACGCAGGCCCTGGTACACAAGGGCCTCATCCTCTCGGGCCACGACGTCTCGGACGGCGGCCTTCTCATCACGCTGCTCGAGATGGCGTTTGCGGGCGATCGGGGTTTCGACGTTACGCTGCCGATGCCGCAGTACGCAGAAGAGGGCTGCAAGGAAGCTTTCCGGGCCGCCTTTGCCGAGGAGGTGGGCCTCGTAGTCGAAGTGAGCCTCGCCAACTCAGAGGCGCTGGAGGCGCAGATGAAAGCGGCCGAGGTGCCGTGCATACTCCTCGGGACTAGCCAAGCCCGAAAACATGTGACGGTGCACATGAGCGGGCTGGGAGCTGTCGTCGATGCTCCGATGACGGCCCTACGCGACGTGTGGGAGGCCACCTCCTTCGAGCTCGAGAAGCTGCAATGCAACCCGTCTTGTGTCGCGCAGGAGCAGGTGGGGCTTGCCAGCCGGCATGCCCCCGCATGGACTCTCAGCTTCACGCCAGAACCCGCGCGCCCGCTTGGGCCCGCTGGTGGCGCTGCGCCCAAGGTCGCAGTTGTGCGGCAGGAGGGCTCCAACGGTGATCGCGAGATGGCTGCCGCCCTGCACGCCGGTGGCCTCGAGCCCTGGGACGTGGCAATGGCCGACCTCGTGTGCGGCGCCGTGTCGCTCGAGCGCTTCCGCGGCATCGTCTTCGTTGGCGGCTTCTCGTACGCCGACGTGCTCGGCTCGGCCAAGGGATGGGCAGGCGTGCTCAAGTTCCACCCAAGCACGTGGGCGCAGCTCGAGACCTTCGGCGCACGCCCCGACACCTTCTCACTCGGCGTCTGCAATGGTTGCCAGTTGATGGCCTTGCTCGGCTGGGTGCCTCGGGCCGCCGACGGCGCTGTTTTGCCTGCCCTCGAGCAGCCACGCTTCGTGCACAACCAGTCGGGCCGCTTCGAGTCGCGCTTCTCTTCGGTGACCGTTCTGCCATCGCCATCGGTGCTGCTCAAGGGAATGGAGGGCTCAAGCCTCGGCGTGTGGGTAGCGCACGGCGAGGGCCAAGCGCACTTCCCACATGCGTCCGTCCTTGACAGCGCGATCGCCGACGGTCTCGCGCCCTTGCGCTACGTCAACGACGACAACCAGCCGACCGAAGCATATCCATTCAACCCGAACGGCTCCACGCAGGGCATCGCCGCGCTCTGCTCGGCAGACGGCCGCCACCTCGCGATGATGCCCCACCCGGAGCGATGCTTCCAGACGTGGCAATGGCCATGGATGCCCGAGGAATGGGCTGGGCTGCGCTCAGGGCCCTGGCTCAAGCTCTTCCAGAACGCAAGGCTTTTCTGCGAGCAGACGGGGCAGTGAGCCCAAGCGTTCCTCGCGCAAGTTGGCTTTCGAATGAATGAACGGCGAGGCACACTCGAGTATCGGGTCGCATGGGAAGCGAAGGGCGAGGGAGGCAAGGGGCGGGGCACATGGGCATTGATGATCATGTCGGTGTGGTTTCTGTGCTCGTTGTGCTGTGCACCAGATGCGAGGTCGCTGAGGCTGTTCGGCCACGAGTCGACGTTATTGAGTAGTTGGTGTCGCGTGTGGCATGCACGCCGCCGTGGCTTTGGGCTCCTGGGAGGAGGCATGCGGCGCTGTGTGGGGATCGCCCCACACGGCCAGACGATCGCATTATCATGTTACGAGCCACCTCGACTGTGGCACACATGTCGAACACCGCTCAACGGCCTACCGCGTCTAGATAAGAGCGAGGTTCCCGCTGCGCATGAGGCGTTGATTTCAAGTTATGAAAGATGCGTGAGCCGGGAACACTGCTCACTGGCGGTTTGTAGACCCTTTCGGTGCCGCCGACGTGAGAAATTCTTAAATTGTACCCGGGTTAACCCGAGGTTTAACGGCCCCCCTCTCGCCTCGATGCGACGTAATATCGGTATTGTGAGCCATTTATTGTGCTTGTTAGGTTCTACAACCTCTTTCTCGTGAGTCGCGTCTGTGGCTCTCTCCCACCGTTTCTGCTGGGAAGTGGGTCTGGCGGACCCAGGCGTCGTCAAGGACGCGGCGTAGTAGCTACGTCGTACGGAGTAAAAATGACAAGCCGGTACCATGGTATGCTGCGCAGCTCGACGTTTAGAAGCCCATTATGCCTGAGAACCAGCCGGTGCTCTTCACTTTCGCAGCCTTCCCTTCGGAGACCTCGTGAAAGCTCCAAGATGTGATCGCGTGCGCTGCCGCGCGCTTGCCAGTGCCCGCCGTGAAGCCGGCGATCATCGTGCCATCCCAGTCCTCGACCTGGCCGAAGAGGTCGCGGAGCTCAATCTCGATGTTGATCAGCGCGGCGTGCATGTTGTCGACGTACACGAGAAGCCGGTACGACGAGCCGCTACCCTTGGTTATGCCGGCCGCGTCGTCGTCATCCGCGGCATCATCCACACGCGGTAGACGCGGGTCATACAGCCGATCACGTTCGAGGACGATTCGCACGTGATGTGGACAGCCATCATCAAGCATCGGGAGTGTGGCACTGGCGAGTGATGCTTCAGGGCCCGATGAGTTGGCGTGTGCTCCCGCAGACTGCACAGAGAGCCGGTCGGTGTGGTGTGAGAGGTCAACGGGCTCGTACTCGAGCGTGGGCGCAGCAGGGAGTGAGTCGAAATCCGGCGCGATGAAGTGGGCTCCGGTGAAGGGGCAGATGCATTCCTTGCCCGCTAGCGCATGCGGCACGAGGAAGATGTGGTCGTGCGGCTCGGGAAGCGTGCACAGCACGCTTTCGTCTTCTGCTTCGCCCTCAGCCTTCGGCGACTTGCGCCGCTCGGCGCAAGACGGCTGCGTGGCGAATTGGACGGCGAGGGAGTGCGTGAGTCCGCCGAAACCAAGCTGGATGCCGGAGGTACCGAGCGCAGCCACGCTGCGCTCGTCCCTTTGAAGCACGAATGCAAAGCCGTCGGAGCCACGCTGTGCATTTGGTGGCTTTGTGATGCGGAATGTGAACTCGGTCTCGAAGCCGTTCGCGACGGTAAGCGGCCGATGGAACCACGCTCCGCCGGCAATGCCGATACCCTTGCGCGGCGGCGTGAGTTCAAGAGTGCCCCGCCAGACCTCCGCCTCGCCTGTGCACACCAGAGCCTGCGGCAGCTGGTCGCCACGTGGCTGCACAGCCTCCTCGAAACTGACCGCGGGGAGCGCCGCCGTCGGGTCGTCGGCCGCGTGGAGCAGCAGAAGGAGTTCCGCCGAAGAGCCCCTTCGACCGAGGCTCGGCCTATCCGCTTGCACACTCGGCTGCGGCATCGCCGACAGCGAGAAGTGGAACGCATGCATCACCTCGGTGGCGGCGGTGTTCACCGGCGGCACCTTGGGTCGTTTGATCTGCAAGCCACCCACTTCGCCCGCCTTGGTCACGCACAGAAAGCCTGAGGGCGAGGACGACTCGTCCGCAACCAGCGAGACCTGGTACCGTGCTGCTGTGGACCAGGGACCATCACCAAAGAGCGGGTGAATGCCAGCAGCACGCACGAGGTAACTGCCCGCTCGCAATCCAGTGCGCCCGTCCAAGCGAACGTGCGTCCGCAGCGGCACCTCGAGAGTGGGCTCGGAGAGCACGAGGCCGCCACGCCACTCCAGGGACGAGGTAGCACTCCAGCTGAGCGAGCGTGCATCGAATACGTCCAGGAATGCGGGCGGATCCGCTTCGCTCGCCTCGTCGACGCACTGCACTCGCCAGCTGAGCCCTACCATGGATGCAGCGCCACCGCCACCGGCGCTACACGTGATCACGAGCAGCTGCTGTGAGGAATCCGTAGGGTCCTCGCGAATCTCGAGTGTTGGTGGAGGAGGTGGTGGCGGCGGCAGGCCCAGGTGCAATGGCACGGAGTTGAGGACTTTGGTGCTCCGCGAGCCAGCAGACACGAAATTGCACGCCTCGTTCTCATCGAGCCACTCGTAGCACGGAAAGTGATAGAGCTCGTCAGAGTGCTGGCACCACAGCGTGAGCGAGTCCAGAAAGATGGGGCTGCCCTTACCTGTATGCGTAACCTCGACCGAGTGAATCCCATCGGGGCTCACAACATCGAGCAACGGCTGGCCTTCGCCGTCGCCGTCGCCATCGGCGTGCAGGATGAAGTGCCAGACGTGACTGCCCTTCTCTGGAGCGACGACTTGCTGGCGGTGGAGTGCAATCGGCTCGGACCTAACTCCGGCAGCGCCGATCAGAGTCAGAAACAGCTCGAGTGCCCCAGCCGTGCCGCCAACCTGCGACTCGACAAGCGATCCCGAATCGCACACCCGAGCCACAACATGCACCGTGGCTTGGGGCGGGAACTGTTGCCACCCCGTGCTAACGGCGAGCGCGCGCTCGCTTGCCGGTAGATGGCGCATGAAAGGCCATGATTGACCCGAACCGATGCGCCCTGCCCCCAGCATAGCCCCCGCCCACGAGATGTTGGCCACCGACGCGACCTTGGAGACGACCACTTTGTCCACGTACCACTTGCTCCGATCGTTTGCCAGGCCCGCTGTCTGCAGCTCAACTCCGAAGATTTCACCAAGGTCGCGATCGAATTCCACCCTGAAGATATCGACGCAGCCCTCTCGAAAGAGCCCGCCCTCATTCTTACTCTTGGCCTTGCTCCTGACCTTCTTTTTATGGCTCTTGGAGGCCAGCTCATCCGCCGTGAGGGTCTGCACGTGGTTGCGACTGCCGAGTGGCAGCTCCTGGCTGTATCCCGACCGGCCAGAATCGTGCGCAACCGGCGCGCCGAACCGATCCGCCATCGCACTGCGCGCCTCGGGCGAGCGGAATCGCAAGCGAGCCACGATGCCTGCCTGCGAGACACCCTGGGGCGCGGAGGTCTTTGAATGCACTTGTATGTGGTAGGCGACGATGGACACGGGTTCGATCGGCGGTGGCAAGCCTTCCTCATCATCCAAGGCGCGCTGGATCTTTGCGCGCAGCTCGCGCAGCCGGTGCAGGCACTTCTCGATCTCGCGGCAGCCGCCTGAGCTCTGATCTGCGAAGATGAGCTGACGCCCCTGAGCATTGAGATCGTTGGCGAGCGCGTGCCCGGCAGCCAGCGTAGCCGGGCCCTTGCGGGCGGCCTGGCTCGTGAACTCCGCGATCTTCCTCGCCGAGAGCCCGCTGAGAACAAGGGGCTCGGCGCGCATAGTGAGCCGTGCCTTCCCACCCGCACCACCTGCGGGCAGAAGCAGGTACTTGCCACCTCCATGCTGCCAGTCAGGTGGCACGAGGCGCCAACACCGAAACCAGAAGCCGATGCGTACTTTGTTCACGGCACGCGACATGCGGTACTCGAGCGGAAGCATCGCGTTCAGAGCCGCATCGAAGGCGGGCACCACCGCGAGCACGCTCGCATATCGACGTAGCATCGCATTGTACAGCCGCTCCATCTCGCGATAGGCGCTGAGCTCCATGTCGCGCATCCTCCAGCGGCCGCTTCGATAGTAGTCCCAGTGCGCACGCGTGCCCTGTCCGAGCGACGGCTGAATGCGATCCAGCTCATCGCGCAGGTGCGTGTAGTCGGGGTTGGCCGACAGGTCACCCGCCTGCAGCGCGGTTTTGAAGCCGTCGTCCCACAGCTGGACCATGTACTCTTGCCACTCGAGCAGCTGCTCAAGCTGGTCAGTGGCTGCCAGATCCTCAGGCGATGGCGACGCCTCCTGGTGTGCCGTCTGGAGCCGTGCGACGAGCTTATCGACCTCGGTAGCGAGCGCCTCTTCTCCTCGATCGACCGGCGTGAGCGACGGTTGTAGCGCGGAGAGCTGGTCATCATAGGTGTCCTTGATGGTTTCCGAGAGCCTATCGAGACTGCACAGCTCGCCCGCGCGCCGTTGCGCATGCTCTAGCTCGCATAGCCGCCCCTCGAGACGCTCGGAGATGGTGTCGGCTCGCTTCCTGAGGGTTGCACCAACGGCCTTCTCCCTTTCGTACACTGGGTGCAAGCCATCGACCTTGAGCAGGACCTCACGCGCCTCGCTCTCCTCCCACCGGAAGCGCATGAAAGAGCCCGGCTGCTTGAGCGCGTACGGGTTTTCTGCGGAAAGTGAGCGATTGCCATCGTCATCGTCCTTCTTGGCGCCGGAGACGACAGCTGCGCCGCCTCTCTTCTCGAGCGCAATCCGATCTTCCTCGGACGGCACCAGCTCGTGCGGCCGCCGTCCCTCGAGTGCACTGTCAGCCGACCAGCGTACCGAAGCAATCTTGAGCACAGCCTCGCCGACCGGCACCTTGAGGCGTCGAAGGCCGTCGGGAAGCAGCTGCATAATCTCGATAATCTCGTGCTGCGCGAGGCCTGAGTACTGGAGGGCTGAGCCGATGGGCTGTTCCAGAGGAACCCGCGTGCTGCGTGGCTTCGCGGAAGGTAAGAGGTCAATGCTGACATCAAGCGTGCCGCAGCCTATTTCAGGATCGGTAGGCGTGGGTGGTTTGCGCTCGTCGTGAGGGACCATCCCCACAGGGACCATCCCAATGGCCTCCTTCACCTCTCCCATGCCCCGGCGCACGAAGCTCATCAGGCCACCCACGAGGCCCGTTTGCGACTTGCGCCGCTCCCTACCCTCCTCCCCCTCCCAGGCGGTCTTGTCCTCCTGCACTTGATTGGCAAGAGCGAGCGCCACTCGTGCCTGAAGCTCAGCGCGAAGCTCCGAGGCGACGTGCGGTGGGCCACCCACGCTCGATAACTCCTTGTGCATCAGGGTCACGTTGAGATGAAGGGGCTGCTGGGCGGCAGAGACGAGCTCTGCCGCACCACCGTCGAGAAAGACGAGGAAGCGCTCGTTGGCGCCAAATTTGAGCTCGGACCGCTCGACGCCATCCTCGTTGCGGCCACGCACGGTGGTGCTCGCCGCGTCGAGGACAGGCTGCGTCATCAGCCGGTGGGCGTTGCCAGTAGCTGGGTCACCAATGGTGACCACGAGATATGGGTTGGCCGGCTGGTGCATGCAATTGAGATTGTAAAGGCCAGTGGCCTCGATGACGAGAAGGATCGTTTGTCGTTCCGTGTGTGTAGGAGGCAGCGGAGCCGCAATTCCTGGCTGAAGCATGGAGGCGATCGCAATGCTCGGCATGCACGCTGCGATCGCCGGGTAGATGAGACTTGCAGGGCGCCCCTTTTGCCAGAGCACGAAGCCACCTTGCACGTGTACCGCCGGTAGCTTCACCTCCGCCACCGCCCACTCGTCGAGCTTGTCTCGCTGCTCGGGCTTGAGGCTCACCCGAGCCTCGGCTGATTGTGCTTCAGTCAGCACGCGCTCTGCCTTCTTTATGGCCTGCCGAAGCGCCGTCTGCTCGTTCGTGCCCGAAGGCTGATCGAGCCACAACGGATCCACCTTGTCAGCCAAGTTGGTGAGCACCTCAACCCATTCCTTCTCCGTGAGGGACTCGCTCAGCACCTGCTCACGCTCGCTCGCATCCATCGAGTCTTGTAGCCGGGCGTGTTTGCGCTGCGTCACTGCGTCAATCAACTCGTAACGGCCTTGCCAGAGTTCGGGATGGCGCACCGAGAGCATCGCGCCGCTCGACTGGATCTCGGCAGGCACCGCAGCCTCGCCTGCGAGCACGAGCTCTTCTTCGCTGTACGGCTCGCCCACATTCTCTTTCTCGCGGTAAAAGGTCGAGCGCATGGCAAACGCCATGTGCCACTGGCCGTAGATGACATTGGATCGTTCATCCATGCAGCCCTCGAAATACACCTCTGGCGGGACGAGCTCGCCGCTGCCATCATCCGCCTCCTGCGCAAAGGTGGCATTGAGGGACGTGTACGTCTTTAGCCACTCGACCTGGGAAGGAGACGTCTGCGTGTACCGTCGGCCCGCGTGCAGCTCCCAATTGCCGATTTGATCCGAGCCCGAGCCACTGACCGTCTGATGCGGTGCGGGCAAGTCGCCACCGCTCGAGAAGATCATGTCCATCTCCATCATCTGGAACGTGGTCGATGCAGTCGCCGCCGAGTGCCAGCAGAAGCCCTGCCAGCCGCCGCTCAGCGTTAAAAAGTCGAGCTTGGACTGCTGCTCCACCTCCCCGAGCCCAGGCGTGCTCCCCCTTCGCCCACGGGCCGGGGCGTGCGACGTCTGTTGCGTCGCGCCGATGAGTTCCATCTGGAGCTCGAGGCAGATCTCTCCCGTCACCTTGGAGCCCTTGCTCAGCTCAAACCACTTGCTGTGCCGGGTCTTGTTGCCCTTGAGTTGGGCGAGGTCGACGACGGCCTTGCCTACAAGCGGGTCCAGCAGCGCTCCTAGCGGATGATCCTCGAGCACTCGTACCTCGAGTGTGCTGCGCTCCTCCACGTGGTGAAACGTGTACATCACGTCCTCCGCAAACGATGCTGTCGCACTGCTACCACGACTCTCCGCAACGCGCCAGACAGGCTGGCTCTTGTACGTGTAGGCGTTGCACTTGATTCGCGCATAGAGCGCATGGGGCCCTTGCTTGAGGCCGCGTGCGGAGAGCAGCGTCACCGAGAGCTGCCACACGAGATCCTCAGCGCCGCCATCCTTGGCCGCGCTCTTCTTGCCATGGTGTGCGGGCGCATTGGGCGCGCTCACTTTGGGCGCCTGGCGCACCGCGGTCACGGGCGACACGAGGAGCTCGCACGCGGGCCCGAGCAGCCGCGTCTTGATGGCATTGAGCTGCAGGTAGAGCTCCTCGAGCGAGGGGCAGCGCACGAGGCCGCGGGGCAGTAGGAGCATCTTCTGCTCCTGGATACTCTTCATCGGGAGCAGCTGCTGCAGCATATGGATCGAGAACAGCTCGAGGCGCTCGTGCTCGGCGCTGCTGAGGATGGTGCCCTCCCAGGGATCAGGGACGGGCTCGCCTTGCACGTTGGAGTAGAGCGACAGTAGCAAATTCACCTGCCGCTGCACCGTCTGCCGCACGATCGAAAGCTTCTCGAGGCGTTCGACCGCGTTCTCCGCCGACTCCGCTGCCTGAGGCTGTTCGGCGAAGCGCGGCACCAACGTCGCATCCCCCTTCTGCACCAAAGTCGCATCCCCCTTCCAGGCGCCAAGGAAGGTGGCATAGATCGCGGCGAGCGCGTGCACGTCCATCTGCGACATGGAGACGACGAGGGAGTGCGTGGGCGCCTCTCGGCGGCACAGGGCAGCCATCTCGTCGACCTGCTTCACGAAGCGCTCGCGCAACTCGGGCTCAGCGACGAGCGTCATCTCCATGAGTCCCTCGACTGTCTCGCGCGAGATGCCGCCCCGTGTCGTAGCCGAGCCGTCGGCCGGCGACGCGTCGGGCGGCGAGCGCACGTAGTGGCACAGCGCGAGCTGCAGCGCATCGGAGGCGATGAAGACGTGATGGAAAGGGAGCAGCGTGAGGCGCGCGGGCTCGAGGAAGACCTTGATCCCGTGCTCGCGCGAGGTATGCACCATCTCGCGCCACAGATTCATAAGCTGCGTCACGGCGCTCGGCCCGAGAGATGCGCTCAGATAAAACATGTCGGAGAGCAGGATGATCGCCTCCATCGAGTTGATCCTGTTCGTCTCGCGCCAATAGTCGAGCACGAAGGTCTTAACGATCTTCATCGCGTCGCCACGCTTGCCCGCCGCCTCAAAGCCAAACTCAGCGTGCAGCGCCATCTCCTTGACGTTCTCGAGCGTCACGTACAGGCCGCGGTTGTCCCCGTCGTTGAAGGCTAGCGGGATGTAGTGCTGTGGCTCGTGCTCGCGCACGTGCTCAAGCAGCTCGTCAGCCGTCGCCGCGTCTGGGTCAAATGAGCTGCTCCTCGCCTGGCGTTGCCGCGCCGAGCCACGATCAGAGGTGTCGCCGGCAAGCTTAGCGGCGGCTAGGCCCGCACGGGCGGAGATGGGCGTCTCCTTCTGCATCGAGAGCAACGTGCAGCCAGTGCGCAGGGCATTCGGTTCCTGCACAGAATAGCCTGGGATGAGCGCCGTCTTGACGAATCGGTCGGACCAGACCGTCGCCCGTTGCAAAAAGTCGCGGGGCAGCTCGGGGCGCCCGAGCAGCTCGTCGCCCATCGCTTTGCCACGTCGCTTGACGCGCCGGAGTGCCTGTGTGATCTGGGTCTTTGCCTTGAGCCGGCGCCACAGCTGAGCGCCAGTGCCACCTCCACCACCCCTGTTGGCGCCAGCACCAGTGAGCGCAGCAACGATGCCGGCTGGATCAGGCCGTTTGGTGCCTAGCCCCTGAAGCTGCTGCGCCGCAGCAGCAAACGATGGCGTGGGCTTGCCGAGTACACGACCTGGAGGCGGGCCTGCTCTCGGCGCGTCGCCGCCATCCGCGCGCGGCAAGTTCCGAGTTGGCGGCGGACCCATTCCGGGCGCCATGGGCGGTCCCATGTGGAGCGGCCTACCCCCAGGCGGCGGCGACGCCCCATTGGGCGCGCGAAGGCCAGGTGGAGGGGCGCGAGGGCCGCCAGGGGGAGGTGCGCGAGGGCCGCCAGGGGGAGGTGCGCGAGGGCCGCCAGGGGGAGGGGCACGAGGGGCACCAGGTGGCAGCGGCTGCATGCCGGGCGCGTAAGCGCGTTGTGGGCCAGGGCCGGGTGCCAATGGGCGCATTCCGGATGACGTCGGGCGCATTCCTGAAGACAGTATTTGGGGCTGCATCGGCACTATCGGTTGCCGAGGCATAGGCTTTGCGACCGTGTGCACGGCCACCCAGTCCGGTAGGCCGTCCGTCCACACGAGTGTGTCTGGATCCAGCGTCTGGAGCGTCTCCGCCGAGATCTCCACTGGCTCCGCCTGTTCGGCATCTGCGACAAACCAGGTCGCGGCTACCGTGGCTGTCGGCTGTGCCTGCGCTGTGGCCTTCTTACGATTGAAGCTGAGCGCACGAACAAGCATCAGATATGGCAGTGAACCAAGACGATGGTGGTGAAAGCGGCGATACCCACACCAGGCCCCAGGTGAGGCCGGCCATTGGGGACGGCACAGTTGACGGCACTGCGGAATTCCAAAGGCACCTGCGGAAGCCGCTCTACGTTTATTTGTGGTGCGGCTTGGGAAATGACCATGACCTCTGGGGGTTTGCATCTACAGAGTTTCGTCGCAAAAAACCTTCCCTCCACAATCATGGCGACGCTGACGGTATGGCCTATCGCCTGTTCGGCATACAAACGAGGCCCCAAAATCGGCGACTCGAACGGCGCAGCGTCAGGCGTATGGGCGGCCGAGTGCGATGGGCGAGGTCCGGTGGCACTCAAGATCTTTGATCTCGACTTGCTGCCGTCACTCGAGGATGTGCGGCGGGAGGTGCAGGCAATGGGGCAGCTCAGCCACCAGAACCTTGCGCAGCTGCACGCCGCCTTCGTCGTCAACCACACGCTCTGGCTCGTGATGCAGCAGCACGCTTGCGGTTCGTGCGCCGACATCATGAGCAGCACGCTTCCCGGCGGATTTGAGGAGACGCCGGCGCTGGTTGTGCTGCGTGAGGTCGGCCGCGGCCTCGCGTACATGCACAAGCACGGTACGCTGCACCGCAACCTCAAGTCGAGTAGCATCCTCATCGACGCCGAAGGTGACGTGCGCCTCGCCGACTTTGGCTTCTCGACCTCGCTCTACCGCGGGGGCGAGCTCCGCTCCAAGGCAACGACCTTTGTCGGCTCTCACGGCTGGATGGCGCCCGAGGTGCTTGAGCAGGCGAGCGGCTACGATGCCGCCGCGGACATCTGGTCGTTTGGGATCACCGCCATCGAGCTCACGCGCGGCGCCGCGCCGTACGCGGGCATGGCGCCGCTCAAGGTGATGCTGCGGGTGTTGCACTCGGACCCACCGATACCAGCGGAAGCGGCCTCGTCTGGGTTCAAAGAGCTCGTCGCAGCGTGCGTGCAGCACGAGCCCACAGGCCGCCCCACTGCCTCGCGGCTGTTGACGCGCGCCGTGCTGAGCGCCCTCGGCGACGCTCCGAGTGGCACGTGGCTGCGTCCGATCATTGCCCAACTGCCACCGCTGCACGAGCGATGCAAAGCCGCGCGCATGCAGCCCGTGGCAGCGGCGGCCGAGCCGTCTGCAGCGTCCCACACCGCATCGCCTCCCACGATCGCGGGCGAGCCGCGAGCCTCCGCGTCGGATGAGGCGGGGTGGGACTGGGAGCTGGGCGAGGGCACGGTGGCCGCCGTCTGCGCCACCGCGGGCGTCACAGAGGGCGCCGCCGCAAGCTCTGCAGGGGGCATCGCAGCGGGCGCCGCCACAGAGGGCGCTGCAGACGTCACCAAAGACGACGTCGCAGAGGGTGCTGTTGGGGGCACTGCTGAGGGAATCGCATCGGGTGCTGCCGACGGTGCTACCGTGGAAACCGCCCCAGACGAGGCAGATGCAGCAGCTGCATCGGAGACGCCCGTGGCGCTGGGCCTCGCCCTCGCATCCGAGGCCATCCGCGAGGCCCTCGCCGCCGCCTCCGAAGGCGCCCACGATGGCGCCCTCGAGTCCGCCCGCAGCGCAAGCATGGAGGTCGAGCCCGCGGCGCGTGAGGCTGCCGGACAGCCGACTGCGGATGCCTTCGCGCAGCGCCTCGCGAACCCCACGTCATCAGAGTCATCAGAGCCAGAGGTGCCCGGAGCGGCGGTGCCCTTGGCAGAAGGCCCCGCCGCTGTGGAGGCGGTGGACGTGGCTGAGGTTGTGGAGGAGCCGATGGCGGCGAAGCCAGAGGAAGCCAGGGAAGCTCCCAAGGGCGCTCCACTCCTGGCGGTGCCGTCGGCGTTAAAGGAGCCACTACACACGTCTAGCACAAGAACCGTGTCGGCCCCTTCCGCAGCCTCTCCGCTACAGACGCTGCAGACGCCGCCATGTGCTGCTGTTGAGTCGGCGCCAACGAGCCAAGCGCCACCGGCTGCTCTCAACACCGAAGCTCCCGCAGTGCCTGCACCTGCCGCAGTGCCATCTGTCGCACCCTTGGCTACGGCCGCCAAGTCGCCGCCGTCTTCTGCTCTCGTCACTCCACCAATACCACAGCTAGCACCACCGCCACCGCCGCACTCACTACCAGCACTGCCGCCGGTAACGCACTCAGAGCCAGCGTCGCCGCCATCGCAACCTCCCGTGCACGTGGATACGCCTCAGCTACGGGCCAAAGCGGCACCAGCGCCAGCGCCAGGACAGCCGCTCTCCCCCGCACAGCTGCCGCGAGCCGCAACGACCTTCTCTGCCTGCTCGTCACCGTCGCCAGCGCCCGCACCATCGCCGTCCTTCACGCCCCACACCTCCGCTCAGCTGCACGACCCGCACACCCTCAGGCTGAGCGTGGAGGCGCCCCCCCAAGGACAGCCACCGCCTACTGCGCCACAGCCAGTGGTGCCGTCTGCCGCCCTGCAGCCGCCTCCCGCGCACCCGCCGGCTGAGCAGCCTCGAAAGGCCCGGCGCAAGTTTGTGGTGCACGGCAGCAGCAGTAACGAGCAGCTGCGCGAGCTGTACGGCAAGCTTGACAAGGACCACGCGGCTGTGTGGAACGATGCGGCGCTTTACATTAGTAAGTCAGTCCCCCGCCCTTGGCCCCAAGCTGCAAAGCAGGAGGCACTCCTTCGGTACTACGTGCAGCTCCGCGACCACTTACGGGAACAGAACGAGCAGCTGCAAGTCCACAATCATCAACTGAGGTCGCTCATTAACGCCCCTGCTGTTTCGGCTGCGCCAGCGCCGCCGCCAGTGCCATCTCCAGCCGCCCTCGCCGCTCCCGCCGCTCCCGTCCCTCTCCAGTCTTCGGCTGCGCCCCGCACAGAGCTGCAGCCGCCAACGGCCAGCCTACCGCCGCGTATCGCAATTCCCGCCGAGGACCTCAGCCGCCCCATGTGGCCATCGCAGTGGCAGTCGACGGCGCCGACGCAGCCCCCAGTGCCAGCACCGGGACCCGTGCACGTGCCCGCACCCGTACCAGTGCCAGTGCCGGCGCCAGTTGCTGCGCCGGCCCCGGCATGGCAGGCGGCGCCTCCAGTGGCATATGCCTTTCCACAACCGCTCGCCGCACCCCCTTCCCAGCAGAAGAAGCCGGTGCTCCAGTCCACGTCGCATCAGATGGCACCGCCTCTGCCACCGCCGCCGCAGCAGCAGCAGCAGCACCAGCATCCGGCCAGCCCGTTGCAGCACGTTGCCACAGTAAGTGCTATCTCTGTTGGAGCACCGGTACCGGCTCCGTTGCCGACGACATCAATTCCGTCGCTGCCGTGGGGTGGCGTGCCTCCTCCACGGCAGTCTGCGGCGTGCGGCGGCTACGGGCAGACTCCTCCCGCTCATGGGCAGCCTCCTGCGGCGGCTACTGCGGCGGCTTCCATGGCACCCTTGCCGACATTGGTGCCGACCTTAGGGCAGGTGATGCCTCCGGTCCAGACTCCAATCACCCAACCGATGCCCGCGACGCGGGCGCCGCAGCCGGTTTGGCAGCCGCAAGCACAGCATCAGCATCCACTACCTGCGCAGCCACAACCTCAGCCGCTGATGCATCCGCAGCTCATGCTCGCCGCGGCGCAGCAGCAGCAGATTGTTGCGCCATGTGCGACGGCGACGATGCCGACGACGGCTTATGCGACGACACCGACGGCGCATGTGCCGCCGCAGCAGCAGATTACTACGACGGCGGCGCAGCAGCAATCGACGGTGCCATCGTCGCTATCGATGACGATGCTGCCAGTTGCAACTGCGGTGCCTTCCGTGCAGCAGCAGCTGGCGATACTGCCTCAGCAGCCCTCTGCGCCAGCTGCGGCCGCCCTGCCGATTCAGACCGCGGTGGTCCGGCAAGTTCCAGCACAAGGACAACAATGGACCGCGCTTCCACAGCGGCAGTCGTCGGCGCCGACGCCGGCACCTTTGTCGGCAACGTCGACAGCGCCAGGGCCCGTGCCGGTGCCCGCGCCAGTGATCAGAGAGAACAGGTTCTCAGGGGAGCCTGGGCCCGCGGTCACCCTGCCGATTGCGACTGCGACTGCGGTGGTGCGGCGACTTCCACCAAATGCGCAGTGGGGTGGACAGCGGCAGTCAACGGCGCCGGCGCGGGCACCTGTGCCAGCCCCTGTGCCCGCGCCAGCACCCGTGCACGTGCCCGCACCCGTACCAGTGCCAGTGCCGGCGCCAGTTGCTGCGCCGGCCCCGGCATGGCAGGCGGCGCCTCCAGTGGCATATGCCTTTCCACAACCGCTCGCCGCACCCCCTTCCCAGCAGCTTTGGCAGCCGCAAGCATTGCCCCCGCCACAGCTGCCGCCGCTTGCGCAGCCTGTGCTGACGCCTGTTTATGCCCCGACGGGAGCCTTTGACACGGCAGGAATGCCCGGGTCGTTCGAACATATGTCGACCCCTGTGCCAATTGTAACAGCCTCGGTACAGCTCGCTCCCCCTACGCAGCATCTCCCGCAATGAGAAATGTAGCGCATGTGCGCGCTGCGTGTCAAAGGCATCCCGCCGGGGCATTCATTATCCGCGACAGGCCCGTTCGTACATGGGTTGTCCGATGTGGTGCTATCGCACTGAACGGAAGCCGAGCCTGCACCTTGTTCCGCGCGTGGTTTGGTGTCTAATTAGGCACACGTGTGAGACGGGACGGTAAGTGTCTGGTCGGAGCCGAGCGCCCCGGCGCGACAGGGCCGCCGCGCGGAGCGTCCGACGTGATCGTGCGAAAATCTCGCGAGCCGCCCGGGGCCAGAGTCCGTGCGGGGTTGCGGGGTGTTCGTATTTGTAGAATCGATCCTGGCAGCGGCCGCGCCACCGACTAAAAACTCCCGCAATCCCGCTCGCCACCTCCCGCTCCGCGGGCGACCGCGGACCGGCCGGCGGCGGTGGGCCACACTACACGGACCCAGACACAGACCGCATTGCCAGCCACGTCTTCGCGTCAGGAATCTCAGCAGTTGGGCAGTTTAGTGTCGCGCCGATGTGGTCCAAGCAGTGTTGCAGCGCCGCTGCATCTACCTTCGGTGATGGTCGGCGTTTGTGAGCATGAGCTGCTGCATGAGCTGCTGCATGAGCTGCTGCATGGGCGAGCTGCGGGTCAGAAGGAGGATAGATAGATCTGCTGCCGGCTGCCGTCCGCGGAGGCTGAGGCGCTGGTCGCCATGGCGGCCGGCTCCGCCGGGACGCCGCAATAACACGGATTCCTCGCCCTGGGAGCAGGACGAGCTGCGGACCGAACACCCGCACATTTCCTGATGCACCCACCGTGGCGGTTGCGTGCGTGGCCGGCTGCACTCGACGAAGGAGCATGCCCTCCTGCCGCTCCTGCTCCTGCTGCTCCTGCTGCTGCTGCTCGTGCTCCTGCTGCTCCTGCTCCTGCTGCTGCTGCTGCTGCTGCTGCTGCTGCTGCTGCTGCTGCTGCTGCTGCTGCTGCTGCTGCTGCTGCTGCTGCTGCTGCTGCTGCTGCTGCTGCTGCTGCTGCTGCTGCT
>Ga0210247_101064_pt1 | contig 23724 bp, 22 predicted proteins | sample ChrtobMetP3_16mM_FD_155449 | JGI IMG/M metagenome (GOLD analysis project Ga0210247, IMG submission 155449) | Chrysochromulina tobin associated microbial communities from unialgal haptophyte culture, Seattle, Washington, United States - P3_16mM | ecosystem: Host-associated > Algae > Haptophytes >... | reverse complement strand
ACGGCTCAAGACGAAGAGACCGCTTACCGCCCGCGAGGTCCTTACCGGTCTCCTCAAATGGATCGGGCCTTCGACCGCAGCTGTCACCGCCATGGTTGCACTCGGTGCGCTCGAATCTGCCCACGGCAACGGTGAACGGTCCCTCCCGGCCGGCAGCGACCGCTGCGACCGCGGCAGCGACTTTGCCTCCATCGGGAGGCCCGCCCCATGGTGGGCCCCCGCTTCCGATCGAGGGTCCTTCCCAAAGGGGGGGCCATACTTTGACCCGGGCTGGGCCTGACCCAGTCGGTCCGGTCTGTGGAGGTTCCACCGTGCCGCCCGAGATGGGTGGCACGGCTCAAGACGAAGAGACCGCTTACCGCCCGCGAGGTCCTTACCGGTCTCCTCAAATGGATCGGGCCTTCGACCGCAGCTGTCACCGCCATGGTTGCACTCGGTGCGCTCGAATCTGCCCACGGCAACGGTGAACGGTCCCTCCCGGCCGGCAGCGACCGCTGCGACCGCGGCAGCGACTTTGCCTCCATCGGGAGGCCCGCCCCATGGTGGGCCCCCGCTTCCGATCGAGGGTCCTTCCCAAAGGGGGGGCCATACTTTGACCCGGGCTGGGCCTGACCCAGTCGGTCCGGTCTGTGGAGGTTCCACCGTGCCGCCCGAGATGGGTGGCACGGCTCAAGACGAAGAGAGTCGCGAGCGGGAGCGCCAGACGGATCTCCTGCTTGCACTCCTTCCCCTGCGCGTCGTCGCCCAAGTCCGCGACTTCTCGGAGCACGAGTGGGACCGCGTTCCGCTCGAGCGGCGCCGGTCCATCCTCACCAAGCATCTTTGTTCATACTCGCCCGGCACTCTCTCGTCCTGCCGGCGAGCCTTGACACGACTCAGTCGCTGGCTCGAATCCAACGGCTTCAGCGAGCAAATCGTCACCTGGGATTGCTCGGGCGGCATTCTCTCCTGGTTCGTCCAAGACGAACAACAGAAATCCCGCTCTCCATCGAGGATTCTCCATCGAGGAGCGCAACGAGATTGCACGGTGGGCTGCGGCTGCCGACAGGCCTAGCCAGCGGGCCGCCATGCCCAATGTCTATGCCTCCGAGGCAGAATGCGATAAGATCCTCGGGATCCTTAAGCGCCTCGTGGCTCGCATGAACGAGGTCGTCCAACTCATGGGCGGTCCACCCACTTACCTGCTACGAGTGGATGGTCGCAGTTCGCCGTCTACGCGAGCAGAGGCTCGGATATCGCCACCGCCGTCACCGTCGACGATGACGTCGATACCCAAGTTGGTGCCGAGGCGTCCTCAGCCGAGAGCAGTGATGACGACTTCGAAGACACTGGCGATGCATAGAGGCGCGTATCCGGTGTGAACGCGCCTGCGCATCGCTGAGATACGAGGGGCCAATGGGTAGGATACGAGGGGAGCGTCGGTCGGCCCCCAGAGAGGCCGGCCGGCGAAGTTCCTTCCGTTAGCCCATTAGCCCTATCATATTATTCGACCGGCATCCGCGCGTGTCATCATAATGAATTATTGATCCCACACGCCGGACGCGTACGGTGGGGTTAGGCCTCAGAGCTGACCGGCGTTAATTGGAGCAACGTGTGGAACACACAACGCGTTATTAACACCGGCTGCTCAATGGAAGCTGCTAGCCGGTCGTCACCGATAGTCTACACCCTTCCCCCTGCAACAGGAGTTCCTTCACACACAGGGACTTCCCCACATCGTCCTCCAGCTTTTTTGGAGCACCAGGGCGTCGCGGCTCTTCCTCGAGCGCGCGCCTTTTCTTCGCTCTCCCACCCACCTCTCCCCGAGCGTGCGAGTGGCGCGCCAGGCGCCTCAGATTTATCTTTGGGGCCGATCACGATCGCGCCGAGCCTCATAATGGGGCTCGTCGTACCGAGAGTCGTAGGGCTGCTGGTAGTGCACACCTCGGTAGCTCGTCTCTCGGCGCGGCGGTCCACCGCCGCCGTGCCGATCTCTCTCTCTCGCATCCTTCATGTCCTTCACCTGCTTCTCGTGAGCGGTGCGCATCTGGGTGTACTTCGTCGCGGTGATGAACTCGACCTCGCCGCTCGAGTTACGCACCAACCCCGACTTGTCAGCCTTCATGGCTTTCGCGGGCGTTGCGGCTGCCACCTCGGTGCTTGCTCCGGCGCCACAACTAGCAGCTGCCTTTTCGACCCCAGCGCTCGTCACGCGCATCCATGCCGAATTAGCCAGGATGCTCATGGCCGCGCTCGCGCAGCTGTGCCCAGAGGCCATCATCGTCCCCACCGCCGGGATGAACTGGTCGTCAAACAGAGCCTCGAGCGCCTTCGGCGTCACAGACTCCCCGACAGCATCGTGAACGCCTTGTCCACCTGCAGCTTGGTGGTGAGGTCGAAGTTGACCTGCCTCGGTGTCTTCGAGCTGCGGTTCACCATCCCATGGGCTCCGGCGTAGTGCGCCAGGGTCTTGTTGATTTCCGATGTGCCGGCGATGACCAACGACTCGGTCACGTTGAAGACCTGCACGAGGACGTGCCCGTTCCGCGTGAGGGACGCAGCTCCTCCCGCCTCCGTGCTCTCCTCCTTGATCGTGTGGTCGTCTGCTGCCACCCAGCGAGCCTTCTCGGCCAGGTGGACGCTTGGGCGGCCGTACTTGCCGCTGTGCAACTACTGTGCAACCGCGCTGTCACCAGCCGGTTGCGCCCAAACTCGTGGTGCGTCGCAACGGTCACCGCGGAGTCGCACAGCTCCAGGAAGTCCGTGTTGTACATCGCTGACGCCTGCTGAACCAGCTCGGCTGCCTTTGCCTTGTGGTTCTTCTTCTCCTCCTCCTCGCGGTTCCGCAGCGCGGCGTTGTCCGCGGTCCCTGCGGCCCCGACATACGCCAGCTCACGCCGAGCCGCCGTATCCTTCTGCAGCATGACGAAGCGGCACAGCGATGTCATGTTCGCCGTGAGAAGCGTGTAATTCGCCGCCTCCCCAGCGACATTCGGGTCCGGCCACGCCTCCGCGCCGGCCAACGCGCTGCCTGCCTTCAGGGCTCGCTTCATCGTCCGCAAACGCGAGTCGATCGTCGCCTGGCGCGAGCGGCGCACGGATCTCCTCATCGATTGCAAGCGGATGGTCGACCACTTGCGGCGCCGCATGATCGCCGACATGGAGCCATCTATTCGCCACGTTTGCGCGGAATACGACCCGGCCTTTATGGCCCTGCTCGTCAACGCCACCGCGCACCCAGACGTGTACATCGTGCGAAACTTTGTCAAAGGCTTCGCCACGCATGGTTTCCTTCCAAGCTGCGGCATCTACGCCACGGGCGGCGATCCGCCGGACATCCCAACGGAGCAGGTGGTCAACCCCGTCTCCAATCGACTCTGGAACGCAAAGCTGCGTGCCTCCGCCTACGTCCGCGGCCACAGAGCCGCTGCCGACCCGTCGAGCGACGCTTGGACGGCCGTCACTACCGTCTGGGACGCCACCTCGATCAAAGAATGCGAAGGCCGTTGGTGCCTCGGCGTCGAGCACAAGCCCGGCCAATGGCGTGGGTTCCATCCAGAGGAGCTCGATGCGCACCCCTGGCTCCGCGGCCCAGGAACCTGGCGCTCCATGCGCAGATTCGGCGTCGAACAAAAGGGCAAGATTCGCCCGTGCGACGACGGCTCCGAAAACGGGATCAACTCGATCACCGGAACACTCGACAAGCTGTCTCTCATCCGCCCGGACTCCCCAGCTCACGTCGCTGCAGCTCTTGCGTAGCTTTTGCGCGTGCACAGATGCAGTGGCAGGATGAGCTCGTCCGACTCGGCACGTGGTCGACCCACCATGGCTCTGCCATCCTCGACACAGTCGACAAGTACTACCACTGGAGCGACGACTGCAAAAAGGCGTACAGACGCCTCCCGTGTCGAAACCCTGGTCTCATGGTCGTCTGTCTCTTCAACCCTGCGACAAAGACCGTGGAATACTTCATCATCCCCGGATTTTGTTTCGGATACTACTCAGCGGTTCTCTGCTGGAACAGGATCACCGCCCTCTACACGCACCTCGGTCGCCGCCTCCTCGCGATCCCGGCGACAGGGTACTACGATGATTTCCAGATAGGCGGCCCATGGTACGACCAGCCCTCGTCCCAAGGCACCTTCAACACCTTCGTCGACATGTTTGGCCCAGGATTCGACGAATCCAAACATGTCGGCTTCGACGAGCCCGCCGTCAACCTCGGCGTCTTGTCCGATTTCTCCCGTGTCCACATCGATGCGACAGTCACGCTCGGTGTCACCGAGGAGCGCAAGGACAAGCTACGCACCGTCGTGCGCGGCGCCTTCGCAGAACGCACCATCCGTCGCGCTCAATCAACAAAGCTCTTCGGCAAATCGCGCTTCGTCCTCTGTCCCATCTTCGGGCGGGTCGGCCTTGGCGTTCTCCAGCCTCTTCAGACCGTCAGGACCGAGGCGCCAGTGGTGCCCGGCTCCGAGGTCTACGAGTCACTCTCCTCTCTCCTTGAGATCCTCGACCGCCTGCAACCCGTCGTGTACTCCCTCTTTCGCAGGCGCGACTGGGCGGTCGTCATCCTCTCCGACGCATCTTTCGACATGGCGACCGGCTCCGGTGGCCTTGGCGTCGTCATATGGTGCCCGCAACGTCGCGAGCTCTTCTACACGGCAGTCGCCGACACTCGCAAGCTCGTGGCAGTCCTGCGCGACATTCAGCTCAAGAAGACGTACATTACTCAGCTCGAGCTCATCGCTGCCGTGTGTGCATACATCACGTGGCCCGACACCCTCGGCCGCCGCCTCGCGCACCACTTCATCGACAACCGTCCAGCCCGCGCGGGCCTCATCAAGGGCTCGTCAGGCAAACCCGACTCCGCGCGCATCATCAACGTCATGCACGTCGAGCTCATGGCCCTCCAGTGCCAGACCTGGTTTGGCTTCGTGTACTCCGAGGACAACCTGTCTGACGGACCATCACGGGGGGACTATGCCCTCCTACAACGGCTCGGGGCCATATGGCGCCCGTGCAAACTGCCACGCATCGACTGCTGGGCCCTGCCCCGCGCCCCGATGTGACAACTCACTGTTCCTGTATGCCTCTTTGATGGTACTTTGATGGCTCTTTGACCTTTGATCCACTATGCATAGGGCGACTTTGACGGCGATGCCTAACGGGTCGCGTAAATCTTTTCACCGCACCGCCGGCGCGTAACAGCACGTCCAGCGCCCGCGCCGGCGCAGTCGGTACGGAGTAGGGAGCGTCGGTCGGCCCCCAGAGAGGCCGGCCGGCGAAGTTCCTTCCGTTAGCCCATTAGCCCTATCATATTATTCGACCGGCATCCGCGCGTGTCATCATAATGAATTATTGATCCCACACGCCGGACGCGTACGGTGGGGTTAGGCCTCAGAGCTGACCGGCGTTAATCACTAGCATGTTCTTCGCAGCCGTCCTGCTGGCCGTCCTCGGCGCGGACCCGAGCTGCTCGTCGGGCATTGCCAGTGGTACCACATGCTGCTACGCCTCGTGCGGTGCGTGCGGCGACGAAGGATGTTCCGACCTCCCCGGCGGTCCTTCGATGTGCTGCAAGGGCACGATTGCAGCAGGTGGTTACACTTGTGACCAGTTCAACCCGCCATGCCGCCTGGTTCCACCCTCGCCGCCAGCTCCCTATCCTCAAACTGCGACCATCGACCTCGATGCGAACACACCCGTCGCTGAGGTGCCCACGACGTACCTCTCGTTCACGATCGACTCGGCCTATTGGAGGTCGAGCTGGTTCGACCTGGGGGGCAAGGACGACAGCGTAACGGGCAAGTACGGCGCGACGCTCGACGTGCTGATCGCTGCGCTCCGCCCGTCTATCCTGCGCGTCGGCGGCACGCAGGGCGACTACGACGTGTACGTCAACTTCTCGGCGGCCACCGCCGGCATCGACTGCGACCATCTACCCAAGCCGATGACCGACTTCCGGTGCAAATCGATCACGCCGGATCAGTGGAAGGCGCTGCTCGGCTTCGCGGCGCGCAACGACCTCTCCCTCGTCTTCGGGCTGAACGGCATGTTTGGCCGGCCGCCGAAGACGAAGCCCGAGACCCCCCAGTGCAATGCGACCGCCCCGGCTGGCGACGCCGCCTGCCCGGCACGCGACACGGTGGACTACGAGGCGTTGATCTCCTGGACGGTGACGAACCGCCCGCCCGGCTGGGACCACCTCATCGGCTTCGAGCTCGGCAATGAGCTCAATGAGGCCCTCAACGGCCTCGCTGGCGCCCGGACGCAGGCAGAGGACCTGTTGCAACTGAAGGCGTACCTCGATCGCACGTGGCCCGTCCGAGATACACACGGAGATACACGCCGAGATGCGAGGCCAGGAGCGCTCCGCTCGGATGGGGTGCCCGTCACGGCGGGGCCGGATACACACTCGAATGCCGAGTGGAGCGCGGAGATGCGAGCTTGGTTTGGGCAATTTGCGAACACGACGCACGGGCACATCGGCGCCCTCACGTTCCATGAGTACTCGATGGGCAACGGTCCAGACCTCGACCCTCAGAAGCTGCGCGCGTCTTTTCTGGACCCGGCGATGCTCGACCGGAGTGGCAACGGCGCGCGTGCGCTGCTCGCGATGCTGCCGCCCTCGGCGCCCGGCCAATCTCCACCAATCTGGGCGGGCGAGACGGCAGCTGCGACCAACGGTGGTCAGACGGGCATCACGGACACCTTTGTCGATGGCTTCTGGTACCTTGACCAGCTAGGCCAGCACGCTCTGGTTGGCGTGCAGACGCTCTTCCGTCAAACGCTCCTGTACGTAGGTGGGAGCTACCCGCTCATAGAGCTCACCGCGCTGGATGCATCGACCGCTAGGGGCCGTGCGGCCCCGCCTGCTCACGACGGCGCGAGGATTGCAGGCGAAACGCCCACCGAGTACACGGTGAACCCGCTCCCCGACTATTGGCTCGCGGTGCTCCACAAACGTCTCATGGGCCAAATTGTGCTCAACACGACGTCGTCCTCGCGCGGACTGCGTGTGTACGCGCACTGCGCCGTTGGCCGCGGCGTCGGCCTCTCTTTCCTCAACCTCGACGAGACGAGAGCGATCAACCTCACGCTGCCAGATACCCTCGCGCAGCTACCCTCGCGTCTCGAATACATCCTCACCGCCGGCGTGCCCATCGAAGGCGCTGCCCACCCTCTCCAATCCCGCGGCGTGCGTCTCAACGGCGGCGACGAGCTCTCGCTGCAGCCCTCCTCCGGAGGGACCCCATCCAAATTAGGGACCCCATCGCTTCCTAAGCTCCATGGGCTCTCTGTCGCGCAGTCGGGCGCGAGCGGCGCGCGCGTGCCTGCGGGCTCGCTCGGCTTCCTTGTATGGCCCGACGCCCAGCTGCCCGCGTGTGCAAAGCAGCGCGAGCTTGAATCATATTAGAACGAGAGAGATCCTGAAGAGCTCTCTCTCGCTAGCGTCCGGTCTATAGCAGAGCAGAAGTTGAAAGTACTGTACCGTGTACGTGTACCTTCTTTAGTACGTGGTGACGTAGGTGGCTCAACGCTACTCGTAAACCGTAAACGGCTGCGAGCCACTTTTACGGCTTTGAGCGTCTCCGCTCTGCTCACGAGGACTTCCGAAACGTTCAGGTTCTACGTTCCGACGCCTTGTTCCGACGATAACTGTCTACCTTGCACCCCATTCATGGCTCGAACGCAAGTTCGAGAATCGCCGCAGCTCGCTCAGCGCTACGGCCGAGCCGCACGGATGCGCTTCTTGCGAGGTGGGGTATGCTGCCTGTCGCGATTGCTCTCCACAAGAGGCTGCTTGAGTGATGTCTCGCAGCTCCGCATCTCGTCCAGCTGCCACCACGGGCTGATTGCGGCGGATTCGGAAGGGCTCGCCGTCAAATACGACGGCGAGATCAGAATCGGGAACGTCACAAATGATTGAAGCGGATCGATGACCCTTCGTGGACAGCGCGGCGCCGCAGTGCCCACGACGCCGGTTGCGCGACGAGTGGGCTTGCACTGCTCGGTCTGCTGAACTGTCGTCGCATTGGTGGCGCGACGTGTGGGCTTGCACCGCTCGGTCTGCTGAACCGTCGTCGCATTATCGATCTTAATCCTCGGAGACTCTACCTTCTGTTGCAATTGTCGATGGTAGAGCAATCCCTCGCGCATGTGCATGAGCGTGAAGTCCTCAACATCGCCGTCATCCCAGTTGACACGCCACAATGAGCGATGCCCGTATTTGATCCATGCCGTACATTGGCCACTCTCCATCTTCGCACCAAAGCGCCAAGCCACTCGCGCGCCAAGCCATTTGTGACCGGTGTAGCTCCAGTCATCCATGTGGCCGTGGGTCACCCCGCCGTCGGTCAGTCGGTCGGCCAGTGCGCGCTTTTTCATTCACGGCGACACGCTAAGTAATATTTCCAGTCCTTCCGGGTTCAACACCGGATAGCCATGCACGTCCTTTGCAAACGAAAGCGCGCAGATTGACTTGACTTGACTTGACTTGACTTGACTTGACTTGACTTGACTTGCAACTCGGCGGCGATCGGACCCTTTCTTGCGGGGCCACTTCGTTCGCGACAGTGCGTGAGTGTTGCGGTGCGACGCAAGGATGCTTGAATGGTTGGTCGTGCTTTCGGCCGCCATTGCGCCGCACCTTCAGTACGCCAAGTCGCCACACCCACTGCCACTTAAGCAAGCGATCGCTCGGCTAGCGGCCGAGAGCTGCGGCGGTGCCAAGGCGTCCGTGGCACAGGCCTTCGAGGCGGAGCAACTCATCCAAATGCTGGAGGCGAGCTCTCCGCCCGCCCGCTCGTGGGCCGCACGTGGGCCGCTCTTGGATGGCGCATGGGATCAGGTGTACACGAGCAATCCGGGAGCTGGGACCGTGGCAGCTGATGGTGTCCAAGCTCGACGAAAGCTGATCGGACGCATCTCCGGCCACGTCCTGCAGCTGATCGACTACGAGGAGCCCTTTGGTCGCGAGGTGCCGCCCGCCTTCTCATACGCCCAGCGGGCACGCGCTGGTTGGCTCAGCCTCGGGCTCCAAGCCGAACTGCGGGCGAGCGTCGACCCTCAGCCCGATGCGGTAACATGGCACGTGAGCTTCGACACGATGCGCTGGTCCCTGCTCGGAGGCAAGCTGCCACTGCGCACACGCTCGCTGCCGCCGGGTAGCGGCGGCGTGTGGCGCACCACCTACCTCGATCACGACACGCGCGTGCTACGCGCGCAGAGCCACCGCGGGGGACCGCCAACGACCTATGTTTTGAGCAAGGCGGCCGGGCCGAGCAAGACGAGAATAACTAGGTGAACTGGTGAAGAAGTGATTTGAGCTCACATGTGAAAGACTCAAGGGTCTCCAGCGTTTAAAAGCCAATTCCGTCCTCTTGACATGGTCGGAGGAACCCGTGCACTTACTAATGCGCTTACCGATGCCACTTACAGCACTTACAGCTCGTCCCGTTCTTCATCGACCGTCGTTGGGACAGACTTATCGCCATGCGCCCGCCATTGGCCAAGCGCGCGCGCGCCCAACAATGGGGGTGGCACTGCGCTGGCCAGGCCGCGCGAGGAGTGAATGATGGCGACGGCCGAGGCGCCCAGGCACAGGGCCCACACAAAGAGCAGAGTTGTATTGCACTGGACGTGGCACAAGCCTCGCCGCGGCGGCAGCAACGGCGGCGGCGACGCTGGCGGCAGTGCACCGAGCGGTGATGAGCCTAGCTCGTCGTCGTCCTCGACTGACGACTCGAGCAACTCCATCGCCGCGCTCTTGTGCATCGGGATCGAAGCCCGGCGCCGAGGACGCAGTGCGGGAGGCACCTCGACCTGGTACCACGCAGTGGTAGGCAACGAGGCAGCAGGTGAGACGCCGGAGCGCGTCTCAGCCACACAGCGCTCGAAATCCCTCCATCCGCGCACCAACTCAGTAGGAACCTCTTGGAGGATCCGATGCGTCATGAGGCCTTGCTGCACGTCGTACAACAAATGCTGTATGGCCAGGAGATTAGCTCCAGCCGCCAGGCTCGGTGGCAGGTTCAGCGGCGCGCGGGTTGTCGAGTCGATTTCCTTGGCCATGCCAAAGTCGATGACAAAGAACGTGCCGTCACCGTCGGACAGGTAGTTGCAAGGGTTGCTGAGGTCATTGTGCAGCGTCGCCGCGCCACCACTCGCAATCGGTGCGCCGAGCTGACGGAGCAAGTGCAGCAGCCGGCGCTGCTGCTCTATCGTCAGCCTGCCGCCTTGGCGTTGGGCGACGTCCTTGAGCGTGCCACCTGGAAGCATCTCCATCACGAGCCGAGATCGATCGAGGTCTTCCTCGAGGATATGTGGCGCTAGGCCAGCTGCTGCCGCGCGCCGCTGAAACCCGGCCTCCTTGCGTATCGCAGCACGCGACTTGGTGCCTGAACGTCGGAGCTTTGGCTGAACGCATGAGCTCTGCGTCTTGAATTGTGCGACTGCTACCCACGGCTCTTGTGCGCCACGCCGCCCCTGGTAAACGATCTTATCCTTGCCCTCAGAGCCGAGCTGTCGACCGATGACAAGCGTGTCGGTAGTGACGTGAACGTTGCCAGCGTCGGCTGCGGCGTCAGCTCGCGAGCCCCCAGCAGGATAAGGGCACGCTCGCATTGTTTTGGGACCGATACTATTCACAGAGCACAGTAGTCCCGACGTAGACGGGTGAACCCTTTCTTTACTCACGAAAAGCCAGGTCGTCGCACATCCTACGGAGCGGCGACTTGGGATTTTCCGAAAGTTTAGCAACTTTTGGCGAAAACAGAGGTGCCTCGCAACTTGCCTCGCTCGCTTTGTGCAAGTCGTCAGTCACGCTCACGAGGCGACCGCGGAGCGCACGCACGCTCGCACGCACGCACGCAACCACGAACATCTGCAAAATGGACTTTGTGAACAAGCCTCTGCTTACTGGCGAGCTCGACGAGGTGCCCGGCCTGGGTGAGGTGGGCATCAACACTCTGAATCGCTCAGGGATCTTCACGACCTACCAGGTCATTGGCAAGTTCCTCGAGGTGCGCAAAGGAGGCTCGAACCGAGCTTGAGTGCATCTCTCACTGCGTCACACGCCCATTCACTTTGCTGTGTCGCACGCCCTATCGCACAGTTTGGCCGGGACCCGGAGAGACTCCACACGTGGCTCGTTGACATGGGGTGCCATAAATCATCGATGACCACGCACCAAACAGCACATAAGATAGCGGACCGCGTCCTGATCAAGGGCTTCAAGTGCGAGATCAAGCTTTCGGATCACGTCCTCACGTCGTCACAAAGCCGCTTCGGTGATGACCAGAAACGTGCATTCATGAATCAGAAGCTCACCGGCAACCTCGGTGACTTCACCGGGATCGGGTCGGCGTCTCTGGCAAACCTCGCCGCGGTGGGGATCACGAACAGCGACGGCCTTTTTGCCGCGTTCCTCAGTATCATCGACAACCCCAATCCGATGGCGAATACTGACAAGTGCGACCAGTTTTACGAGCAGCTCGGAAGATGGAAGGTGGCATCTGGCTTCAAAGCCACCATCATCTACCAGCTGCAGTCGAAGCTCGCTGTCGGCATCGATTCGTCAAACGTGGGCATCGAGTACTGCCAGCAACTGGACGCCATCCCCGAGCATTCTCTCCCTAGCACTGGCGAGCAGAGCCGAGCTCTTCCCCCTCGAGCTGTTCACCCCGAAACGGGGCGCGAACTCTTCCCGGCGCTCGACACAGAGCAGCGGCGCGAGGCAGAGAGGCGCGAGGCAGAGCGGCGCGAGGCAGAGAGGCGCGAGGTGCAGCGGCGCGAGGCAGAGAGGCGCGAGGCAGAGCAGCGCGAGGCAGAGCGGCGCGAGGCAGAGCGGCGCGAGGCAGAGCGGCGCGAGGTGCAGCGGCGCGAGGCAGAGCGGCGCGAGGCAGAGCGGCGCGAGGCAGAGCAGCGCGAGGCAGAGCGGCGCGAGGCAGAGCGGCGCGAGGCAGAGCGGCGCGAGGCAGAGCAGCGCGAGGCAGAGCGGCGCGAGGCAGAGCGGCGCGAGGCAGAGCGGCGCGAGGCAGAGCAGCGCGAGGCAGAGCAGCGCGAGGTGCAGCGGCGCGAGGCAGAGAGGCGCGAGGTGCAGCGGCGCGAGGCAGAGCGGCGCGAAGCAGAGCAGCTCGTGTCCGCTCTGGCGAGCTGGCTCACGGCCAGTGCCGAGCGGCAGTCAGCTGCCGTGACGCCGGAGCAACAGCCCATCGCTATTGGCGTGCCCCAGCAGCCACCACCCATCGTTGGTGTGCTCCAGCAGCCACCACCCATCGTTGGTGTGCCCCAGCAGCCACCACCCATCGTTGGTGTGCTCCAGCAGCCGCCACCGCCCATGGCGATGGCGCAGCCCGTCAAGCGCATCGCGGATCGTAAAACCCCGCCCTCCGCGTCGTTGACGCCTGTCGAGACCCATCACTCACTACTCGGGCTCGCGCTTGCACTCATGCTCGCTGGCGTTGCCTTCTGGGGCGCAAATGGATTCGCCTGCACTGCTCTCAAAGTTCTGGACGCGGATGGATTCTCCTCTGCGCCCTTGCCGCCATGCACCGCCTGCACTGCTCTCAAAGTTCTGGACGCGGATGGCGCTTCCACCGTCGACTACGCGGGCATCACGTTCAAGGTCAAGAATTCCTCGGCCTTCATCGCGAGACCAAAGGCGGCCATCCCCACGCTCACCAAGCTCAGCTACGCATACTTGACGGGCGTTGAGGCCCCTGCTGTTGTGTGCTCATGCCTTTAGAAGTCGCGTGGGCACCCTTTTCCATGCGGCGGACTGACACAGCACCATGGTCATTAACCTGCCGACGCGCTCGCCTTTCACCTCCAGCAAGAGGAGCTCGTGCGGCTTCGTGAGGTCGAGCGGCGGGCGCGCGCGGAGAATGACGCCGCGAGCAGCTCGCGGACAAGGCCGCCGCGGAGGCCAAGCGGCGCGAGGCCGACGCGCTCGCCTTTCGCTTGCAGCAAGAGGCGCCTGTGCGGCTTCAGGAGGTCGAGCAGGAGGGCGCGGAGAATGAGCCGCGGAGAAGGCCGCATCGTTAAGTTCTTGGAGCCTCGGCCTCCTCGCTTTCGTGATTGCGTGCATGTACGAGCTCTGGCCCGCCGCCACCCTCGCCGCCTTCTCGGCTGCCGCCGCCTTCTTGGCCGCAAAGAATGCCGCCGCCTTCTCGCCCGCCGTTGCCGAGGAGAAGGCCGCGTTGTACGCCGCCGCCTTCGCCTCCCTCGTATAATTGGTTACGTACGAGTACTCGCAGTCCTGGAGCTAGAACTAGAACTGAGATGCTGTGATGGTTACGTACTCGCATGCGGCAGATATGTATAATTTTCGGAAAACTCAAAAGGTAAGAGGCTTGTTACGTGTTAGAAAGCAACCATACCAGGGAGCGGATCGCGAGAAAAAAAGGAGCTCGAAAAAAAGGGTTCACACGAGTTTGCTGTGAATCGCACACACACTGCTCGCTTTGTAGGACGCGCTCGCCGAGTGACCGCGAGCGCAAGCACCAACGACCCACGAAACATCTGCCAAATGGACTTTGTGAACAAGCCTCTGCTTACTGGCGAGCTCGACGAGGTGCCCGGCCTGGGTGAGGTGGGCATCAACACTCTGAATCGCTCAGGGATCTTCACGACCTACCAGGTCATTGGCAAGTACCTCGAGGTGCGCAAAGGAGGCTCGAACCGAGCTTGAGTGCATCTCTCACTGCGTCACACGCCCATTCACTTTGCTTGTGTCGCACGCCCTATCGCACAGTTTGGCCGGGACGCGGAGAGACTCCACACGTGGCTCGTCCGTGACATGGGGTGCCATGCACCATCGATGACTAGGCACCAAACAGCACAACAGATAGCGCGCCGCGTCCTGATCAAGGGCTTCAAGTGCGAGATCAAGCTTTCAGATGGCGTCATCAAGTCGTCACACAGTCACTTCGGTGATGACAAGAAACGTGCATTCATGAATAAGAAGCTCACCGGCAACCTCACCGTTGACTTCACCGGAATCAAAGAGGTGACGGTGGCAAACCTCGCCGCGGTGGGGATCACGAACAGTGACGGCCTTTTGGCCGCGTTCCTCAGTATCATCGACAACCCCAATCCGATGGCGAATACTGACAAGTGCGACCAGTTTTACGAGCAGCTCGGAAGATGGAAGGTGGCATCTGGCTTCAAAGCCACCATCATCTACCAGCTGCAGTCGAAGCTCGCTGTCGGCATCGATTCGTCAAACGTGGGCATCGAGTACTGCCAGCAACTGGACGCCATCCCCGAGCATTCTTCCCCTCGCACGGCCGAGCAGAGCCGAGCTCTTCCCCCTCGAGCTCTTCCCCCCCAAACGGGGCGCGAACTCTTCCCGTCGCTCGACACAGAGCAGCTCGCGGAGAAGGCCGCTGCGGATGTGGTCGAGATTTCGCGCACGGAGTACATGACTGGGCGGGCAAAGCAGCGCAAGGCCAAGCAGCTCGCAATTGCCAGCGCTGGCTCCATGTCAGCCTACGCGATACCAGTCGCCCTCCTCGCTTTCGTGCTTGCATACTTGTACTGGCCGCTAAGACTGGTCGCTCTCGTGCTTGCGTACTTGTACTGGCGGAATTCGCGCTAAGTTGATCGACGGCAGCGGCCGAGATCCACCGAGATCCACCGAGATCCACCGAGATCCACCGAGATCCACCAAGCACGGCGCGCTTGCTCGGCCGCAACGAGCGCAACATCGCTCGCCTGCATGCTGCGGATGATCTGGCACGATGATCTGGTTGAGCTCGTTACATGTACACGACCTGGCTGGATCGTGAGAGTGGGCTGGGGATGGCACCACGTAGTGGGTGCGACGGACGCATCCGGATCATGCAGGGGAGCGCAGGGGGAAGGGCCAGGCCACGGCTGCAGCGGGCCAAGCTATATACATTTGCACGGGCAGGCTGAGCGACCCCACTAAAGTGGTGGAGCTGAGTACCCCCGCATCCGCGAGTGTATGCTGCCTTTGTGTTTGTGAGCGCCGCCCGCGCACGCCTCTCCGGGGCTTGTGGGTGTGTGTCTGGCCGTGAGGGCCCTGGAACGGAATGGAGCGGATCGTGAGGAAAAAAGGGTTCACGCGAGTTTGCTGTGACTCGCTCGCTTTGTAGTCGCGCTCGAGGAGTGACCGCGATGCGCCTCCAGGTACAAAGATCCCCCCACCATCGGCATTGTCGCCGGCTGCTCTATGGCCGTATTCGAGTAAACTTCGCACGAGATGATGTCGATCGTTCCCGACGTCACAAAGACACCTCCGCCGTTTGCACTGGCCGAAGGGGCGGGATGTTTAATCCCCACTCGTTCACTTTCGATCCGCCCGCTTTGTGAATGCATGCAAGCGCAGAGTTAGCAACTTCTGAACTGCACTTCTGAACCCTGAGCTGGGTTGAGTCCCTTTTCAGGCGTCGGCCGTCATCAGCGCGGCGCGCGCGCGGCCGGTTCGCCCTTTTCGTGATGGTACTCACTAGCGCTTCTCCGCGCCAAAGACAAAGATATCTGGACGGCCCGCACCTAGCCCTCGATCACCAGTTGGTCGAACGGGTCCCGGAGCTGGCTGAGCACGTGGGCAGACCTGCCTGCATTCTGACCGACAGCCGGCGGACGCGGATCGCGCTCCTGCTCGGCGTGGACATGGTGGCCACCATCGAGGTGGACACTTCTGATGCCGAGGCGTGGCTCGCACGCGCCCCTGCCCTAGGCGGACGCTCCGCCGGCTGCCTCGACCTGAACTCGCTCCTGACGAGCCACTACAAGCCGCTGTATGTGCCGGCTCTGTTCGAGCTCGAGTCGCCATCGGCGGCTCCGGAAGCGCTCGCAGAGGAAGCCATATCGCCGAGCGAGAGTGCTAACCCCTTCTCGGTGTCCAACAAGGAGAAGCGCAAGCTCGCGCGAATCCAGAGCGCCCGTGACAAGTCCGAAGCGGCAGCTCAAAAGCTCCGGCAGCTCGAAGCAGCCGCAGCCTCTACAACCCAGCACTCCAGTTATTGCACGTGGCTTTTCATCAGGCAACGGGCACGCCGAAGGCAGATCGAGACCGAAGCGATGTCGACCATCGCCCGTGGCATTGTCGCAGCACGGATCGCGCGGGCGGGACGCCCTACGCCCACGAAGGAGGTCGACCTCGAACTCGAATTATTCTTCGCCCCGGGGCTGTGGACGGGTGAGGTGTCTGGTAAGGTGCTGTACCCGTACCAGCGCGAGCCCTCACCCACGAACATCTGCCAAATGGACTTTGTGAACAAGCCTCTGCTTACTGGCGAGCTCGACGAGGTGCCCGGCCTGGGTGAGGTGGGCATCAACACTCTGAATCACTCAGGGATCTTCACGACCTACCAGCTCATTGGCAAGTACCTCGAGGTGCGCAAAGGAGGCTCGAACCGAGCTTGAGTGCATCTCTCACTGCGTCACACGCCCATTCACTTTGCTTGTGTCGCACGCCCTATCGCACAGTTTGGCCGGGACGCGGAGAGACTCCACACGTGGCTCGTCCGTGACATGGGGTGCAATGACCCATCGATGACCAGGCACCAAACAGCACAACAGATAGAGGACCGCGTCCTGATCAAGGGCTTCAAGTGCGAGATCAAGCTTTCGGATCACGTCATCAAGTCGTCACACAGCCACTTCGGCGATGACAAGAAACGTGCATTCACGAATCAGAAGCTCACCGGCAACCTCACCGTTGACTTCACCGGGATCGGGCCGGCGTCTCTGGCAAACCTCGCCGCGGTGGGGATCACGAACAGTGACGGCCTTTTGGCCGCGTTCCTCAGTATCATCGACAACCCCAATCCGATGGCCAATACTGACAAGTGCGACCAGTTTGACGAGCAGCTCGGGAGATGGAAGGTGGCATCTGGCTTCAAAGCCACCATCATCTACCAGCTGCAGTCGAAGCTCGCTGTCGGCATCGATTCGTCAAATGAGGGCGAGCTCGAGATGGCGCTCCGCAACTACGAGGACTTCCATCGGCTCCCAATCGGCAGTGCCACGGTCGAGCAGCTCCAGAGCTCTTCGGCCAAGATAGGCGGCTGGCTGCGGGCCGGTCCGCACTTCCCGTCTGCCTCCGTGGGCATCGAAAACTGCCAACAACTGGACGCCATCCCCGAGCATTCTTCCCCTCGCACGGGCGAGCAGAGCCGAGCTCTTCCCCCTCGAGCTCTTCCCCCCCAAACGGGGCGCGAACTCTTCCCGTCGCTCGACACAGAGCAAGCCCGCGAGGCCAAGCACGCCGCGGCGACGGTCAAGACGCTCGTGTCGGCATACGGCTTTGACCGCGCGAGCGCTGAGCGCGCTGTCGGTGCGATTGGTGACAAGTCAGACGTCGAGCTTGCCCTCAATTGGCTGCTCGACAACGGCGAGGACCCCGGCGGTGCCGTGCAGTTCATCCGGTGTCCACAGCTCGCGGAGAAGGCCGCTGCGGATGTGGTCGAGATTTCGCGCACGGAGTACATGACTGGGCGGGCAAAGCAGCGCGAGGCCAAGCAGCTCGCGATTGCCAGCGCTGGCTCCATGTCAGCCTACGCGATACCAGTCGCCCTCCTCGCTTTCGTGCTTGCGTACTTGTACTGGCCGCTAAGACTGGTCGCTCTCGTGGTTGCGTACATGTACTGGCGGAATTCGCGCTAAGTTGATCGACGGCAGCGGCCGAGATCCACCGAGATCCACCGAGATCCACCGAGATCCACCGAGATCCACCAAGCCCGGCGCGCTTGCTCGGCCGCAACGAGCGCAACATGCGCATCATCGCTTCGAGCGCAACATCGCTCGCCTGCATGCCACGATGATACAGTAAACTGGGGGTGCTGTGTGCCGATTCAGTAGTAGTACTTGTGCTGTGTGCCGATTCGTGTGATCCAGTAGCTCGATGCTATCGCGGGTCGCGAAAGTGTAGACTCGCAATCGGTTCGATTTGAGTCCCGAGACTCGTCAGTTCCGACAGTTGGGTCAGCGCCGTCAGAAACAGTCGGAGCTCGGACTGGGGTGTGGGGAGAAGTTTCAACATTCAAGTTAGAATCGATGTTTTTATATATGTTTGAACGGACGAGAACGTAAACGCATGTGCATGAGTAGGAACTGACAAACCGCACAAACCGCTCAGCGCTCCGCTCGCCGGCCCCCATCCGCCCTTACATCCGCCCTTTCGTACGGCGTTCTGCCTTCAGCTTCACACGTCGCACAGAGATCACTCACTCCACGGTCGCTGCCAGTGCCTCGCTGCGCCCTCTCCACCCAAATTAGGGCGCTGCTCCGCCGGCGCGGCGGAGCACCTCGAGCGCATACCCAAACTCGGGCGCAGGCGCACGCAGATGGTCCACCGGTACAGCGCACTCGCGGAAGAGCTGCTCCCACACCGGCCAGACCGTGCCCACGAGCGCGCGCTGGAGCGCCGAGTTGGGCGGCACCACGAGCGCGAACGAGAGCGTGCGCAGCGGCGGCGGCTTTGCCTCATCCGGCGAGGCGCCCGGGGGCGCCGTCACGGGCGCGTCCGTGAGCGCGGGCGCCGTGGGCAGCAGCGCCAGCGGGCCGTACCCGTGCGCATCCGGCTTCTGACGAAGCATGAGGAGTCCAGGCGATGCATGCTCGTCGAGCTGATAGGCGGCGACCGCGGCGAGGTGGATGCGGAACGGAAGGATGTGGGGACCGTGTTGCGCCGTCTCAAGGTAGAAGCCGCCCGCGAAGAGGCGCACCTGATGAAGGAAGCCATCAGACGCAATGAACGGCCATCCGTGGTGATGAGTGGCCATCCGTGGTGATGAGTGGCCATCCGTGGTTACCATTGGCAATCAGTGGAAGTTTGGGAGCACTCAGTGGAAGTTTGGGAGCAATCAGTGGCCATCCGTGGCCATCAGTTGACATCAGCGGCCATCAGCAGCCATCAGCGAGATCGCACCTCACCCCGGAGCACTCAGCGGCCATCAGTGGCCATCAGCGAGATCGCACCTCCCCCCGGAGCACCGGCATCCAGGGCGAGCTCGTGAGCACGATGGCATCCTCGATCGGCGGGACACAGAGCCATTGGAGTACATGGTGCTCACCTGATGACAGGAGGCAAGGAGAGGACATCAGAAGGGGTCGTCAGAAGGGGTCATCAGAGCCTTTGGAGCACATCATGCTGACCTGCACGCATACGCTCGACAGCCGAATGGCACTTGTCGCGCGCGCACACGGCGTTCGCGCAGATCGCCCCGCACACTTGGCGCGCCTCGCTCTCCTCGCCACCTGCCAAATCGAGCGAATGCATGCCCATACCCGTCAGTCGCCATGGACTCGCCACCATGCGCAAAAGGCATCGAAGACCATCAGAGGCGATCAGGGGCGATCACCTGTGAGAAGATGACGATCGCAATCAGAGACCATCAGTGACAATCAGAGGCTATCGGGGGCGATCACCTTCTGCTGGGTACGCGGTCAATAGGGGGAGGGCATCGAAGAGAGGCCGCGCGTGCATCCTTGTTTGGGACGTCGGCGGTCTCGGCGTGCACTCCACCTCGTCCTTGGTCGCGCCCGCCACGGCGCCAGCGGCAGCCCCGCCGCCGCCGGTCGCCGACTCGCCGGTCGCCGACTCGCCGGTCGCCGACTCGCCGGGGCTGATGACGAAACTCTCCTCGTAGGCGAGGGAGCCTTCGAGATCCTTCGGGCCCCATCGAAGGGATGGGATTCCATCGAGCCGGGCACAGATGACGTGCACGTACCTGTGGGGTGGGGGGCGGGGGCGGCGGGCGCCGTGGTGAGCGCGTGCATGCAATTGCACGAGAGGGCCTCGCAGAGGACTGGCTCGTACCAGGGGGAGGGCGCCGTTTCGAGCGCCTCGTCGTCCGTCTCGTCCATTTTAGGGTCGTCCATCTTGGGGTCGTCCCACAGTGGCACTGCCGCCGCAAGCCCTTCCTCCCCACCCGTCGCCGAGCGTTGTGGCGGGCGCAGCACACGCCGCACCGAAAGGCGAGCGTTCGCAGCGCCGTCAAACTTTGGCGGGAGAAGCCCCGCACCGACCGCATCGGCGATGAGTTTCGTCATCAGCCCACTGAGCGGCAGGGCGTCGTCGTTCAGAAGGGTCGGAGCGGCCGCGGCGAGCGCAGCGGCGGCCTGCGTAACGGCGGCGGCGAGGAGCCCATAGAGACGCATCAGTCGCAACGTCTCATCTGCCCGATCGACATCGGGTACGGCGTCCTCGACGATTGGCTCCATCACCTGCGATCCGAAGGAAACCAATCAGCATGCAATCGGCATGCAATCGGCATGCAATCGGCATGTGATAGGCATGCGATAGGCATGCACGCCGTCCGAGAAAACGCGAGAGCAATCAGCATGCCATCGGCGTGCGCACCTCGCCGTCCGAGAAGACGCGGTGCTGCCAGTGGTGGGGCAGCCTCCCATTCGAGAGGAAGATAGTCCGCGCGACGCTCAAGCCGCTCCCCATCGGATCTGCCAGCCGAGATCGATCCGAGGCAATTAGAGGCAATTAGAGGCAATTAGAGGCAATCCGAGGCGATTAGAAGCAATTCGAAGCAGTTAGAGGCGATCAGAGGCAATCCGAAGCGATCCGAGGCCATCCGAGGCCATCCGAGGCCATCCGAGGCCATCCGAGGCAATCCGAGGCAATCCGAGGCCATCCGAGGCAATCCGAGGCCATCCGAGGCCATCCGAGGCCATCCGAGGCCATCCGAGGCCATCCGAGGCCATCAGGCCAACACACCGGCGAGCCGCACGATCAGATGCAGTGCGGGCACCGACGCCGTGCCGCACAGGCGCAGCTGGCGCTTGCGCGGGGCCGCCGAGCCGAATGCCGATGTACCCGATCCCGCCCACACGCCCGTGCTCATGCCCTTCTCCTCGGCCTTCTGCATGGGCGACGTGGTGGGCGCCAGAGGCGGAGGAAGAGGGAGATCAGTCGTCACGGCACCCGCTGCCGCTGCCGAGGGTACGACGAGCGCGCCCGCCTTGCCGGCCACCGACTTGCCGCTCGCCTTTCCGGCGTCGACGTCCCTGGAGGCGAGAGCTTTGGTCACGGCGCTGAGGATGGCGTCAGTCAAACCTACCTCCGTCATCCCCTGACGCTCGTACGCGCCCCCGGCCTTGCCGACGCGCTCGAGCCAGCCGCCCCAGCCTGCGCGGACGGCGCGCACGCACGAACCCACCCAACCCTCCGGAGCCAGCGCCGCCGCGTCCACCGAACGCATCGCGCGCTGCAACTGCCGCCGCGCCGCGCTCACGTCCACATCCGAGGGCGTGATGGCAGAGCCAGTGGGCCACGGCGGCGCCTCGCTCGTCGCGATCTGGAGGAGCGGCCAGCCGGCGCCCACCTCCTTGTCCGGCGACGGCGGCAGCACCAGCCGCCCGCCCGCGAGCACGCGCGCCGCCTCGCCCGCCGCGCTCCCCAGCATTGCACGCAGGGACTCGAGCTTGAAATCTGCGGCCTCGTCGGCGCTGACGCCAGGCGCGGGCACGTACGCCTCGACTTCCAGATCGCTCTCTGCACCGCCACCCGCATCCTCGAGCGCGGCGCCAATGCCCGCCTCCCAAGCGAATGCCGAGCAGTGCACGAAAATGGTCCGAGGGCTCACGACGAGGATGAGCTCCGCTTCGGGCGCCGCCCAGCACTCGCTCGGCAGCGTGGAGAAGACGTAGGAGAGCAGCGAAGCGTTGACGCCGTCATCGCCGCCGGCCGCAGCGAAGGCCGTGTTGGTCTCGGCGGCCGCGGCGCGCAAGCGAGAGAGAGAGCTGCCGAGGATCGCCATTTTATCAGCAAGGGGAGTGCAAGGGGCCGTTGGTTTGGGGAGGATCTGTGAAAGAGCGCTGTGCGTCCAGAACATAGTCTGTAGAGTTACATGTAGTGGAAAAGAGAGGATGAGTGAATTGTCCCGCCCGATTTCATGTCAAAAGAGCAAACTTTTTTTCACGTTCATCAGAAATCTGACGCCAGCAGAGGAGAGCGGGAACCACGCGAGCAGCTTGCAGGAGCTCGTCCTGGACGAGCACGAGAGCCTGGCGTGCACCGCTTTCGCATTCCACGATGCCCAAGGTGGGCTCGCGCAAGGCCAAGGCGAGGGCGTCTCCCGCCATGCCATTTTCTCCCGAGTCTGAGTGCACAGCCACTGGCACTGCGGACCGCGAGTCGCAAGATCATCAGAAGTGCCGCCAGCTCCGTGAGCTGCGCCGGATCTTTGCAGAGGTGAGCGGGATACCCACCAACATCCCACCGCCGCCCATCGATGTGGGTGCGAAGATCGCCCTGGCCGCCATGATCGGCGCCGTCAACGACGTCGTCACCCTGCTACTCAAGAACACGTCCGAGCTCCCGGCCGGGCTGCAAAGTACGCTCGTGGGCCTCATGATCGGCCAGCACGACGAGCCCCTGGACGATCAGCACATGCTCGACTTCGCCGGTCTCATCTCCTGGGCCGCCGTCGCGATCAACGAGCGCAAGGGGCGCCTGCCCAAGATGTCGAAGATGCGCAAGGCCATCCTCCCCGAGCCGATGCGTGCGGTGGCCACTCGCACCCTACTGCAGTGGTGCCTCGCGCCGCTGACGGTAGTCCTCGAGGGGTGCTCGCTCTCGACGCTCGTGCGGCACGCCAGCACCGCGTTCCTCCTCATCAAGAGGCTCCTCGCGCACGAGAACTTCAGCAAGCCGGACGAGTCCTTGGACCAAGTCTTGGCGGTCTTGGACCTCATCAAGGGCGTGATGACGCAACGCATGCTCGTGATCAAGCAGGCGATGCCGACCGACGCGGGCGCGCCGTCCGACGACGTGAAGATCTCCAACGGTGACGACGGCGCGCCCGCTGCTGACGCGCGTTCCGTGGTTCAGATGTCCGCGTCGAGCGCCTCGAACGTCCCCCCCTCGAGCACGGCACTTGCCACGTGCCAACCTCCGGAGCCCGACAAGTACGTGGGGTGCGCGTACGTGGGCCGCCACGAGATGAGCTGCGCGGGCTGCGGCCATGTTCATCTCCATCGCTCGTACTTCGTCAAGCTGACCGTCATCGACGACGACGATGAGGTCTTGCGCTTCATGCTGTTCGTGTATGCGCCGATGGAACTCCTCCAAGCCGAGTTCTGCCGATCGCGCCACGTCGCCCGCGTCGAACTGCACACGGAGCAGGGCGAGCTCATCCAGCCGGACTCCACGCCCGCGTCCCTGAAGCTACGCAACGGCTCCGTGGTGCTCGCGATGGAGACCGTGGTGCTTGCTGTCTGGCCGACGGCCAATGCCGATGGCCGTCCTCCCATCGAATCGGACGCACTGCTCCTCTACTGGCCGAAGAGCCGACCGCTCGACGAGGTGCTCACGGCGCTCGCGCGCAAATCGGGCCTTCCCGAGGAGCTGCTCTCCTTCTCGACGGACGCCTTCGGCATCGTCGCGCCCGGTGCGACGCTCGCTTCGTTCCGCCCTGAAGACAGGACGACGGAGGGCCTCGCTGCGTACTCCCTGACGGTCAGTGGCATTCCCGCAAAGGTGCTGTGCAAGCTCACCATGATGGAGGCGAAGGAGGAGACGGCCGACGCTGGCGAGGACGTGGAAGCGGAGGAGCAAGCAGCCTCGCAACGGACGGAGGAGGCGGAGCCGGAGGACGCTGTGGAGGAGATGGAGGACGTCGTGGAGGAGTTGGAGGAGCCGGCGGCGAGCCCGATGACGAAACCGGCGCAGGAGACGGCCGAGCAGGCGCCGATCGAGGGCGGAGATGCGAACGCCGACGATGACAACAAGACCATCGAGCTCGAGGACCA
>Ga0210247_101061_pt1 | contig 23774 bp, 22 predicted proteins | sample ChrtobMetP3_16mM_FD_155449 | JGI IMG/M metagenome (GOLD analysis project Ga0210247, IMG submission 155449) | Chrysochromulina tobin associated microbial communities from unialgal haptophyte culture, Seattle, Washington, United States - P3_16mM | ecosystem: Host-associated > Algae > Haptophytes >... | reverse complement strand
AACGAAGGCGGCGAAGGCGGCGAAGGTGGCGGCGGAGGCGGCGGCGGCGAAGGCGGTGGCGGCGGCGAAGGCGGCGAAGGCGGCGAAGGCGGCGAAGGCGAAGGCGGCGAAGGCAAAGGCGGCGGCGGCGAAGGCGGTGGCCGAGAAGTCGGACGAGAAAGCGGCAGCCGAGAAGGCAGAGGTAGAGAGGGCCGCGGCAGAGAAGGCGGCGGCGGAGCACAACTTGCGAGATATGCACCGAGATATGCACCAAGATATCGCCGCGGAGCACAACTTGCGGGCTCGCATCCCCCTTGCGGGCTCGCTGCAGCGAGCCCGCATCGAACTCGACTCCTTCATTATGAGCCACACGCCCGAGATTACGGTGCTCAAGGGCTGTGTGGCCTTCATCTCCGCTTGGCAGCCACGTGGACGGTTTCGTTTCTTCATCAAGGGCAATGCACCCATTCTCCCCGTGCTCATTGCCCCGCTGCTCCTTTCGCTCGTGCTGTTCGAACAGCCCGACCGGCCCATCCTGCCACCAGTGCAGGAATACATGCGGCGGATGTACAGGTACAGCTCGGAAGAAAGCACCAGGAAGAATACATCGATGCTCTTCCAGATGGTTGTGATCTACGGCAGCATCATGTCTGCCCGGACGGCTCGGGCAGAGCGCGGTGCGCCACTGATGGCCTCTGATAGCCTCTGATCGCCTCTGATCGCCTCTGATCGCCTCTGACAGCCTCTGAGTGCCTCTGATCGCCTCTGATCGCCTCTGATGGCCTCTGCTGGTCTCTGATTACGAACTCGAACCGATCATTCAGGCCCAGACAGCGCGTCGGACAACTACCTGTGGTTCGGCTTCGGCTGTATACAGCTTTCTTACCTGGCACTCTGCATCTTCATGTCTTCTTTGCGGAGACAAATGAGAGAAGCGGGCATCGAGGACGACGAGCGCATCGTCGTGATCCTGTACGCTATGTTCTTTGCTACAATATCATTCATAGTCCTCTGGGCCCTCCTCACTCGCAGACGAGCCGTCCCACGGGGACTGTCTGAACAGGGATCTGAACGAAACACGCGACATGCCAGGGCTACTCAAGGGCCAAGTAGGCGCCCTTCCCAGTCTCAGCGAGAAGGCGCCAAAGGGGGTCCGAAGCCCGAGGCGGTGAACTTCGAGTTCGCCTGCTGGTATTATGCGCGCAGTCGTCCTGTGCACGTCGCCACGCAGGCGTACATTTGCCTCGTCTGGACTGTCGTATCCAGGCGCTATGACTTCTCGAACAGTTACCACGTGTTCAGCACGTACGAGCAGCCGAGTGTGATGAGCTCTGATGAGCTCTGATGACCTCTGATTGCCTCCCTCAGCACGTACGAGCAGCGGAGTGTGATGAGCTCTGATGAGCTCTGATGAGCTCTGATGACCTCTGATGACCTCTGATGACCTCTGATGACCTCTGATGACCTCTGAGTGCCTCTCTCGTCAGGTACGAGCTGCGTGGCGTGATCAACTCTGTGGTCATCGCCATGGGCGTCGTCTTGCGCATCATCTTCTCAGGGCCTGCCACGACGCATTCGTCGCTCATGGTGCAGAGTTACCGCGACGTCACGTTGATCTCGATGCAATTGTGCCAAGCTTCTGCCGACCTCATCATCTTCTGGTCAGGCCAACCTCTTACGCGCGCCTTCCAAAGGCCTGCCGGATCATTCAATCCAGTGTCGCACCTCTTCTGCCAGACTGACCTTGAGGTGACAGCTGCCGCCTTCGCTTGCGTCTGCTCGGTCACGCTGGCATTAGGGATCTTCTACGGCTCGTTTTTGAACGAGCGGGCCGACGAGCACTGGGCTGGCGCGTGGCACATGGCCTTCTGGGCTCTGCGTGTGGGGGAAGATGGGTGCGTCGGCTCCCTTGTGGGTGCTCTCGCCGCCTGCGGTGGCTTCGCCGTCGGAGAAAGGGTGAGCCGCTGCACGAGGCGGTGCACGCAAGCCCGTATTGCATACGTATTGCAGGCAAGTGCTCACCATGGCGCTCCTCTCCCCACTATCTCCCCACAGGTGAGCAGAAGGCGCGAGGCGAGGCTACGTGCCCTGTTCGCCGCGCAGCGAGAGGGTTCGGGGCCTTCAGTCGCGAGTGAGCGGGTTTGAACTGCCTCGACACGAAAGACCTTGCTCGTGTGCCCGATCGCGTGTTCCATTCATGAGTCGTCTCGGAGACGAATCCCGTGTAAAGCCGTACTCCAAGCTGATTGACGGGCAATGGCACACATGCTGTACATGTACACACATGCCGGCGGCAGCCGCTGCAAGGAGACCTCCAAGGTGGCAGCCAGAAGGGTGGACAGTGGTACGGCCGTGCAGTCAGTCAGTTAATCAGTCAGGAGTGTCTTGGTGCAGCCCTCCGTTGCGAGCACCGAGGTGGCAGCCAGACTGGTTTACACGTGTACACGATACATCGGCATGTCCAAGGGGTATTTCGAACGACCAACTCTGATCTCACAGTCGTCCTCGGTGGTCCTTCGGTAGACCATGTGCACCGATGTCATGATGTCAAACTACTTGTAGGGGCAGACGCGACCACGGTCCTTCTCGCCGCCCCTGCCATGAGCTTTAAGCTCGCGATGGGTCTCTCGCCCTCCTTTTCCACCCACTTGTGCGCTTGCCGAGATGGCAATTACGTGACCTGCCACCCTGGTGTGAACGCGTGTGTGAATGTGCCTTTTTTCTGTTCAGCTCACATGGGAGCCTATTCAGATGCGTCCACAGAGTTGTCGATCGGCTCGTCGCCCGTGCCCAGCGAAGAACTTTCGGAGCAGGAGCAGACGCCGCCGTATGACCTCCATCGCACAGTCTACTTTGTGCGGCATGCGGAGTCCACGTGGAATGCGGGCAATCGCAGGAGGAATCTGTTCATGCTCATGCGCCACGTGGATCATCCGCTCTCAACGGTGGGCGTCGGCCAGGCGCAGGCTCTCTCGGCGGCGCTGCAGTGCTCGCTGAAGAGCGCCGATGCGACCGGCAGCCAGAGCATGATGGATGCGGCGCTGGCACCATTGGGCAGTGCCGCCGAGGTGTGGGTGTCGCCAGCGACGCGATGCATGCAGACCGTGCTCCTTGGCTTGCGTCCGCTCCTGCTGCGACGGTCCGAGCGATGCGCGAAGGCTGTCGGCGGCGAGGCTGCCTTCGACAAACCGATGCCGCTGCGTGTCAGGCCGTTTCTTCGCGAGGTCAAGGGTGCAGGCTGGGACAACCTTGGCGGCGCGCGCGGCGCTCACATTGTCGAGAGAGCTTTGAGGACGCTCGACTCACCGGCGCGGCGCGACGCGACGCTCGCCAGGCAGTCCTCCTTGACAAGGACGGAGGAGGCGTCAGGGCGCTGGTGGAGCCCCGCTTGGAAGGTGTCGGAGGGGCGCACGAGCTCAGTACGGCGCGTGCAGGCAATGCTGCATGAGCTCGACGCGCAGCCGAGCGGCGTGGTCGTCCTCGTGGTGAGCCATTCCAATTTTCTGCGTGCGGCGCTCGCGACTCATCTCGTCGACCCAAATATGGACGACGGCATTGACGAATCCATGCGGACTCTGACTCAACGGCTGCGCGTGCAGAAGCTGCCTAATTGCGCGGTGCTCGGCTGTGAACTCATGCGCACGCCCACGTCGCCGCAGCCGATCGCGCTCGCCATGGCGCTCGCGCAGCCGATGAGTTCACAGCCGATGAGTTCACAGCCGATGAGTTCACAGCCGTTGAGTTCACAGCCGATGAGTTCACAGCCGATGAGTTCACAGCCGTTCGCGCTCGCGCAGCCGAGGCTCCTATGGCCCGCCGAGTGGCCCGAGAAACCCCGTGATCGACTGCGGCGCGAGCGAGCCGCCAGAGCCGTCGAGCGAGCAGCATCGCCCCAGGCGAAGCGCGAGCAGGCAAAGACGCAGCAGGAGCAGCAGCAGTCGGAGAGGCCGCATGCGGGCTTCGGCCGCCTATTTGGGCGGCGCAGGGTGGCCAAGGTCGCCCCGTCGTAGCGGCGTTCTAGAGACGTAGCGTCGTAGCGGCACACGACCAAAGTTTCGGTTCGGTTCGAGTGCATGCAAAAAGCTTTGTTTCCGAAAATATGATGAAACGGCAGCTCAGCAGTGGTGGCACACAGCAGCAGAGGCGGCAGCGGCGAAGGCGGCATGCCGCATCGCCGCCCGCCGCCGCCGCCGCCCAACATCGATGGCGCTTGCCTCGTCGATGCTACTCGTCTGCTACCGCCGTTTGGCTGTCCGGTACCGCGGATACCACTCGGCTGCTCATCGAGCGTCGCCGCCCGTCTCGCAGCCTTACGCAAAGGCTCGATCATTTCAGAACTGTCGCCGAGCTTTGAGGCGTGGGTTCGCAAGCACGCAAACACTATCGCCACCAAGCCGAGAGATGACAGACGCCGAGCCCCACTGCCGTTTGCATTTTCGGAGCCATGGCCGCGCGTTCTTGTCTTCATGCCATCCGCTCTCGACCTGTCCTTTGCCGAGTCGAGCGTGCGCCCGACGGGGATCGATGTGTTGAGCGTGCTGACGGATGCGGCGCGCCGGTTGAATGTCAGCCTGGACATCCTCACGAATGGAGACTCTAACGAGCTTGGCAACAAGACGTTCGAGACAATGCACCAGCTCCAGTGCATGGCCTCCTCTGTCTTCACGCATGGCTCGTGGCTCAGCCGAGCTGAAGGAGAGAGCCGGTGCGGACCCAACGTGACGTTGCGTCGGGGCCGCTGCGGCGCCGTCTGGGCAAGCGCCGTGGGGCTGCGTGCCCATCTCGAGGGACGGACGCCAACACGGCGATACGATGCGGTCGTCTCCTGGGCCGGCTTCGAGCTCGAAAAGGCAGATGTCCTCACGGACTTCTTTGGACGCCCACGCCCCGCCGTTGTGACCGCCGTTTCGGGTGGGGCGCCTCCGGCCGGATGTGCTTGCTATCTCGGTCGTCACAAGGTGCACGAGGGCCGGAAGGAGCTGGTGCGAGAGTTGCTGAGCAACACCACTGCGCACGTCCCGTCACTCACAATCGCACGCGCAGAGGGGCTGAATGTGTTGCTCAAGGAGGGCAGACTCGACGCCCCTGGAGGCCCTTGCTTCCCATGCTACATGAAGCCAAACTCCTTTGCCGGGGGCAGCTCCGGGTACGGCTTGAGGGCCTCAATCTACAAGGGGTCCTCTGAGGATACTCTGATGGCATCTGATTGCGTCCCTCATCAGGTACGGCAGCGACCTGCAAGGGATTGTGTTCGACTCATCGGCATTGCATGCAAGGGCAGGCCATATCTGGAACCGCATGTGGTCTAACGGCCTTCGAAGCCGGTTCGGCACGTCGCATAAGATCGTCATTGAGCGCTACCTGAAGGGACCGCTCGTGTACGCGGAGACGGCAGTCCAGCGCGGCCGCGTCTTCCGTTGCACCTGCCTTGCATGCAAGCGCTCACCACGGCGCCCTTTTCCCCACAGGTACGCGGAGACGGCAGTCCGGCGCGGCCGCGTCTTCCGTTGCACCCTGCGCGCGGCCACTCACGGAGGCAAGGGCCTCGACGGCCACTACGCAATGCCTGCGGACCTGCCGAACGCCTCTGCCGAATCTCAATGCCGTGCGACCGTCGCGATCACCGTCGAGGCTCTCGACCTCCAGACCGGGATCTATGGGATACAGCTCGTGATGGACGACGCCTATGGGTGTGCGCTGCTCGAGGTCAACTTTCGCCCGCATGGCTGGCCGTTGCTCATGGAGCCAAGCTTCCAGCGGCTCTTCTCTCCGGACGTATGCATGCTGATGGCCCTTCTCATTGCATGCTGATGGCTCTTCTCTCCGGACGTATGCATGCTGATGGCCCTTCTCATGGCATGCTGATGGGACCCGTTTTGAGCATGATTGTTGGATTGCCCCGAGATCCCCCTGAGGACTCATCGATGGCCTGTGTCGTCAGGTGTGGGACTACGGCGACCTCGCCCTCCTCCTCGCTCTCGATGCAGATGAGGATGCCCTCGAGGCGATTGCACCGTCTGGCGGGGGCGGCGCGTTGACAAGCGGCGCGCCCATCATGGCGCCCCAGGGTGCACCCTACTCAGCGCCCTATCAGCTACGCATCGACTGCCGTCGAGGCAACTTGTCCGATGTAGAGGTGGCTCGGCGTCTCACCCACACACACGCCCTCGTCGGCTTGCATGCGAGCGGGCTGTGCGACGCGCGCGTGTCCCCAAATTAGGCAGGCGCAATGGCGTGAGTTCCCAAATTAGGCAGGCGCAATGGAATGTGATCTTGAAGCATCTCTCGCACAGGCGAAGGGGGCGAAGGCGTAGAGAGGTGAAATTGAGAAGGCGGTAGGAGCACCATCCTGAAGGCGAAGTGTAGGACTATCATGAGCTCCGTAGGATATAGGCCTACGATATAGACCGTAGGAGCGGTTTTCGAGGCGAATGGATAAATTGTGCATTAAAATGTTTGAAGGTCGGGTGAAGTTTAGGAGGTGAGAGTGCCGCGGGCCGCGGAGTCGTCTCGGGCGGGGAACACCGAGCGTCGACGGAAGCAGCGCTGCACGCGTGCAAACGGCCGGGCGCGGGCGCCGAACAGGTCGACATCAAGAGCGGCCGGAGGGGGACGTTTGGTCCCGGGTCTTTTTCAGTCCCAGAGTCGCCCTAACCGTCGCGTTGAGGAGGCTTCCGGTACCGCTTACGCCGCTTTGACCCCCATTTGCGGCCACTCACATACAACCCTCCAGCCATGCAACTCTTCCAAGACTGCCTCTGTCCTCAGACCGCTTGAAACAGACCGCAGTCCGTGGCGCTACGGCGAGCGCTGGGTGAGGCCGAGCTAGCGGCGCATGCATCACTGGGTGAGGCCGAGCTCGCGGCGCATGCATCACTGGGTGAGGCCGAGCTCGCGGCGCATGCATCACTGGGTGAGGCCGAGCTCGCGGCGCATGCATCACTGGGTGAGGCCGAGCTCGCGGCGCTTGTCGAGAAGACTCGAGGCACTCATGGCCGCGAAGGCACCAGCCTCAGTCTCGCCTCCCGCAGCGGCCTCGGCGCCGTCAAGGGCGCCCTCCCCTTGAGGCAGGGGGAGCAGCGGGTGCGTCACTGGCGTCAGGAGACCATTGAGTAAGGAGCTCATCCGTGCGCCAGGGCCGGTGGACAGCGCCATGAAGTGGGAGCACCCCAGTGCACCTGCGGCGTCGGCGACGGCCGCATACAGGTGAGCGGCATGTGTCGGCTCCGTCAGCGCCGCCTCGACACGACGCATGTCAGCACATCCTGCGAGCCCCGCCCTCTCCACAGCCGCGCCCACGACGACGCGCATCTCCACAGCCGCGCCCACGACGACGCGCATCTCCTCCGCGCTCGACCGCGTCGTCGTGGGCGCACGAGCCGGTGCCGGGCTCGCCAGGCTCGCCAGGCCTATCACGCGCACGCCGAGGCGACGCGCCGCCGCCGCGACCGAAGCGGTCGTGAGGCATGCGCCGTCCGCCGCCGCCACCACCGCCTCCGCCTCGATGCAGTCAGCCTCGAGGGTGATGTACTCGACCCCGGCGCGCGTCGCCATCGCATTGAGCGCCAGGTACTCGGCGTGCGTGCCGCCGAAGCGGCCGCCGGCGGCTGCGGTGCGCAGGGTGAAGATCAACGGGCACGGGCACGCGGCGCGCAGCACCGCCAGCTGCAGACGCACCGCCGCCGGTTCATGCGAGCTGAGCAAATCTGCCCGTATCTCGACAGCGTCCACGTTTGCCCAGAGGGCAGATGGCAGAGGCATCGCAGCCGCAACGTCGGCGCACGCGAGTGAGAGTGCAAAGGAGGGCGCGGGCGGGAGCGGCGTGGGCGGCACGAGCCCGCACGCACGCCGCACGTGCACCACGAACGCCGCCGCCGCCGCATCGTGGTCGAGGAACCGTCGCGGCGCCGCCATGTGATCAAAGTCGGCGCACGCATCGTACCAGCCGGCCCGCCGCGCGTACGCGACGCGCGGTGGCTCGCCGAGGCTTGGGCGCGACGCGTCGATCCCCAGGTACCACTCGACGTCGTCGATGGGCTTCATCGCCTGCACGACCGGCCAGTGCGCGCGCAGCAGCTCGCGCCCCGCCTCGGTTTCGACGATGCCGCCGCCACAGGCGACGACGCGCCCGCGCCCACCCTCGGCGTCCTCGGCGAGCGTGCGCTTCAGGAGGGCCACCTCGCGCTGCCGAAATGTCGGCCAGCCCTCTGTGTTCACCGTATCCATGATCTTGCCATGCTCCGCCTCGTACAGATGGTCCATATCGATGAACGGAAGGCCGAGCGCAGCGGCGGCCGCGCGGCCGAGGTGCGTCTTGCCGGCGCCACGCATGCCGATGAGGACGATCGTCGCCTTGAAGCCGTCGGATTCGTCTGAACGAGGCGGTGGCGGAGGCGTCGGCATCATGACACAGGTGTCGCTTCACGCGAGCTTCATCAGGTCCCGAGAATGGAGCGAGATCGACATGACAACGTCCCTCGGAGCGGCTTCGAGGCCCCTCGTGACCATTCCACACACAAGCACCTTTCGCGCCATTCTCCCATGTTTGACGACTACGGATGGGACGACGCCGCCGCGCTCGAGGCGCTCGACGCGTACGAGCGGGCGGCACCGCCGCCCCGATCTCCGCTGCCGCCAATGCCGATGCAGCAGCAGTCAACGCTGCTGCTGCCGCCGCCGCCGCCGCCTCCTCCGTTCGCTCGGCTAGCAGCAGCCGCAGCTTCCGCAGACGAGGACGCATGGGTGCCGCACGCCGCCTTTCGGCCGCAACTACGCACCGACGCGGTGGCGGCGCCGTCGCAGCACGCCTCCGCGGCGGCGTGGGGTCCGTGGGCGGCGGCACGTGCGCCACGGGCGGCCGACCTGCCCGCCGACTGCGGCGGCGATGTGGGCCTCGGTGCGCCTCTAGAGTCGCTCGAGCCTCCCGCGCAGCCGCGCCCGCCGCCGCAGGCGTATGACCCGACGTCCATCGATCGATGGGTCTACCCGACCAACGTGACCGAGCGCGCCTACCAGTTTGAGATCGCCTCGATCGCCGTGCGCCAGAACACGCTCGTCTCGCTGCCGACCGGGCTCGGGAAGACGTTGATCGCGGCGGTGGTGATGTACAACTTCTGGCGCTGGTTCCCGACCGGCCGGTGTGTCTTCCTTGCGCCCACCAAGCCGCTCGTCCACCAGCAGGTCAGTGCCGTGCGCCGCGTGATCGGCGTGCCTCTGTGCGACTTTGCCGAGCTCACGGGATCGATGAAGGTCGAGGAGCGTCGGGCAGCGTGGCTGCGCGCGCGGCTGCTGTTCCTCACGCCGCAGACGCTCCAGAACGACCTCGAGTCGGGCAGCTGCCCCGCACACGAGATTGTCTGCCTCGTCGTCGATGAAGCGCACAAGGCGACCGGCCAGCATGCCTACGTCAAGTGCGCATGCTGATGGCGGCCTCAGAGCGCATGCTGATTGCATGCTGATTGCATACCGATTGCATGCTGATTGCATGCCGATTGCATGCTGATTGCATGTTGATTCATGCTGATGGCAGCCTCAGAGCGCTGCTGATTGCATGCTGATTGCATGCTGATTGCGTTCTGATTGCATGCTGATTGCATTCTGATTGCATGCTGATTGCATGCTGATGGCGGCCTCTGAGCGCATGCTGAGTGCCCCCAGATGCCCCCCTGAGTGCATCCGCTGCTTGACAGGTGCGTGCAGCTGCTCCGCGCGAAGAGCGGTGGCTTTCGTGTGCTTGCGCTCTCGGCGACTCCAGGCGCGACGGCGGACAAGGTGCAAGAGGGAGGTTCTCACGGCGCTGCATGCTGCTGGCATACCGATGGCATGCTGATTGCCCCCCCTCATCAGGTGCAAGAGGTGCTCACGGCGCTCCACATCTCGCGCCTCGAGGCGCGTGACGAATCCTGTTTGGACGTGCGCGGCTGTCTCAACGAGCGGCTGCAGCAGACGGTCGCGGTGGCCATGGAGGGCGAGGTGGCGGCGGCTCGCGACCTTGTGGGGGTGGCGTACGGGCTCTCGTTGCGCAAGCTGCAGGGTCTCGTGTTCGAAACCGAGGTGGGACGTACCCCCAGATCTGTGCTGATTGCGTGCTGAGCGCGGGCTGATTGCATGATGAGTGCGTGCTGAGTGCGTGCTGAGCGCGTGCTGAGCGCGTGCTGATGACCGCTCTCATCACAGCCGGGGAAAATCCCGAGGTTCCTGCTGGTCTCAGCCCAGCAAAAGTACATCGCGGTGCGTCCCGAGGGCACGCCGGCGCACGTGCACTTCCGCAACATAGCCGCCTTCTCGGTGGCCATCATGATGGCGCAGGCGTACGAGCTGGTCAATGCATATGGGTGTGGCTCGTGCATCGCATTCCTCGCGAGCTACCTCGCGCAGGGCGATGGCGGACCAGCTGCCGATGACGAGTTTGGGGACGAGGGCTTCGACGAGGGCGAAGACGCGCCAGTACCGGTAAGGAAGTCGAAGAGCGCCGGTGGTCGTAAAGAAGATGGACGGATGCTGCGCGAGGCGCGAGGGGCTCTGTTCGCGACGGCCGAGTTCACAGCGATGCTCGCGATGCTGCAACGCGTGAGTGATGATTCCTTTCTGATGGCGCCTCTGATTGCGTCCCTCATCAGGGCATGAGTTCACAGCGATGCTCGCGATGCTGCAACGCGTGAGCGAGGATTCCTTTCTGATGACCGCCCTGATGACCGCCCTGATGACCTCTGGTAGCGTCTCTGATGCTGCAGCGCGTGAGCAGGGCCTCTCTCTGATGGCCTCTCTGAGTACCTCTCTGATGGCCTCTCTGAGTACCTCTGTGATGGCCTCTCTGATCGACTCCCCGATGCTTGCATGCAGGTGAGCGACGGGATCTCGCACCCGAAGCTGCGCGAGACGGTGAGCTTGATTGCCCCGCTGATTGCCTCTGATGACCTCGCTGATGAGCTCGCTGATGGCGTCGCTCTCTCTCTCTCTTTCTCTCTCGCGTCTCGCTGCGTGGCAGGTGGCGTTGCTGCAATCTCACTTTCACGAACACGGGCAGCAGAGCCGCGTGATGGTCTTCTGCTCGTACCGGTACGGCGCGTGCAGGAGCTCATTCGATGGCCCCGAGTCTGAGTGCATGCTGATGACCTCCCTCATCAGGTACGGCGTGCAGGAGCTCGTCCGGTGGCTCGAGCGCGTCCACGGCGTGCGCGCCACCCAATTCATCGGCCAATCCAAGGGCAAAGGAGAGAATGAGAAAGGGATGGCGCAAAAGGAGCAGCGGAGGGTTGTGAAACAGTTCCGCGAGGGCGTGTTCAACGTCCTCGTCGCCACGTCGATCGGCGAGGAAGGACTCGACATTGGTGCCTGCTGATGGCCTCTGATGGCGCACTGATTGCGCCAGCCTCGAGATGTTGGGAGGAAGGACTCGACATTGGTGACGTCGACCTGATCGTGTGCTATGACGCCCTTGGCTCCGAGTCTGAGTGCATGCTGATGACCTCCCTCATCAGGTGACGTCGACCTGATCGTGTGCTATGACGCCCTCGGCTCCGCCACACGCAACACGCAGCGACACGGACGCACCGGGCGCAAGCACGCAGGGCGCGTGGTGACGCTGGTGACGAAAGGGTTCGAGGAGCAGGTGAGTGCCGCCGATGGGCTCGGAGGATCTCGGATGATCTCGTGATGATCTCGTGATGATCTCGTGAGTGCCGCCGATGGGCTCGGAGGATCTCGTGATTGCCTCCCTCCTCAGCTCAGAGCGGCTCTGATTGCGCCTGATTGCGCCTGATTGCGCCTGATTGCGCCTGATTGTGCCAAATTGCCTCAATCGGAGCAGGTGATGGCTCGTGCCGAGGAAAAGGCCAAAAAGATGCGCAAGATGCTAACCGCCCCCAACTACACCTACGCACCTCGCGATGAGTTCTACCCGCTGCAGGTGACTCTGAGTGCCGCTGAGTGCCGCTGATGGCCACTCATGGCCACTCATGGCCACTCATGGCCACTGATGGCCGCTGATGGCCGCTGATGGCGCCTCTGATTGCGTCCCTCATCAGGGCATGCGCCATCTCAAAGTGAGCCTCGCTGCAGAAGCGCCCGAGGCGACGCCTGCCTCCGACCTACCACGACGGCGCTCGAAGAAGCAGATGGAGTTGGACGAGAGGGACGCGCCGCCCACGACGGCGCAGGTGGCGAGGTTGGCGCGGCTCGGCCTCGATGCGTGGGTGGACGCCCGACACGGCGCCCGACACGGCGCCCGACACGGCGCCCGACACGGCGCGATCGGGGCAGCAGGCGAGGAGGGCGACGAGGATGGCGGGGAGGAGGAGGCGGAAGAGGCGGGGCGGCTGCTGGCAAGGCGTCCGTTGGACGTGGGTGCGTGGCCTTACCTGCAGGGAGGCATGCTCTCTACTGCGTCGCACTTGCATGCAAGCCGCGGGCGCTCGTTGCTTCTTGCTGCCGCCGTCGAGCGCCTCCAGCGCCGCGCCACCGCCGCCGACGACGAGAGCGCCGTGCTGGGCGCCGCCGAACGGTCGAGTCCTCGGTGCCGAGCGGAGGCGATGCTCGAGGCAATGCATGCACGCTACCTTCGTGGGGAGCCGCCGCCGCCGATGCGGCGGCCGCCGACGCCGCCGCCGCTGCGGCAACGGCCGCCGCCTCTCTGCAGGGATGCTGCCGGGCGCGATGAGCGTGGTATTGTGGCGGTGGCGATGGAGGACGTGGCGGTGGAGCAGCCGGCTGTGATGAACTGGGGTGCCCTGCTTGCGAGGCAGGCAGGTGGAGGAGAGGAAGCAGCGGACGACGACGACGACTGGGAGGGTGTATGTGGCGAGGACGCGGCTGAGGGTGAGGTGGCGTGTGGAATGGTTGGGGGGGGGGAGATGGATTGGGGGGGCGAGGCGCTCAGCCAAGGGGGCTGGGGGGGCGAGCCGAGCCGGGACGATGGGGGCGAGGTGGCGGCGGAGGTGGCGGGGGAGGTGGCGGAGGAGATGGAGGTGGCGGCGGGGGAGGAGGGCGATCCTGCGGAGGAGGCGGGGCGAGCAGCGACGGAGCAGCCGGCGATGGCTGCACGCAAGGAGGCGGAGATGGAAGCAGGTGCAACGACGGCGGACGCGCCAGTCACGGCGATGGAGGTGGAGGCGGCGGTAGGCATGGCGGCAGCTTACGTGGCACCGAGCCCTAGCCCGTACGCCCTTTACTTGCCAGCCGCCGTACCCGCCGAACAGCCCCTTCCGAATCCCGCCTCCGCTTCCACCTTCGCTCCCGCCAGCTTCGCTCCCGCTACCCTCGCCCCCGCTCCTGCAGCTTCCGCCCCCGGCCCAGCAGCCCCCGCATCTACCGCGGCTGCTTGTGTGATGTATCCTCACATGCCGACAGCACCAGGGCCGGTAACGGTGCCGGTGCCGGGACTGGTGGCAACCCAGCCTCATCAAGTGCGTCTTTACCATCGCCTGCCGCCGCCGCCGCCGCGCTTCTCCTCATTGCTCCCTCCGCAACCGCCGCGCGCGCCTCTGAGTGCCGCCGTCACCTTCCCGCCTCCATCGGCGATAGCTCCGCTGCCGCGGCTGCCGTCTTCATCATCGATGCCGCCGCCGCCAACGCCGCTGCCGCCGCCGCCGCTGCCTCAGCGAGCGATCCCGTCACAGCCGCCGCCACAGCCACCGCCACCGCCACCGCCGCTGCCCCAGCGTCTGCCGTCGGTCGCACCGCCGCCACTGCCCCAAGCTTCGCACTTCGCGCCCTCTCTGAGCGCGCCGCCGCCACCCGCCGTCGCACCTCCGTCTGCAGTGTCGCCTTCAGTGGCGCCGCCCATGCCGCTGCCGCCACCCACGGCACCAGCGACATCACCGATGGCGGGGTTGCCATCAGCACCCTGTGTGACGCGTCCTGCCGCGCCGTCAGTACGTGTGCCTTTGGCGCCGTCAGTACGTGAGCCTTTGGCGCCGTCAGTACGTGAGCCTTTGGCGCCGTCAGTACGTGAGCCTTTGGCGCCGTCAGTACCACCGGCAATGCCCGCGCCACCGGCAATGCCCGCGCCACCGGCAATGCCCGCGCCACCGGCAATGCCCGCGCCACCGGCAATGCCCGCGCCACCGGCAATGCCTGCGCCACCGGCAATGCCTGGACCATCGGTAATGCCTGGACCATCGGCAATGCCCGCGCCACCGGCAATGCATGCACCACGACCAACGTCCAAGTCGCCTGCGTCCTGGCGGCGCCCGCCTGGAATTCTTCAAATCACAAGGAACTCCCCACATACTGAGCTCGCACCAACAGCAGCGGCAGAGGGGCCCCTTGGAGAGGGGGTGGCGGTGGCTGTGCCGCTGGTGCCGGCCGCGGCGAGGGCGCCCACTACGACGCTCGTTGGTACTCGAGCGCCGCCCACTACGACGCTCGTTGACATGTTGCCTGGGTACTTGCCAAAGGTTGTGGACTTGCTGGATGTCGATTCCGATGAGGACGAGCGCGACGTGGAGGAGGACGCAGCTGCTGCCCCCGCCGCTGCTGCCCCCGCCGCGCCAGGACCCGTCCCCTCCCCAGTACCGGCCCCCATACCCGCGCCATTACCCGCGCCAGTACCCTCGCTTGATCCCGCTCCCACGCGGGTGGAGTTGCCGAATACGGCTGTGAACGTGCCCAATATGGCTCCCACACGAGTGGAGTTGAGCTTGACGCAGGAGATGATGATGAGTGAGCCTGCAGCCAACGCCCTTTTACCCCGTGGCCCGCTCCGACGCCTGACGAAACTCTTGCAACCCACCGCCGCTGCCCAGCCCCCCGTCGCCGACGAGCGAGTGGCCCGTGCCGTCGCCGCCGTCAAGCCCAACGGACTTTCGCGCCTCACCGCTCGCGCCTCTCGGCCGCCTTCGAAAGATGGCAGCTCGTCCTCTCGGCCCGCGCCACGTGGCGGCTCGCGCCTCGCCGCCTCGTCGGGGGAGCACAGCCTGATGAGGGACGAAATCAGAGCTCATCAGAGGCCATCAGGGCCTCGTGGCGGCTCGCGCCTCGCCGCCTCATTCGTCGTGCGCGAAGCGAGCCGGGGCGCTGTGGACGGCCGCGAGCGCGACGTGTGGGGAAGCAGCGACGCCGACGCGGCGGCGGACGAGGCGGCCGGCGACGCAGCCGAAGCACGGGAGCTTCGTCAACTCGAGGCCGATGAAAGGGCCCATCATGCAAACTTCATCGATGATGGCTCCCCGTCGGAGGCTCCGAGTAGCGGCGCTCGGGCCATGTACCTGCAATCGCTCATCCAGAGCGGCAGCAACAGCGGGAGCAACGGCGGCAGCGACAGCGGCAGCGGCGAGAGCGGCGTGCCCGGTGCCGGCGCTGCGCCGCCGCGTGTGCTGGCGCACCGGCCAACCTGGCGGCAGGCGGGGCAGATGGTCGTCGATACGCCACCCGAGGCGCGCGGCGGCGGCGCGGCGGTGGGGTCGGCGTCCGCCTCGTCGAATGAGCTCGACCGATCGCTTGATGATGGCTTCATCTGCGGGGACGATGAGATTGTCTACGAGTCCGACGAGGACGAGGACGAGGACGAGGACGAGGACGAGGACGAGGACGAGGACGAGGAGATCGCGGAGGGGCGGCTGCGCAGCCGAGGGCGCCGTCGTGGACGGCACATGCCGAGGCGCAAGCTCGCACGCACAATGGCCCTGGCCGACGAACACGACGAGGACAAGGACGAGGACGACGAGGAGGCAATGGCGGCCGAGGAGGAAGCGATGTTGCAGGCGGTGCTCGAGATCTCCAAGCGGGAGCATGAGATATCACAGCACCGCCAGCGAGAGAACCGCCCACCGCCGCCCAACGCGCCGCCGCTACCCTCCGCACCACCGCCGCGACCACCCACCGCACCACCGCCGCCGCCACCCTCCGCACCACCGCCGCCGCCACCCTCCGCACCACCGCCGCCGCAGCCCGCAGCTCCGTGCGCAGCTCCGCCCGCAGCGGCGGTTGTAGCGGCTGCGCCTCCTCTGACGCCTACGGGCGCTGCTGGCGCTGCAGGCGCGAGCAGCGCAGTGGACGGCGCCCACGACGGCGCCAAACGAAAGCTCTCGAAGCTCTCGACCAAGGGACGCCTCGCGCGCTGAGGTGAGCACTTAAGATCGTAGAGGTATCGAGAGCGTTGAGAGTCGATGTTACAGTTGTAGACGATAGCGTCGGTTAGAAGTGTCGCTCTAGAAGTAGAACGGTGTACGTCATGCGCCAGTGTTGTCCGTTTAAGCGAAGAGAGAGGATATCTACCTGGTGCTGGTCCTGGAACTGAGTAATGAAACAGTTGACGCGTGTATGCAAGCCCGCAAGACTTGGCTGCCTCCTGCCTGTACCCTCCGCTAATGAGTTTAAGTTACGATACATAGTGCTGATTCCCGCGCTCCGCCTCTGGGCTCACGCGACGCGTGATTTCGACGAGGTGTCGGGACGCGTCACGAACGGTAAAGCCGCCCGGCCCTTGCACAATGCGTTTGTAGTACGAGAGGTGCGCATCGGAGCCCTCGGGCCAGCGCGCCCCGAAGCGCTCCAGCCACGCTTCCGTATCGAAGTGCACGGGAAGCGCATCGTACCTGATGAGGGAGGCAGTCAGCATGCAATCAGGCTCCATCAATGGCGATAAGGCACGAGACGTAACGGGAAGCGCATCGTACCTCAACCCATCCGCTACACCGCCGTACATGGAGTCTGATGGGACGGTAAGGTCGGCACTCACGCGGGTGATGAGGCCAAAGGTGGTGCCACTAAAGTTGGCCATCCCGGCCGAGCCGTTGTTGAAGACGGCCCGCCGCCCGCGCCCAGCGCCCACAACGGCGCCGCCATGCTCCTCGCCGCTGCCAAACGTGTCCCAAATTTGTCCAAACGGGAGACATGTGTGCGTACACAGCAGTCCGCTGACCTGCGCATCGGCGAACCAGCTGAGCAGCTTGACGCGCGGCGTAATGGGCAGGTACGCCGCGCCGTCCGCCTCCGTGCAGCCGAGCGCCGCGCGCAGCGCCGTGTCGGGCGGCTCCATCGCCTCGATGCCGAGCTGCCAGCCCGCGAGGCTTTCCACGTCACCATGCACGACGCCCACGCGACGTCGCTGCTCGCCCACCTCGGCGACGAGCGCCTTGGGGAGCCCTTGCAGCCACGCGACGAGGTCCGGAGCGGCCGCCGCGGCAGCGGACGAGCGCAGCGCACCCACGATGCGGTCGGACCTCTCCACGACGCCCGCTGAGACGTAGCTCGGGTAGCCGCATCCGCAGCTAGTGCTCGCAAAGTCGGAGGACTCGACCTCAACGTTGCCGGCCATTACCGCATGCCCCTCGCCGTCGCGCACCTGCTCGTTGAGCTCGCGCCACCAGCGAGGCTCAGCGTTGAAGAAGTTGAAGTCACCGTTGAAGATGATCGTCGGCGGCTGCGGCTCCCGCCGAGCGCGCTCACGGATCGCAGCCAGGGCGCACGTGTTGCCGTACAGGCCACCCACGGCATACAGCGTCGAGGCGACCGGCACAATGCGCGCGTCTCGCAACGCGCGCGCGCCCAGACGGTAGCTCAGTGGGCATGCTGCGGGCGGGACCGTGCCCATGCCCACCAAGGGGGTCGTCGGCGGCGTGATTGTCCGAGAAGTTCTGAAGCGCGCGATCGCTCTTGTCATACAGGGGGGCAAAGTGAGTTGGGGCGAAGAACTAATAAAAGAATTGTTTTTTCACCTATACAAAAAACGTGCAGCATATCGCCTTCCCGCGTGGTCCCCCACCGCAGTACTACCGATACTCGAGGCAGCTTAACTTCGCTGTTCGGATGGGAAGCGGTGACCCTGCCTGATGTGGCCGCACGTACTGATCCACCTCAAAAAGCTGTTTATATACAGGTTCCGCATTATTGCTCATCTGCTAAACCGTCCTTTAAATATTATCGATTACACCACGCGCTCTTATTCGATGTCTGGTTGGGGACTTCGATTTGACATAGGGCTAAAAGGGGGTGCAAAAAGGGGGGCGCAGCACTCAAGAGCGAGCACTCAAGAGCAGCCCCCAAGTCGTCAAGGCCTCGTGTGCCCGGGCGATGGGGGCGTCCCACGCGCGTGGAGAGTGCGTGGGACCCGCACAAACCCGCCTTTTACTTTTTGTCACGAGAGGTCGTGCTTCAAGCCAGCACCAAGCAGCTGGGGCGTATGCAGGAGCTGCGCGACTCGCATAAGCTTTTGGCGCTGAACATCGACCTAAAGGACGCCTTCCAGGGCAAGGGGCTGATCCAGCGCATCCTCTTCGTCAGCCACAGGTGGGAAGACTTCGCGAGGCCCGATGAGACCGGCGCGCAGCTGGCAGCGCTCCAGGAGCACCTGAAGGCCCACCCCGAGATCCAGTACGTCTGGTTCGACTACTCGTGCATGCCACAACGCTCGAGCTGCTGCCCGCCGGATCAGGACGCCCGCACGCCCGCGGAGAAGGCCGAGTTCGACCATATGCTCAAAGCGGTCGCCGACCTCTACCTGACAGCCAAGGTGCTGATCCTGCTCGATAAAATGTACCTCACGCGCTTCTGGACGACAATGGAGGGCTGGTGCTCGATGCAGCAGGTGACGCCGGAGGGCGTGCGCCCGGCAAGGCAGGGCGAGTCACGTGTCACCGTGATGTGCATCCACAGAGGGGATGAGGACGACGAACGGGCCCTGCTGAAGATGTCAACCAAGACGCCGGCGGAGATGTCCAAGTTCCTCGCGTCGCCCGACGTGACGGTGACCAACAAGAAGGACAAGGTGACGATGCTGCCGATCGTCGGCAAGACCGACGAGCACGTCCGGGAGATGATGAGCGGCATAGACGGAAGCTCTGCGAGCTCGACGCTGCCTGTGCAGGTCCCCGTGCGCCCGAGCAGCGCATCGCCGCCCGGACTCAAGCTCGCGGGTGGCTCGCTTGGCGGCGGCGAAGGCTGTGGGGAGGCAGAAGCAAATGCGACAAGGCTGGCGATGCTTGATGCGCCTGCGTGGGGAGGCGGCGGCGAGGGTGGTGTCGAGGGCGGTGGACCGGTCACCAGCTCATTGCTTCACACAGAGAGCAATGTAGCAAGCGATGCCGTTCAAGGCAGCTCACAAGGCAGCTCAAGTACGGCTCTTGCCTTAACGCGGTCGCCATCTTCGCCACGCGAGGTGATCACGCTTTGCCTCGAAGGTGACGTCGACTCTTTTGACGACTCGCGCGAACGCCGATTGAAGAGCGTATTGGCAGGGCTGTTAGGTCCGGAGGTCTGCAGCGGAATTCGCAGCATCCGCATCGAAAAGCCCGCGTTATCCTCCAAGATGAAGGCGAGGATTGGAACTAAAAAGTGCCGCATCCGTGTTGAAGTCGACGAATCCCAGCTTCCGCAGCACTGCACAGCTTCCTACAGCAGTGACGCTGCTGAGTCGAGCGACAGTAAAAGCGACACATCCATCGATGACGACATTGCGCAGAGCATTTCAGAGATGACCAAGACTCGAGCGTGGCCGTCAAACATCAGTGTTAAGGACATCCAAGTAGTCTTCAGGCGCTTTAGCTCAGTCCTGCTCGTCTTGCTCATGCACCCCGTTGCGGCGCATGTCCTGTTCCAGCTCGCAAAGCAGCGCGACGAGACGCTGCGGCAGGAGAGTGTGAGGTGCTGCAAGCTTGGAGGTTGCGTCGCACAACTCGACGACCGTGCGGACATTGAAGACTGCGTTCGCAAGACCTGTGACGCGGAGAGAGAAGCGATCAGTAAGATGCCCGAGTACCAAGAGGAGAAACAACTAATAACCGCTAATAGCAATGGTGGCGGCGGCGGCGGTGGCGGCGGTGGCGGCGGTGGCGGCGGTGGCGGCGGTGGCGGCGGTGACGGCGGTGGCGCCGCGGCCGCCGACGAGAAGGCGGCGGCCGAGAAGGCGGCGGCCGAGAAGGCAGCAGCTGAGGAGGCGGCGGCAGCCGAGGAGGCGGCGGCTGAGGCCGAGATCGAGATCAACGCCGAGGAGCGCTCGAGGCGCGAGGCCAACGAAAAGGCGACGCTTCACGCCGAAGAGGAAGCGACTGGGGCGGAGCGGCGCGAGGCAGAGCGGCGCGAGGCAAAGCGTGAGCTCTTAGAAGGCGAGGAGTCCGAGGCAAAGCGCACATGCGCTCATGTCAGGCACGAGGCGGCACCCGAACTCGCTGCAGCATCTTCATCAGGGCATATAGGTTGGGACGACGATGACGCGACAGGATTGAAAAGCGCACTACAGGACGTGACTCTCATCGATGCTGCATGGCTGGCAAATCTGGCTGACAACGGGAGCAGTCTGCCGAGCTGGCAGGAGCTACCAGCGGAAGCCAAGGTCACCCTTGCAGAGATTCGAACAATGGTATTTTGGGCCCGCTGGGGTTTGGTTGCCAGTCCTCGTCATATCGTACCCTTGGCTTGACCGCGACCATCCTGACAGGGCTGGCGAGCTCCTGCGTCGAGTTGCATTCGTTCTCAAGGCATTCGCATCCTCGTGCGATAGCAGCCCTGGCAGCAAGGTTGGTGTCTTTTGGGACTACGGCTCACTCCCACAGCGCTCACGCAGCTGCCCTGAGGGGCGGGATGACCGAACACCTGCAGAACGCGCGCGCTTCAAGCGTGCGCTCAACAACATAGGGCTGTGGTACAGCCATCCGAAAACATTCGTGCTCCTCGTTTCGAGGCCGCTGCCCGAGGGGGGGTATACCAACAGCGCGCCCTACGGAGCTCGAGGCTGGTGTTTTACAGAGAGGCACATGAGCTCTATGGTCAAGGGCACGGGCCTGCAGCTGGACCTCTCGCAGCTCACTGGCGCTGAGTGCACCATCGAGGACATGATCAAGGCCTCTTCCGCACTTCAGCCGCCCCCCCTCACCCCGACCGCCTTCGCCGAGAAGCTGCGCGACGGTGTCAGCAGCGAGCGCTTGGCATTCACCAACGGCGGTGACATCGATGTGGTAGCCGAGATCTATAAGCGAGCGTTCACTTCTGAGTTTGAACACATGCGGACCCTCTGCTTCTGCCATCGCAAATGGAGCGACGCACAGGGCGAGGAATTTTCAGCCGCCTTGCGATACGCCGTCACTGTCGGAGGGCTCACGCACGTGGAAGCGCTCGAACTGGAACACAATCGCATCGGCGACCAGAGCATCATTGCGCTCGTGGACGCGTGCCAAGGGCACGTTATGCCCAGGTGCGCTTACATCTACCTCGACCACAATGACATCGGCGACGCTGGGATGAGGGCTCTGGCGTCGGCGATCGAGAGGAACACGTGGCCGTTGCTGAAGAGGGTCACAGTCGACGGCAACCCGAGGGCCAGCTCTGAGGCGCAAGCATCAGTTCTCGCCGCGCTGGAGACGCAAGTGGCGTTGCGTCGGGGGGAACGAAGCTCAATGTGAGGTCGCGGGGCTAACCCTGGACCAACCATACCGTCTAGACCGACATGCCAGACTCATACCAAGTTTACGCAATATCGGCAGCCGGGTGATGGTGAAGTGATGGTGATGGGTGATGATTGGTGTGTGTTTTTAGCTTGTTAACCATGTGTTGGGGCGCGGTGAGCTGCGCGCTGTGCGATGTCGGATATGTGTGAAACCACACGGTGATCGACTGATATCCGTCGGCTCATGCCCCGTTGCTTTATTTGTATTGCCACGGGCGTGATCTTTAACCGCTAATGGAAGGAGTCGTCCCTTGCTCACAGGTTCCCTTATTGGCAGAGAGCTCTGCCCGTGCACGTACGTGCCCATCGGCCGCCGCAGCGGTGAGCAGCTCGGCCGCGCGCACGCACGGATCCTGCGAGCTCTCTGGCAGAGGGCTGGGCCAGCCAAACTCGACGCCGCGCAGCAGCAGCCGAGCCAGGTCGTACGCGGCGCGGGAGCCGACGCTCGGCCCGCCCGATGGGCCGCCGCTGCCATCCGCGCTCACGACAGCGCTCACGACAGCGCTCACGACAGGAGTGGAGCCGGCGGCGCTACCGGTACCGATCGGCGCAGCACTAAACGCCGTCCTGGGCACCGCCTCACTGTCGGCGCGTCGTGCCGAGCATCCGCTGGTGTCGGCATGCTCCGCGAGCACCTCGGAAGGCCTCTGAGTGCCTCCGAGTGCCTCCGATGGCATCGACCCGACCGCTACGGCGCGTCGCAACGAGCCGCCCGCTACGGCGCGTTCCAGCCAAGCAGCTGCCAGTTTCAGGTTCACGGGCAGACCTTTCCCCACAGCGTATGCGTTGCCGAGGAGGTGCTGTGCGGGTGCGAAGCCGCCGAGCGCGCTCACGTTGTACCAGCGTGCCGCAAGCGCGTCCCGATCGAGCGCCGTCGTGAGCGCTTGGGAGGCGCGGGATGCATGCAAGAACGCTCCGAATGGCTCGCCCGCGACAGCGCGCGCAAGGTACCAATCTCCGGCGCCTGCCATCGTGCAGCGCGCGCACGTGCGAAACCAGACGACCAGCGACCAGCGCTCGCCTTCGGTCACGTGCACGCCATGGAACAGGTCGGATGCATGCACGACGGCCTCTCCGTCGTCGAGCGGCAGCCACCAGCGTGTCGTGAGGTTCGAGAGGAAGAGACCGCCCTGGTACCCGCTGCGGCGGCTCAGCGAAACGACGGCGGTCACTGCGGCGTGCCCATCGACGTGCTCGTAGTGCGACCGTCGCTCGAATGGTCGGTAGCGGCGGATGAGGCACGTGCACGGCGTGCATCGACCACGAGCACTACTCGCGCAAATCGGCGAGCGGTCGGCGTGCTGTCGCAGCGTGTGCAGCGCCGGCTGAAGCAGCTCGGCAAGAGCATGAGCATCCTCCTGAATGACGCCGTCTTTGATCACGTAGAACTCATGCGCTGGATGGCCGTCCACCGAGTCGGGCCTCTCGTCGAAGGTCAGAGCGGCGGCCACTGCGTGCACGCGTTGGATGACGTTCTCCTCCAAGATTGATGGCTGCACCAGAAATGGTGACGGTCTCATGTTGTGGCCGCTCCACACCACGGCGCCGGAGAAGTGGCCGTCGGCTCCGCGTTGGAGCTCGGATCGATCGATGGCCAACATACGCGCGGCTCGGGTCGCGCGGCTTGGATCGTCGGTGGTCGCGGAACAAAAAGCGAGCGTTCATGAGCGCCTGTGCTGTGGCGCTGTGAACGCGCGGACTCTTTTTTCGTGGTTTGACTTTCGTGGGTACCTTGCTCCGAATTCGCTCCGACTTCGGAGGAGATCGCATGGAGGTTGACCACGAAAAAACCCGGCGGCCGCCCGAGCGCAGAGCACCAGGGCACAAGCTCAAGCAAGCTAATTAGTCGAATACAAACAACACTCTAAACAAAGAAGAAAAATCGAAAGAAAAAAGAGTCCGGTGTAATAACCCGGACGTGTCGACCCACGACCGGAGACGTGTTGCACGGGGATGACATTCCCACCCCTCCATTTCAAGTCTTGTGAATATACAGCACTGAAGAGGCGTGAGATGAGAATCACGATCAGAAAACAAAACTCTGAGGTACCAGGTATGATTGGTATATGCGCCCCGGTCACCCATCATCCCTCACTCTGAGGAATTAGTACCGCGAGATTCGTCTCCATATCGCCTTCGAATATCGCCTGATCCAAGGCAGCGGCGCGACAGCCCCCGCCGCCAGGTGCCTTGATTTCTGTAGCGCCAGACGGACCCTCCGTCTAAGACGCTCAAACTCCCTCCGCGTAAGATGCCCACAATGATTCAATCCAGGTCCTCGATGAATGGGAGAGAGGGGGCGCGGGCGGGGGTGGGGGCGGGGGCGGCGGCGGCGGCGATGGCGGCGGCGGCGGCAGCGGCGGCAGCGGCGGCGGAAGCGGCGGCGGCGGCAGCGGCAGCGGCGGCGGCGGCGGAA
>Ga0210247_101060_pt1 | contig 23781 bp, 15 predicted proteins | sample ChrtobMetP3_16mM_FD_155449 | JGI IMG/M metagenome (GOLD analysis project Ga0210247, IMG submission 155449) | Chrysochromulina tobin associated microbial communities from unialgal haptophyte culture, Seattle, Washington, United States - P3_16mM | ecosystem: Host-associated > Algae > Haptophytes >... | reverse complement strand
GTGGTGACTGTGCCCATGGGTGGCCAGCACGTGCTGCCGGCGATCAGGATCGACGAATATGGACGGCATAGGGCGCGCTGAAGCCGCCCGCTTCGAGCGGGACAGCAGGTGCTTCGAGCGGGACACCAAGTGCTTCGAGCGGGACACCAACAGGGCGCACGCGCTGTTTCGGTCACGACGCTAAAATTCCCACACTTCCATCCTCGCGGTTCGGGTGCGCGACCTGATCTCAGCTTCACTCAAAAGTGCGCTTGAGTTTGCTGATGAATGGGAAAATGCCGAAACAGATTCGTAGGAGTTTTTGTTCGCCTCCCAAAACGAACATCCCCCGCGGGCCTCCGCAGCTCGGCGCTGCTAGCGCCGCCAGCCTTCTTTGGGGACCACGTATCGCGTGTGTGCATGGGGGCGCAGTATTCCCATCTGCGTGCGGAAAACGCCGCGCTGAAGGAAGAAGTCCGTATGCTCAAGCTGCAGCTTCTCGAGGCGCAACGTGCACACTATGCAGCCGTCCCTGAATTTTCCGGCTTCGGGCGGCCAACACACGCTCAGATCAAAAGGGAGAGGCAAATGAGCCTGGGCCATCTTCCGATCCTTCAGCGAGCTGAGAAAATCACGGAAGGCGTGCTGTCCCTAGCTTCAGCCTTCGACCGCTTCGATACAGACAAGGGGGGGGGCATCGATGTCAAGGAGCTCAAAGCTGCGCTCGAGTTCCTCGGGGTACCTGTCTCAAGCACCCAGGCGACCAAAATTCTCCAGCAATACGACAACTACCCTGATAACTCGATCGACGTCAAGGAGTTTGCAACCATCGTGCGCGATATCAAGCTGCTCGTCGAATTTGATGAGAACGAGGACGGTGTTTTGGATGCGAAAGAACTGCTGAGCGCTCTCGAGTCGCTCGGGCTGCGCATCAACCTGGAGCAGGTGGAGCGAATCCTCAAGCGCTTCGACGTCGACGACTCAGGTACCATTGACCTGGCCGAGCTCGGCGCGATTGTGACCACGGTGAAGACCTTCCAGCGCTACGACACCGACTCGTCGGGCAGCATTGACATGGAGGAGCTGCGCAATGCGCTGCGCAAGCTTGGACTGCGTGCGGGGGCGCTCGAGGCGGGCAACATCTTGCGCCGGTACGACGCGGACGAGAGCGGCACGATTGATCTGTGCGAGTTCGCCGTGCTCGTGCGCGACCTGCAGCTATACGCAGAGTTCGACGGCGACTGCAACGGCACGATCGACGCTCAGGAGCTCTACGAGGCGTTCGGCAAGCTTGGCCTCAAGTTTTCACAGGAGGAAGTGTCGAAGGTGATGCACGCATGGGATCCGAACTGCGTCGAACAGAGGGGTGGCCTCGATATGCCCAGCTTCACCACACTCATCGGGGCCGTGCGCATCTTCAACAACGTCGATCGCGACGGCGACGGCAAGATTGACGGCGCTGCTGCGCGCGAGGCGATGCGCGAGCTCGGTGTGGAGGCAGGGGGCGTATCGCGCTCGTTCAAAAAGTTGGAGGAGAGCCGCAGCGGCACAAGCGTGATCACGCTGCCTGCCTTCGCGGCCCTCGTCCACGATGCGACCGACGGGGTGATGGGGGCGAATCTAAGCTCAGGACTCGATGGCATAAAATTAGACAAAGCGCCGGAGTCTTCCTTTAACGCCAAGCCCAAGCTGACTGGATCGGGCGTCGAGGAGCAGGATGAGCGCGAGTACCGACAGGGCACCCGGTCAGTGCTCGCCCAAGCTGGCCCCTCAGGGTCTCGCGCATCGCCTCAGCCTCCTGGCTCTTCGAAACTCACCGCGTAAGCCTACATGTATGCACAATGTCGATGGCGCTTAGTTTCCGCGTCGTCTGCATCTCCTGATTCTCAGGGGACTTCCCTTCGAGCGCGCGACGCAATCGAACGACGGCATCGGCTACTTTCTGACAGGCCTCTTCAGCCCGGACTCGCAGAAGGCGCAATCGAGTTCCACTCCCCAAACAAGAACACGATTGCGGACAATCTAACTGTGTAAGCCTGAGGGGGGCTGGCCGAGACTGCGTGAGCGCAAGAGCTGTGTGAGTTCATCGTGCGTTGTCTTTGGCCGGAAAGCGGAAACGTCGTCCTCCAGATACATAGTACCAATAGTACCAATGTACCATACTACCTATTACCCCGTGGAGGGCTGAGTTCCTTTTTGCCGAATTTCCCACACGACACAGACCAATTTCCGAGCCCAACGGTACGGAGCGCCGCCGTCACCGTCGTCGAATCGGACCACCCTCCACCATGGATCAGCAGGCCATGATCGACATGGCGCTGGCTCAGACGCTGCTCTCCGTCGAGGCGGCCGTTGACCAGGAGCTCGAGAAGGCCAGCAACCTCGACGAGGATGACTATGCGCGCATCCGCGCAAAGCGATTTGCGGAGATGAAAAAGAAGCAGGAGCAGGCGCAGATGAATCGCCACAACGGCCACGGTTCCCTCACCAAGATCGTCGACCAGCAGGAGTTCTTCGCCGCGGCAAAGAACAGCGAGCGCCTCATCTGCATCTTCAACCGCAACTCCAACAAGTGGGGCAAGAATATGATCGATCACTGCGAGCTGCTGGCACAGAGGCACCTCGAGGCCCGCTTTGTTTGGGTGGACGCCGAGAACGCGCCGTTCCTCACGGACCGGCTCAACATTTACATGCTGCCGACGATCGTGTGCGTCAAGGACAACAAGGTGCACAAACAGCACAACGGACTGGACGAGATCGACGGGTCGGGCAAGTACACCTCTGGCATGCTCGAGCACCTGCTGCACATTGACGATATGCTCGACGAGTCGCCTTTGTACGATAAGGAGATTCAGGAGGAGGAGGAGTTCGATATCGACGAGGAGGATGCAGAGGAGGAGAAGTGAGCAGAGCCGCTCTGCAGTGTGGACCGTGTTAGGACTTTTTCGTACGCTGTGGTGGACGGCAGCGCCGTCTCGGGACCACTGTCTGGTCCCACAGTGTGCGAATGGCATGTATAACACTGGCTTATAAGTGGTTCGTCGGTACTCAAAGTGATCACATGGGGTCAATGCACCCTGAGATAGCGCCAAGTGGGAGGAAGAATCATGCGCAGATCGCACGATTATGCGGATTAACGACGACGAGCCGCCGCACAGCGAGAAATAGCCTCCCAATGAATTATTTTTCTCGGTTTCACGTGCACGCCGGATCGAGGATGGTGGATGCAGGCGCACAGACCTGCACATGGTCGCCTGTGCCACGGCCTGTGCACCGCGACCGCGACCCGGGACCCGAGAGCCGAGACGCAAGACAGTTCTCCCTCTCGGCTCGATGGGGGACGCTTGCGTCGAGCCGTACTCGAGCCGTGGCGCGTGAAGCCGCAGGTCCGAAGTGGCGGCGCCGGCGTGGTTGCTGTGCTTGTGGCGCTTTTCAGCCCCTAGAGGGCCGCTCCAGGTCAGTTCGCTTCCGCCGCCACCGCTCGTATAAGGGCTGCGCAGTCTCGATGCTGAAAGGGAAGACAAACATAGAGCCAGCGAGCGAGGTTGTGCGTAGCAGCAGGCCTCCGTAGAAGCCGCGCGGCCCAGACTTGGCCAGAATGTGTTGGCACGCGACGCCAAAAGAGACGGCGTGCGCCTGCTGATGTGCAGCAATCACGCTGGGCGCTTGTGAAATGGGCCCCGCGATGGAAGCAGTGAGTGCCGCGGCTGCGATGTCACGTAGGATGCTGCTGCTGCTCCTGCCTCCACTGCCGCCGGCGCCGGCGCTGCTGCTGCTACTGCTGCTACTGCTGCCTGTAACAGTCGGAGGCCATGCTGAGTCAAGACGTGCGCGGATCCAACCGCTTAAGAAGAATAGGCAGCCCGCATAAGGCACCTCGCGGGCGGCGATCATCATGGCGCCGTAGGGTGCAACGAGCGCCACGATGCCGCTTGTGCGGAACGTGGTCCACGTCGTCTGTGTGATGGTCTGCTGTATTGCGTGTGAGCGAGTGATGACAGCCTCGATCTGTGCGCCCACCGTGAGCGCTCCGACGGCGCCAGCGACGCACGCCGAGGCGGCTTGCGCTGCGGTTGGATCGAGTTTGCCGTCTAAGGAACGCAGCACCACGGCCGTCGTCGCGTCCTGCACAACGATCATCGGCCCCATGGCAAACATCAGGCTGCCGCTGCCCTTGTAGACCTCGCCGAGCCGTGGCATGGTGAGCCCAGCAGAGACGCGCTTGGCAGAGATCCACATCGGGTAGTTTATGGCCATGTCGATGCTCAGGCCGGCCAGAATGATGCCCGCACGCTCGACGATCGAGACACGCTCGCGCGAAGTGGCGTCCATCTTTGAAAAAAAGAAGCTTGGTGCGAACTGGGTGGCGAATTCATGGCCACTGGCCACCAAACATTGCGAGCGCGCGCGCGCGCGCCGTGCGTGCATTGCGCGAGGCGCGACGATGTAAATTGTTCCAAGAATTCCGCAAGCGACCGACAGCACCTCTTTTTTGGAGAGGCAAAAGCCGTCCATACCCGTACGATGGTCATTGACATCAGCTCCTCACGCCAAGCGCTGAAGGACGCGCTCGCGGCCTGCATCGGCGATGGTGAGGTGGTCAGCCGGGATGAGCTACTGAGGCTGCTCGCGCTCGGGCCGACTGCGCTCTCCGGAACAGCAGCAAATAGCTTCGCCGACACACTGTTTGCGGCCCGCCCGGAGGGTGGTGTTTCTGTCGAAGCACTCGTCAGCCACGTAGAGCATCTCAATAATCCTCCGCCGCCGACAAACTCTCAGCTGCTCAAGCTACTATCCAGCTTCTCTGATGACGCGGACGATGGGCTGCTGCCGCTCGAGAAGGCGGTTGAGGTGCTCAAGCTCTTCCGCCCTGCCGCGCTCGCCGGCACCCCGCTGCCTCCCAATCTAGTCGCCGCCCTCGAGGCGAAGTCCACAATGCTTGTCGAACCTCCAATCTTCTTCATGCCCGAGGTGCGGCGCAACGTGATCAGCCGCCATCACATCGTCGAAGTGTTGAAGGCGGCTGGCAGCGCCAGTTAATGAGCAACGTGACTTTACATGACGTGGCAATCGATTCTTGAGCCCACGCCAACCTGAACTCGCCTTGGTGGGGCTCGCTTGAAAGGAGAATAGGAGACGAGAGAGACTCGATACTGGCTGCTAGACAATGAGACTGGCATGCTCGTGGCGCGGGCAGGCACACGTGGCTTTCGGTGACGCCCACTTTATTACCGCGTGGAGGAGACTCGCGCCATGGCGAGCGTCCGCGGCATTCTAAATATTCAATCCCTTATCGAGCTCTCGTCCGAGAATTTATTTTATATACGTGGATTGCACGCGCGTATCGACCACACGCGTCGTTCATTGGCGTCGTTCGTTTATCGTTACGCATGGCGGATTCGCATGCGGATACATCGTTAGGACGTTGGTAGCCGCCATGTTAGCCGCATGGGATTTTGTAGAGCGATTGCCATGATTGCAAAACTGAATGAACGTAATACGTTTGTCGTTTCGAACCCGGCGCGTAACGTTTCGCATCGACGTTCGCGGCTTCGCGCCGGCGCGCGCGGCGGCCGGGCTTAAATTGAAAATTCGCCACGCCGGATCTCGGAACCGAACCTTGTGAAGAAGTGTGCTGGAGACGCGAACGGGAACGCCGCACACATCCGGAAATGAGTTGTGCGTTTCATCGCACACGTCAGCTTCGGCTTCTTCGCACCGACGACGAGGAGCCGGCGGCTGGGACTCTTTACACCGGAGCTAGAACCGTAGCAGGCAGAGCGCACCATGGAGCCCGGTGGTCGGTGCACGGCCCGCAGTAAGAGCATGCACGAAGTCCTCCAGTGCGGTGCACTCTCTCTTTGTCTGCAGAGCGCCCCGCGCCCGGCCACCAGAGCAAGGCACGGTCCCCCGCATGCCGCAAAAGCTCATCAAGCGCCATCACGCGCCATCGGGCACTTTCTCGATCACTTCCGTCGGAGCTTGACTTGCTCTTCCTCCTCAAGAGGACGATCAAGCACGCCGCCGGCGCTTCGCCCCCGCAGGCATCGGAGGCGGCGCAGGAGGTGGCGCGTCGTCCACTTCCTCTTCCTCTTCCTCGACCTCCTCGTCCTCCTCGTCCTCAGCGTCATCGTCGCCCTCGTCCTCGGGCTCGTCCTCGTCAAGGCCGCGGCTGTGGCCGTTAGCGCCAGCGATCGCGCCAGCACTCGCAGGCACGACGAGCGGGGTGGGTTCAGGTAAAGGCTCAGGGGTGGGCGGCGCGGCGGCTGCGAGCCCTCGAATCTCCGCTAGCGTGAACGCGAGCAGATGGGTCCCTTGGACGAGCCGATCTAGCCGCTCGAAATGGCGCTCCGTGTACGGGAGCAGTGCCTCGAGTAACGGCTGCAGCTTGGGCGTGGCGAGCAGTTGGGTCACAGGGCGCACTTTGAGCAGATTGTACACGAGCCGCTGCGCTGTGAGAGAGTGCTGCGCGGTCGTGTTCCAGTCACGTGCAAACTGGAGGCACGTGCCCGTGTCCGCATCGTCCATCGCCGCGAGCGCCTCGCGCAGCTTCATCTCACCGAGCGGCAGAGGCAGCAAACGCTCGAGAACGGTGCGCAGCGCGCGCGGGTGTCCAAGGCGAAGCGCAAGCTTGAGAGCTTCGTCAAACTGCTGCGCATGCATCGCAATCTGGAGCTGCGACTCCTGCTGCAGCTGCAACTCGCGCGCGGCTACGGTCTCCTGCTGTGCCTCGAACGTGCAGTCCTTCCAGCGCACAAGAAGCGAGTCGGCGGAGCCGGACCAAAGCTCGACCCCGCCAGCCGCCGTCTCGAGCGCATCGAGGGCCCAAACTTTGTCCTCGTGTGCGTCAAGCGTGCAGGCGCATTCGGAGTTTTTCGCCGACCAGAGCTTGATGAGGCCGTCGGAGCCGGACGAGAGCAGCTGGAGCCCAGAGCTCAGCCAGAGGATGCGCAGCACCGAAGACGAGTGACCCTCCAGGGTACGGAGGCAGCTAAAGTCGGACACAGACCAAATCTTGACGCTGGCATCGCCGCCGCCGCTCGCGACCGCCTTATCGACGGGTGAGAAGCTCACGCACCACACGGCGCGCTTGTGGCCCTTGAGCACGCCCACCTCCTTCAGAGCACCACCTTCCAGCGACCACACCTTGAGAGTACGGTCCTGCGACGCGCTCACGGCGAGGCGGTCGTTTGGTGCCATCGCGACCGCGTTGACCTCTTTTGTATGGCCGAGCACGGTGCTCATGGCGCGCGCGCGCACCACCTCCAGCTCGGCGCCGCTGGTCGGGCCGGCTGGACCAGCTGGCCCCGCTGCTCCTGCCGCCGCCGCGCTCTTGCGACCGGCCGCCGTGCTCTTGCCGCCGGCCGCGCCGCCGGCCGCACCAACTCCCTTTGGGTAGACGGCGGAGAGATCCCAAATCTTGATGGTCTTGTCCTTGCTGGCTGTAAGGAGGGCAGCGCTGCGGCGCGCAAAGGCCAGCCCGCCGACCGCTTCGACGTGCCCGTCGCAAACAGCCACGCACGCGCCGCTCTCCACACCCCACACGCGCGCTGTGCAGTCCTTCGAAGACGAAGCTAGCAACGCGCCGTCAGCGCTCACGTCCAGCGCCAGCACGACGTCAGTGTGGCCAAATAGGAGGCGGCAGCCCATATCATGCGTGTCAAAGAGCTTCACCTGCGCCGCGTTCGTGGCGACGGCGATGCGCCCGTTTGCGGCGACAGCGGAGCCGTCAGCTGTGAGTGAATCGGATGCTGACGCCCCGGCATGCGCGGGCAAGCAACGAACGTACGTGATCTCGTCGTTGTTGCCCGCGATGCAGCGCGCGGGCGCGAGCGTCGCAATGCCGTGGAAGATCAAGTTGTGATCCGCCGTGGCCGCAAGCACAGTCGACGCACCCGCTGGCACAAGCCGCGTCAGACCGGGCCGCGCCTGCCGCGCCGAGCCCGCTGGCTGCTTACGCAAGAGCTTACCGGTACGAGCATCCCAGCAGCGAAGCAGGCCGCTCTCACCCGCCGTTACGAAGTGCAGCGGCGGCGGGCCTGCCGCCGCCGCCGCCGCCGCCGCCGCCGCCGGCTTCGCCGCCGCCGGCAGCACCACCAGAGCCTCGAGAGGCTCGAGAACCGCGATCGAGGTCGTGAGGCTATACGTGGCAGCATTCCACACGTTGACCAGCTGATCGCGGCCCGCGGTGAGAATCGTGGCGCCGTCGGCCGAAAAGGCGATCGCTGTGGGCAGTCCCACGTGCGACTTGAGCTCCGCCACGCACGCGCGCGAGCGCAGGTCCCAGACGCGCACGCCGTTGTCGGCGCCGGATGTGTAGAGATGGAGGCGTGAAGCATCCGGGTGGAAGCGCACGAGGTGCACGACGCCCGTGTGCCCCCGAAACACATGCGTGGCGATGCCCTTGGCCACATCAAAGACCATCGCGGTCGAGTCCGCCGAGCCCGAAGCGACGAAGCGGCCCGATGCGTCGTACGCCAGGTCCATCACGGGCATCTTGTGCGCCTTCCACACGCGCGTGAACTCGCACGTGGTCACGCCGACGTCGAGCACCCAGCTGCGCAGCTGACGGCTGCGCCCGGCGGTCACGAGCTCTGTCCCAGATGGCGCGAGCGCAAACGCGGTGAAGTCGTCCTCATCGCAAGGCACCACCAGGAGGAGACGCCCGGTGGTGATGTCCACAACGTTCAGCTCGGGCCCGCACGCGCAAACGAAGAAGCCATGAGCACCGTCGACAGCCGACACGTGTGTGACCACCTTGCCGCCCGTGTAGATGCGCGTGTGCCGAGCGACCTCCTGAAACTTGGCTAGAAGCGTTGGCTGCGACGCCATGATCGTGTGGACGTCGGCACACAGCGACGTCGCCGCGTGAGCGTCGCTTCGTGAAGAAACAAGTCAAGTCAAGTCAAGTTCAAGTTCAAGTTGATCTTTTGAAGTCAAGTCAAGTCAAGTCAAACTGAGCACACCTTGAACAATGCTGTTCAAAACAACGCGCAGCCGAGATGCTGCTGTTCAACACGACGACGGCGAAAGGTGCTCGCGATCTTTTAGATGATCTTGATCTTAAAAGCGAAGTACACTCATTGAGTACACTCCAGCGTCTCCGTAGCGTCTCCGCGGGAGATCCGAGCTCAGTCACCGCGTTTACTGCTGTACGTCAACGACTTTCATCCGCATTCGGAATCGGCGTGAAGCAAAAGCCATATAGGCGGAGCAGCGGCGCTCGAGGCAGCACGTTTCGATGCTCACGCCCCCGCGGGCCGCAGTCGACATTCGAAAAGAAGAAAAGTTTATTCGTGTGACACGCCGTCCGGTGTCTTGGGTGTCGTCAATTATAACCATTGGCTGTGATGCCGGTGTCTTGGTGTCGATTACAAACATTGGCTGTGCACCGAGCTATACGAGCTAGTGGTAACTGAAAAAAACATCATGTCGACGCAAGAGGGCGCCCGCTCTAGTGGCCTAGAGGGACGAGACGACTTAGCTCTACAGTCTACTCTAGTACTTCGCTAGAGTCTTCACGCACACACTTCTCGCATCAGTCGCATTACTTGTGTTCTGTAAGCACGACGGTCCCAAATGCCCAGGCTTGCCTTCTCTGTACCCAACAGCGCAACCTCGCCCGAACTCACCTATCATTGAAGAGACCATTGACACGTGCATGGGTCTCAACAAAGCGAAGCACAAAGACCGGCAATCTAAGACTTCCAAATTCAGCCCGTCGATGCGCACGCGTGTTGTGTTGCGCTGGCTGCTTTTTATTCGTTTGATATGCTTTACGTGAAGGAAGCAGTACTTGCTGAAGTCTCCAACCCCGTATCTGATATTGAAGCGAGTCGTACTCGTGATGGTCGCGCCAAGGCTCGGCAAATGCGCAGTGACGTGAGGAAACGGATCTGACCCCTTAGCCCAGCCACCAGGCAATTGAGTACACAGGCACGAGCCTGAGCACCAGACGTAGAAATCTCCTGCGGAGGGGCGCCAGCTTTGCTCGTATAGGAGAGATCCTCTGAGAACAGCGCAGGTCACTCCCGGAAGCATGGCAGAGACGTTGAAGGAGAGTGGCTTTAGGTAGTCATCTGCGGTGGTGGAGAGGTATCCATATTTGGAAGCCTGACCTGAGCCACCTTCGTTGACTAGGCTCCAGCCGTTGGTGTGCACAGTGGGCAAGGAGCGAGCGTCCTCGGTGCACCACTCTTTTCCATTCACTCTGGTTGTTGTATGCGGCAGTCTCGGCTGACGGGTGCCCAAATGCATTCTCGTGGACGAGCACATGGCATCCACAGTGTGGCGAGCCACTAGCCGGGCCACAGCCTGTGCGAGCACCTCGGACCCCAGGGTGTTTGGGTGGATGCGATCTCTCGCATAAAGCGATAGGTTTCCAACCAGGGGAAGCAGTGTGCCGGATAGCACGAGGTCGACGCCGAGATGTAAGGCCGACGTCTTTAGAGCCGTCTCGCAAGAACCTGCCCGACCTCGTGCCGAGCTGCTCAAAGAGCGCCACCCCACAACGACTATTGGAGCCCTGGGTGCAGCTCGTCGCACAGCGGCAACGATATCCTCGAGCTCTTCGCTGATTCGCTGCATGGAATCCGCCTGAAGCACCGGCTGAAACTCGAGCATGACGACGTCTGCTCTGGAGACGAAGCGGTCTGTACATGCCTTGAAGTATTCGGGTTTCACAGCTCGCCTAGCCCATATTTGCACGTTGAAACGCACGCTTGGGAAGCCGTCAAGCCAAGAGGCCAGTTGACTGCCCCAAGAGTGCTTGAAGCTGCACTCTGTTGGGTTGCTGTCTTCCGCCCCGCACCCTGCGCTGACTGAGCAGCCGAGGATTGCCACTCGAATGGCGCGCTCACCTTGTTTGGATATGGCATTTGTCCATTCCGAAGAGTCAACCACCATCTTGAGCGTTTGGTCGAGCTGTTCACTTCTCAAAATATTTGATGTGTAGTTGTGCAGCATGCTCGCCTGAATGAAGCTCAACTCTGAATTCGCAGTCCACACGCGTGTGTTCTGCGGCGATTCTTTAGCGTTTTGCATGCCCTGCCAAGCCTCGTCGATGCCGACGCAGCGTGGTGTCGAACCGATGGCCAGCCGCAACGGCACGCCCGCCATCCCTAGGAAATGGAGAATCTTGGCCATGCTTTCGGAGTTATGGAAAGAACATGAAATTTGTTTTTTGCATGTGAACATGCAACTTATCAGGGGCTTTTTTCGGCCTACAGGCGTGTATGACGCGGAGAGGTTACACGGCCTAACCATGATACACCATACATGTACCGGTACCTTAAAACGCTTTAAGAGGGCAACCATCGACGAGAATCGCTTCGCAACGTTCACAACATCCTAGCTTAAGTAGCTAGTGAGCTGTCAACGCGCAACCGTAGAACCGAATGAGATGCTGCTGTTTAGCTGCTGTTCAACACGACGCCGGCGGAAAGGTGCTCGCGCGAACGCAATTTTGCCGTATGCCGTAGAATTTTTTCTATAGTCGCTAAGTATCGTAAAGCGATGTACACTCCAGCGTCTCCGCGGGAGATCCGGGCTCACCGCGTTTACCGCTGTACGTCAACGACTTTCATCCGCATTCGGAATCGGCGTGAAGCAAAAGCCATAGGCGGAGCAGCGGCGCTCGAGGCACGTTTCGATGCTCACGCCGCAGTCGACATTCGACGCGCACGCGCTGTTCGCGCGCTTGTCGGGGCGGTGGCACGAGGCGCCGTGATGGGCACCGAGGCTGCTCACCTCTTGCCGCTGTGAGAAGATGGTGTGGAAGGGTTGCCAGCGCCCATCGGGCGTCGTCTCGGCGGCCTCGAGCTTCAGGATGCCGTCCCCATGGGCCCTCACGTTGATCTGCCACGAGAGCTGGGGTGGGCCGCGCAGGTTCGTACCGATGCTACCGGCAGCTACCGGCATGCTCGTCATGCTCGTCATGCGCAACCCGCCGGGCTCGGACTGAGCGGGCTGGAGCACATCGAGGGTGATGGAGCGCAGGGACGGTGGGAGCTGCGCGAGGGCGGTGCTCGCATTCGGTAGCTCGTACGCGGACAGCGCCGCGTGGAGGAGCAGCTCGGGCGGCACGAGCTTCTGCGGGGTTTCGTCAGCTCCTTGGGCGAGCTCCTCTGACGAACCTTGGGTCGCGGGTATGCAGCAGTGGTGGTCGATGCACCCGCTGTGCCCCTGGGCGCACTCGTGCAGCATCATGTCGAAGCCGTGGCGGCAGCATGCCCCTTCCGGCCCGCAAAAGTGGCATGGGCCCGCCTTCTCCTCACACGGCCACCAGCAGTGCACGTGCAGGTTCTGGACGGGCGCTGTGGCCGCCAACGTTTGTGAGTCGTCACTCGTCTGTGTGCGCGCGGGCGGAGGCTCGCGTGGCCCGATCGGCACAGGCGACGAGGACGGCGGGCTGCCTGACAGGCTGCCGTCCGCAGCGGAGCGGACCCTATCCTTGTGAGTGTCGTACACCTGGTCGAGGCGCTCGCGCAACGCAGCGACCGCCGCATGGGGCAGTGTGAACAGTGAGGGCACCGGGTTCGTCAAGCCCTCGTCGTAGGCGGGCGTGGGCACGCACAAGCCGCGCGAGTGGCGCGCACGGGGCCATGAGGGCGGCCACCAACTCGAGTCATCCATGGGGGAGGATGACGAACCCGACGCGCCGTGTCGGGCATCGGATGGGGACCTTTGTCGACGCCTTTCCTTGGCAGCGGCCTCTGCGGCGGTGGGCGCGTCGGCGGAGGCAGGGGGCGGTCCGAAGGCGGGCGGCGGTTCCCCCGGCCCACCTGCCTTATTGGGACCACAAGGGAGGCCCTCAGGGATAGCGACGCGCGTGAAGCCGAGCGCACTCAACGCACCCAGCGCCTGGAGCAGATCACAGGGAGGTGCTGACGGGTCGGGTAGCATCACCGCCCACGCGGACGCGATCGACGTGCGTGCTGGCACGGCGGCCGGTCCGTTCTCGGCGGCGGCGGCGCCCTCGGCGGCGGCGGCGCCCTCGGCCACGAAGGCGGTCGGCCTCTCGGGCACTGGCCAGAGCCGCTGCAGCTCTCTCTCGACGTCCAAGGCTGAGCCGCATTGCTGCACGAGCACCGCCTTGCGCGGGATCCCATCCGCCGCCTCCATTGACGAAACGGACGGGATCCCATCCGCGAGCGCCTCCACCAGCGCCTCCTCCTCCTCCTCCTCGGCCGATCGTTTCGAGGAGCGCTTGCTGGCCCTCTCCTTCTTACGTCCGCGCGAGCGCCCCGTGCCCGACACGGCGCTCCCGGCGCGTCCACTCAAGCCCCGCGTGCCGAGATCAACCGAGATATCAGCCGAGATATCAGCCGAGATTGGCCGTCGCGAGGGAACAGGGTTCGCGGACAGCGTGAGCGGCGGACCGTTCGTGTGCGGTAGCGCAAGGCTCAAGAGGTGCGTCGCTCCGCGCCACCTGTGGGGAAGCAGAGTGGGCGTCGTCGTGAGCACTCGCATGCTCGGAGGCTCAAGAGGTGCGTCGCACCGCGCCACCTGACGTGGCCGCCCGATCGGCGGCTCCACTCGAAGTCAAGTCAAGGCAAGGCAAGTCGAATCAAGTCACGCCAAGTCAAGTCACCTGACGTGGCCGCCCGATCGGCGGCTCCACTCGAACTGCAGCCCGCATGTCGCGTTTCGAACGGCGAGCGCGATCACAACCGACTCGGCCACCTGCTGGCCCGTCGGTTTGGTGCTCGCGCCGGCGCTCGGAGGGTCGCTCTCGGGCAAGGCGACTGTCCACACCTGTGGGGAAGGGACCCGGGACGCCGTGGTGAGCACTTGCATGCCTGCTGCCCGCATCCTCGCAAGGCGACTGTCCACACCTCCGCGGAGAGCATTCACATTCACATTCACATTCACATTCACTGTCCACACCTCCGCGGAGAGCGCATCCAACTGCTCGGCGGCCGTGGCACGCACACGTACACCGCGCGGGCCTGCAGAGGCGGGAGATCAGGGCGGGAGATCAGTGTGGATGTGTGAGTGTGTCATGCCATCCGAGGTATCATTGCTCATCAGTGCTCAAGGCGGGAGATCAGGGCGGGAGATCAGTGTGGATGTCATCCGAGCTGCAGCAGTGCCCACCTGCAAAGGCGGAGATCGAGCCGGAGATCTGGGCGGGAGATCAGTGTGGATGTCATCCGAGGCATCATCAGCAGTGCTCACCTGCAAAGGCGGAGATCGAGCCGAGCGTCGCATGGCTCGGCTCTGCCGCGAGCATGATCATCAACTCTTGGGCGGCCTTTGCAGCGATGGCCTGCTGACGCTGCGACTCCTGCTGCTGCTCCTGCTGCTGCTCCTGCTGCTCCTGCTGCTGCTCCTGCTGCTGCTGCTGCTGCTCCTGCGGCGGCGGCGGCGGTGGTTGGCACTGCTGCAGCTTCTGCTTCCGCGTCTGCTCCTGATGCCGCTGTCGGCGCGACGACGGCGGCGGAGGCTCGCGAGGATGCGACTGTGAATGTGAAGACGGCAGCTGTAAGGCGTGGCACACGAGGTGGGCTCCGGGCGGCTCGAGGCCCGCCGCCGCCGCCTCGGCTGCCGCGGCACGCTCACGACGGCGCTGCAGCAGGAGGCTCGTGGCGACCGTCGCGCGAGATTGTAGCTCGCTCCTCTCGAAGCAGTCCGAGTAGCTCAGCCCCGCAGATCTGATGATCTGACGAAGCCGGCTGACCGGCAGCTCGACGATCGGCAAGCCATGAGGCTCATGTGAGGGCAGCCTCGCGCTGGCCGACGCACCGCCCGACACGGCGCTATGGCCGCCCGACACGGCGCCAGCACCGCCCGACACGGCGCCCTGACGCGAGCGGACGGGCGGCGATGGCGAGAGCTGTTTGTGCCGGCGGCGATGGTACCGATCGGCTTCGGCGCCGTGTCGGGCGACGGCCTCGGCCTCACCAGGCGCACTGGCGATCTCGAAGGATCTCGGCATCGAGATCCAATCGAGATTCAACAGGCCTTGTAACAAGCGCGTGGCCGTTGGCGGAGGAGGCGGCGGAGGAGGCGGAGGCGGCGGCTCGGCGGCCGGTGGCACCAAGCGCTCGCGCGAGGCTCGCAACTCCTCCTGCGCCGCCGTCAACTCGACGGCGTCGTCGTCGTCGTCGTCGGCGGCGGCGGCATCATCGTCGTCGGCGGCGTCGTCGGTGGCGTCGTCGGCGGCGTCGGCGGCGTCGTTGGCGGCGGCGCCATCCACGGAGGTACCGAGATCGGCACCGTGATGGTCACCTACTTCCGCCGCCGGTGTGGAAAGCGCGGGCGCCGTGATGGGCGGCTGCTTCGGAAACGCCGTGCTGATCGGGATGATATGGCCCTCGGTGGAGAAGACGTAGCCGGATGCATGCGTGTTGGGGAAGGCGTCGTCATCAAAGAGCAGGTAGAGATACTTGAGTGTCTCCGCTAGGAAAAAGGAGGGGGTGTGATCTTCGAGCGTCATGTCGAGCACCGACTTGACCGCGGCGAAGCCCGAGGGCGTACGCGCGATCTGGTTGAGCGAGATCACCATCTCGCGCCCCATCTCGAGGTACCGGTCGCTACCGGTCGCCCGGTACAGCGCGTAGGTCGATTCGGCCAGTTCGGGGCGCAGGGGATAGTACGCCATTGAGGAGTGCACGGCGGCACGGGCCACGTCATATCGTTCAGGCAGCACGCGGAATCGAGACCAGAGGCTGTGCGATGGCCACGCACACCAGTCAATGGACATCAGAGGCCATCAGAGGCACTCCGTGGTCATCAGTGGCACGCTGTGGCACTCCGCGGCACTCCGCGGCCATCGCACCTGTGGAACGCTTCCTGTGTCTGCGCGGCCGCGGCCACGTCGCCAGCCAGCACTTGCAATGCGGGCCAAAACGCCTGCAACGAGTCGAAGGAGGCCACCTCGGCTTTGCCCGCGTACATGTTGGCCTCGCCGTACCAGGGTCCTATTTGCAAGTGAGCGAGGGCTGCGCTGTACGACGCGTTCCAAATTTGGAATAACTCGGGCGTCCCGAAGACGAGGTAGCTCTTGAGCGCATACCTGCGTGGCAATCAGAGGCCATCAGAGGCCATCAGAGGTCATCAGAGGTCATAAGAGGTCATCAGCGCTCATCAGCGCTCATCAGAGATCATCAGAGATCATCAGATGGTCGCTCTTGAGCGCGTACTCGTAGAACGAGTCGATGCCCGCGCCGATGCCCGCCATCGGGTTGCGCCAAGCCCCACTCACGACGTCGAGTGTGTTGCCGAGTAGGTTGCGTGGAGAGCGCTTGGACCAAAGCAGCCGCAGCGCGCAGAGCGCGGCGTCCTCGAAGCGAGAGTCGAGCGTCAGCCGCGAGAGTGTACCTGCATGGCGGCCAGTGGTGGTCAGTGGCAATCAGTGGCGATCTGTGGCGATCAGGCACCATGAATGGAAATCAGTGGCAATCAGTGGCGGCCAGTGGTGATCAGTGGCAAACAGTGGCGATCTGTGGCGATCAGGCACCATGAATGGAAATCAGTGGCAATCAGTGGCGGCCAGTGGTGATCAGTGGCAAACAGTGGCGATCAGCGGCGATCAGGCACCATGAATGGCAATCAGTGGCAATCAGTAGCAATCAGTGGCGGCAAGTGGCAATCAGTGGCAATCAGTGGCAATCAGTGGCAATCAGTGGCAATCAGTGGCAATCAGTGGCAATCAGTGGCGAGGAGCGCACCGAACTCGAGGAGGAGCGTGCCGATGCCTGCCGTGCACTGCTCGCGCTTCGCATTGTGGTGTGGCACGCCGCCGCGCAGGTGCACAAAGGCGCGCGGCAGCTGCGAGCAGCCGGCGTCAAAGGCGGAGAGCAGACGCTCGCCGAGATCAGCCGCGAGGCGAAGCAGCTCGCCGCGGTAGCCGCGCATCGTCAGGTGCCTCGCGCCCTCAATGTGGCCGCTCGCGAGCAGGTGTGCAGAGAGCAGCCCGCCGAGGACACGGATGTTGGTCTCGAAGAGCGAGACCTCCACATCCAGGTCGAAGGACACATGCTCGCTCACCCACCGCACGCCACGCTCGAACTCGCTCACGTTCCCGGCGATCGCAAGCGTGTCGAGCGAATCGATGAGAGTGAGCGCCACCCCATGGTAGCCTTTTCGTGTCGGCGTGGCGGCGCCGAGCTCAACGAGCGAGTCGGTGTGCGTCTGGCTGAGCGGCCGAAGCTCGTCGTGCGGAAACGCGTACCGCATGTAGCCATCGTACGTGTGGTAGATCATCTCGCGCACTGTCTCGCGGAGAGCGTGCCTCTCCTCGAGCGGCATGCCACCGCAGCAGCAGCAGCTGGCGGCGACGACGGCGGCGCGCATACGTCGTGTACGCATGTTGGGTTCCCGTGCCCCGAAGAAGCGAGCATCGTTGTTTCATGTTTGCGGCGCCACGTCGAAGTCGACGTCAGACTGCTCAACACAACGCACTGATCCGTACCTGTACACGTGCTCGTGACCACACAGAGAAAACTTCGGACATGCGCGAAAACACAGCGGGTACGCGCCAAATTTGTGACGCCCCCTCCGCACGGCAAACAACGCAAACAACTCAGATTCAACTCTCAACTGTACTCACGGGTCACGCCGCAAGAAAGCAGCAGATCTCCACACAAGCACACATGCGGGGCGCGGGCGTGCACTCTCACCTCTTGAGCGCAGCGAGCCGCCTGGCCAGCAGATCGTCTGCGTCCTCCTCGATCGGCGGCGGCACGTGTGACGGCGCCACGAATGGCGGCGCGATGAGCGGTGCGAGATGGTCACCTCCGAGCAAGCTCGTACCGAGGCTGCCGTTGCCGACCTTGTTCGGCTTGAGGGTGCTCGGGAGCGCCGGAGGAACGTAGGGCGGCGGCGCCGGAGACGCGCCCTCCATGCTCGGGGGAAGTCCTCCGAGAGAGTATGCATCGTACAGCCCGGGGCCGCGGTTGACATGCTGCTGGTTCGTCACCTGCTGCATCATCGTATCTGCATGGCCGTCGCCATCCGTGTCGATCGCAACGTGCTTGACGGTCTGCACGTTCGTCACCGTCGTCGTGAAGCCCACTGGGGGCAGTCCTTGGGAGGCCGCCGGCATTCGAGAGATGGCTGCTGGCACACCACTCCCGGCGGCGGTGGGCACGGTCGAGGCCCCGTACGGCACAGGCCGGCCGGCGTCATCGACGATCCCCCCCACCGGGGGCCCCAGATCGATCTTACCCGGCGCGGGGCCCATGGGTTCACCAGGGAGGGGTAGCACAAGGCCGGTGGTCGCGGAGATGTGGGGCGGCGGCTGAGCGGAGAGTGTCGGAACGTACTCAACGCCGTACGTCTTGGCAATCTCCTGCAGGTACGCCACCACGACGGTTGTGTCGGGCACCTGTGAGCTCGTGAGGACCTTGTTGAAGCGGTATGCAAGGTACTTGTCCTTGTTAGAGACGACCTGCTCCGTGTACTCCTTGCCGTACTTGGCGGTGAACAAGTTGAAGAGCTCCTTGAGCTCCGGGATCTCGTTGCCTAGCAGGTAGCCCGCGTAGACGAGCGCGGTCACCGCCTCGGCTATCTCAGGCTTCATCTCCGGCTCGGTGACGAGCACGCTGAAGCGCGAGATGAGGAGCTCGGTGTAGTTGTTAATGAGCTCGAGCGACTCGAGCTTGAAGTCGGCGCGGATGATCTGCTCCACCTTGATGCGCGCCTGGTGCTCCTTGGACTCGCGAAGCAGGCCTGCGATGACGCGGCGCTCCGCCTTGGCGAGGTTGGTCTGCTTGTTGAGTTGCATCTTGATGCGCGAGATGAGCATCTTGAGCTGCACCTTGCATTTGTCATGATTGAACTTGGGCTTCGAGGAAAACATGCCACTTCGCCGCTGTACTCCTGGACGGGCCCGAGTATCGGAGACGCCGATTGCTCGGTTGCCGGGAGTCGCCGCACGAGAGGAAGCGAACACGTCTGAAGCAAAGAGCTCTTGTTTTGCGAGCACGCGCCGATCACACTTTGTTCACACCCAAACGATTTTTTATTAAAAAGATCGCGCACACGTTCACACCGGACTCATGGAGCATGGAGTTTGACACATGATTATAACTTGATTCCGCACCACCCTCGGTCAATAACAACGTAGCAAAAATTACAAAATTTTCCCGGCGCCCAGCCCGCCTGCCCGCGCCTCTAACGATTCGTGTTGGTGCTCGTCACGTTGGAGGTTTAAAGCAGCCCACCCTCAAGGTGCAGCACTCAAGCGAGAGCAAGAGATAGCAGCGAGTCCGCACGTTCTGGCTATTTCTTGCAGTCGGCTGGTGTCGGCTCCACGTACGGGTTCCGGCCGGCCGAGCCGAGAGCGGTGCGCAGGCCTTCATAGATGGTGAACTGGATACCCGTCATCGCCGAGATCATCACTAGACGTGGCGCGAGGCCTGAGTACGCTCCGCGCACGCCGAGGCTCATGAGGTACTTAGTCTGTTCGATCAATCCTGCTACAAGGACGAAGGCCAGCCATAGGAAAGTCAACAACCATCGGGAAGCGGTGAGGGAGGTGATAAGAGGGGGAGGGGTACAGGGTCGCGAACCGAGAGGTACAGGGCTGGGTCGCGAACCTTCGGCGATGACGCAAGTGGCGACGTTGGTGGTGAGCGAGGCCGTCGGCGTGCCGCACAGCCGCGTGAGCAGCAGGTCCGCGGGGTGCGACACGACCGCCGCCGCGGCGCCCGCAAGGAGGCCGGCGAGGACGATGGCAGCGGGACGGAGGGACTCGGATTGGAGCTCGTAGGCGAGCTCGATACGACGCGCTGCGCCAGTGATGCCACGCACGAAGAGCTCGTACGCTACGAGCTTGGTCATCGTGTACGGCAGCTGGCGCATCGCGATCGGCGCGAGCCCCTTGTACAAGGAGGCGACGCCTTCCGTGCGCACAACATGCCTGAGGGTAGCAAGCGCGCCCCGCGCCGCATTGGCGGAGTCTGTCTGCATGCGCAGCTTGAGAACCTCCCACGGCGCAAGAAGCACGGTCGCCACCATCTCCGCCGACGCTGCCGACGCCAGCATCACCGGAAGCTGCCATTTCTTCTTCTGCTCCTCGCCGCCCGACGCGCGTAGCATAGAGTACGCTTGATGCTTGAGCACTTCGTACCCGCCGAACTTGGTTCCGCCTTGGAGGAAGTATCCGAACGCCGTGGGAGGCAGCCCGCTGAAAAAGGCGCTCAAGCGGAACAAGCCGCGGGCCGGAGAGTCCTTGAAGACTGCAATCGCCGCGCCGATCGCGCCTGCAGCCGCCGCGTTCGCGTCCGTCTGCATCCGTGTCTTTATGACGTCCAATGGAATCACAACGGTGTGTGTGATGGAGCAGGCGGCGGCGCCGGCAAGGAATACGCCCTGATAGTATTTGTTGCGGCTGCACTCCTTCTCCAGGGTGGCTCGCACTCCTTCCTTCGGCGGGCACGCCGAACACGAAGATGCGGCCACCAGATCCGTTGTGGAAGCCCTCCTCCTCCGAGCATCACCGCCACAATGCAAGGTGACCTGCTGCGATCTCTGACTGCGCTCGGATGTAGGATCGCTCGTGATGCTGCTGCTGCTGCGGGAGAAGAGGCTCCGTGCGTCCCCGCTCGTTGCGAGGAGCACGACCGCGAGGATTCTTTGGGCCTTCGCGCGTGGCAGAGCCATTATTAAACGATTCGCGAGATGCGCGAGGTCAAAACGCGAATCGGGTTTCACTTTCGCGAAAAGACATGAAAAAAGCGAGGAGAAATTGAGATCGCTCGTCGAGCGAAGAGGCGCCCTTGCAGAGAAGTGCACTGTTGCGTGATTTGACGATACTTGTAGGACTTGACGAGACTTGACGAGACCTGACGAGACTTGACGAGACTTGCCCCACCTTCGGCCAACACGGCCCAGGCGCGTTGCCTCAACTCTCGCCATCTCTCTCGCCTCTCGTCTATTGTGGCTAAATGTTCCGTATCGGTCGCACGGCGCTACCGAGGCCAGCCGAGCTTCGCGCACGATCGATCTTTGGCAGCGCCGCGGTCAGCAGTGCCGCCGCTTTCCTCACTTCGCTGCTCAAGCCTGTCGGCATGTGCTACGCGCTCACTGTGGCCATCGCGCTCGCCGCGCAGCGGAAGCTTCAATATTTTCCCACTGCCGAGAAGCCTGGTCCAGCATCGCTCGCGCACCCGATGTTCAGCAGCATCGAGGAGCACGAGGTACGCGCATCTGACGGCACCAGGTGCTACCTCTGGCACTGGCCGGCGCCTGCGCTCAACGACATCCCCATGCGGCCCTTTTACCTTCGGGAGCCACAGGCCAGCGCCGCGGCGAGCACGATGGCAGAGCTACGGCGTGAGCACCCGCAGTTCCAAGGGATCGATGTCGTCCAGTTCCACGGCAACGCTGGCAGCCGCATGCATCGGCTCGCCTTCATGCATCTGCTCCGTGACGGCCTAGGATGCTCCGTGACTGTGTTGGACTATCGCGGCTTCGGCGGCTCTGAGGGGTCGCCCACCGAGCACGGCCTCATCGCCGATGGGCGCGCTGCGTATGACTGGGTGCGCGCGCGCCAGGCTGCAGACCAGCGGCTCTCATCGACGATCCCAATGGCCAACATCGTAGATGACAGCAGTCCCGTTGACGAAACTGGACGTTACTCCGGCCGGCGCCACGTGGTCCTCTGGGGCGAGTCCATTGGCAGCGGCGTGGCCGTCGCCCTCCTAGACGAGGAGATTGCCAAGCAGCCGGCGCCGGCGCGCGCGCCGTCCGACACGAGCCTTGTCCTCGAGGCTGGGTTCTCGAGCTGCGTCGATCTCGGGGCACATGCGTACCCTTGGCTACCGGTGCGGCTTGGCATGCTCGACCGTTTCGAATCTGAAGGACGAGCTCGCCGGATGGCCGCGGCGCTGGGCAACGACGATGCGGCGAGCTTCGCGTCGCTCGCGCTGCACGGAGATCGCGACGAGATCGCGCCGCTGGAGTTTGGGCAGCGACTGCACGACGCGCTGCCTGGCGGCAAGCGGAAGCGCATAGTCGTTCTACCCCAGACGGGGCACAATGACATCGCCTTCGTGGACACGGCGCGCTATCTACGCGAGATCGCCGAATTTTTTGCCGCGGAGGTGGTGGCGCGCAAGGAGCGGAGCGCCGATCGTGGGAGCACAAGCCAGCCGTAATTTGAGGACCCGGAGGCGGAGCGCGACCGTCGAACCCTCGAAATGCTTTGGCAACGCATCGCCGAAAGTATGGACGCCCGAACCGTAGAGAACCGTAATACCTTTTGGCCTTTAATGCTATCTTGTAGCGGCGCGGTATACGCGCGCGGTCTTACCTTCTTAAGGTCAACTGCACTATCTCGAGTGAATCTCGAGTGTAACTGCATATCTAACGCCCATGCCAACCAAATGCAAATATATGCGCGTATGTATCGCGGCCCTAACGCAGACACCGCCGCCGCTAAGCGCGGCCGCGCGCGAACGCGGCTGTGCGCAGGCTCATGTGCGCAGGCTCATGTGCGCAGGCTCATGAGTCATGTGCGCAGGCCTCCAATGAGCCGCAGCTGCCGCGGCGAGTAGACGCCTCCGCGCGCGGAGTGCGCGATCGCTGGTGGGATGTCTAGAGTCGCGGAGCTCATCTCCAGCAGTCTGGCCGTGCACTTGGGCACTGGCAATGCGCCGCTGCGTGGGCGCAAGGCGCTCGAGGCAGCGCTCGCAGCAGGGCTGGTGAGCGCACTCGGCGTTGTGACGGCCTGCGGCGGCGGGAGCGCCGCCTCGAGCGCCGCCACGAGCGCCGTCTCGAGCGCCGTCGCGAGCGTCGTTTCGTGCGCCGTATCGAGCACCTCCTGCCTACTTTGGTGCTCCTCCTTGAGCGCCGTCTCGCGCACTGCTTGTCTAAAGGGGAGCGCCGTCTCGGGCGCATCCGCGAGCTCGGGCGGCGGCGACTGTGGCGGCGACTGCAGCGGCGTCTGCGGCGTCGTCGGCGTCGGCGTCCTCAGCGGCGTGTGCAGCGGCGTCTGCGGCGGTGAATTCGATGGTGCGATGGTGCCTGGCAGCGGGGCGGCGGCCGTGGGAGATTTGGAACGAGATTTGGAGTGGTGCATGCGCTGCGCTGTGGGGAGTGCCGAGATGTGCCTGTGGTTCGTCCCGAGATGTGCCTTGCCGAGCAGCCCTGCGCCCTCAAGCGCGCGCGTGGTCAGGGGCTGCCATTCCAACAGGGTCATGCGCTGCGGCGAGCGCTCCACTGAGTGCCTCTGATGGCCACTGAGTGCCACTGATAGTGGCGAGCGCTCGAATGGCGCACGCGCTGAGCGGCAGCCATTCCAGCCCGCAGGGCAGCGTGCGGCAGCGCTGCGGGCTGTAGCGGGGCGCGAGCGCCCCGTGCCGGAGACGAAGGCCTCGTCCCGCCGCCGCTGCCATTGGGCCTTCTCGACTGTGCCGGCATCGGCGCTCTCCGCGGGAAGTTGCAGGGAGAGGTGCAGCGCGGTGAAGCGCGCCGACAGTGGACGCGGCGAGGCTTTCAGGCCCTTCGGCGTGCTGCCCTCTGCCAGGGCGGTGCTCGGCGGCGGCGCGAGCAGGTACGTCGCCCGATATGGCGCGCTACTGCGGCTCACGGATGCGTCGGTTGAGCTCTGTGATGAGCTCTGCAAAGTCAACTGGACGGCGGACGACGGAATGGCGGGTTGCCGGCGGCGAGGGCCTCTGCCCTCTCGCGATTCGCGTTCGGTTTCCTACGTACATGTAGGATACGTGTTCTGAGCCCCGAGCTCCAAGAGTGTATGGATCGAAACGAAGGGGGCGCTGCCACGAGCACACGCGGGCGGGATGAGACCACAACCGCGCAACGGTAAAGCTCACACCGCCGGGGGCGAAGTAG
>Ga0210247_101059_pt1 | contig 23784 bp, 17 predicted proteins | sample ChrtobMetP3_16mM_FD_155449 | JGI IMG/M metagenome (GOLD analysis project Ga0210247, IMG submission 155449) | Chrysochromulina tobin associated microbial communities from unialgal haptophyte culture, Seattle, Washington, United States - P3_16mM | ecosystem: Host-associated > Algae > Haptophytes >... | reverse complement strand
AAACTCAAGATCACAAAGGACCTCTTAACTCACGACTCAAGATCACACAGCACCTCTTAACTCACGACTCAAGATCACTCAGCAACTCTTAACTCAACCCAACTCATCTGAATCAAGGGATGCCCTGTAGTAGCACGCGCGCGAGAGGGGAACCGTCAACGGTCAACAGGTCGCCGTACACGGTCTGGTGCGCTACCGACTTCCGCGCACACCTGATTAAATAATTGCGCAGACAACGGTCGGTCCGCAACAGGCAACACGCAAACGCCGCGAGCGGACGCTCACCTGCTCGAGCTGTTCGACCGCGCGGATCACGCGGTCGCTTCTCGGCCTACCACGGCTACGACCGACTCACTAATACACTAAGAACCGACGACAATTCGAGATCGAGTCCGCACTGTGTACATGACGTGAACGACCGCGCGCATGAAATTCAACCGCATTCACCACGTCCGGCCTAACATACTCACTATTCTCTCTCACTCTGCGCTCCCACTCGTTGGGAGCCCCTGAGGAGGAGCTGGAGCCTTGACAAGCCGGGCATGCATGAGATCTGGCTCTCCGTGCGTTGCATGCTGCGCACGGGCGAGGCCGGCGGATGCGGCAGCGCTAGGCCGCTCCCCACCATGCCACCCGCGCCGCCGCCGCCGGGCGTGGAGGCGTGGGGGGCGGGGCGTCGCTGCATCTCTGGCGTCGACGGCGTCAGGGGTACATCGAGCCTCAGCTCACCGCGGCTGCTGCCGCTGCCGGTGGCACCCTCATCAACCCACCATTGCATATGCGGCTCCCCCGGCCGACCGTCGGCGTCGTCGCCGCTGCTCATGCCCGTTATCCCGTGCCTACAGTACGTTGACTCGAAAGGTGTGGTGCTGCCACCGGCGTCGCTGCCGCTGCCCACGTCGCCCGAGGGCCGGCGCGCATGCCTGGCCGCGTCGAGTAGCATGCGTTCCTCCCCGGTGGTGGGGCCCTGTATAGCGACTGTCGAGAGGGGGCGGCGCGCGGCTTGGGGTTCGCCGAGTAGGCTCGAACCTGCGCCGCCGGTACAGCTGGCGCTCGGGGCGAGCGCGCCCGTAGCGCCGCCGCTGCCGCCGTAGCGCGGCCCAATCGCCGCCAGTGCGTGATCCTCGTCGATGGACGCATTGCAGACCACAGGCGCGAGGTTGGCGGACACAGCGGTCGCGAAGTAGATGGTCTGCACGGGCGGGCGGGGCGAGGCGAGAGCCCTCTGACGCGCCTCTTCAACTGCCTGCTTTGAGAAGTGCTCCTCCTCGCCTGCGCGGTCGCGACCGTCCGCGTTATAGAAGCCCACGAGAATGAAGCGATCGCCAGAGGTCACGACGTTGCCCGCATGACGGATGTTGCCGTCGTGCACAAGGCAGTAGCCGGGCATGGGGCGCAGCAGGAGGCCATCGACGTCGGCGGACGCAGCCGGGAAGTAGGTGCCGCCGCCCTCGAAGGCGTCCTGCGGACTTAGGCAAAGGTTGAACGTTAGAGCAGTCTCGTCCTTGTGCATCTTGAGTCCGCGCCCGCCAGGCCGGCCCGACGCCGCCGAGTAGCGCACGATGAACAGGTTGCCCGGGCGCGGATAGGGCTGCTTGTCGAAGGCGTCGCTCAGGTGCGGGTACTGCTTGCGTGCAAAAGGCAGCAGTTGCTCGCGGATCGCCCGAAACACCATGTCCTGCGATTCTTTGGACAGATTCTGAACGAGCACATCCATTGTGGGCAAGCTCACGCCGCGGTCGCTCCAGCCGATGGCTGTACCGATGCGAATGGCATCATCCAGGAGGTTTGCCGTTTCCACCGGTGTGAACATCGGCACCACGTGAACGCACGACGTGTTTGCAGAGGGCTTCTTCCTCGCAGCTCCATCGCTTTGGAACTGCAAGGTCGTGCATGTCGTTGGCACGAAGAGAGCGGCACGCACGCGCGTGTGCGATGTGGGGCCGTCGATTTTCAGCTCTTTTACTGTCGCGCGGATCGAGAAGGAGCCACTCGTTGCGATGCGCAGCTCCGATGGCAGGTGCTGCGACTCCTTCTTACTGTCGTCCTTGCGCCGATGCCAGGGGAACCAGAGCGACATCGTGGATGGCCTCGAGGAGGCGAGGAGCTGTTGGTGCACTGTCGCTGCAGAGCGTGGTGTAAGCGTCCTGGTAAGTGCCCCAGTCCTTCCTGACGGACGCCCCCAGGAATCCGTCGCAGAGAATCTCAACTCGGGACCTCAGCGTACAAGTTTCGTTAATTCCTTCGACAAACGGTATCTACGCGTTGAGCATTTTCTTCAGCATTTTCTTCTGCTTGCTTGTCGCCCGTCACCATTACAATTGAAGCCAAATCACATATCACATGATATCATTTACATGTAAATGTATCTAGACCGGCGCCCGCGGACCGGTTCCGTGTGCGCGGATGGCGTGCGGTGGGGTTTGGCCTCTGAGCAGACTGTCGTTACAATGAATCAAGTTTCGAGGTTTCGTCGCGGTTCCGGTCAGGGGGGAGCCTCGAGTTGAGCCTCGCGACACTATGCTCCGCCTGTTCTCCGCGCGTGCGGCGCTGCCCGCGGCTTTCGCACGGCCAGTGGTATCGTTTCGCTCGGTGCATGTGGTCGTACGCACCAAGATACCGCCACACGTTCCCTGGTGGCCAAACGTGGGCTCCGCGCGAGTCATCGCAGCACAGCCGGGGCTCCTACAATTGCTGCCGCCACTTGAGGCACCGGGGAGGAGGCCGCGGCCCGTTGATCTCCCGGCCGCCCGAGCTGTGCTTCCCATGACTTTCGGCTCGCTCACCGACCTTGCGCTGCACATCGAGCTGCCCGCCGCAGCCTCGTCATCCGACGAGGTGATCCAGGCCATGCCGAAGCGAACCTACCAGCCTAACCGCATGAAGCGCAAGCGAAAGCATGGGTTTCTGCAGCGCATGAAAACCGTCTCTGGACGCAAGGTGCTAGAGCGACGCCGGGCAAAGGGGCGCTGGAAGATCGCGGTCACCTAGGTGATCAGTGAATACGACAACCCGTGACATGCAGACATGCACCCAGTTGCGACAGGGCTGCTTTCGGAGTCGGTGGGGCCGCGGGTGGGAGCAGCGAGGGGACGTTTGGCGGTGCAGCGGCTCATCCGCGAGGAGTGCGTGCAGCTGGCCAGCGTTCGTGGCAGACGGATGGTGCCCATTTCAACGGTAATGCACGTCCCACGGCCTGAACGGGGGGCTGCCTGTGCGTTCTTTGTGAGCTTACTTGTATTATGACGGGAGCGGACTGGACAGAGTTCGTGTCGAAAGAGATTCGCGGGGGGGGGGGACCGCGACGAAACTGACTGACTGATTGATTCGCGGGTTCTAAGCAACGTATCCCGTGCAGTGTCGTAACGAAACTCAATTCGTCGAGGACGTTCATCAACGAAACATATCCAAATGGGGTTCGAAATAGAATTCTGCCGCATTGCGCGTTCATCAAGATGGAAAAAAGAACGACAGGATGCTTCATCGGGCGACCAGTTCGGCTCTTGCGGTGCACTTCACCCGAGCGATGAATTTCACCTCCGCATTCACCAGCACCCGTCACAGATTGCGCGAACAGCTGTCAAGGCATAAGCCGACAGCGTTTGTGGCTCCACCGCCTCGCATGCTCTTGGGGCTCGGCATCGCTGGTTGTGGACTACAAGTGGTCAAGATCTTGCGATCGACCGCTTGAGGTGGTTCAGACATGAGGACCCAGAGTGCGCCCGGTTTGAGAGACGTGCAATGTCTGGAGAGCACATTTGCACTGCCGCTAGATGTGAGTGTGTGTGCCTCACGATTCGCATAGAAAAGATGAATACCTTCGACTTCCCTGGAGCGAGCACATCTGCGCTGCCGTTAAACGCTTTACATAATGTGTGTGCTCTACAAGTACATAATACCTTCGCTAAATTCTGGCGGTGGCTCGAGCCGGCGGCGGCACGGCCGCACACTCGCGCTCTGCCTCCGCCGCCTCCAGGTGGTTGCGCAGCCGCCCTTGCAGTCGCGTAATCTCAACTCGCAGATTGAGCAGCTCCGTGCCACTCAGGTTGAGCGCGGCTCTTTCTGCGGGGGCCATCAAGTTGCGTTGCTCGGCGCCATCGGCCTGCAGGTCGTAGAGCTGCAGTGGCCGCCAGTAAGCTGCATGATGCTTATTGACCTGATAATTGTGCGTCGGGTCTGTCGTGCCGCCCTTGGCAATCGGCTTGATGCGTGGAGCGTAGAGCAAGCGGTAGCGGCTCGTGCTGACCGCACGAGCTTCTCCCACTTCGCAGAAGAGGATGCGTTCATGGGGCGTTCCGTGCGCCCACGCGTCCTGCCACGTCGAGACGACGTGCTCGGCACGGGCAATAGCCTGTGCGTCCGACAGTGCATCCGACTGCACGTCCAGCGCGGCGGTGCTCATCAAGAGTGGCGCCAAGCTCCTACCGGTGAGCTGCTCTGCGAGCGGGTCCGATGGCACCCGCGGTACCAACTCATCATCGAAGGCTGTGGTCGCTGGAGCCGAGAGCGGCGGCACGAGGGCGGGCCGCTCCACAAGTAACGGTTCGGCCTCAGGCTCCTTGAGTTCAGCATTCTCGAATGGGGACGAATTCGACCGAATGGGACGATTAGTCTCTTCGAGTTGGACCGAAGCCTCGTCCACGCCGTAGTTGAGGGTGTCATTGGGGGTTAGGGCCAGCACGCGGCGCTCCCCTGATGGCGAGGGCTGCTGCTTCGCAGGCTGCAGTACGTCCTTCCGTTGCTGCTGCTGCGGCGGCGGCGGCGGCGGCGGCAGTCGGTAGAGAGGAACGTTGGCTGCATGCAAAAGGGTGGGCAGCAAATCAAGATGCGAGACGAGGTGGGGGTAGGCGGTCAGGCGCGGTGCGAGCTTCGCCGGCCAGCGCAGCAGCAGCGGCACACGCGAGCCACCCGTGTAGCAATGCCCCTTGTCGAATGCCGCGTGGTCTGAGGTGAAGATTGTCAGCGTGCTGGCATCCTGCCCGCTCTCTCGTAGCGATTGGAGCACAGCGCTAACCCCTTCGTCCATCCATGCGAGCGCGAGCGGGTAATGCCGGTGACCGAAGCGCGGATCGCTCTCAATTGCCTCGTCCATCATGATGGGCTGCCGCCCTTGCGCGCCCTGTGCGCCGGTGCCGGTACGCGGAAGCAGTGCCTTGACACTCACCTTCGCCAGCCGGCACGCGCGCTTGCGCGAGGCCATCACATGCGAGCTGTTCGCAGCCCAAAGCCCGCCCGGCGTGTAGCGCGGGTCAGCCTGCATGCTGGTGAGCACCTCGGGATTGTGCGGCAGCGTCCATCCTACGTACAGGAAGAAGGGTGTCACCTTGCCACGCGCCATGGTCATGAACCGCACAGCGCCGTCGGCGATCCACTCAATGTTGTGCAGGAGCATGGCCGAAGGGAGCACATGCTGCCCCGGGTATAGGTTATTGACGTAGAGCCGCTCGGCAAAGTCAAAGCCGCATCGACGCACGTGCATCTGGACTGCCCGGTACTCGGCTTGCACTGTGGTTTTGACTGTGCGCCAGCTCGCCAGGCTGCTCGACACGACACGCTGCCGCTCTGCCGTACTGGCTCTCGGCGCAGGGTAGCCTAGGTGCCACTTGCCCACGATGCCGGTCGCGTACCCGCGCGCTCGCAGCAGGCTGGCGGCTGTTGGCATCGAGCACGTAGCGCTTCCACGCTCTTCTTCAGCGAGGTGATCCACAGCACTCGAGCGGTTGGAGCCCGCATCATGCGCGGCGCCGGCGCCGGCTGCACGCTCGCGCAAGGGCAAGTTGATGTTGAAGCCAATGGCCGCCAGCTCCGGGCTCATCGCCGAGAGCCCATCGACGCCAATCTGCTCGACTTTTGGCCGCGGCGTCGAGCTATGGAAGGCGCACGATGGATGGCGGCCTGTGAGCAGTGCATACCGGCTCGGCGTGCACAGCGGCCCCGGCGTGTGGCAGTTAGCGAATCGGACGCCGCCGGCACCGAGCGAGTCGGTGCTGGGCGTGAACCCTTTGCCAAGATCGTGCGGCTGCAAGTCGTCAGCCACCATGAACACTATGTTTGGCAAAGCACTGCGAGGCACTGGCACGTCTGAGCGATAAAATGGCGAGACCCCACGGGCATATTGCTTCACAAGTAGCCGGCGAGGCAAAGTCTGTCCGGCGACATTATAGTTTTTATTGCGTGCAGCCTCGGCGGCTACTTGTGAAGCTGCCGTCAGCGACGCAGTGCCGTTCCGAAGTGATGTCAACACGAGGCCACTCTCTTCGATTGGCGGTGATGAGGGCGGCAGCAAATCTTGCGGCACGCGCGGTGCCTCGGGCTGCGTGTGGCCTTCGGACAAGATGAGAAAATAGGCTGCGATCAGCAAGGTCTGCAAGAGTATGAGAGCACCAGCGAACACGCGAGGTTTTGACGCGAGCATGTTTTGTAACAGGCGCTGCAGCCGACGAACCACCGGTCTCGCGCCAAGCCACCCATAGACGATCCCATGACGGACGCGCCTGAAGGGTCGGAAGAGGTGTGAATGTATCGGTGTTTTCTAAAGGAGGCTGGGAACTCCTTAATTGTAGATATGGAAGGCGCGAGAAGTTGGAAACAGCTGAAGCGATATTGAAATCACCTACCCCGATTTCTAAGGAAACCACCCTCCCGCCCCCCCCCGGAGCCTACGGCTGTAAAGCGAAAGCGAAAGCGACCTCCTCCTCCTGTGAGAGTGCTACCGCGCAGCGGCGCGTCTCAGAGTGCTGCGGCCCGAGGACTGTCCTCATGCGCTCAAGAGCCGATTTCAGTGAATGGATCCCTCCACCTGCCGCGCACTCGAGCCGTGCGTGGATGGCCTCGAGCATCAGCGTCGTGTCCACCATAGGGCCCAGTGCTTCACGCGCCGTGCTGATCACGCGTGCATCTACGAGTGCGCGGGCGCTCTCCAAGCGGCCTTGTGCGCGGCGCACGTCTGCGAGCCAGGCTTGTGAGCGCAGCCGTGTGCGATGGCCCTCCGCGAGCGTTGCGATGCAGCCGCCAAGTGCTTCGAACAGCAGAGTCTCGGCCTCGCCCAGCTGGCCCTGGTCATGCAGCAGCCGCCCCAGATTGCTGATTGTGGTGAGCGTGCTCGGGTGCCGATTGCCGAGCGTCGCACGAAACCCCTCGAGCGCCTCGCGGAGCAATACCCTCGCATCCTCCAGCTGGCCCTGGGCTTGCAGCAGCGACCCCAGATTGTTGGTGGAGGCAAGCGTGTTCGGGTGACGAGTGCCGAGAATTGCACGGCTCGCCTCGAGCGCCTCGCGGAGCAAGACACCCGCGTCCTCGAGCTGGCCCTGGCCCTGCAGCAGCATCCCCAGATTGCTGATGGAGTCGAGCGTTTCCGGGTGCCGATTGCCGAGCGTCGCACGGCACCCCTCGAGCGCCTCGCGGAGCAAGACACCCGCGTCCTCGAGCTGGCCCTGGTCTTGCAGCAGCGTCCCTAGACAGTTGATGGAGTCGAGCGTTTCCGGGTGCCAGTTGCCGAACCTGGCACGCCGTGCCTCTAGCGCCTCGCGGTACAAGACCTCCGCGCCCTCGAGCTGGCCCTGGGCCTGCAGCAGCAACCCCAGGTTTATCTGCAGTGCCGACGTCGCCCGCTTCTTTCGCGGCATGCGCATCAGCGCGGCGCGGCCCTCCGCCGCAAGCCACTCGCGCAGCGACGCGCACACCGTCTTCGTCACCGCGCCGATGCCGCCCTCGAGCTTCGCTACCTCTGCCAGGATGTAGTCGCGATCCTCGATCTTGGTGATCTGCGCGTCGGCCGCGTCCAGGCACGCCACGATGCCCGCAATCTCGCCCAAGTCGAACGTCAGCAGCGCCTCGAAGCCATCGACGTCCGCGGGCGCGAGCACCACGTGCAGCGTGGCGCCCTTGGCGAGCGCCTTGACGAGCTCGAACAAGCACCACGCGCGCGTCATCGCGCCCGGTCCGCGGCGCACCCAGCCGGCTGGCGGCTCTCCGCGATCAGGCAGGAAATAGGGCTGCTTTGGCGCGGGCCACTCGGCCGTGAGCGGCGAGCAGTACAGGAGGATCTCGCTGATGGCCGCCATCGCATCGGAAAAGACGTGGTCCGTGTCCTCCTTGCGCGCCGTGTGCTCCTCGCTGCCCCGGGGGTAGCGCTCGGCATCAAACTCGCCCGAGAGCAGCGTCTGCGAGGCTGCAAAGATGTCGATCCATACGTAGCGCGTCACGCCGTCGGCGGCCTCAAGCTCGGTCAGCCTGCGCTCGATGGCATCGAGCATGTCACCCAGCTTCGTTCCCTCCCACGAGTACGAGAAGAAGGTGGTCGCGAGGCCGATGAGCGCGCCCACAACCTCGCCGCGCGCCTCCGCCGCGAGCGCGAGCGACTCGATGAGCGAGAGACCCGTCGAGCGCGTGAGCGCGCACACGCTCCACTCGAAGCCCTCCTCCTTGATCAGGTCGCCCATCAGCATGCCGAGCGCGCCGCGCACGCGGAAGAAGCACCGGATGGCGCGCAGCATCGCACGGGTTATTCCACGCTGGCCGCTCGGCAGGCGGAGCTTGTGCGGGCGCACCGGCACGTCGAGCGTGCCCTTGGGCACGCGCGCCGTCGCGATGGCGTCAAAGAGCGCTTCGGCAAGGGAATCGGCGATGCCGCAACCCTTCGATGTCGCGCAGCCCGAGCCGCGCAAGCGCATCCCTCTGTACGGCCAATGGGCTGGAGCCCGACCGTGCCCTCAGCTCCTACATTGTAAAGTTTGCACCGGGCTCGATTTTCACGTACGCGTCACCTCTAAACCAAGGAAAAAAGGGAAAGGGGTCAATTCCACCTTAGTCCAAATAATGGTTGCGCTCAACACGGCGGTTGATCAAAGTTCGAAGCATATCAAGAATCTGATCGTGGTCGCGGCCTCCTAAGGAAGAAACGCGGAAGGGATGAGCCATACTCCATCCTCCGTACCGGAGGAATATGCTGGCACGAGAGGCAAGCCATGGGGGCGTCTCAAGTCCATCGGCAAGCAAAATGCCGGCAGTCACGAGCTGCACGCTATGACGGTGAGCATTGGCCGCAGGAGAGAGTGCACCGTCGAGATTCCTCCATCGAGTGAACATGCGGTAATCTCCGGACACCACTGCACGCTGCTCACCTTCAACCGAGGCCTTGATTTGATCGATGCAGGGAGCCTCTCCTCGATGAACTCGTATAACACGCTCCGGCCGGTCGGGAGAAAAAATGCTAGCTGGCCACACTCGAGACATCAGCCATCCGACGGACGAGGGCGACATGCTTGTCCCTGTGTCCCGGATACGAGCTTTACCCGTTCGAAGCGAGAGGGTGGTTTCACACTTTTGAACACAAAATAATAATCAATTCCCACGCTATCTTGTTCATCCCCGCTTCCCCGCGTATATATGAATATATAGACAAAACACGGAACGGAGCGCACCGGCGTCGACGCCAGCGCGGGCCCACGGCGACCGGGGGCGTGGCCCCCGCGGTCCGGCGGGACCCGCGGGCGCCGGCGTCGCGGCGTCGGTTGCGGTTGCCGCCCGATATCGCGTGTATGTCCGCAGTGCGGGCGCACACTATACACAGTCAGGAAACTCATCGCACTCTCTGCACACAGCCGGCCGTGGGGCCGGCGCCGGTACTGTCAGGTCACGTCGCCGGGACGGTCACGTCGCCGGGACGCTGCGCAGCCTGGCGGTGGGCTGGCCCATGGCATCGCCGTCGGCAAGAAAGACTCGCCGAACTGGCGCGCCATATGCCGAAGCTAACTCCGAAGCCAGGCGCAGATCTGATGCAATCTCCTCCGTCCTCGAGCGGTTTCTGGCGGTAGCTTTGCTGCGGCTGCGTGTACATGTCGCAAAAGCTGCACTTGTTCCATGAGCACCCGATGGTCACCTGGAGGATGAGCGAGTCTGCCTCCCGCCGATGTCAGCGTGGTTGGCGCCGTTCGCCTGTGAATGAAAGCGGCTGCAGCTCTCCCCAGATATCGTACTGTGAAGAGAAGCCGCAATACTTGTAATGTTACCAATTCCGAGCCCACATGTTGTATCTCTGGTGAACCCCTTATCTACACCTGCGCGTGCACACCCTGCTTTCCCCGCGGCACGATGTGCGGCGCGTCCGACACACGCAGCGGCGCCACGGGCACACGCACGTGGTCGCTACCCGGGATCTGGTACCACGTTCCTGCTTGTTCCAGGCCTCGGAAACTCAAGTCAATGCCCTGGAGGCGGCCGAGGCTGGCGATCCCTGAGCGTAGCAGGTTCGGACCCTGCGTGCTCAGGCATGTCAGAATCTTGAGCAGTTTGGATTGACCAACGTCGCCCGTCCAGAGCTCCGAGATGAAGTGGAACTGGTCGCTGGCCGCTAGGAAGCGCAATCGTGAGGCCACGAGGGCCAGGTAGCTATGCTCGAACTTGTCGTCCCAGGGCGCCAGGTGCGTGAGGATCGTGGGCGCACGGCACTGGTAGCAGGAGATCCTGCCCCCGAGGGCGAGCGAAACCCAGATGCCCCACGGGGCATCCTCGGGGAGGTCGAAGATGCTCGCGTCCTGGTCCACGAAGAAGTCCATGTTCGTGAACGCGATCTCGGACGCAAACTGGAAGACGCTCGTGGTGAACTCCAGCGCCTCGTGGGTCTTGTTGAAGTCGCGCGCCATGAGCCTTCCTGCGGCGGCGTGCCCTCGATCTTTGCAGCAGACGAGCGTGATGTAGATGGGCAGCAGGTAGTAGAGTACCCGGTACGCCAGCGCCAGGCATGAGAGGTCCTCGCTGAGCTGGCCTCTCGAAGATGGCCCGCCATTTGGATTACGGTGAGTCCGCATGCGCTCCGTCAAGGCCTGGAGGGGAACGCTCGCCCACCAGGTGTGCTCCGAGTCTAAAGTCGCGGCGACGTCGAACAGGATGTCGAAACCGGCCTCGACATTGTTAAATGGGCTCGGAAGATGCCAGCCCGCAACTCGGAGAACGACCATGACCAAGAGCACGGCCTCCTTGTCGAACTGCTCCTTGTCCAGGTAGTGCGCGCCGTTGGTCACCCAGAGCTCGAGGATCTCGTGGCCGCACTGCATGAGGAGCTTGAGGAAGAGCTCCATCCGGTTCTGGAGGTCCTCAGGGTCGATGGTCCCCAGCCTGCGTCTCATACGCGTCACCTCGTCGTCGTCCTCGGCTGCTGCGAAAACTCGGAGACGATTCGCCAGGCTCTCGAGAGCTGGAGCGTGCCGTGGAAAAAGGCGTCGCGCAGCCTCGTCGTGGACGTGGACGAGGTTGGTGTCGGTCGCCACCACAACTGTGCGCACATCTGCCAATAAGGTTTTCTCGTCCTCAGTCAAAGCTTGTTGAGGTACAGCATTCGGCATGATTTCTCTTTATCCTCTTTTTTTGCGCAAAGTTGCCTTATTTGGATGCGATCCTCTCCTGCATATGACCTAAATTTGTAGACGGGAACGCGAGAGCGGCTGGCTCGGCGAGTCTCCTCCTCTTTGCCCCCCTCTCGACTCCGGATCAACCCGCGCCTTCCATCGAGGGTCTTGCGAGGAGTGACTGGCCCAGCGCTGATCGGGTCCACGAGTCCACCACGGATACATGGAACGCCCCGGACGCAAGCGTCCATACTCTGGAACACTTCTCGATCCGGCACTCGTCTGCCTCCGCTCTCTCAAGCGTGCCTTTCACTGATGCAGGTCTTCAACATCTTTTCAACATCATGCTCGCGCGCGCGTGCGAGCGATTGGCTCCGGCTACGGCAGCTGCTCCCCATGACCTTCGCATGACGCAGGGAGCCGTTCATAGCTTCCGTGCACAACCAAATCTTCCATCGCGCATCGCGCAGCTCACCATTCGGAAGCTGCACGTGCCTTTGTGCAAATCACAAAGCCGCGCGGCGGCGACGCACAAGTTGGCGAGTAGCATGGTACGCGACCGGCGCGTTTTCTGCCCTTGTCATTTCGCACCCGCATCCGGCAGAATGGTCATGCCCGTGGCACATCGGGTGCGAGGTGCGTGATTGAGTGTCGTGTGAGGGTGACCTTAAATCGGTGGGGGTCTGAGTTGAACATGTATTGAGCTGACACTCGCAGTGTCCCATTTAACGCTCTAGTCTCAAAACAATGACAACGCACACACCGCCCGCACCCACTGTTCTAGTGAAGTAACGACTCAGTGGTCGCATGGAACAGCGCCGCCGGCCCCCCTTGGTGTCGGCTTGGGCGACCTCGAAGGTGGCGGCACGCGCGAGCGAGACGCCGGTCGCAAGGTGCGCGAGCGTTGCGTACCCGTTGCGGCGCATCCGATCGGCAAAGAGCGAGCTGTGCACCGCGCGCGTCTCCGTTGGTCCACCGGCCGCCGCGTCGGTCGAGGCGACGCCGGTAGTGTCGGCGTGCAAAGCCCAGCACGCGCTGCACACGCGCACGCGTACGGGCGCCGAGTCGGGCGCGATCGGCTGCCCGTCCTCCTGTAGCAGTGGCGCGAGAGTCGTCATCGGGGTTCAGAGGGAAGGCCACCGGGGTACAGGGACGACGCCGCGGGGACTGCCTAACATGGACTGCCTAACATGGGCGGGGACAGGGCAGGCGGAGGATAGGGCGAGCGGGGCGGGCTGACAGGGGCGCGTGAGAAGGGAGAGGCGAGCGGGGCGGCAACGCGCATGGTGGTGCGCGCGCGCAAGGGTGGGGGGTCGCCGTGGCCACGGAGTTGGACACGGGCGGTGGTGCGGGCAGGTCGGAGGCCCCCGCGGGTGCTTCCGGTGGCATTGGTGCGCGCGCCCGCCGTGGCCATGGTGTTGGTCGTGCACGCTTCGCAAAGGATGAGGGCGCAGATGCGGCAGTGGTGGCGCCGGTTGATGAGAGCGAAGGTCGCCTTGCACAGGTGGCACGGCGGGTAGTTGCGGTCGAGGGCCCACCCTTCCTTGCGCAGGCGCAGCACGGGCGCCACAGGGCTGGCAGTGCTGCTCCGATGGCTCGCGCCGCGCCGCGTGGCTCGACAGGTGGCCGGTGGGATGCGCTGTTTAGTGCTCACGCGTACCACATCGCCTACACGCAAGACCTTGGCCGAAACAGGTCGCCACTGGGGGCAGTTCTCGGGACCGCTCTTTGGCATTTCGCTTCGTCTTCAAACTTGAATCGTTTTGGGCCTGATTTTGGAAGATTTTGCGCGCACGCGTCGGCGTCCGCGCCGAAACAACACACATTCAAAGTTGGGGCGGCTTGCAGACTGAAGCGCCGTTGCGAGCGCTCGTCCCAATGAGCGGCGCGACCGACGACAGGCCGACGCTGGTGGAGGTGTTGCCCAAGGCAGGGCTCGTGTACTTGGAAAAGGGCAACCTGAGCGAGTTGCTGTGCAAGCCCAAGATCATGCCCATCAAGTCGGTGTCCCTCGAGAGGCTCGAGGCCATGGAGCAGCAGGCCGAGAACTTTAGGAAGAGCAACCCGACAACTGCGATGCCCAAGTGAACGCGTGGCTAGTCACAACCTCCAGGGGCGTGCTAAGGCAACGAGGTAGGAGGTCTATGCCCACGCGCGCGTGCCGGCGTATCTGCGTGAGCTCGTGTTGTCTGGCGGAGCTCTTTGCGCTCGCTGGCCGACGAGCCGTCGGTCTTCGACGAGTACGCCGCTCGCACCGTCGAGATCCTGAGCGATAAGATGCCGGCCACGCAGGGCTCGGCGCTCGACGCAGCGACAGCCTTCTTGAGCGCCTGCTGAGCTCGCGCAAGCACAAGCGGGGCCTATGGCGACGACGATCGTCGACAAGCACTTGGCACGGCCCAAGGCGCTCGAGGCGCTTCTGTACCTCGTCGAGGTGGGCGGCGCCTCGCAAGTCCAGATCGCGCTTGCGCTCGGCGCGGCCAGCAAGATCGTGAAGACGCGTGCGGCGGCCCTCAAGGCGCTCGCTCAGGCCGTGCTGGGCGCGCTCGCGCTCGTGCTCGGACTTGAGCTCAGAGCGAACGCCGCCGCCTGCGCAGCGAAGGACCGGCGCCCACAGGCGCCTCGGCCGACGGTAATGGCTGCGGCGACGGCGGCCGGCGCGGCCGGTGGAGAGGCGGGGGCGGCGGCGGTTCCCCCGTTTGACCTGCTCCGCGCTCTGCCGCAACGGCGGTTCCCCCGTTTGCCGCACTCAACGGTCCCCGACACGTGGCTACAATCGCTCACCGACAACCTCGTGATCGGAGCTGCGAAGGCGCAATGGAGGCAGGGGCGCAAGGCCGCCGCCGAGCAGCTGATCAGCCTGCTCGACGGGCGCGAGGCTCTTGTGCCCGCCGACTACAGCGCGTTGGCCCAGGGGCTCAAAAAGGTACTGGACCTCGAGATGAACCTGGGCGTGGTGTCCGTGGCGGTGCGCGCGGTCGGCGCGCTCGAGGCGCCGCTCGGCAAGGACTTTGCACGCCACGCCAAGCTTCTCGCGCCCTCGCTCTTCAGACGGGGTGGCGAGCGGAACACGCAGGTCGTCGACGGTGTGAAAGCGACGCTCGACGCGATCGCGCGCGCCGGCTGCCTGCCGCTCGCGGACGCGATCGAGGCGACCAAGGGTAAGGAGGCGGCGGCCAGCACCAACCCGCCCGTCCAGTCGTGTGCGGTGCGTTTCGTCAAGGAGTGCGTCGCATGCGCGGGAGGCCCGAGCGTCACCAAGGCCCTCGGAGAGCTGAGCGCGTTGCTCTCGCCCGTGACGGACGCGTCGTCGCCGGAGGCACGCGCGGCGGCGCTGCCGCCTCGTGAGCACGCGGGTAAGACAGAGCGCACTGCTGGCACCGCAGGCACCGCAGCGGCTCCCACTGCCGCCGCGGCTTCCACTGCGCCCGCTCCCGCTGCGCCCGCTCCCGCTGCGCCCGCTCCCGCTGCTCCCGCTCCTGTGTCAGCTTCCGCCCCGGCTCCGTTGGCAAAGCGAGTAGCTAGCGGAGTGTCAGGAGGCGCACCAAAGCCCACCGGCGCGTCGGCGCCCAAGAGCGCCTGCGCACCGAGCAGCGGCGGCACTAGCGGCGGCGGCGGCGGCGGCGGCGCGGAGGCGTGGACGGAGCCGCCGCTGCCGAGCACCGAAGAGTATTCTGCTGCTCGTGGGCAGCAGCGACGCGGGGCGCGCCCGGCCCGCGCTGTAGTCACTTGGTAAACGTAAAGAAGAGGCGTCTGGGTTGCTCGCGCGCCGCGCACGCGGGAGCAAGCTGAACCCCTGATTGGCACTGATCTGTGTTACAATAACTATCTATAGAGCTCTATACGTATACCCACGCGGTAGAGCATGCTCTAGCGTCTAGGCTAATCTAGGCTGGGACTAGGCGGTAGCTAAGGAGCACGCGGAGGCGTCGCGCGTGCTGGCCGGCGCTCTGAGCTCGCTGCAGCCTGATGGCCGCGCGATGCGCAGCGCCCTGAATACCTGGGCGGGCGTGATGATTCAGCGACGATCGATGGTCGTCGTCGCCGTTGCATCGCTGATCCGCGGCGAGCAGCTGTGGGGTCTGCGCACTTGGAGCGCTCACGCGGCGCTTGTGCGCAAGCAGCGGGAGCATGTCGAGGAGACGGCGCGCCGAGCGATCAAGAGCATGTCGCTTCAGAGCTTGCGAGCGGTGATGAACACGTGGGCTGCGATGTCGGAGGCTCGCCAGCGCAATCAGCTTGCGCTGCTCTCAGCTGCGTCGGCGTTCCGCGGCGACGGTATGCGCAAGGCGTGGAACGGCTGGCTGGGCCTGCTGCACGATCGGGAGATGGTGGCGTCGGCCGTCAACTGTATGCCATGCTCTTGTGACGGTGATCATTCAGGCTACGACGCGGCATTTTTGGTGGGTGGCCAAATTCCCAAATTCCCAAAAGGAGTGCCCCTGTATTCATAACTTGCCAGATATAGGTGGACTTGCGAACACGGCGTTTTGTACCCGTGCGCACGGGTACAACGCCGTGTTGAGCACAAAACGTCGAGTTGAGCACAAATCGAGGGGAGATCCCTGCTGGGGGCTATCTTCTCCTCCGGGGAGGGGAGCGTGGCTTGCGCGGGTCGAGGGTGCAGGGTGCAGGACGGGGACGTTGTCGGGAGGGTTGGGCTCGAACATACACGAGTGGCGGGCGGGTCTTGGGGTTAGGTTGGGGTTGCCGATCAAGTCATTTTCTCATTTTTGTGTATGTCACAAATCCAGTCACCAAAAGTGTAGTTCCATAGGAATCCTACATTGCATGTCACCTTGTCAACCAAGGAATCCCACCTCGCTGCTCGACTGCTACTCGCAATCGTCCTCCTCGCTGCCATGCTTGAATAATTTCGTTTTGAGGCGCGGCTCGCGCGCCGAGCCGAGCGCAAAAGCGCCGGCACGAGCCTTTTTCGTGGCTACCCGGCGCCTCGCTACTCGCACCGACGATGTGCTACGGTGACAACCATCGCTGCCCCGACTGGCGGCACCACCTGCAGCAGAAGGAAGACAAGGCCATCAGGAACGTCAAGCTGGCCGCAAAGCGCAAGGCCGATAGGGCCGTGGCCAATGCTTCAAGGCGTCCTGCGGAGCAGTGTTCGAGCTGCGATGGCGAAGACGGCGACAGCGCTGGGCGGAGAGCTGGGCGAACCGTCAAGCCCAAGCGGCATTTTGGCGACGAACCCGAGGAGACGGAGCAGCAGAAGCGTGGGCGTTTGGAGGAATTGAGCAGCTCCAGGTGGCCCTTGCAGCTGCTGAGGCGGCGGCCGTGAAGGAAAACCTGGCCACGAAGGCGGAGCAGAGCCGCCACCGCCGCATGTTTGGCGCCCCGTGCACCGAGGCCGCGCAGCGTTTCTATGCTGCGTTCGAGATCGACGAGCACGGGTTTCCGCGCAATAAGGCGGCAGCGGAGCGCATGGTGGCCAAGGTGGTCGGGCCTCTCGGCTCGCTGTCGACGGATCAGCAGGCGGCCGTGCTCACGGCGGCGATCAAGCGGCCGGCGTTGCGAGAGGCCGCAAACCGCGCCGGCATTGGCCAGGCCTCGCTTGGCGAGCGCATCGTGGACCGGGTGAAGGCCGCGTTTGCGTCGCAAGGCATCAAGCGCGGCTCCCTCGGCGCCGACATCGAGGCGTCGGTCGACTCGTTCTTCAACCTGGCTGCGCCCACGCCCAACGAGGAGGTCATGCAGCGAGGCAAGCACGCGAAGAAGCAAAAGGCGGCTGGCGGCGAGGCCAAGGTGGCCGCTGTCGTGGGCGCGCGCGAGTGGGCATCGGAGCTGGGCCTGTCGCTCACAACCGCGTGGCGCCGGCTCAAGGGCGCCATTGAGCGGCGTGCCAAGCTGGACGAGGGCGAGGAGGATGCGTATTGGACATACTACCGCGAGCGCGTTGGCCAAGGCATCGACGAGGAGACGCGCAAGCTCGTGCTCGACTTTTACATTGGCCACCCGTCGATCAAGCGCTCGCCGATGAAGAGCGACACGCTGCAGATGAAGGACGCGAACGGCGAGAAGGTGCTCGTCGCCAAGCTCCTCTCGGAGGTGAGCCTGACGGACGTCTACATCGACTTCGAGAAGAAGCACCCCGGGCTGCTCAAGGAGCGCGCGTTCCGCGAGCTGCGGCCGCCTGAGCTGCGGCGCATGTCGCGCCGGCAGCTCGACATGTGCGGCTGCAGATGGTGCATCGAAATGCGTCTCTTCCAGGACGCGCTCAACGCGGAGCGGGCGGTGCTGGCCATCAAGCACGCCGCCGCGCCGTACACGGCGCCGTACACCCACGACAAGCCGCGGGCAGCCGCGGCAGATGCTACGTGCGGCTTGGTGAGCGATGCTGCTGGTGCTTGTTTGGGACACGCGGCGCTGAGGTACACGCAGCCCGCAAGCCCACCTGCCCGCGGGACCGAGGAGGGAGGCTGGTCCAAGACATACTTTTCCAATAGCATCCTAAAGAATTGCCATATCCTGCTTATCATCACTTGACACTCGGCTCTCTCGATCCGACTCTCGCCTCCACCCGCAGGTGCACCCTCGGTTTATGCGACAAGTGCGGCACCGCCAAGATGAAGACGCATCCCCTCGAGGAGGACACGTCCGCCACCGCCCACATGATGCGCTATCACTACTATGACACCATCGAGACCCAGACCTCCTACAACACCACCTCGAAGCACATCAAGCTGGTCAAGTCCAAGCCCGTACCGATGGGCGAGTTCATGAAGCTCTACCGCGAGAAGCTCGCATACTACACTTACCATGCGGGAATGGTGCGGCTCACCACCACTATCCGCATCGAGCGCATGGGCATCTCGCCCGGTGACGCCGCCCTCATCATCGACTACTCGGAGAAGCTGAACAAGGAGCGGAATAAGAAGCCGCAGTCCCAGCACTGGGAGACGACCTCGATGACCATCGAGGTGGCGGTGGCCGAGGCCTGGCGGCTCGAGCTCGACGCGGCCGAGGTCGCGCGCATCGCCGCACGCCTGCTCACAGCCAAGGGTGACGAGCGGGGTAAGGTTCTGGAGGAGGAGAAGGCACTCGGCAAGCGCGTCTACTACCACTGCTCGGACTACAAGCCGCAGGTGGCCGCGGTCACGACGCACAACATGGAGATCATGCTCAAGGAGATGCTGACACTCGGGGCACAGCTCAGCCGCCTCGGCCTGCCAGCGAGACTCCGCCTGCCGCCCCTTTGACTTTTCGCGCTCGACCTCCTCGTGCGACTGGCGCGCGGCCGCCTCGCGCTTGTTCGTCAACATCGCTAGCGCCGCGCGATGTGCCTTGTGCCTCGTCCAGCCGGCGCTTCTCGGCCCTCGAACATCTCCGCCTGGCGCGCATGCACGGCTTGCAGCTCCATCAGCTGCCCCTGGCGTGCGTCAAGTAGCTTCTCATCCTCCGCATACAAACGGCCCCCCCCTCGAGGGAGCCCAGACACTCAACCCTCACGTTCTTATTCTCCGCCTGCAGCCGCTTGTTGACGTGTGTGGACTCGCGAAGCGCCGCCTCATGGCGTGCGCCAATCCTCGTCCACATCTTGGCGTGCGCGGCGTCTAGCGTCGCGTGCTTGGCCGCTGCGGCGTTCCGTCGAGATGCGCTGCACGTCGTCCTTGTGCGACTGCTCGCGCAGTTGGAGCTCGCGGATTTCGTTGAAGGGGCGCTTGTTCGCCATCGCGAGACCCGCGCCGCGCCGCCGCCGCCATCAGAGTTCTTGTCAGACGAGTTGGATGTGGCGCGGTCGCCGAGCAGGTGGCTCGTCTCGCGCTCGCGCTCCTCGCGCAGCCGAGTGATCTGCACCTCGTACCTCGCCTTGAGCAGCTCCTTCTCGCGACGCACCGCCTCGCCGCTCGCCACCAGAAGGGCGCTTGCGCGCGCTTGGCGCTGCGCGCGCTTGCGCTTGCGCTTGCTGTCGGAGGGGGCCGTGCGAAAACGAAATGGTTGCAGGGCCCCTGCTACCATCAAAAGGTGGGGAGACCTCAAAGGGGGGCGGCCCCTCCCGAGAGCCACGTGAACAGGGGCCAGGGAACGTTACGTCGTAAGCAGAGTTTGTCGGACACGCGACCCAATCTCGGAAACGTGACCCATGCGGTTGTCGGTCTCCAAGAGAACCGCTCCGTCCGTGGTTGAGCACGTACCGCCCCTGATCCGTGCATACTCGCAACAAATCGGAGCGGTGTCTAGCCTTGAGCAGACAGCCCGGCAGATATCGACAGTCAACCTGCATCGTAATGATGCAGCAGACAGACCTATCAAGCATTCCGAGCTCGACCCTAGCTGATGGAAATCAAGCACCACCACCCTCTCACTCTCGTGATGCCGGATCGTCATCGATCGCCCCAGGGGGAGTCGATGCAACGATCCAGCACGGATCGACTGCTTCACGTAAGCGTCGCGTGGTCACTGAAGAAGAGAAAGAAGAGCTTCGTGCTGCCGAGAGCCTCGTTGAGCTCGCGCTCATATTCGACACAAGTGACGGCAAGAAAGGTGCCTTCGGAGGCCTCTGCCAGGACGCGCGCGAATCCACCGAACGCACCATCGACGGTATCGTCCAAGCGACGGTACCCGGCCTTAAAATCGAGCAAATCCGAGTCGATAGCCTCGATGTCTTCGAGCAACTGTCATACTACATTGTCCTCCTCGTCTCGCGAGACGACGCCGTTAAAACCCTCGGCCGGCATCCGGAGGTCCACAAGACGATCGAATACCACGTACACGGTGCGGATGCGCACGCGCCTCCCACCAAGCGATCAGACGTCGCCATCATCATCACCACGCCCGATCACGTTCCAAACCTAGCGCTCTTCGCCAATCGCCCGGATAAATCCACCCCGGCTGGCGGACTGAACCCGGGTATCCCGATTGTCATCTACATCCAAGACACCCGCGAAAACCGCATTCAATTGGCCACGGTCCGAGGCTGGCTCGGGGAGGACGCCCTCGAAGATGTGAATGCAGTGCTCGCTTTGACGCACCTCCAACCGAGCGCAGGCTTCACGACCCAAATGATTCCCGGTCAACCGGTCCGACTTCCCCCACGCACGCCCGGCGGCCATGGCATCGGTATCTCCTTCAAATTCTGGCTGATACCGCCACCAGATCGTAACCCGCGCGATGTGGCATCCATCAAGGGTGTCGTGCTTCCTGCACCTCTCCTACTGCCGCGTCACTATGGCTTGGATCCACAGTCTGGAGAATATCTCGCTGTATGGCTGCACGACCCCGACCCGACCGTATCCACGCTCCAGCTCACGCGTGCGCAGCGTTGCCGCGGCGGCCAGAATGGCCAAGGCGATGGCGTCATCGTCCGATACGTTGTCTCAGGCGGTCATATCGGCGGAACGATGCTTGAGGCCGTCAGTGATGGCGAGCGGTTCTTTCGTCTCGGAGATGACTACGACCCGGAGTCGAATGGCATCGAAGGATTAACAGTCCTGAAGACCTCGCACAAATATGGCGACACGTCGCGACGCAACGCCCAGCGCAAACAGGCTGCGCAAAGAGAGCTACAGGCCAAAATCGACCAAGATGCGCTGCGCGCCCACAAGGCCGGCCTGGCAAAGAGCTTTCGCACTGCTGGCGTCTGCCACAAGGCTGCTGAGCGCCTGTCGAAGACCGACTCTCCGTGTTATATCCCCGCCTGCAACGCGGAGGAGGCCGCTGCGGCACTGGAGCCGCCAAAGGAGTATCTCACTGCAGCCTGCATCAATAGCTCGTGCCACACGGCCATGTGCATCAGCCTCAACAGGATGGCCGAAGCGGTCGTCGCCGCGCAGATGGAAACCCGCGCGAAAGGAGCCTCCTCCCTCGCGCAGGCGAGGATGGAGGGCGAGTTCCAATCCCGACTCCAATCCCTCCGCCCTACCCAGGAGCCCGCTCGGCAGTACGGCGCGGGCGCTGAAGCCCCCTACGCTGCACCCCAATTCTTCCGTCAGCCCGAGAATACCGCGCCTGGCAAGGGAGCTGGTAAAGGCAAAGGCGCCGGCAAAGGGGCCGGCAAAGGCAAGGGAAAAGGCGCCGGAAAAGGTGCCGGCAAAGGAGCCGAAAAAGGCAATGGCAAAGCCCCAGTACAGTTCGCCGATGACCGCCGCTACGCTACCGATGGATCGGGCGTCCTCGGACATGTCCCTTCTACCGCACGCGATGAGCGTCGTTACGACTCGGATGGGTCGGGGCCGTTCACGAGAGAACAATTCCATCAATATTACCGCGGATCCCTCTGTGAATGGGAGATCGCCTCCCCGGAGCATTCCACGCGGCCACCAGCGTACGCCGCGCCACCAACGGCCCCAGCAGCCAACCCCATCATCCACGGATGGAATTGCCCTATGCCGCTCCCGGGCACCGTGCCTATCGGCAAGTGGATCTCCCCCGGCCATCTTCGCGCTGCTGCTAACCTCGCTCGCGGACTTAACTATCTGATGTCCATCTCGCAGGCGAGATCGCGCAGGGGACTGGTGCTCGTCGCGCATCAGCATATCGCCGCATATCTCTCCTCGGCACAGGGTGACTCCTTCAACCCTGAAATGACCGATGACCTCATGTTGAGCCTGGAGGAGTTCAACATCGTCGAAGTCACGACGCATGAGCCCGGCGGGGAAGAAGAGACCCAATACTTCTACGAGTTCCTCGTGGAGCCCCACGTGCCCAACACCGTGTGACATACTCTCTAGTTGAGTCAAGCACACCCGAGAATCACGACACACTCGAGACTCCGGACGTTATGCTTGCTCCGATAGGCTACTACTTGAGCCCAAGCATGTAGACTCCGAGAGGGGGGGGGGGACGGAGAGCACTTGATCTCTTCAGGAAAGAAAGAGAATGCACAACGAGGGACAGAGGGGAACCGCCTATGTGTCTTTGCATGACATTTGACTTTGGATTGCCGTTGTCTTGTCCGCGCGCGGTTCAAGCGCGCGAGCCGAAGCATGACCCAGGGGTGGGGGGGGAGGGGGGGGGGAAGGGTGGGGGGGGCGCGGGGGCATCAGGAGAGGAGTATGGCCGGTATTGTAGTACATGGTACACATGCCCTTAGTGGCAAAGGGATCGGAGAGAGCGGCTGATGTGTGCCTTCGTAAATTTGCAATTTGGTGTTACCATGTGCAATCCAGTATCCACCGCCATACTCGGGAGTTATACCACACTGAGAGAGCAGACTGCTGCACGAGAGAGAGAAGAGAGCAATGCAGTTGCAGACGTAAGAGAGTTTTCCTGTGAAAGCGAACCTACTCAGCACCGCGGAGACACACATCTGTCCGCCCCGTCTGGAGATGACATTAACGATTACACACATAATTGCATGTAAGTTCTACAGTACATGCAGCAGTTCCTCCCAGCTGTACGTTTCGACTGTACGTTCGCCTCTTGCTCGCCTCCCAGCTGTCCGCGGTCAACGCACGCCCCGGTAAGCGGTATCGTCAGGTCGGTAATGTAACATTATGTTATCAGTTTCTACTCATACAGATTACAGTCTCTAACACCTATTAGCACTCCCCCACCCATGGGTTTCGGGTTCCGGGTTTCACGCCTTGGCGATGGCAAGGCGCAGCTTGATCGGCTTGGTGCGCATCCCCAAGCAGCCCGGGAGCAGCTTGGAGCGCTTCCCTTGCGCTTGGCGACGATGGCATCGTCGAGCGCCGAGCGCGCCGCCTGCGTCTCCGAGCCGTGCTGCCGTCGAGCTGTTCCGAGAGGACGCGGGCGCGCGCGCGTGCCGCGCAGCACCATGAGCGCCGAGATGGGCGCCATGCCCCAACGGCGCCACTGGCAGCGCTGGCGCACGAGCGCGATGTCCGTCAGAGTACCGATCCGAGGTCATCCGAGGTCAGCCGAGGCCATCAGAGGTCATCAGAGGCCATCAGAGGTCATCAGAGCATACCAAGTCGGCGGTGAGCGGAGGGTGGCGGTGGCGAGGTTGGTGATAATGGTGGCGGAGGTGTTGGTGACGGTGGGCAAGGCGGTGGTGAGGGCGGCGGTGGTAGCTGCATTGCATAACGTCGATCGAGAACCGCCAAGCGCGCCATGCGGCACAAGCTTCAGGCTCACTGCGAGCGCGACCGCCTCGGCCAACCCGGCGCCGCGCACCGCGGTCGCGCCACGTTCTTGTGGTAGAAGAGGTGCTCAAGCAGCGCCTCCGTTTCGTACGCCGCGTCTCGGATCGACGGACGGAGAAATGAGTGGAACTTGGGCGGGTTGCGGAACGAGTAGCCGCCACCGGCTCCGGTCTCGGCGTTCATCGGCCTCCCGACACGAACCTGATGAGGGAGGCCATCAGCATGCAATGAGGGAGGCAATCAGCATGCAGGCGTTCATCGGCCTCCCGACACGAACCGTCGACACTTTGTTTGCGAGGTAGGTGAGGCGCGTCCCGTTGCGCAGGATGGCGAAGATGGAGCGCTGGTCGAGAGCGCCCGCCGAGGAAGCGTGCGTG
>Ga0210247_101058_pt1 | contig 23797 bp, 17 predicted proteins | sample ChrtobMetP3_16mM_FD_155449 | JGI IMG/M metagenome (GOLD analysis project Ga0210247, IMG submission 155449) | Chrysochromulina tobin associated microbial communities from unialgal haptophyte culture, Seattle, Washington, United States - P3_16mM | ecosystem: Host-associated > Algae > Haptophytes >... | reverse complement strand
GGAGCATGCCGCAGAGACCGGCAATACTTCACTCGCCGAATAGAGCAATATCAGCCCGCGCGCGGGCGGCATACGAACCGCATAACAGGGTGCCTATAAGGCTTTCCCCTGGGTATCCCCTTCCCCCAAAACGGCGGAGAGACCCCCCAATGGGTTCTCCCGCATCCCCCCTGTCTGGTTCCATGATGGATACCGTCCTGTAATCTGGCCCTTTCACGTTGGGTTCACAGCCGTGTAACTTTGGGCGTCACACGGCAGGATTGAAAATCACCATTTTAGTCGACGACAAGAGGACAACTAGCTGGTCGGGATCGGGTTGACGCGCCCGGAACAACTTCTGCAAACAACTTCATGGTCATCGCGTGCACACGAATGAACGACATCATCAGTGTATGAAGACGGGGTTGGTACGAGCGGCGGCCGGGCTCGACGTGGCGGCGGACGTCGCGGTGGCCGTCCGCTTCGACGTGGCGGACGACGCGGTGGCCATCCGCTTCGACGTGGCGGCGGATGTCGCGGTGGCCGTCCGCTTCGATGTGGCGGACGATGCGGTGGCCGTCCGCTTCGACGTGGCGGCGGACGTTGCGGTAGCCGTCCGCTTCGACGTGGCGGACGTCGCGGTGGCCGTCCGCTTCGACGCCATGGGCGATGTGGTCCTTCCGCGGCCCCCAAGCACCGCCCGCCCGCCTGCGATGGCACGTTCTGCAATGGCAAAACGTCCTGCGTCGGCGGCGAGTGCACGTTGCAGCGGCCAGCCCTCCACCGCAGAACCGTGGGTACAGCCGAGCGCCCACCGTAATGACGGCATGGGCGCCGCCGCCGCCGCCGCCGCCGCCGCCGCTGCCGCTGCCGCCGCCGCCGCCGCCGCCCCCGCCGCCCCCGCCGCCCCCGCCGCCCCCGCCGCCCCCGCCGGCGCCGGTGCCTCCAGTCCAGCGTCACGGCGGTTCCTCGCGAGCGCCACCGCGCCGGCGCATGCGTCGCGTGGTCGGCGCCCCGCATTCCCCAGGCGCCGACGTGGTCCGCTCCTGGGACTCGACGCCGTCGAGCGAGCGCTGTATGGCTATGAGGTGCCCGCGGGGCTGGACATGGCACGACTCGCTACGCTCGAGAACGAATGGAAAGGGCTGCGTGGCCAAACGTGGGCCGCAGTGCACGCTGAGGCGGTGGCATCGCCCATCGTGTTTGGGATGCCTCAGAGCCGGGGCGATCTCCGGGGCGATCTCGATCACCTGGGCGCCGCTGCAGAGGCCGGCGGGGGCGGCAAGGGCGGCGGCAAGGGCGGGGGCGTCGTGGGCGCTGCGGCCACCAGTTCCGATTCGCCCGCACCCATCCCCGTCGCCATCCTGCGGCAGCAGACGCTCGCCCAGATGTGCACGCTGGGCGTCGCCTTGAGCACTTTCGGGCACGAGGCGTTACGATCCTCGCCGGCGCTGGCGTGCGAGTGCCTGCAGCGTGCGCTCAAGCTCCTGCCACGTGGACACCCCGCTCACGCCTTTGCATGCGCGCGCCTCGGGCGGCTCCACTGGACCGCGCGCCGTCCTGAGCGCGCGCTGCTCCACCTGCGAGCCGCCGCCGCGATGGACGAGAGCACCGGCGCCGTCGCGCGCGCCCACTTGCGCCTGCTGCTGTGCCGGGTGCTATGCCACCTCGGCGACGAAGGCGCGGCGCTTGAGACGGCGCTCGAGGCGGATGAGCTACTCGAGAACTTTGCAAGCCAGCTGCAGGCGGCGCACACAACGGCGCGCTCTGTGCACGCGCGCGGCGAGCGCGCCGCCGTCGCGCGCCGCGGACGGGCGGCGCGCGCGGCGCTCGTTACGGCGCTGCCGCCTGCGCTCGGCCTCGGGTTGGACACACCACTGTGCCTGCTATGCCCGGGCACCTGCAACGATTATGGGGGAAGGGACCACGCGCCTGACGTGGCACCGAGCGCGACGGCGGGCGTGGAGCCAGTGTGGCGGCTGCGTGCGATCGCCAAGCAAAGCGTCTGCTACTGCCTCGAGGCCCTCGGCCGTTATGACGATGCGCTGCACGAGGCAAAGGCCGCAGCGGAGATGTCCATCCTTGCGCGCTCGGGGGGTGGGGGCGTGCTTCGCGCACCCGCACACGTGAATGAAACGTTCTTGGACGTTCGGCTCCCGTCGACGACGGGCGCGCTCTTCATGTACAAGGAAGCGCCGCCTCCACTCCAGCCCCTTCGTTCGTGTCGGGGGGGCGCGCGGCGGGCGCACCTAGCGCGCGCACCGCTGGCGGCGCCGGGTAACAATCTGGTAGCCGCTACAGATGGGACGTGAGGCTCCGGGAATCTCGCACCTAATTACGACTTGACTTGACTTGACTTGAGACGAGTTATCCTTTTTGTGGTAACTTTCGAGTTTTTGGAACAACCTTCGAAACGTGCCCTCTCGTCGCTTCATGCAATCCACTCTGTCGGATGACAGTCGCGGCACCCACGACGCGAGTCAGTGCAGCCACTAGCGTTGCCGCTGCCTCCAGTGCTGCTGCTGCCGCCGCAGCCGCCGCCGCCGCCGCCAAACCGCCTCCAAAACGACCTCTCACATTCAGGCAAGGCGACCGCTGTATTGTCAACGTGGGATCAGGCGGTTCGCCGATGCCAGGGGTGGTTCAGTTTATCGGCGAGATTGAGTCGCTTGGCCATGGGATGTGGATCGGCGTATTACACGATGAACCCGTCGGGACCTCGAACGGTGTCATCGACGGCCGACGACTCTTTGCATGTCCGAAGAAGCACGGCGGATTCTATAAAGGTCAGGAGGTGACGGTGGAGAAGCACGCAGAGATTGCGCCAGTGACAGCCCGGGGTACTGGATCGCCACCGACAGTACCGATCAGCCCGCCACCAGCGCCAGTCGCCGGCGGCGGAGCGTCATTGAGCGAAAATGCTGCTGTCGCCGCGACAAGTGTGGCTGCTGGTCGCGGCCTGCATACGGCGGTGGTCGCACAGCTCTCGCAGGTGACGATCACCTGCTTCGATGCCCATGGGCGTCGGTGCACGACCGGTGGCGATGGCGTATCTGTCGTCGTGCGCGGCCTAAGTCCACCGACGAAGCTGCGCGTCAAGCTGCACGATCACGGCGACGGGATTTACGTTGCAGAGTACCGCGCGGAGCTTTCTGGGCAGCTGCTGATCCACGTGGCCATCCGAGGCGAGCCTCTGCCGGGAAGCCCCTTCTGCGTCGAGGCCCTGACGCTGCGCCCGGATCCCTTGAAATGCTCGCTCCGAGGCGCAGCGCTCACGTCGGCCATTGCAAGGAAACCGACGGCCTTCGAGATTGACTTTGTGGATGCTCTGGGCAATCCGGCGGTTGCAGAGGAGCTCGACGTGCGCTTGGAGAGGGTCGATGCTCTTCCCGCGGAAGCCCAGAAGGAGTTTGACGATGATGAGTCAGCGGAGGACCCGGCCGAAGAGAAGGCAGCCATGGAAGAACGCCTCGCGACCGTCGGAAAGCTGCGTATCTGCCTCGCTAAGGCTGCTGGGCTGGCCGCAGCGGATCTCAACGGCAAGAGTGATCCGTATGTCAGCTTCACCTGCGCGGAGCACAAGGTGGTGAGCACGGTCAAAGCGAAGACGCTGTCCCCCGTGTGGAACGAAACCTACGAGATGGAGGACGCACTGCAGAAATTTGTGGTCAACGGCTTGATGATCAAGGTGTTCGACTGCGACAACCCACAGAAGCCCGAGAAGGACGATATGCTTGCCCAGAAGCAAGTCTCACTCGAAGGCTTGCGCCGTGAGAATGCGAGCCAGTTTGAGGCTGAAGTCCTGTTTGATGCCTCGGGCAAGAATCCCGCGGGCAAGATCTTCTTTGAGCTCCGATGGGAGCCGCCGGCCAACCCTGAGGATGAGGAGGTCGAGACTCACACGCCTTTGGTCGTCGGAGATGAGCGAGTCGTGATCGGAATGCGACCCCTCATCTTGCGCGAGAGCTTTGACAAGCGCTCCCCCATCCTAACCTCCATCCTGCCTGGCACACGAGTGCAGATGCATGAGACGCGGGAAATGGCCGAAGGTCGGCGTGTCCGAGTTCGTGTGATGAGCCTCCCCGGAGCGCCGCCTCTTTTGGAGAAGATCTATGGGTGGATCACAGCCGTTCACTTTGATGGGCGCAAGCGGCTTGCGAAGAGGCATCTCAAGCTGGATGCCTTCGAGCGCCGCCGTCAGGTCGACCTCTGGAGCAAACGTCTCTCGGACGACAAGGCTCTTCTGGGCATCCAGGCCATGCTCAACAGCAAGGAGGCATCCGCGAGCGGGTTAGAGGGTAAGGACAAGGAAGGCAAGGTCGGCCCCAGCTTTGCTCACGAGCTTACCGAGTGCCAGCACAACATCGCGTTCGCGTACGGCGGCCTGTTCCCTGGCACGCTCCACGCGCACGGCGCTCTGATCAAGACGCACCAAGTGTCGTACAGCGTCGGCGCGGCGGGCAAGTACCTGATGCACGTGGGCCTCCGCCAGCAATCGGTGGTGCTTCCCGGCTCCCCCTTTCTGCTCCAGGTGAAGCCCGGGCTCGCCCACGCGCCGTCGACGAGGCTGCCCGAGGGTGTGCTGCCACTGGAGACGGTGGTGGGCACCGAAGGCCGGCTCGTCATCCAGATGTGCGATTGCATGGGCAACAGGTGCGTCGACGGCGGTGCACCTCTCGAGGTCACTATCCAAGGCCAGCAAGCAGCCAAACAAGCCGACACTAGTGGGCAGTCAGCCGGTGGCGACGCGACCAACGCCCCTCTCACTTGCAAGTGCATCGACCAGCAAGACGGCACGTTTATCGTCTCGTGGACTGGCAAGGTGAGCAAGAACTACATGCTCGAGCTCCGGATGAATCACGCACACCTCGTTGGCTCTCCCGTGCCGCTCAAGATGGTCCCCGCCGAGCTGGATATCGGCCGCTGCGAGCTGCTCGCACCAAGGGAGGCCATCGCTGGCATCGCGAGCCAGATCAGCGTCACCTGCCGCGACGCCTACGGGAACGAGGTCTCGCCGCAGACAGATGGGAGCGGGGCTCCTCCATTCGGGCTCGTCCTGTTGCCACTCGCAAACAAGGAAAAGATTCAAAGCGGACCGAGCAAAGACAACGGTGCCTCCAGCTTGAAGAAGGAGGAGAAAGGGGGGGCGGACGAGAAGCGACGGGCCAGCCTGCTCAAGAAGGAGGAGCGCGCGAATCTCGTCAAGACGCTCGAGTCGATTCCGTTCCAGACCTCGTGGGACAAGTCGAACGTGCAGATGAGCTTCATTCCCAAGGAGGCAGGCGACTTTGAGCTTCATGTCTGGTGCGAGCCGGACGGCAAAGGGACGCGCCATTTCCTTCCTGGCAGCCCTATGGTGCTCAAAGTCCAGGCGGGGCGTGCGAGCGCGACCGGCTCGATTATCAAGGACGTTGGATCTTTGGCACAGCTGATCGCCGGCGACAAACTCATGATCAAGGTGCAGATCTGCGACGAGTTCAACAACTTTGCGAGCCTCTCTGCACCGGGGGACATGGTGGCGATCCTCGAGACGCCTGTTGGGCACGTCACGCTCATCAAGAAGACAGACGATAAGTCCAAGTCCGCGGAGCAATCCGAGTCGAAGAAGAAGAGCAGCGTCGCCGTGGCCAACTCCGCGATAGGGCTGTACGAAATCATGAGCCCGAGCGAGTTGACAGTCAAGGGTTCTCATAAGGTGTCGATTGAGCTCAACGGCACATCGGTCACGGGCTCTCCCATCAAATTCAATGTGGCGCCTGGCCAACCCTCTGTCAGTAAGAGCTATATGGAGGCGAAGAACTCGAGGCTCGAGGTGGACTCCCCCATCGACATCGTGCTTCGTCTTCTGGACAAGCACGGGAACCAGTGCGAGCGGGGCGGTGTTCGCGTGGATGCGAAAGTCTTCGGCTCCAAGGCGAGCGAGGCCAAGGTGGTCGACCACGCTAACGGCATCATCACGATCACTTTCACCGCGTCGCTCCCTGGCGATTACAAGTGCCAGTGCCGACTCGAGAACGCGGATATGCCCGTGCTGCTGCTGCACGTTGGCGAAGTCCACCAGAAGGGCTCCACGCGCCCGGACGACGACGTCGAGATGGGCGTCGAGATGGGCGCATCACCGTTGTCAACAGCTCCCCTGATGCCACCCAGGTCCACTGGCGGCGGTGCAGCTTCGACGGAAGTCGAAGCTCCTACGAAGCGGGGGAAGAAGAGCAAGAAGAAGGAAGGCAAGGGAAAGACGTCTCGGCCGCCAACGCCGAAGGATGAGGGTGCATTTTTGGCGTTGGCACCAACTGCCAGCGCGCCAGATGCCAGCGAGCTTGTTGCTGCAAAGAGTCCCATCAAGACAGCTCGCAGTCCATCGAGCGGGAGTGGCGCAGCTGGCAGCGGCAAGGGCACCAAAACGAGTCGCGTATGAGATGCGAGTGTATCATCCAATGAGGTCCTCATCCAATGATGAAGAGGTCAGGACGATTACGGCGCATGCACAAAGGTCTCAACCCACTCCAACTGTTGTTGTGAAACCTCAGTGGTTGCGGGATTGGTCCATCAGTGGGGGGCGATTGTGAGATTGCTCCCCCCCGAGTGATCAGTGCACGTGGGGCCGATGATGCGACAGCAGATGGGTGGGGCAATCGGTGCATATGGCGATTTTGTGAGCGGTTGCAAGACGCAATGGTCTCGTTGTACCGTATGTAGGACGAACTGCAAACTCGTCGCCAGGCGTCCCTAGACGATAAAGACGTCGCTCACTCTCACCGCCCCGTGCGGCTGTTTCGGAACTCAGTGTAATCATTATTGTGTGTCGCTCCGCATTCAGTAGTAAGTAAACGCCGTACACAGCTCACAGGCTACCTGTGTACGGTACAGTACTGAGCGCACGGCTTTAAGTTCGCGTTAAAACTCTGATCTCACAGATGATCTCTTTCCGGAAATTCCGCGCCTAGTTTAAGGGGTTTTAGGAAAGGGTTTTGCTCCTCAGACGGAGCTGATCCGTGCTCCAGGCTTGACGGGCGGCGGCTTGGCGCCAGCAGTCGGCCGCTGATGATTGCGCGGGTCCGAGTACTCCGCGAGCGCGCGTAACGACTCTGCATGCGCCACATCCAACGCCGCGAGCTCCCCGTCGAGCTCGTCCCACATTGGGATTTGGACGCCGTGGTCGGCGAGGTAGTGGGCCGAGTCCGTGTATACGAGCGAGGGCTCGACATCGAAGTCCTCGTCCAGGATGGGCGCTGCCAAAGCCGACAGCGCCCAGCTTGCATGCAATATTTCAGGCGCCTTCGACGGCGCGGCGGCGGGCGGCGGCGCCACGGCGGGCTTCGGCGGCACCGGTCTGGTGGCGGCGGCGACGACGGCGTCGGCGAGGCGCGGCTGCATGGAAATCTGCTCGTTGCGCTCGTTGGGCGCTTTCACGTCGCCCCGCAGCGCTGCCACGCGCCCCTTGAACTCCGTGTAGAAGCGGCGCGGCTCGGCAAGTGGATCAAAGTCGGCCGACGGGTGCGGCGGCGAGTTCGGCTCGGGCTCGTCGTCCTCGTCGTCCGAGTCGATCTCGCGCGAGGACGGATGTGCAAGCGAGAGCGCCGCGGGTAGCGAGGTCGAGTAGTTTGGCAGCTGCACCGGCGCCGGCTTGCGCATGGGTGGCTTTTGCGGCTGCGTCCAATACGAGTTGGCCTGCGGACGGTACAGCCGGCCAAATATGCTCTCCATGCGCGACTCGCGCGCCTGGTGCTCCCGCTTCCAGTCATCAGCGTCGAAGAGCGATGAGCGCACCACGCCCACGTTGGCGACGCTCAGATCGCGAGCGGCTGCAGCCGCCGCCAGATCCGTTCTCGCCTTATACACGGCGGCGACCTTTTTCTCCTCGCGCACCGCGGCGCGGTGCTCTGCGGTCATCCCATGTTTTTTGCTCACGGGCCCTGGATCCAGGCCCTGGACCACCTTACCTGAGCCGAACTCGGACGCTTTGGCCACTTGAGAAGGTGCTTCGAAGGTTTGTACTCGCATTTTCAAGGTCCAACTGCTCACAGCGACATCGGAGAGCCTGTGAACGATACCGATTGGGGCCGTGAGGCAGCCGGCTCGGTCACAGCACTCTAGCTCCTGCGAGAATCCTTTTTCGGTTCTTATTACTTTCTTCACATTTCAAACTCATCGACAACATGGCGCTAGTCCTTTGCACGGTCTCGCAGATCATTGATGCACGACTCGTTGATCTCGAGTCTGAGCCTATTAGGCGTGCCGCAACCGCTGGCTCTGCGGCTGGCGCACCACGCGGGTGCAGCGGGCATGCCACTCGACGGCGCTCTTGCGCGCGTCAGCCAGCTGCAGTTTGGCGTTCAGAACAGCATCGTGTCGTTGCACGATGCGACGACGATGCTCTCTGAGCAGCCTGAATGTCTTCGGCGTGATATCCGTGCCTCGCTCGTCACTGAAGCTGTCGTGTGCGTGTCCAAGCCTTATGACATGCAGATGTCTCTAGACAAGGCTGGCCCACGCTGGCCCGGCGAAATTAGCGTAAGAGACTGGCTTGCCGCCGAGCACCCGGAGACGCTCACCGAGGACGGAGAGGCACGGCTCTGCCGTACGTCGCCTCGAATCAAATGCGCACATTATCTGCATTGAAATGCGCACATTATCTGCATTGAAATGACTGCCCCCCGACTGTTGGGTCACTCGTACGTCTCACTGCTCATTCACTGGTACATCTCGTGCGCACCGCAGACAACCTGGACTTTGCGACGTCGGGCGTGCTCATCGCGGCCAAATCGCACGTGGCGGCGGCCGACGTGTCCAGATGCTTCCGCGACCGCCTGGCCCGAAAGGTGTACTGTGCGCTTGTCTTTGGCCACCCTTCATGGGAGGCGACACAATGGGATGACAGGATTATGGAGAACGGGCGCCGTTTCAAGCAGCGTATCTCAGGTGGCGGGAAGGCGGCACAGACGGACGTTGTCGTGGGCGCACGGGGCGTGCTGCGCGTTGGCCAGCACGCGGGTCGCGAGGCCTCGCTCCTCTGGCTTTTCCCACACACGGGGCGCCGACACCAACTCCGTCTCCACTGCTCACACCACCAGCACGCCATCGTCGGCGATGCGACGTATGCAGAGGACAAGCTCATGTACCGAATGTTCTTGCACGCGGCAGCGCTCGAGCTGCCGCTTGAGCGCTCCGATCCGCTTCGAGTCGCCGATCCGCTGCAGCCGCACGGCTGGTCGCATGTCTTCGAGAGCGGCGGCTCCATCCACCTTCCCGACGGGTGGAGCTCCGAGGACCTCCTGGGCGCGTCCAGCGCCGTGTTGGGCGACGGGTGGAGCTCCGAGGCCCTCCTGGGCGCGTCCAGCGCCGTGTTGGGCGACGGGTGGAGCTCCGAGGCCCTCCTGGGCGCGTCCAGCGCCGTGTTGGGCGAAACTGTCGATGGTCCCAAGTGGGCTGTGGCCGAGGCGGCCGAGGCGGCCGAGGGGCTGACCAAGGTTGATGGCATGCGGTTGATGGCCGACAAGGAGGCGAAGGCGTTCACGACGAAGGCGTTCACGATGGAGGCGTTCACGACGAAGGCGTTCACGATGGAGGGGTCCTCCAAAGCCGCCGGAGCTCAGGACCAAATCCTCTTCACCTTCGGCAAGGCTGCCGAGCACGCTCAGGCGGAGGCGGAGGCGGAGGTGGAGGCGGTGGCGGAGGAGGAGGCTACTGCGGAGGCTACTGCGGAGGAGGGTCGCTTTAGCTTCCTCTCGATGCTGACGCCGGGCGCGGTGCTGGCGAAAGCGGGTCTGAGCGGTACAACGGCGGCGATGCTCAAGCCCGGTGTGCTCGTGGCAAAGGCAGGCGTCACAGCACCATGAGGCACGCCCGCGCGCCCGCGCCGCCGGCCCGGACCACGGCGTGCGTAAGGCCGTAAGCTTAAGCGTCCGTACGGCCGCCCCGCGGCCAGGGCCCGCGGCACATGCCCCGCGTACTTGTCACCACCAAACTCAGTCTAAAGCTCACCTCTCGAGGGCACGGCTTCAAACTCACTAGAGCACGAACTTACCCAGGGTCGGACGCGCCCATTTACTGTGAACTGAGTCTGTGTACACGCACTACTGATCACCCCGTTCTACGCGCCTCCGAATCGCCTCAGCGGATCACCACTTGCTCTCGCTGCACGACCACCGTCGCCGAGGGATCGCGCGTGAGATCGCCGAGCGTGGCGCAGCAGCCGCAAGCAGGCACGCACGACCAGAAGCAGCAGGCGAGGGTGAAGGGCACCTCCTCGTCGGGCGGAAACGCGCACGATGTGACGATGCAGCACGTCTGTAACTGACCCTTAAGGCAGGTCGCGTTGCGCGACGGCACACACCGGAGCTGGCAGCAGCAGCAGCGCAGCGGCGGTGTACTGCATTTGAAGCACGTCTCCGCCTCGAGGCAGTAAATTCCTATTTTGGCGGCGCAGCCGAAGCACCCATCATGTACGAGGAAAGAGGTATTGCAGCAGCAAAGGCCCTTCATCAGGATAAGCTTGGACTCGTCGATGCTGTCTGGGAGCAGTTTGTGCCGAAACTCGGCCTCGGAGGCTAACACGATTTCCTGATTGTACACAATCACCTGCGGCCGTGGCGCCCGCACGGCGGGACGCAGCTGCTGCGAGATGGGCACCCCCATGGGCGCCGCCTGCAAATATGCCGGAATCGGCAGCTCCGCCTCGAAGAGGCCGCCGGGGCCGATGCCCGGAGGGACGACTACTTGGTACTGGTTGCCATCTGGACCTGGAATGGCAAGGGAATCGCCTGCGAACGCACCTGGAGGCACTTGGACGCGGACGACATAACCCGTGCCGGACGACATGTGTGTGCGGTTACAGGCAGTCAAGGCGGTCAAGTCAAGTTCAGTCTCGTAGTGTTCTGAGTCTTGGCGTCGGGACGTAGGGACGGGCCTTGGAGATCAATTTCGGAACTGAATTTCCCGGAATCCCGCCGCAACGCAGGGCGTTGATTCTCCGTTTTCAAATTCATAGTCGTGTTTTCTGGAGGGAAAGTTCGCCGGTCGACCTGGTCGACGTGCCATCCGTCAATCATGGCGATGCCGCCTCCCGCCAAGCGCGTCAAGGGCGACACCCCTGACAGCGTAATCGAGGGCAAGAGGCTCGAGCATGAGGACGGTCTCAGCGCCGAGGAGCTCTTCTCCAAAAGCAATGGGTACACATACCAGGATTACATCATTCTTCCGGGCTACATCTCCTTCGATGCGGCCAACGTGACCCTGCGCAGCCAGGCAACGAAAACCATCACGCTCAACGTGCCCTTCATCTCGAGCCCAATGGATACTGTCACCGAGGCGCAGATGGCCATCCACATGGCCCTCTACGGCGGCCTCGGCATCATCCACTGCAACAACACCATCGAGGAGCAGTGCAACCACGTGCGGCGTGTGAAGCGCTTCGAGAACGGCTTCATCCTCGACCCTTTCACCGTATCGCCCCAGACCACGCTCGAGTACCTCGACGAGATCAAGTTCAAGTGCGCACCGCCGGCTGGTCTCCGCGTCATAGCCGCTGCCACCGCCAGCTGCGCCCACCGCCAGCCGCTGCGTGCTCGCCGCATTGCTGCGCGCCCGTCCCACACCCTTCCGCGACTGGCTCTGACCCTCCGCTCTCGGCGCGCGCGCAGGCACGGCTTCTCGGGCTGCCCGGTGACCGAGGACGGCAAGCTCAAGTCGAAGCTCGTGGGGATCGTGACCACGCGCGATCACGACTTCATCAAGGACCGGTCGACGCTCGTGTCGGAGGTGATGACCAAGGAGGTAGTCACCGCGACGCAGGGGTGCACGCTCGAGGAGGCGAACACGATCCTGAAGAACTCGAAAAAGGGCAAGCTCCCCGTCGTCGACAAGGATGGCTGCCTGGTAGCCGCCATCAGCCGTAAAGACCTGCGCAAGAATCGTGACTTCCCGCTCGCGTCCAAAGATGCAGGCAAACGGCTGCTGGTGGGCGCGTCGATTCACACGCGCCCAGAGGACAAGGCGCGCGCCGCGGCGCTCGTCGAGGCGGGCGTCGATGTGATCGTCATCGACTCGTCGCAAGGCAACTCGACGTACCAGATGGAGATGATTCGCCATCTGAAGAGTGCGTACCCTTCCCTTCAGGTAGTTGGCGGCAACGTGGTGTGCGTCGCGCAGGCAAAGAACCTCATCGAATGGGGCGTGGACGGCCTGCGCATTGGAATGGGCTCCGGCTCCATCTGCACCACCCAGGAGGTCATGGCCGTCGGCCGGCCGCAGGCGACCTCCGTGTACCACGTGAGCAAGTACGCTCGTGAGCACGGCGTCCCGTGCTGGGCGGATGGCGGCATCTCCAATATCGGCAAGATCGCCAAGGCGCTCGCGTGCGGTGCCTCGTGCGTGATGATGGGCTCGCTGCTCGCGGGCACCGAGGAGGCCCCCGGCGACTACTTTTACAAGGACGGCGTGCGCCTCAAGCACTACCGGGGCATGGGCTCGATCGACGCGATGCAGTCCAAGGGCGGCTCGGCCGACCGTTACTTTTCGGAGCAGGCGGCGGTGCGCGTGGCGCAGGGCGTCTCGGGCTCTGTGGTGGACAAAGGCTCGCTCTCGCGCTATCTGCCCTACCTCACGACTGGCCTCAAGCACTCGCTGCAGGACATGGGAGTTCGGTCAGTCAAGGACCTCTTCGAGGCTGTGTACGACGGCAGCCTGCGCTTCGAGCTGCGCACCGCCTCGGCGCAGTCCGAGGGCGCCGTGCACGACCTGCACTCGTACCAGCGCAAGGACTTTGGCTGAGCCGCGCTTGAGAGGGCGACGAACGCCCGCGCCCGTAATAGTGCCGACGTTTCATCATGGAGGCTGCTGCTGTGAGAAGGAAGGCTAGGCGAGCGTGAGCAGCAACATCACGGATTCACGGCCGTGTGACGGTCGGGTGGGCGTGACGTTGGCATCTACGAACAAGTGGTCCCATGTCCGTCGTCTGTGCATCTTGTTGACCCGTGCGAACGTGTCGCGGGGGGCCGGCTCGGCTTTGATTTTAATCCGGATTTGTTCGCGCTTGTATCAGGCGAATAGTATTAGTACATTATTTGGTTACATGGTTGTATGGTTTTCTCCATCGGATGAGTTCACAGTTCAGCTAGACGTGCGCGGTTGCGCTCGAGAGCTCATGACACATGAGGGTGGACTCACACAGGAGTTTGGCGCGGCAAGTGAGGCAGCTGAACTGTGAACTCATCCGATCGAGAAAACCATACAACCATGTAACCAAATAATGTACAGTACGGATCATCGTTGCACGCGCCCTACTCTTACGTCAAGACTTTTCACTCTAGAGTCTAGTACGAGCGCAGTCCGTATACCCGGTTCATCGTGGCCAGCTCATACGGCACCAGAGGCATCGCGCAGTTAGTACCCGAAGCGACAATCGGAAGCCTCAAGAATAAGAGCGGAGGCGCGACGTAGCCAAGACTTTTGCCTGGCGTGGCGTGGCCAACGAGGGACCAGCCAAGGCCACCTTGCGCAACGAGGGGTGTGCTGTAAGGCGTCGAATCGGACGCGCGCCGCGGCGAAAGCGAGTCCAGAGCCGGCTGCCTCGGCGATAGCAGCGTCGCTGTGGCGCGTGAACTCAAGTTCTGCCGCCGCTGTGCGACAACCTCTTCAATGCTGGTCATCGGCCGCGGAGTTAAAGCATTTACCGGCCTGAACCTCGAGGGCGGCTCGCCGATGAGCTTCATCTCTTTTTTCAGTTGTTCGCGGTACGTTGCTGTGGCGATCGCAAAGTTGAGTGTGCCGCCGGCGCCCATAATGCCTCCCAAGCACGAGGGAGCTCTGGATGTGAGCCTTCCGATGGGGCCGAGGCACTTAGCCGACAGAGGAGTCGATCGCGCGAACCGAAGAAGAAGACTTGAAACGCATTCTGGAAACTTAATGTCCTCTTCGAGGGCTCCGGAAGGAGCCGTTGAGGGACTATAGGAGGAACCTTTGTTCGATTAGAGAGTGGTGTGATGTGGGTGGGATCGTTGGTTGCACTGCGACGAACGCGAGCACCGACGAGCCAGGCCGAGTACCATGTGGTATCTCATCGCGCGACGCTCGTCAAACACATGACGACTGAGATCATGCTCATGCGCCAGATGCCCAAGGAAGAGATCGGCGCGACTGCCTTCCTCCGCCAGCATGGCGAGTGCGACGGCCGCGGCGTGCTCGTGGCGGTCTTTGACACCGGCGTCGACCCCGGTGCTGCCGGCTTACAGGTTTGCCCGGACGGCCGCCCGAAGATGGTGGACGTGATCGATTGCACGGGCGCTGGCGATGTGGACACCTCGACAGCCGCAACGCCAGCGGCCGATGGTACGCTCAAGGGCCTATCAGGCCGCACGCTCAAGATCCCGCCCGCGTGGCCAGTGCCCAAGGCTGACGGCAGCACCTACCACCTCGGCCTGAAGCACGCCTTCGAGCTGTACCCGCGCGGGCTCGCGGGGCGCGTCAAGACGGAGCGGCGCAAGACACTCGACGCTGCGCAGCGCGACGCGGTCGCCGCCAGCCAGGCGGCCATGCTCACGGACGAGAAGAAGAAGGACAAGCGCTGGTCGGACGAGATGAAATCTCGCGTCTCACTCCTCGAGAAGCTCGAGGCCGAGTACGAGGACCCAGGGCCTCTGTACGACGTGCTCACGTATGTTGACGGCACGGGGAGCTGGCATGTGTGCGTCGACACCTCCGAGCAGGGTGACCTCGCCAGTTGTGTGCTTCTTGAGCCCTTCCGCATCGGCCATCGGTACGCATCCCTGATTGCAATTGATTGCGACTGATTGCGACTGATTGCGCATCGGCAATCGGTCCGCATCCCTGATTGCGACTGATTGCGACTGATTGCGTCACCAATCGCATGTGATTGAGCCCTTCCGCGGTCAACCCGATCTCGGCCGGCTCCCTGATAGTCTTTGTTTGCGATTGATGATCACGGGTGGCCTGATTGCGACTGATTGCGACTGATTGCGACTGATTGCGACTGATTGCGATTGATGATCTCGGGTGGCCTGCTTCATCAGGTACGGCACGCTCGACCCGATCTCGATGCTCAACTACACTGTCGACGTCTTCGATGGCGGCAATCGCGTAATGATCACCTGCGACGCGGGCGCACACGGCACGCACGTGGCCGGCATCATCGGCGCACACTACCCCGACAAGCCCGAGCTCAACGGCATCGCTCCCGGCTGCCAGATTATTGGGATCAAGATTGGTGACACGCGACTCGGCTCCATGGAGACCGGGACGGCGCTCGTGCGGGCTCTGGGTGTGGCCATCGAGCGCGGTGCGATGATGAGCGCTGATGAGCATGGATCACCCAATGATGAGCGCTGAGGGCCGCTGAGGGCCGCTGAGGGCCGCTGAGGGCCGCTGAGGGCCGCTGAGGGCTGCTGAGGAGCGCTCCTTGTCGCATGCCTTTCTTCTTGATTACAACTGGATTACTTCTTGATTACTCATTGATTAATTCATGTTTAATCCTTGATTACTCCTTGATTACTCCTTGATTACTCCTTGTCGCATGCCTTTCTTCTTGATTACTCCCCTGTGCGCGCTCTGGGGCAGGCGTACACATCATCAACCTTTCGTTTGGCGAGTATGCCAACCTGGACAACACCGGCCGCTTCACGGAGATGTGCCAGCGTGCTGTGGATAAGCACGGCGTGATCTTTGTCACCTCGGCGGGAAACAATGGACCCGCGCTCACGACGGGTGGCGCGCCGGGTACGTGATTGCATCGTAATTGCGTCTTGACGGCGTCTTGATTGCGCCTTGATTGCGCCTTGATTGCGCCTTGATTGCGTCTTGATCGCAGCTTGATGGTGTTTTGATTGCATTTGGTTGGAGTCTTGTTGGCTTCCGATTGCCGCTGAGTAGCGCCGAGTACCTCCAATCGCCACCACTGATTGCTGATTGCACCCCTCATCAGGTACCTGCCCATGCTCCTTGATTGCATCTTGATTGCGTCTGATTGCGTCTGATTGCGTCTGATTGCGCCCCTCATCAGGTACCTCGGGCTGCTCGATTGCAGTCGGAGCCTTCGTCTCATCACAGATGGGACAGCCGCAGTACTCGCTACGCTCCAAGATGGCGGCCGACTTGCAGTACACGTGGTCGTCTCGCGGACCGACCGCAGACGGGGCCGAGCTTGTGAGCGTGTCGGCGCCGGGGGGCGCCATTGCGCCCGTGCCTACTTGGACCCTCAAGTGCGTGCACGAGGGCCTCTGATTGCCCCTGATGGCCTACATGGACCCTCAAGTGCGTGCACGAGGGCCTCTGATTGCCCCTGATTGCCTTCGTGGACTCTCGAATGCATGCACGGCTTCCTGAGAGAATGACGAGCCCCTCTACCCCACCCTGGAAATGCAGCAACCGTCAGCTCATGAACGGAACGAGCATGGCGGCACCCAATGCCTGCGGCGGCATCACCCTGCTCCTCTCCGCTCTGCTCGCGCGCGGCGCTAAATGGTCTCCCCGCCGCATTCGCATGGCCATCGAAGCGACTGCCGTGGCAACGCCAAACGCCACGGGCGCCACGATCGATCGGTGGGCCCTCGGGCGGGGGCTTCTCGATGTGCCCGCGGCCATGGCTTGGTTGGTGGCGCACAAGGACGAACCGCTCGCCGACGTGCGCTTCGTTGTGACGGCGGCCACTTGCGGCAACGGCGCTGCATCGGGCACTGGCGTCGGGCGTGGACTCTACCTACGTGAAGCACAGCACACACGGGCTCCCGAGGTCGTCTCCTCCGCCTTCATCAAGCCGGTGCTCCATGAGGACGAGACCAACACGGCGCGCGTGGCGCTCGATGTCACCGCAACGCTCACGCCCTCAGCGGCTTGGGTGAGTTGCGCTCCCTCTCTGCCTCTGGTGCACGAGGGCAAAGGCTTCGATGTCAAGGTCTCGCTTGCTGGCCTGCCTCCGGGCTGCCATCAAGCGGAGGTACGCGCCCACCACGGGGCCATGCCGCTGATTGCTCCCCTCATCAGCCCCTGAGTGCTCCCCTCATCAGCCCCTGATTGCTCCCTCCTCAGGTGTGCGGTCACGACGCCTCCAAGCCGCCCTCACTCGGCCCTCTCTTCCGCCTGCCCATCACCGCCATCCTCCCCCACGCCGACTTGACGAAACCCGGCGCGCCGCCCGCCTATTCCTATGACTTCCTCCCCTTCACCTCCGGCCACATCGAACGACGCTTCGTAGTACCACCAGTAGGGGCCACGTGGGCCACCGTGCAGCTGCTCGTGCGTGCGGCGCCACGTGCGCGTGACCTCGCCGGTGGTCCGGTCGTCTTCCAAGTTCACACGACCCAGCTACTGCCCTCAACGGCCATGAAGTATACCGAGAGCAACCAGCGGATCACCATCGGGCTGCCCACCAACGAGGGAGCGCTCCCCACCCAATGGGTCACGTCAATTGCGATCAGTGGCGGCGTGATGATGGAGCTCACGGTCGCGCAGTGGTGGGCGTCGTTTGGCGAGACGGAGGTGATCGCAGCTGGGTGATTGCAGCTGATTGCGAGACGGAGGTGATTGCAGCTGATTGCGTGACGGAGGTGATCGCAGCTGGGTGATTGCAGCTGATTGTGATTATTGGTTGCCGTTCTCGGTGCATTCGGGGGCGCGCGCTCTAAGGACCTCTCTTGATGGCCACGCTAATGACCAATCTGAAGGCCGCTCTAATGACCTCTCTTGAAGGCCACGCTAATTACCACTGATAGCCACTCTAACTTACCACTATGTTGTCTGCTCTGCAAGGTGAGTATGAGCGTCGAGTTTCACGGGCTCATCCCCTCATCAGACCATCTGCATCTCGACGGGCGAGCTCTATTCTCCGAGGTGACGATCTCGTCGCCCTTCCGGCGCACACCTGCCGAGCCGTCCGGAGAATTGACGAAACTCAAGCGCGCCGTCCGTCCGCATCTGGCCAAGCTCGTACCACCCGCCGCGCCTCTGGAGGGCTGTCCCGGCATTGGCGACCAATGGCCAGATTCGGTCCAGATCTACGACTATCTGATCGCGTACAAGTTCTCACTGAGCGAGGTCAAGATTGCCACGGATTGCCACGGATTCCCACTGATTGCCAAGGACTGCCACTGATTGCGACTGATTCCCACCTGATCGCGTACTATTTCTCTCCGAGCGAGGTGCGCTTATGACGTTTGAGAGCTTCCGAGTGCTTTCGAGAACTCCTAAGGAGGAGGATGATTGCCATTGATGAGGAGGAGGATTGCCACTGATGAGGAGGATGATTGCCACTGATGAGGAAGATGATTGCCACTGATGAGGAGGATGATTGCCACTGATGGCATCCCCTTGACGCTCTTCACAATCGAACACCCCCTGTGGAATCACACCCCCTTTCCCAGTCGCTCGAGGTCTCGGTGCGCTTCCCGAGCCTCTGCTGCCAGCTGTACGAGTCTCCGTACGAGGCGCAGCTCTGGGCTGTGTTTGATGCGCACAAGCGGCTGGTCACGTTTGGAGACTACTACCCGAGCGCTCAGCGGCTGCCAGCAGGCGAGTACGAGGTGCGGCTGCAGGTGCGCCACTCGAAGGTGGAGCTGCTGCAGAAACTCCGTCACATGCCGATGATGCTCCATCTCACGCTGGCCGCACCGGTCAAGCTCGGCTTCCACTGGTCACGATCAGGTGCGTCATCGTACTAATTGCTCTCTGATTGATCTCTGATTGATCTCTGATTGCTCTCTGATTGCTCTCTGATTGCTCGGCTTCCACTGGTCACGATCAGGTGCGTGAGTGCGTTGGAGTGCCTCTGAGTGCATCTGAGTGCTATCTGAGTGCTATCTGATTGGTATCTGACTGGTATCTGATTGGTATCGGATTGCCTTCCGCGTTCCGATCACGCTCGGTTTTCATCGGTCCCGAGCAGACGCCCTCGGCAGCCCCCCTCAAGGCAAGCCAAGCACGCGTCTCATCCTCGAGGCAGCCTCGCGCCTCGAGCTCTATGTGACGAACCCGAAGCCTCCAGAAATCGCCGAGCCTGGCGACACCCTTACCGGTACGTGGACGCTGGCCAAGCTGGCGCCCGAGGTGCTCGGATCGTCTACCCGACCGTCGGGATGGCCCGTCTCGCTCATCGTCCCTCCAAAGGAGATCAAGGAGAAGGAGGACACCCCTGCCGACGACGAGGCAGACGCGAGCGACCCTACGAGTGAGGGCGCGCTGGACGAAGCAGTCCGGGCGGTTCGCATCGGGCAGCTAGCCAAGCTCTCGGCCGCAATCAAAAAGCTCCAGCCGCCAACCCCCAAGGCGCTGCCGGCGGCGGCTGAGTCGGCAGTGGCGCCGGGGATCGAGGCGGCGCCGGCGGCTGAGGGCGGGAGCTCTGCCGAGAAGCTGAATGCGCTACGCGCCCGGTACGACGCGCTGCTCAGCACGCTCCAGTCCGAGTGCATCGCAGCTGAGGCGCATGAGCAACGGCTCGAGTTGGCAATAGCCCATTTGACGAACCAGGAGGCTCTGTGCGAGCGCGGGGATGCGGCGGCGCTTGCGGCGCTCGTGGGTGTGGCGGATGAGCTCATTGCACTCATCGACATGACGGCTCTTGCGGCAGCATATGGCGTGACACTCGACAAGGACGACAAGGTGATGACCTCGGATTGCCATCTGAGTGCCATCTGAGTGCCATCTGAGTGCCATCCGAGTGCCTCTGAGTGACCTCTGAGTGACCTCTGAGTGCCATCCGAGTGTCGCCTCTCCGAGCAGGCACTCGCCAAGCAACGCAAGAAGGACGACCAAAAGAAGAAGGCGCTCATCACGGCGCTCCACGCGAAGGCCCTCGCGCTTCTCGATGGCCACAAGTTGTCGAAGCACGCGGGAGGAGACAAAGAGGGGGCAGCGGCGGCCCTCGCGGCGCTGGATGCGGCGGTGGCGGCGGTGCACCAGTGGGCGGGCTCTACGGAGCACGTGCTCCTCACTTGCGGCTGGCACAATGCCCACAGCCGGCATGCAACCGCCTTCAATTGCCTAAATGAGTCCCTTTCGAAGGCTAAGAAGCCCCCTGCAAAATCCGACCTCGAGCTCAAGGTGGAGATTCTCGAGGCCCTAGGGTGGGCACATTGGGCGGGGGCGACGCGCGCGCAGATGCAGGCCAAGTTCCCGCCAAGCTTCCCGCTCGTGTTCAAGCCCCTCGCATGAGTTCCCGCCAAGCTTCCCGCTCGTGTTCAAGCCCCTCGCATGAGCACCCGCCCTCCCACCAAGAGGGGGGGTGTGAGGGGGGTTTGGTGGCTGTGGAATGGAGAGCAGCGAAGGGAAGGAGGGGGGGTGAGGGGTGTGGAGGGGGCTGCGTAGATGCCTTGAAGGCGAGCTTCATGCACTCGATTTGCGGGGGGGGTGGCTGGCGGGACGGCGCGGCCCGACGCTGGGAGATGATGGGAGATGATTGAATCCAGCCCCTGCGCGACTCGACGTCGATGAGAGGGACGCATCCCAGCATATGCGTAGCGACGCTCACGTGTGTCGTGTGGGAGCTGCTCGAGGGCGCTCATCATGGCACTTGTGTGGCCTCCCTGTGTGAGTGCTCATTGCAGCAGCAGCTCATCACTGGCGTGCGCGTTGGGCCGGCGGGCTCCGCGGTGGAGCTGGAGCATGAGCTGGAGGCAGCGGAGCAGTCGTGGTACGGAGTCGCTCCTGGTTGTGAGGTACATTCCGGGTGCACGACTTGTCACACATCTGTGTGTAATCTCACTGGTCGTGTACATCACCCCGCGATCACAGCGCGCTGAGCCCAGCCACAGCCTCGCACGTTGCTTGAAATTTCAGCGTTGCTTGAAAAGCGCCAGAGCGGCGGCCATTGGAAGACCTCTGTGCCGCGACCGCGAGTCGGGTGCGGGGTGGGATGGTTAGAGAGCGGCCGACCGGCGGCCGCGGTGACGAGATTAAGTGACGAGAGGACCCGAACGCGAACGTTCTACTTGGACACAGCCGACAGCCGTATCGAAGGGCTCGCGCCCAAGGTCAACCCCGGGGGCGCGGGTTGGCGCGCTGTTTACTGGAACGTTAACAAAAAAATCATTCCGATCGTAGCTGTACCTGAAGATGTAGCACGACCACCAGGCTCGCTTTGAAATCATCAATGCCACATGAACCGTAAACTTGTTGCGTCGACTCACAGACAATTGGCCGAAATGTGCGAGGAAATGGATGAATGGAGAAAGAACTGGAATATTTTTATCAACATCTCCGCGGATCTGTGCATTTTCCGTGCCTTTTTCCGCGACGCCGCGCCCCTAACGATGGCTTCTGGCCTGCTCCTCGTGCTGCATGGAGCGTGCGCCACCCCGGATCGAATGCCATGCTCGCAGCCCTTGACTGTGGGCACCGACATCATGTTTGCCATATCCGTCAGCGATTCCCAGTACACGGCCTCCTTTGTCGGCAAAACGTGCGGCGGCACGTTCACCGCCGGCGAGACGCTCACGGCGACAACAAACGCGCCACCCGATGTAATGTTGGAGCTCACTGGCGGCGCGACGTTCACTGGCGGCGTCTGCAACGGTTTGCGCTCCATAAACGACATCACCGCGACCGTCTCGACGACGGGCGCCGGCGCCACGATCACCCTCAAGCACGGGCGTGCAAACTCCAGATCCGCGTCGGTCAAAATCTCAACACCGTGTACGCTGACCCGCCTGGCCGCATCGTCGCTCCCTCCACCATCACCACTACCGCCATTGCCGCCGCCGCCCCCTCCGCCATCGCCGCCGCCGCCGTCGCCGTCGCCGCCGCCGCCGTCGCCGCCGCCGTCGCCTATCCCTCCGAGTGTCCCGCTCGGCGCACCGCAGCGTCCGCCACCACCGCCGCTTCCGCCGTCGCCGTCGCCACCGCCACCGTCGCCATCGCCGCCGCCGCCATCGCCATCGCCACCGTCGCCACCGCCACCGTCGCCATCGCCGCCGCCGCCGTGGCCAGCACCGCCAGGTGCACGATACTCGCCAGCAGTGCGGGCAACCTTCGCAATCTCGGGCACCTTCGAGCAGTTCGACCAGGCCGCGTTCCGCACCCATCTCGCTACGTATCTTACGAATCTTGGTGTCCCGGCGGAGTCCGTCTCGCTCGAATTCGTGGCGGGATCGATCATTGTCCTCGCCACGGTCACATACCCGACCACGGCGGCGGCGACGAGTGCATCGAGCGCGCTCAGCTCGGCAACTCCGACGGCGCTAAGCACTGCGCTGGGCGTGACGATCACAGCACCAGTGACGGCCCCTGCGGTCCTGCAGCTCTTCGATGCGCCGTCTCCACCGCCGAGGCCGTACTTGCCCGAGGAAGAAATCGACTCCGACAAGCAGATGAAGTTCGAGGTGCACGGCATCCTCATGCTCATTGCGTGGGGCCTTTTTGCTCCCCTCGGGCTGGTCGTTGCGCGCTACGGCAAGCCGGCGACCGCGGCCGAGGCGATGGCGAAGGTGACGGACCCGGCGAAGGTGACGGACCCGGCGCCGCCCGCAATGTGGTTCGTCGTCCACCGTGCGTGCATGTACAGCGCCGTGGTGATCACGCTCGTCGCCTCGATTATCGCCCTCTCCACTGTGGAGGAACACGTGGACGAAGTGCACACGAAGATCGGGGTGATCCTCACGTCCGTCTTGTTGATTCAGCCGGTGAACGCCTACTTCCGTCCACACAAGCCCAAGGCTGGCGAAGCGCCCTCGTCGGCGCGCGTGGCTTGGGAATGGGGCCACAGATGGCTTGGTCGGGCACTAGTCGGCCTCTCCTTTGCCTCTCTTATCTCCGGCGGCGAGCTCGCCGATGCCGACTACGACGAAGGGTACTATAATGTCTCGGTGGCGCTCGTCGTGATCTGGTGCGCCGTCGTCTTCCTGTGCGAGGCGCACAGGTTCTGCCGCTGGTACAGCGCCCCTTCGCAGAGCGGCGGGCAGCAGGAGATGGTCGTAACTATACGGGCAGGACAATAAGACGTGAGTGTACCGGCGTAGTCGCGTGCCTCCTGCCGCCATGTGGCCGCCTTGTGGCCGCTTCGTTGCTGCGGCCATAGCATGCCTCATCCAGCGCCGGCCCGTTTACGCCCGTGACTTGATAACACCGCTGGCGCCTCACTCGCAGAAGTCAAGAGCATGAAATCGCCCTCGCGAAGCTCCCCCGCAATCTGATCTAACGTGGTAGTACGTGCGGAGAAACTTGGCACAACCGTGCTTTCGGGGATCAGGGTCTGTCAGGATAGCCAGGGCAGTCATGCATGCAACGTATCCGGTGTGCCGCTAGGACGTAGGAGTAAGGCAGATAGGCAGTCTACATGCATGTGCAACGTATCCGGTGTGCCTCGTCGAGGAGTAGGAGGTAAAATGACGTGATCGTGAGAAGTGTGCTGTGTACATCTGTACATCTCGTCTAGATCTAACGACACCGAGAGAAGCAGACAGCGCTCATTCAATTCCCAAACAGGTGTAGGGTTCTTGGGCCCTTTCTCGTATACGATTAAACATGAAAAATAGTGCACCAGACCACTCCCCCTTGGGTCAACCATTCAATTCCCAAACAGGTGTATGGGTGGGGCACTTATCGTATAAACATGAAAAATAGTAGACCACTCCCCCTTGGGTCAAGGCTCAACTACGAAAGTGACAGCAAAACCACTGGTCTCCAACTCCCGCTTCCGCTTTCCGCCACGCGTCGAGTTCGACACGCCGATCCTCGGTTCACACATGCGACAGCCGACACGACATGCGCCACCAACCTCCGTGCAACCGAAGGCTCCCCTGCTGAGGCTCGAGCGCTTGATCGCCTCCACCTCCTCTTCCTAGGGGTGAGGGGGGGTGAGGGGGATGAGGGGGGGTGA
>Ga0210247_101057_pt1 | contig 23806 bp, 8 predicted proteins | sample ChrtobMetP3_16mM_FD_155449 | JGI IMG/M metagenome (GOLD analysis project Ga0210247, IMG submission 155449) | Chrysochromulina tobin associated microbial communities from unialgal haptophyte culture, Seattle, Washington, United States - P3_16mM | ecosystem: Host-associated > Algae > Haptophytes >... | reverse complement strand
TCCGCCCACGCCGCCGCCCTCGCCCTCCCCGCCTCCTCCCTCCCCGCCCCCCCCGCCGCCCTCGCCGCCCCCGCCCTCGCCCCCCCCGCCCCCGCCCTCGCCACCGCCGCCTCCGCCCTTGCCGCCCCCGCCCTCGCCATCACCGGCGCCGCCTCCACCCTCGCCGCCGCCACCCTCGCCCTCGCCGCCTCCGCCATCGCTGCCGCCGCCGCCCTCGCCGCCGCCGCCGCCATCGCCGCCGCCTTCGCCGCCGGCGATGAGCGTCGTCAGTTTCGCCCTCGAGCTCGACGGCGACGTCTCCTCATTCACCCCGAACGTGCAAGCCCAGATGCAGAGCGCATTCGCGGCTCGGGCGAGCGTCGACCCATCGGCGGTGGAGTTGACCATCACGCCGGGCAGCGTCATCGTCGACGTGAGCATCCAGACGTACGCGGCGACGGCGACTTTGGTGCAGTCAGCAATGGCCAGCGCGACGAGCAGCCCGAGCAGCGCGACCACCATGCTCGCAAACGTCACCGGCGTCCCGATCAACGTGCTCGCGGTCGTGACGCCACCCACCGTCGCGGACGTCCCACCACCGCCTCCGCCTTCACCATCGCCTCCTCCACCCATGTCACCCGTGCCGACCGGTGCATCGGCAGTCGAGACGAGCGGCTCGATGGGCATCACCATCGGCGTCATCGTCGGTGTCATCATCGCTCTTGTCCTTGCCCTGGTCTTCATGCGCCGTCGTCGCCGTGATCAGCGCCCGCAGGCACCAAAGGGCTGGCAGGCCAAAGCGGATCAGAGGGCGGCAAAAACGGCCGCAGCTCAGAAAGTAAAAACTGAGAGGGCCTTTTGGTTGGCCCAGTATGTCGCTGAGGTCTTCATGGTGCCACCCACGATCACAGTGGAGATGACGCAGGAAGTGAAGAGCTCCGTGCGCTCGCTGATACCGGAGGACACTATGTTCGAAGAGTACTATCCCGAAGTGGTGCTATCGTATGCGACGGGTCGCCGTGAGCAGGATTGCCCAGGCGCAGGCCCAGGCATGTATCATGCGGCGGGTTTGGTCAAAGTTCTCCACGCGTGCGGCCTGCAATCCTTCAGCGGGCTGCACGTCCCCGCCGGCGTCGACTGGAAGGTGTTCATGCTGCGTCTGAAGGGGCGACAGGCAAACGCGAAGGTGCTGATCGTCCTGAAGACTAAAGCGCTCTACGAGTCCGAGCCGTGCTTGAAAGAGCTCAACTGTGCCATCGAGCGAAAAATCCCTCTGATACCCATTGTCTTTGAAGAAGGATTACCTGGGCCCAAGAAGCAGTGGTCGAAGCTCACGGACCAGAACTCAGAGATCATGATAGCGAATGTGCAGGAGCACCTCGGCAAGATCAACGACATGCCCAACCCCGGCACGTTGCTCACGGCGCCCAGTACTCTGGACGAGATCATCAAGGAGATCAATAAACGTGTCGCAATCAAGGCCCGTGAGCCCCAACCCGCGGTCGTGGATGCGGGTAGGGAGTCCAAACCTGCGGCCTCCAGGGTGACGAGCGACATCGAACTTGGCAAGCTCCCGACGGTGGTAGGCCCTGTGAATTCTCACCACGATAAGCAAGCGGTGACTGTGCCTGTGAACGTGCTCGAGGGGTTGATCGGCTCTGCGCGCGCTTCACTTCACACTTTGAAGGCCGACGACAGCCACTCGCATCATGCATAGCGTGATCGATGATGCATGCGTACGCGCATTCTGAGTGAGTGCCGACTAGAAGCCCCCGCGGGGACGATGACCATGTGTGAGAACGTCGTGGATTCGCAGCTCGCGACGAGCGGGGAGTGGCATGCGTGAGCTCCGATAGTCAGGGGTTCGCTCGAGCGTCAGGAGTTCGCTAGGGGGCGTGCACGCGTGATGGGTGTTCGATGCTGCGCTCGCAGGACATGGGGGTTCTCTCGGAGTGAATCGCGCGGGTGGCGGCGGTGTAAGGGGCCGTTGGCTAGGGGGAGAAATGGGCGTTCAACAGTGCGCTGCGGCTAGAAGCATGCACACAGGCTTTGCGCTTTCTTTGGGAATTGGGAATCGCGCGGGGGGGGCGGCGCGGCGGTACGGGGCCATTGTAGAGGGGGCGGCGGCATGGGCGGCGGGCGCGTGATCGGTGATGGGTGTTCAACGCAACACTGCTCCGTCGCAGCAAGCAGGAGAATTTTCGGTATCTATGCGGTCGAGGCACGAGAGTGCACGCGAAACCTGGAACACTGAACGGGTGAGCCCGAGTTGCCCAGAGCGTCGGACGTTCGTCTACAACTTCCTCTTCGATCCGTTAAACGAAAAAAGGTCGGCGCGGCGGACGGCGCGGGGTCGCCGTCCCGGTCGGCTCTCATTCTCAACACTCTCATCAATCATGCCTCAACATAAAGTACGCTGAGCTCAGAAGAACGCTGCGTTGCTGGCAGGCGACGTGACCGCCAAATCATACATACACAATACACAGGCACCCTTTTCGGTGACACTTTCAATTCTCATCCTTGGCGACCTCCGTCGCCGGCGGCTGGCGGCGCGACCCCCGCCTCCGCCACCGCCTGCGCCGCCTTCTCCACCGCGACCGCGTCCGCCATCTCGTCCGCCGCCCCCTCGGCCGCATCTCCCTCCTCGAGCTCCGCTGGAGCACCAACATCCCCGGGCGTCGCCCCGAGGATGTTGAGGCCGGACTGGCGTACATTGACCGTCGTGCCATCGTCGAGCTTGACGACCACAAAGCCCTGTTTGCCGCCGGCGACCGTGGCGCGGCTGCCCGCGTGGGGACCAGTCGTCAGGGTCACACGCGCCCCCGCCTCCACACTCAGCTTGCGCCTCTTGCCGCCGCTCCGCTTGCCGGTTGTCTTTGCCTTTGCCTCGTCCTCCTCGTCCTCGTCCTCGTCCTCTTTGGCCTTGCTGGCCTTGCGCTTTCCGCCTCGCGACGCGCACGTATGAGGGCGATGCTGCCCGCGGCACGCGCCGCAGCCGAGGTCCAAGCCCTCTGAGCCCGCGTCATTCGCGTCAGCTTTGCCCTTCGGCTTTGCCTTGCCAGCCTTCGCCTTGCCGCCCGGCGGATCCTCGCGTGGCCGCTTAGCACCCGCCGGGAGCGCGCCCACGGGCGGAGCCGCGCACGCTGTCTTGGGCAGCGCACTCGTCACGCTCACGCTCCAGCCAGCCTCGACAAGGGCTGCATGCACCTTGAGGGCGAAGGCGGGAGAGAAGACCTGCCGTAGCTGCTCGACGCTCGCGAAGCGCCATCGCTTCCCTAGCGCCTGCTTGAGCTTGACGAGCCTCGCGGCTCCCACGCCCGCCAGTTTGGGGAGCGCACCGGAGAGTGCTGCCTTGCTCGCACCGCCGCTGCCCTCGTCGTCCTCGCCGTCCTCCTCTCCCTCTTCCTCCTCGTCCTCCTCGTCCTCCTCGTCCTCCTCGTCCTCCTCCTCGCCGCCCTCGCCCTCGTACGACTCGTCATCCGAACTCTCCTCACGGAGGTACTGATCAAACTTCTCATCACGCAGCGCCGCATCCGCCGCACGTGCACACTGACGCTTCCGACGCGGCTGCCGAATTTCGCCCTCCTCGCCCTCCTCGCCCTCCTCGCCCTCCTCGCCCTCCTCGCCGCCCTCGTCCTCGTCGTCGTCGTCATCGTCATCGTCGTCGTCGTCGTCATCGTCGTCGTCATCGTCGTCCGGTCCAGAGCCCTCAAAATCCTCGTCCTCGCCCTCGTCCTCATCGTCGTCCTCAAGGAGCGCCGCCAACGGAGACGTGCCCGAGGTGCCCCCACCGCCGCCGCCCCCAGCCGCCCCCTGCGCGCGCTCGATCTCATTCTTGATGGCCACGCGTCCAATCTTCGCTGCCTCGCGCTTCGACTTGCGCCGCCGCGGCCCGCCGGCATCCTCCTCGTCGTCCTCGTCCACCCCCTCATCGTCCTCGTCATCGCCGCCCTCGTCGTCGTCGTCGCCGAGGCCGTCGTCCTCACCCTCGTCGTCGTCGGCACCGCCCTTCTCCACATACGACTCATCATCCGAGCTCAGCTCATCAAGGAATTCGTCATACTTCGAATCGGCCGCGAGCTGCTCTGCCTGCAGCCGTGCCGAGCGCTTCGTGCCCGGGGCGAGCACCACGCTCTCGTCGAGCTCATCTCCCTTTTGGAGCTCCGCATCGAGATCGGCGATCTCCTTGCGCGCCTGCCGCTTTTGGAGCTCCGCCTCGTACTCCTTGATCCCATCGAGGAAACGGTTGAGCTCGCGCTTTTGGATCGTGAGCGGGGGGTCGCGCCCCTTTTGGAGGGGGTCGGCCGCGCCATCTCGCTGCACCTCGACGGCCTTGAGCAGCGCAAAGGGCAGGGCCGGGGTCGCGAGCAGCGTCGCGTGCTTCAGCCGCTCAGCGGACGGCACGCCGCGCCCGTCAGCATCATGCAGGGTCGCTTGCAACAAGGAGTGCTCGCCCTCGCGTAGGATGACGACATCTACCGGCCGAAGCGCGCGCACGAGCCACGCCTGGTCGCCGCGCAGCGAAAGTCCCCACAGCGGCAGCTCGGCAGCGAGGCCCGCGGCGCAGCTGACCGTCACGCGGACCGAGCAACCACTCGCCGCGAGCACAGAGCCAAACGGCAAGAACTGCTCCGCGAGCTTGGCATTCTCCTCCTCCTCCTCCTCCTCCTCCGAGTCGTCGTGATGGTAATCCTTCTCTTTGTAGGAGACCGCGCCTCGCGAGGTACGCCGGCCGCTCGGCGCCGCCCAGCGCTGCGTGTGCAACAGGCTGACCGTTGGCTTGGCGGGCGGCGGTGCGAGCTGCGCGAGCAGCTTCTCCATCGCCTTGTCGGACGCGACGTGGTTACGTGCGCCGAGCAGCTGCACGATGAGTGACGCGAGCGACGTGGGGCAAGCGGCAGGCGGCGGCGTACCCGACGGCAGCGCCAGAGCGAGGTCGACACCGCGCAGCCGCTTCGTGCTGATGGCGCGGTCGAAGGCGTCGATGGCGATCTCCTGCAGAGCTCCGCTCCACGCATGCACCCGTTCACTCGCCTCGGCCTCGGCCGCCGCCAGGCTCGCCGCCGCCACCGCTGCTGCCGCCGCGCGCTCCTCGCGCGCCCGGGCTCGAGACTCCTCTCCGCCCGCCTCGCATCCCTCGTCCTCGTCCTCAGCGTCGTCGTCGGCAGCCTCGGCGGCGGGGGGCATTACACGCTGAAGCTCGGCTTCCGAGTCCGAGTCGGAGGGGAACTGCGCCTTCTTAGGGAGCGTCAGCTCCAGAGGCACCACCTGCCGGCGCACCACCCCGCCACTCCCAGCGACCTCGCCGCCGCCGACCAACGCGTCGCCAGCCGCCGCGGTCGCCGCCGCCACTGCGTCTCCAGCCGCCACTGCGTCGGCCCCCGTCGACCCCTCGCCCACGACGGCGCCCTCGGCCTCACCGGGCATGATGACGATCAGCACACGCACGCGACGGTCCTCGCGAGGCGCGGCGGCGGCGGCGAGATAGCGCATTGCCTGTCCTTGTCGCGTCGACACGCCGGCGGAAACGTCGTCCGCGACGGTCGCACCCACGAGCGGCGTGTGGAGCGAGATGCCATATCCTTCGCGGAGCGCCTGCGCACTTGCCTGCAGCGCGGCACTCACCGGCTGCGGCGCGATGCCACGTGCCTCGAGCTCCGCTAGCAAGCCCGGCTGCAACTCGGACTCAAACGGCGGCGGCCGCTCGAGCCGCTTGCGCTGACGCAACGTCAGGCGCGAAGCTGCCGACGGGCGCGACGGCTTCTTGGCCGACACCAAGGGGGAGGCCGCCGGAGCGGACGGCGCGGCGTCGGGTGCCTTGGCGCTGGGCGCAGTGGCGCTGGGTGCAGCGGGCTCCGCAGCGGGTGATTTGAGAGCAGCGATGCTGGGCTCGGCGGATGCACCGCTGGGTGCGACCTCCACAGCGGCCGCAGGCGTCGAGTCGAATGTCGCTGTTTGAGGTGCCTCTGCCACGTCAGCTGTGGGAAAGCTCCCCATGTGGGGAAGCGGCATCGGCTCGTCAGCTGATGCAGCCTCCGCCTTCACAGCTGCGCCTGTGAAGGGCTCCACAGCCCCTGCACTCTCTCCCTCACCAGTCGCCGCCGCCGCCCCTTCCTCGTCTTCGATCTCGTCTTCACTCTCCTCCTCGGGGGGGAGGACTGCGGGCGTGGGCAGCAGCCGCTCCCGCTCGAGCGCCGTACTGGGCGCATGCGGGCTCAGCTCGAGCAGCTCGGCGCACGTGAAGGGCAGCGACGCCTTCCATTCATAGTCCTCGAGCGCCTCCTCGTGCAAGTTGACACGATTCTCCCACGTGTCCTCTGCATGTGGGAAAGCTGCCCATTTGACTAAGACCCAATGGGCCGCCTTCCCACCGGACTTGCCAAAGGTTCGAGCGCACAGCAACTCTTCGATGCGTTGGTCGCCCTCGCCTTCTGACGAGTTCTCCCAGGCCTCCTCGCCCTCGCCCTCGCCCGCCTCGTCGCCCTCGGCCGTCGCCGCCGCGGCGCCTTCTGCTACCCGGCCCTCAACCGCCGCGCCCGCCGCTGCCCCCGCACCCGCTGATGACGCCGCCGGCAGCGCGGCTGTGCTCGCAGGGTGCAGCTTGGTGCGCGGCTGGAGCGCCAGCGCGCCTCCACCGCTCGGCACGGCGCCTCCACCGCTCGGCACGGCGCCTCCACTGCGCTCGGCACGGAGGGTGAGGAGGAGCACTTTGAGCTTCTTCTCGAGCGCGGCACGCGCGCGCGGCTGTGTCGTGCGGTTGTGCAGCCACTGCGTGAGCTGCCCTGACGCGAGCCCCGCCGCGTGCGCCAGGTCCTTTTGCTTGTACAGCGGCAGCCAGACGGTCCTCAGCTCCGCCAGCAACGACGCGTCGCGCTGGTCAGCCGTGTCCGTCGCACCCGAGGCCTGATGTGCACCCACCGCCGCCGCGGACGACCCCGCGCCGCCGAATGTGGCGGCGGTGGCGATGGTGGCCGTGGTGGCGGTGACAGCGGTGCTGACGGTGCTGGCGGTACCGGCGTTGCAGGGGCCAGCGGCTGCCGACGCCACGACCTTGCCAGCCGCCTTGGCCGCCGCCTTGGCAGCCACCTTTTCACGCGCCTTGCCGTTGCCGGCCGTGGCTGCCTTGCTGCCGGCCGCCACGCCCTTGGACGGGCTCGCGCCCTTGCTTGGCGAGCGCTTGGCCGCCTTCGCATCATTCGCCGCCTTCGCCGCCGCCTTCGCCGCCTCCTTGGCGGCCTTCTCAGCAGCCCTCGCCTCGAACTCGGCAAGCAGACCCTCGTCCACGATGTGCTCCTGCGGCTCCCATGAGTTGAACCGGGCGCCCCAGCCGCGCCACTTGATCAGGTACTCGCGCTTGCCGCTCGACCCCATGCGTGCGTCGAGGATCCGATCGACCTCGTAAATATCATCGTCGCTACCGCTGTCGGCCTCGTCCTCGTCCTCGTCCTCGTCGTCCGACGCATCATCCTCGCGCTTTGTGGACGTCGCTTGCTCGAGGAGCGCGGCGAGCGCCTCGCTGTCGTCACCCGGCTCGTATCCGATCCCGCGTGAGCCAAGCGCCATGCGCAGCTCATTGATGCTCATCGCTGACGTGCTGCCCGACTTTGGCGCGGCGCCTGCAGCGGCTGCAGCGGCTGCAGCGGAAGAGGCAACATCGGCGGCGGGCGCCGTCTCTGGCTGCGCCTCCACCGCGGAGGCCGCGTGCACGACGGGTGTGGCGGTCATGAAGCTGCCCTCGCAGCGGACCGCATTGAGGCGGTCAGCCGGCTCGACGTCCATGAGAGTGGCGTGCATGACGGGAGCCTCGATGGGCGCCAGGGCCGCAGCCGGCTGGCTCTCGGCGGCCTCGGCTGTGGGCGCGCTCGGCTGCAAGTCCATTGCCGTGGGGAGCACGTGAACTAGCACGTGGTCCAGCCTGCTCTGTTTCAGCCACGTCGGAACCTCTGCATCGTGTACTGGTACATGTACATGTAACGCACACTCGGTCGACTCTTGGTTCAGCACCTCTATCTATGAAGATGTGCGACCTCTTCACACCGACGACCTCCGCAATCTCGCCGATGTCATCCACGCGCGTCGCAGCACTCGCGCTGCTCGTCGTGTCGCAGCCTGCGCTCGCGTCGCGGCTGACATCGTGCGACGCTTCGCCGCCGCAGCACCGCCCGCGCGAATCGTGGCAGCTGCTCAGCTCGCGCCTCCTCGCATCGGCAGAGTCGCAGCCGCTGCCGCCGCCGCCGGAATTGCGGCAGCAGCGGTTGCAGCAGCGATTGCAGCGGCTTCGCGGCGGCACCACCGCCTCCGTCTTGGACTCTTTCGCGCCGTGGTTGCGCGTGCTCCGGCGCTTCTTGTTTCCAGGCAACCCGCCGCGAACGAGAGCGCCGCCGGCACCGCCGCCGCCGCCTAAGGCGCCAGCCGCCGCTGAGGCCGCCGCGTCGGACGATTTCAACCGCGCGGGTTCCAAGGGCAAGGGTCGACGCGGCTCGGCAACTGCCTCCGTCGGCTCGGTCCACTCGGTCCACTCCAAGGCCGAGTTCGACAAGCTCGTCTCGTCCGCGCGCGCCAAGCAGCTCGTGGTCGTCGATTTCGCCGCATCGTGGTGTGGCCCGTGCCAGCAGATCGCTCCCAAGTTCGCGGCGATGGCGGCGGCGATGCCGCACGTGCGCTTCCTCAAGGTGGACGTGGACGAGTGCAAGGACCTCTCGCAGCAGTTTGGCGTCCAGTCGATGCCTACCTTCAAGCTGCTGCGGGGCGGCAAGGAAGTGGGAGAGATGAAGGGAGCGGACGAGGGCGCGCTGCGCGAAAAGGTCGAGGGGCTCGCCGGGCCCGCTGACCGCTGGTCGAGCGCCGGCTCCGGCAAGACACTCAGGTGAGCCGAGCGAGGCGCGAGGGCGCCCGGACATCGACATGGCGGCAGGGGTAGGATTGGTACCCGCTGTGCACGAATGGTCGCATGGGATCCCTGGTTGCGCTAGACGCTGCGATATCTGTCAGTCAGTTGTGTTAAGAGGTGGCTACTTGCCAAGGCGGCTTACATTGTATCTTGGCAACGGTTGATGACGGATGTCATTGTCAAGTTTTGGAAGACGAATTGGCCAACTAGCAACGCGGAAAGTCGACTCCACACTCGCGCTCGTGGCGCGCGCCATTTCAGGCCGCAGCCATGCTTTCGTTTCACAAACCTGAGTCGCTCTATTCGGAGATGATTCTCATCACCACCGCCGGCATGGTCTTCCTTTACCGCTTTATCTCGGGCCGCGACGATTGGGTGGCGACGCACGGCGTCATCCTGGCTACTTACTACGCGGTGGGTGGCATCGTGTACGACGAGCTCGAGGACTGGAAGCTGCTGGATACCACCTATTTTCTCACCGTCACCATCACCACCGTCGGCTACGGAGATATTTGCCCCCAAACGGACATTGGCAAGTTGTTCACCGTCGTTTACTCGCTCATCGGCATCGTCTTCGTGTTCGCAGCGCTCTCGCCGCTCGTGGACGCGCTCAAGGCCGTCAACTCGTTCATCCTATCGCCTTGCGCGCCAATCGAGAAAAACGATTACGACAGCCTTGAGGAGCTGAAATTGAACGGCAACTGGGGCTTCAAGTACTCAAAGGCGGGGATGGGTCTGTTCCTCACCTTTTCGATCGGTCTTCTGATCGGCTTCTTCGTGATGCAGCTGTCGCTGGTAAACTGCGTGTACTGGTCGATGATCACGATGACCACCATTGGGTACGGTGACATCTCGGGCCACTCCGCCATCGAGCGCCTATTCCTCATCGTGTACCTGCCCTTGGCCGTCGCTGCACTCGCGGACACGCTCGGCGTGGTCTCGAAGATCGGCACGGCGCGCGACCTAATCGAGACGGACTTTGCGAAGCGCGCGGACGAGCTGCTGCTCGGCGAGGCGGGCGGCGATGACCCCAACCCGGACGAGACCCTCACGGAGGCCGAGTTCCTCATCTCCGTCCTCAAGGACAAGAGCCTTGTCGACGACCTCACTGTGAATGCGATCCGGCTCCAGTTTGCGCACATCACGCGCCACGACACGTCCAACTCGGACAATAAGGTGCTCGACGACCGGATGGTGTTCTACGAAATGCTCTCGCAGGGGCGCATCGCGCAGTCGGGCCCCCGCGCGCCCAAGACGACGCCCGACGGGCTCAAGGTCGAGACGGTGGACCTCGCCGCCGCCGACGGTGGCTTCCAGGAGTGGCTCGAGACGTACTGGTGGCCTCGCGTCTTCGATGGGAAGGACTATGGTGGGCACCAGGTGCGCCTGCAAAAGATGGCCACGCCCAGAGACGCCAAGGGCAACATCAAGGGCGATCCCAAGGCCAATCCCAACGCGTACAAGAGGCTAGCTGAGGAGAAGCTCGCTACCAAGGCCAAAGCGACCGGGGGGTCGCACCGCTCGCCGCGGCTGCTTGGGCCCAATGATGAGGAGGCGCCCAAGGCGATCAAGGGGTACTTCATGGCTGGCCAGATGGCCGTGGCCGACGGCGAGTACGTCTGGATGCCGCGCGAGCAGGCCAAGGCAGCCAGGGCCTCGGCGGCCATCGACGATCGGGACTTGGGCCTGTGGGTACTGCTTGCCCTCTTCGTGGTCTACTTCTGCGTGAAGGCGGTGCCCGACATCTGGGCCTACCACATGGGAGGGGAGGCGGAGGAGGAGGCAGATCGCCTTCTGCGCCGCCTCGCCGAGCTTCGTTCGGGTGACGAGATCGCCGGGCTCGCCAACGCGGCTGCTGCCCTGCTCGCTCATCGGCGCTAACGATGAGGGCCCGGTGATGGGTAGTCCGCCTGTGCAGAGCCGGGGGGGGGAGGGAATAACGGGCTCGGTGCGCCGGCGTGCGCACCGAGCCTGGCTACATTGTGATGACTTTCTTTGCTGCCGTTCGGTGGCCGGGCCCCGTCGGGCTGTTTGCATGTGTCTCGAGGAAAGGACGCGGCGAGCGGCGGACCGGCAGTGGTGAACGACGCGTTGAATGTGCTGCATCTTACGTGATGAGTGATATTGACACTGTAGGGGGGTAGCCTGTGCATCTATTGTTGTGTGTGTGTATAACATCGAACGCGCATGAATTCGATTATTTTGGTAATTATTTTCACCGACGCGCCACAGGCCGCGCGGCTGCGATCAGTTAATTCCCGCATTCCCGTATCCGCCCGATCCTGGTGCTGGTCAGCGGCCCGCAGAGCGGCTCCCCGCCGCGTTTGTCCTCACGTTTGTCCTCACGTTTGTCCTTTGTCGTGCCTGTCCCGCACCGCTCCCACAGAGCTCAGACCCCCACGTTACTGTCTAGAATAGGGGACTCAGAGCTCGGGGGCCTCAACACAAGGCCAGCTCTCGGGGCTGATTATTACCTAACATCCCTAACAAATGTAACGTGCGCACGTGCCGCAGAGAAGACTATACTTATTTACTGACTGACTCCGCGCGGCTCGGGCGGCTGCTTGTGGTGCTGACCGCTCTCGCAAAGCCCGCAGGCACAGCAGCAGGCGCGGCGGCGGCAACAGCAGCAGCAGCAGAAGAAGAAGAGGGCGTGGCGCCAAAGGGGGGTCTCCGTGGGATCTCGGGTCTCGCGGCGGCTGCGCTTATCGCCGCCGAGGTCGAAGGGTGGCGCGCCGCCAAAGCGTGCCGCGCCAGCATCGCCAGCCCCGCGCCCGCCACAGCGCCCGTCCCAGCGCCCGTCCCAGCGCCCGCGACCGCGCCTCCCTCGCCGCTGATTGGCACAAAGCGCCGTGCCGAGCGCCGCCCCGAGCTCGGTCGCAATCTCGCTGCGAGGAGCTGCGCGTGAGCATCTACCCCGGCCTCATCCAACAGCGGCCGTGCCGACGGCGGAAAGGGGGCGCTCCAGCCGGTGCCTGCCCAGCCAGAGCGGGCCTTAAGGTACTCGTAGCCGGGCTCGGGGGGCAGAGCCGGGTCGGCGGCCGGTGGCGGCGCGGGCGCCGTGATGGGCTCGACGACCAGCGGCCGCTCTTCTGTCGGCGCGTAAGCGAGCGGCGCCGGCGCCGTGATGGGCGCGGGCGGCGTGTCGAAGGAGGATGGTTTGGTGAGCCGAGGCGACACTGGCCGTACCCATTCGACTGCCGGCATCGGAGGCGGCACGGCTAGACGGTGCACTCGCTCCGCCGCCAACGCAGTGATCAGCGCCTGCTCGCGCGCTGTAATGAGGCCCATCGCCGCCGACGCCGCCGAGCCCGCCGCCACTGTGCCGCCGACGCCGCCGCCGACGCCGCCGCCGACGCCGCCGCCGACGCCGCCGCCGACGCCGCCGACGCCGCCGCCGATGCCGCCGATGCCGCCGCCGCGCCAGCCACCGCCGCCGCATATGCCATACCCTGCGCTCGCCGCCAGCGCCGCATGCTCCGCCGCCGCCGCCGTTGCGGCCAGCCGTCGTTCGACAGCGCGTGCGCGGCAGAGGGTCAGATGATCCCCAACGGCGCTCCGCTCGAGGCGAACGCCACATTCGGGGCACCGTTCGAGCTCCGTCGTCGTGAAGAGCGTCGCCATGGGCGCTGGCGTGGCCGCGCACATAGATCTGGCCGACGCGATGGCGACGACGTCACCCATGCACGATGCGGCGGTGGGCGCCGGCGGCGTTTGCAGAAGCTCCTGTACGACCTGCAGCCAGCGACCCAAGGCCGCCGCGCCACGGCTCACCTGCCCCAGATGCGCCGGCTGCAGCAGCGCTCCAAAGTCGTCCTTGATCGCTGCGAGCACTGCTTGCCTCTGGGCGGCGCTCACGCTCGCCACATCAAAGCGCTCGAGGAGCTGCCAGAAGCTGCTCGCCGGCACAGCTCCCGCCTGGCCGTTGCGCTCCGCACGTGTGGGCCGACGCAGTGGTATGGCGCCCGGTTTGCGTCTCAGCGCGTGTCCACGCAGCATCTTTTGGCAATCCTCCCAACTCGGCGGCTCGTCGGCCAGCCCTAGCAGTACGCCAACGCACCCAACGACGAGCACGAGGCCACGCGGTGCAAAATCCTGCGCCTGTAGGCGCAGAAGGTCGGATGCCGCGCCGTCGAGCGCATGCCGCAACGCCGCCGAGGCAGACGACTCTGCCTCGGCCGGTGGCGGTGACACTGGTGCAGCCATCCTGCGCTAGCACGACCTTTTCACTGTGAACTGACAGGTGCCTGCCTTTCGCAAGGCTGCGCGAGATGGACAAAGTTTTGGCAATCTGGATCTACTGAACCTGAAAGACTAGTGAAAGAGAGCCCATCGCTACTACTCACTACGACTACTACTCCACACTACCTAGGTGAGGCCGCTCCGACTCCGATCCACGGCTTGAGCCCGGCATTCCCGGGCAAGTTCGCCCAGAGTGCCGTCGGAAGCCCCCCTCGCCCGACTGTCGTGTGCGACGTGAGGCAGCGCACTGCCATGCGATTAGGCCACGAATCTGAGGCTGACGAGGCCACTCGCGCGACTCGCGCGGGCCGGGCCGTGGCCATGGGCTCTGCCGCCGCGGGCCCGTGGTACGCGGTCTCGTCAGCGCGACGGGCGTCACGAGGGCTCGCGAGCCCGAGATCGTGCGTGATCTGAGCTCGGGGGCTCCGTGAGAGGTGCATCGAGGGGCGTGTGTGCGTGCGTCCATTGGCACGCCACCTGCCGTTACTCATGGCCGCAGCCTCGGCGCTTGCGGCGGCGATCGCCCCGGGCGCCGCAGCATCCGCACTCAGCACGTGCGGCCGGCACCGGCATAAGAGGCCAAGGACGGGGGCATTGCCAAACGCGCCGACGAAGGCTCCTTTAAAGGGCTCGCCTTCGACCGCGCTCACGGCCAGATCAGCCGAGCTTCTCACGCCCCGTTCGAGAGCCGACGGCGACGCTTTCCCATTCGCACGGGCGCTCAGATGCTGGAACGGGGCGCCGTGGTGAGCGCCGGGAGCGCGCCCGGCACTCGTCGCCAGCCGCGGCTGTGAGCGCCGTGGCGGGCGCGCATCGAGCAGCCTCGGGGGCGTATGTCTCGCGGATTGGGGCCGCGCGCGCGGTGGCGCCGTCTCGAGCGTCCCGCCTAGCTCTGGGTGGGCTGCCGGTGAGGCTGCCGTTGGGGTTGCCGTTGAGAATGCTTCTGGGGCTGTGAATGGGGCTGTGAATGCTTCTGGGGCGTACATCGGTACGATCGGGGCAATCCGCTGGTCGCCAAAGAACTTTGGGTAGACTGCTGAGCGCCGTGCTGAGCGAGCTGACGAAGGCCTCTCGGAACGTGGGGACGAGAGTGCACCGGCGGTCGAAAAGGTTGCGAGCGCGGAGGCGGCAGCAGGCGCGGAGGCGGCAGCAGGCGTGGAGGCGGCAGCAGGCGTGGAGGCGGCAGCAGGCGCGGAGGCGGCAGCAGGCGCGGAGGCGGCCTCGCGAGATCGACTGGTGGCCCGCTTCTGTAGTGCCGAGGGCGGTGTCGGCTTGAGTGTCGGCTTGAGCATCTTTTTGAGCTCGACGAACTCCATCCAGCCGCTCTTGTCCGGGTCGTAATCGTCGAAGAGGTCGTCAATGACCTTGGCCGGCAGCTCGACGCCCAGCAGCGGCATGGCTCTGTGGAACTCGGGTCTCGAAATCTTCCCATCGCCGTTGGCATCCCAGGCACGGAAGAGGTCGATGACACGCATCGCGTTCCTCTGGAGTGCCTCGCGCAGCTGCGGTGCGAGAGGGTTGGCCACGTCGAACTTGACCATCTCAAGCTCTCCAGCCGCGCCTATCGTTACTACCCGACGGTCCCCGAGCCAATGCTTGAGCTCCGAGAGGGAGATGACCCCGCCACGATCTGTGTCGATCTGATCAAACGCCACTTGGGCCACCGCCTTCATGTGCGTGTGCCAAAGCTGGCCGTCGCCGACAAAGTGCTCCATGTTGCGCAAAAACTCCCTCTTGGTGAGACGATCGTCTCCCTCCGCATCCCACGCGCGCACCCAATCGGAGGCGTCCAGGCCCCTCTCGAGAAGCAATTGACGAATCTGGGCACGAAACGACTCAGCGTCCCAGTGCTTCTCGGCATCCTTGGGCGGCTGTCTTTCGCAGCTGCCTCGGCAGCTGGCGTCCTCAAACGCAGCCTCCGCGCTCGCTCGCGCCTTTTCGAGGTCCTTGAAGGTCATGCTCATCATCGCGTTTCGGCGCTTGGCGACAGCGCTCATCTCGCCGCGAAGCCAGGCGCTCACCTCCTCCATCGCGACGCGCCCGGACTGGTCCGCGTCGATCTGGTCATAGATCTCGTACACGACGAACTTGGGCCCTTGAAAGCCGAGCGTCGTCTCGAAGGCATGCACGAATTCCATAATCGAGATCGTCGAGCGCTCGCACGAGGTACGTAGGATCGTCGTCAAGCTAAGGGGCTGCTTCTCGAGCATCTTCTCCAAGTTGAGCCTGGCCTCCTCGGGATCGCGGCCGGTGAAGCTGAAACCCGTCGTGTCGATACGCAGCGCACGGCCGGAGCCGGTGCAGACCGGATGGTGCGCTTCGACGCTGAGCGCCACCAGGAAGCTTTTCATGAGCTCGGACATGTCTGCACTCGCCGAGGTACGGTTCCTGATCATGTCCATGAAGCGATGGATTAGAATGTGACCGTGGCCATCCTTGGGTAGCTCGGCGGCCAGGCTGTCAGCGATCTCGAGGAAGCCCATGTCGTCGCATAGGCAACGGAACTCGAGCACGTCCATCGTGTCAAGACCACCACCATGTTGGCGACTGCTGTGGTCCAGCGCCCTGTCATACTTCCTGAAGACAGCGTCGAGGCCCGAGCCCGTCATTTTGGCCGATAGGCTCAAGGTTGACAGGAAGAATTCCTGCTTCGAGACACGGCCGTCGCCATCGATGTCTACCAGATCGAACAGCTGCTTGAGCTCGTCACGGCTCCTCTGGCTGACAAATTGTGTGGGCAACGTGAGCACGAACTCCTCGAAGCTGAGATCGCCGCTGGCGTCCAGGTCGACATGGTAAAACTGCTTTTTCGCCTTGCGCACGAGGCTTCGCGTCTCATCTGCCGCCCGGTCGACGTGCGCCTTGTGACGGGTCCCCTGCATGGATTTCGTGAATGTCAACGTTCACGAAACCCCTCGTGAACGTTAACACGATAGACGCGACAACCGGTGCTACGGCTGTTGAGTCGGCCGCGGTTTCGCTCGTCGCGCTGTCGTGCGGGTTGTGTGTTGGTGGGTTGGATGGTTGTGAGGTTCGTCTGTGTGATCCGTGTGCCCGTGTGCGCCCGTGTGTCCCGTGTGTGACCCGTGTGTGTCCCGATTCCCCCCGGTGTCTTTTTACCGGTGCTACGGCACCGTTACCGCCCGCTCAGAAAACACGAGTAACTACAGTGTAACTACTGAACATGTGGTCTGACTTGCCTTGACTGGCTCGCCCTTGTGAGGAGGGCCCACTTGTGCTTCCGAGCGCAGGATTCCAGGTGATGGCGCTCGTGAGGGAGCTCGGCATCAATGTGCCTGGCTGGACAGACAGATAGACGAACAGACATTGAGGCGGGACTCTTCCCGCGGCCCCAGCTGCTGCAGCTTCAGCGCCGACGCCCCCGTGTGAAAACACGCAACAGGGTGTCGCTCGCCTCCACGTACAATGTATGGGCTGGACGTGAAATGGTACTCCCCTCTCACTCACGTGAGACGAGTGTTGCCGCGGCAGCGGTGTTTTCTGACACCGGTTTCGGAGAATTTCAAGTTCAAGTAACAGTCGTTAGCCTCGTTACGTGGCTCTTTTGCAAAGCGAGCTAGAAAAAAGCGATCGAGCGCAGCGCGCGCCATGGCCCTATGGCAGGCGCTCACGACGCCGGCATTGATTACGGCGTGCTCGCTGCGGACATCGCGGCAGATAACATGGCAGCTCACATCGCTGCCGTTTTGCAGTCGGCCGACGCCGTGATGGGTGGCCAGCAGCCTGATCGCGGTAGAATGACTTCCGGAATCCTAGCCGACAGCGCACTCGAGGAGGCCCCACCAGTGGAACACGTCTTCAACAACATGTCGGCCCGCCCAACTCGTCTTCATCTCGTCTTCAACCTGTCCGACGGTGTCGAAGAGGATCTGACGTTACCTGTCGACCAGCTCGCGCTGCAACTCGACTTTCACAATTCAAGCGACTCGCCCGTGCGCTTCCATATCAAGCGCAAAACACGGTGGTCAGATGGTAGCGAAATTCCCAGCGGCTGGTTCAAGTTTGATCCCGGCCAGGGAGTCATTGCTGGCAATACGACCCGGTCGGTGAAGCTGACAATTAAAAGACCAACAATTGCCATCGCTACGTTCCAGATTGAGTCAGACATCAGTGGGTCCCGTCCATGCACCTTGCGACTTCATCACCAGGAGCAGGCCACTATTGACGCTGAGAAGAGAGTGCGTGCACGGGCCTCCATTCGGGACGCCGCAGGCAACCAGCTAGATATCGCGGTGAAACATGCGATAGCCATGGGTCTGCCTGCCGACGAGGCGCGCCGCCTGGCGGACGCGCAACGTATCGAAAAGGAAACGGCGGTGCAGGAGAGGGCGAAGGCCAAGAAGGCGGCGGCCGAGACGCCGGCCGAGGCTGAAGAGGAGCACTTTGCAGGTGAGGCCAAACGGTGGTGGGGCGCAAAGGTGGAAGCCATGCTTGTTAAGGCGAGTGCGGAGTGGCGGCAAGCGGGAAGCATCGCAGTCTCATCGACCGACTGGCCAACAAACCCACTTGCCCGGAAAGAGGCGGAGAAGGTGATTGCCGCCCTCGCCAAGAGCTCCGATCGAGCGAGCGTCGAAGCGGCCGAGGGGATGCTTAAGAAGCAGCTGCTCAAGCAATGGGCGCACTCGAAGGCGTACCTTGCGGTGGCGTACACGTGCACTCCGAACCTCAAAGAGTACGCAGGCGATGCAAAAGACATGATCGAAGAGTATATGGAGATGGCGGAAAAGGAGGGCGCGAGAATCGTGCCTGCGGTGCTACTTGCTGTCGCGCGGCTGTGCTCCGAAGCAAAGGATGACGAGTTCAAAGCGGCGTGTCTCCGGCGGTGTTACGTGCATGAGACGCAGGCGCTGCTGACCGCTGACGAGCAGCGCATTGCCAGCTCGCCGGTTGGAGCAAAGCTCAAACCGCCTTTGATGCCACCGGCAACGAGCAACGGCGAGACGCCGATGGCGCGCTGGAAGCGGCTCAAGGCCGAGCCCGGCGCGAAGCCGAGTCCGTCGCTCGACAAGCTCATGGAGATGATTGGGTTGAAGAGCGTCAAGGAGGAAGCGCTCGAACTGTACACTCGCGTGCTGCGCGAGCAAGGGCTCGCCGCGGACCGCCGTCAGCCGTTCGCGCACAACTTCGCATTTCTGGGCAATCCTGGCACGGGCAAAACTTCCGTTGCCAAGCTTTTCGGCAAGATCCTCAAGGAGACGGGCGCGCGTGAAAAGGACGTGTTCGTCGTGTCAAAGGGCGAGGAGCTTGCTCGCGACGGCGCCGACAAAGCCGCAAAGCTGATCAGCTCGGCAATGGGCGGCGTCCTTTTCATCGATGAAGCGTACGCTCTCGAGCCCTTGACTAATACCGAAGGGAAGGCGGTGGCGATGCAGCTGCTCGATGTGGCTGAGGACAGGCGCAATGATCTGACAATCATCATCGCTGGCTACAAGGAAGACATAGAGACCAAGCTGTTCGGCTTCAATTCCGGATTCAGCTCCCGATTCAGCTGTCAGATCACCTTCGAGGACTACACCGAGCCCGAACTCGCCGAGATCTTCCAGTCGAAGTGCAAAGAGATGAAGGTGCCTCCAGAGAAGCATGTCGTGGAAGTTGCTGCGCGACGCCTTGCTCGTGGTCGTGGAGCCAAGGGATTCGGAAACGCTCGCGCCGTCCGCATCCTCTTCGATAAGGCCCGCAGCCGTGCGCTTGTCCGCGACGCCGCCCTAACCTCGCTGAAAGTCATCGACGTCATCGGGCCGCGTCCTGATCGGGACAACGTGCCCGACCTCGGCCGAGCACTGGACGAGCTTCAAGAGATGATCGGCCTCGACAGCGTCAAGCAGTCGATCGAGCGGATCGTCACCCTCGCGCAGACCAACTACGACAAGGAGCTCAAGGGCTCTCCCCCGTTCCTGATCCCGCTCAATCGAGTCTTCTTGGGCAATCCTGGCACGGGCAAGACGACGGTTGCCAAGATCTACGGACGCATCCTCAAGGGTTTGGACTACCTTTCCGACGGCAAGGTTGAGCTCAAGCAGCCGAGCGATCTCGTAGGCGAACACGTCGGCTCGACAGCCCAGCGCACCTCGGCGCTCATCGGACGGTGTATGGGCAAGGTGCTGCTCATTGACGAGGCGTATGCCCTCAACAACAACACCTACGGCCACGAAGCGATCGACGCGCTTGTTGGCTTAGTCCACGGCGCGCCGGGAGAGGACATTGCGGTGGTCCTCATCGGGTACGAGAAGCAGATGAAGAAGATGTTCCGCGAGGTCAACAACGGGCTCACACGCCGGTTTGGCCTCGACGATGCCTTCCGCTTTGAGGACTTCTCTGACAAGGATCTCGACCGAATCATCCTCAAAGAAGCGGGTGGCCTGCGCATCAAGATGGACCCCGTTCGCATCAAAGTCATCAAGGCGCTCGCAGGGCAGCGCGCGCGGCCCAATTTTGGCAATGCTGGAGCGGTCGTTGCAATGGTCGCACGTGCAAAGGAACGCATGAATTCTCGCGACACGGCTTCTCAGGAGCTCACACTGAGTGACTTTGGGCTTGACCGTGTTGATGGCGACGGCCTGGCCGCTCTCAAAGGGCTGTGCAAGATCGAGGAAATCCGCAAAATGCTTGGTCAACTCAAGGCCACACTCGAGCAGTGCGATCGCGATGGCAAAGACCGCTCAGAGTACCTTCGGTCGTACCTGTTCTTGGGGGGGCCGGGGACAGGGAAAACGACGGTTGCACGGGCAATGGCGCAGATCCTCAACGAGCTCGGCGTGCTCGGCACCGACAAAATCGTCATCTGCAGCGCGCTCGATCTGCAGGGCAGCTACGAAGGCCAAACGAAGGACAAGGTCAATGAGAAGATGTTGGAGGCGCAGGGGGGCGTCCTTTTTATAGACGAGGCGTACACTCTTGGAGGTGGCACAGGCAGCGGGGCATTCTCGCAAGAGGCGGTCGACCAGCTCGTGAAATTGATGACCGACCCAGAACATCTCAAGAAGACGGTCGTGATCCTTGCAGGCTACAAGGATCCCATGGAGCAGATGATGAGGCACGCAAACCCAGGGCTGCGCAGCCGCTTCGAAGGGCGCATCGAGTTCCCGGACTGGAGCGCCGACGACTGCGTTGCGTCCATCCGTCAAAAGTGTGAGGGCGAGAACATTCGGCTCAGGAGTGACGCCGAGCAGCGGCTTTTGCACTCGCTTCGTGAGATCGAGAAGCGGCCGGGATGGGCAAATGCGCGCGACAGTGTCACGACCTACCGCCTACTTTACGAAGCCCGAGCGCAGCGCTCAAAGGCGGAGGCGGAGGCGTGCTTCACGGTGGAGGATGTCGCTGCGGCGATGGCGAGCCTGAAGGCGCAGCGGCCGCCCGGCGAGTCTGTCCGAGACGCGAACGGCTTTGTTAAAGAAACAGGTAATACGATGCCCCGCCCGCCTCCATCGGCACCGCCACCACAGCGGTATAGCGAGTGTCAGCTCGTGGACTTTGAAGAAGTGGAGATGCCACACGCTTCTGTGCAACACGACGCCCAGCACGACGCTCAGCGCGACGATGGCGAAGGTGGGGATCCAGTATATGCCGCTCTGCTCATCGCATGCCGTGAAGAGGGTTATGACAAGGATCATGAGACGCGTAAGAAGCTGGTCACGATCCTAGCGGCAGTGCACGAGGATGGCAAGGACTTCCCTGCGAATATCATGGACCGGGTCGTCGAGAAGACCAAGTTGAGCCAGGTGAAGGCGCATGCGCTGCTCAAGCCGCAGGTCGTGAAAGTTCTCACTGCGATGCGCGAGGCCGTGCAGAAGGAGGAGGAACGCCTCGCCGAGCTCCGCCTGGTTGAAGAGCGATTGGCGGCTGCGCAGGCTGAAGCTGTCAGGCTTGCGGCCGAAGCGGCGGCGAAGGCCGAAGCGGCAGCGGCGGCCGAAGCGGCAGCGGCGGCCGAAGCGGCAGTTGCAGCAAAGGCGGAGCATCAACGCGTGCAAGAGCAGTATAAGAAGGAGGCGCTCGTCCGCGAGAAGATCCGCCAGAAGGCGCTCTGCCCCGCCGGCTTCGACTGGCACCGCGAGAGGGGCGGCTGGCGCTGCAATGGCGGCTCGCACTTCATCAGCAACGACCAGCTGCCGACGGTGTGATGAGGGGGCGACGGAAAAGGAAGGAAAAGCAGCAGCTTCGCATGCGTGCGTGTGCGAGATGGGCTTCTCATGGTACAGGAGCGGCGGAGGGTGGAAGTGCACGGGCGGGGTGTTGTAACGCCTCGCGTCGGGCCCACTCGCAGTTGACCTACCCGCGTATCTAGAGCCCGTGCGTGATCCTAAATCTCGAAAATCTCGTAAATGAAAGTCATCTCGTCCCGACGCATCCTTCCTCGCTCCCACTTCGCTCTTCGGGCCTGTTTCGCCTGACGGTCGCGACTGGCGACTCGCGCGAGGGCCGAGGCCATGCCATCAACACTTGTGAAGGAGAAGAGAGGTGTTCTCTCGACAGCCTCGGGACCAGAAAAGGCACCAACTTGAAGACACCTCACCTCACTTGGTCACTGTCGAAGTGGAGTATCCTGTGGGCGACTTCCAACTTGGACTTCCTCTTCAACGTGGGGTGGTTACTAATTGCGTGGACACTCAGGCCAGGGAATCCAAAGGGAGGGGGGCGAGGGCCCGCCCGCGGAAATAAGAAGATGGCGATCAATCCTGTATAGCGTCTCTGAAACTATTGCTCTGAAAAAAGAGTAGGCGCGCGCTGTCACACCCGGATCCCGGTGGGGGTTGGTGGTGCTGGGCATGGGTGGTGGGACGGGGAAAAGAACTTTTGGCGATCGAGACGAGAGCGGTGCACCCGTGGGTCGAGTGCGCGGCCACTCTTGCAATTGCACTCTTGTAGAGGCGTCGAGGCACGGATTCGGCGCGACGTGGTCGCGCGTCTCCGCCTCTCGCCGTCTCGCGCGGGGTCCCCAACGTCAGCGGCGCGTGCCTTCATCTCACCTACCGCCTTCGAGCAGACGCGGGCAGGTGCTCTGGGAGCGGGAGGTGGCCGGGTTGGGTTCGCAGGGGGCGGCCTCTTCTGTAGTCACTCTGTAGAGTCGGCCCAGCCGGGTCGCGCGCGCGGGTCTTCTCGTGGTCGTCTGTGTGAGTCGGTTCGGTTCTGAGGTTCAACCTTGTGTGTTACCCGCGTTTTCTTACCGTCGGAGAAGCGTACAGGACGGAAACACGCGACAACCGGTGCTACGGCACTGTTCTTGCCCGCTCAGAATACACGCGTGCAACTACATGTGAGTCAATTCAATTCACGTCCAGTTGTGTAGAGTTGACTTGACGTGACTTGACTTGACGTCCTGCATCCCTTTTGTCTCGTGAATTTGAACCGACGGGACGCCGTTTCGCCCCTCGCAGAACCGACGGGACTCGTTTCGAGGCTCGCTGGGCTTTCCACAGGAAAATAGGTCAGCCAATTCAAGAGAGAAGCACATTCCCTGGCCCCTAAACACGTGGCCTAAGTGGCCCCCCCCTCCGGGGGGGGCCGCCCCCCCTCCGGGGGGGCACCTGAGGTTTCCCAACTTTTTGTAACCACCACACGGAAGTGAAGCACCCCACAGGACACTTACCATGGCTGTGGACGCACTTCTGCTTCCGCGGGCTGTGGGAAGACGAGATGTTTGCTCGTCAGGCACTTTCCGGGGGAGGCGGTTTTTCCGCAGTGTGGGATCCTGGGAGTGGCACCGACTTTCGTGCGTCGCGAATGTCGGTGCCACTTCTCTAGCTGAAATTGTTCGCCGCTCTCCGACGACGCGATGGATGATGCTCAAAAAGCGCTCGACGCTGCCGTCGCACGGCGTACAAAGATCGCGGAACTGCTTGTCGTAGCTCGCGCTGCTGTCGACGAAGATCGGCGCAATAATCTACGAAGAAGTCACGGAAGAACAAGACGGCAGCTTTGAGCGCTGCCGTCGTTCGACTTGAGAGTGGTCTTCTACCCGGAGAGCATCGCGAGGTGCAGGCAAAACCGCCGGGATTTCTCGCTGCGAGTGCTCGTGCGAACGCGCAGCATCATGCGCAAGGAGAACATTGATCTCTTCAAGTACGGCACGTTCCCGTACGGCGAGTGGTTTGAAGGCAGCAATAAGGCGGCGGGCAAGCTGCCGGTCGCCACGACACTGTCGTTACTCGACACCGTCGTCGTCACGCGACGGCGGCGTCGAGTGACTTCTTTTGCGTTCCCTTCGGGGGGCGCGCCAACGGGGCGCGTCTGCCGACAGTACTTAAACAACGCCGCTAAGCCCGAAGCCGTCGCCATGCCCACCGTCACAGCCACCATCACCACCACCATCGCCACCGCCACCCTCGCTGCCACCCTCGCCGCCGCCCTCGCCGCCACCCAGGCCGCCGCCGTCGTCCAGGCCGCCGCCGTCGTCGACGCCGCCGTCGCCGCCGCCGCCCTCGCCGCCGCCGCCCTCGCCGCCGCCCAGTCCACCGCCGTCCTCGCCAACACCGTCGGCACCGCCAGCCTCGCCGCCGCCCAGGCCGCCGCCGCCGAGGTCGATTAAGGCCCCCTCTGAGCCCGTTATTTTGCACTACTTTTCACTTTCCCCGTAGTTAACGCCCAATACGGCGCATTTTCCAGCCTCTGTGGAGCCCTGTGCGCTGCTAGTGGCTGTGGGATGGTCGTTGCCACTCATCCTGCATCTTATTCCATCGG
>Ga0210247_101056_pt1 | contig 23837 bp, 9 predicted proteins | sample ChrtobMetP3_16mM_FD_155449 | JGI IMG/M metagenome (GOLD analysis project Ga0210247, IMG submission 155449) | Chrysochromulina tobin associated microbial communities from unialgal haptophyte culture, Seattle, Washington, United States - P3_16mM | ecosystem: Host-associated > Algae > Haptophytes >... | reverse complement strand
GCGATGGCGATGGCGGCGATGGCGATGGCGGCGATGGCGATGGCGGCGATGGCGATGGCGGCGATGGCGATGGCGGCGATGGCGGCGATGGCTGAAGCAGATCCAGATTGTTGGCATACCAACCGTCACTCGGGGTGCTCTCACGCGCCGGAGATGAAGGGAGATCGTGTGCGCCGTTGTGGTCCCCGATGGCCGGAGCCTTGAGGTCGTGACCCATGTCGTGTCCACCTGTGTTCCCCATGTCGTGTCCACCTTTGTTCTTGAGGTCCAGGTCGTCAATATCGAGGTGGTTGAAACGGTCGAGGTCCACGTCGTCGACATCGTCTCCAGCTTCGGGATCCTCATTGGCCAGAGCCTCGGGCTCGTCTGCATATTTGTTGTCGAGGTCGAGCTCATCGATGTACCAATCGTTGCTATGGTTGGTCTCATACGCCGGTGGTGCCAAGATCGGCGAGGTCGGCTTCGGCAACGTCATGCTCGCCTCCTTTTCGTCCGCCAGCTTCTTTCGCGCTGCCCTCTCGGCGTCCGCCTTCGTAGCCGCCGCTCTCTCGTCCTCCGCCCGTTCGGCATCCCTCTCGTCCGCCGCCTTCTCGTCCGCCGCCTTCTGGAGCTCAAGCTCGTCCTGAGGAATTGCCTTGTCGCCGGCAAAGTCGCACTTGACGATGCCGTTGTCGTTGTCGCACACGATCGGTGCCTTCGACACGGCCTCACGTGCGGGCGGCGCCGACACGAGATCGTCTCCACCTTCGCGGTCCTCGCTTGCCGGAGCCTCGAGAACATCTTCACCTTTGTTCTTGAGGTCTAGGTCGTCGATGTCAAGGTCGTCGAGATCTTCGGGGTCAATGTCATCGCTGGCCGGAGCTTCGAGAGGTACATCAGGTCGTCGAAATAGCAGGTCGTCAATATTCCTCTCCCACATTTGTAGGTCTTCTCCCACTTGTGGTCGATGGTATTTGCCCACGGATCTCAACGACGGAGCGCTGGGTTCTGGTGCATGGGCTCCGCGAGGACTGTCATGACTCTCGTGGTGTTGTCCTCCACCTTTGCCGTCGTTGTCGTTGTCGTTGTGTCTCAATAGGGCAACGCCGCCGCCCAAGGGATACGCCAGGGCGACGGCAAAAAAAGCTAGCATTGCGACAGAGAGAGAGTGTTCACTGCCAAATTTGGTTTCGTTCACATCGCTATGCATGCAGGTTGTGTGGTAGTCAAGTCAAGACACATTCTCCGTCTTCAGTTGTTTATGTTTAGACTTGACTTTCAGGAACGATCATACATGTATCATGTTCGGTTCCGCTGCCGTGCCGGGAGGCCGAGCATGGCCGAGGCAGCCGAAGGCAGCCGGCATCCACACCACCTCCACCAGGAGCGCGGGAGGGCAGAGTTTGTGTTTGAGTGGTACGGTTGGACTAGTTCCGCTGTACCTTGGTTGTTCCACTCGTCCTATTTCATGTCCTATTGCCGCACCACGATCGGTGCCCCCCCTAGCCCTTTGCACGTGGGCCATTGCTCCCCTCGCTCCCTGAGCGCTTTCGATGCCCCGCAGCTCTTCAAATACACCACCTCACTCATCCCTCAGATTTGTATGGGTTTGCCATCGAGCCCGAACACGGGAGTCGTCACGGGGACTGTGTTGATGATGGGTTTGCCATCGAGCCCAAACACGGGGAGACCGGGGACTGTGTTGATGGCTGTTGATGGCTGCGTAGCGGAAAGGAAGGCAGTGTTCGGCTGCATGTCGTAAAAGGGCGCCGCAGAAGTCGCTACTTCCACAGTATGGCTGGTCATCGCACGGGTTGCCGTCCTTCTGCGGTGCAGATGTACCACCAGACCGCCAACCGCCAGGCCGATGGCAAGAAGGAGAATCGCGACGCCGACGACACACGAGATGACCCACAGGGGCAGCGGCTGGAGGACACACGCACCGCTCGTGCGGACCACCACCGTGTACGTGATCACTGAGGCGGAAGTGGACTCCGTCCCGCTCACAGCCTGCGGATAGTTCACGGACCAATCGCACTCGAGCTGCATGACATATTGCCGCTGCAGGCCGCCAGAGCCGCCACGCGCAGGGTCGCCACCGCTGAATGTGATTTGCGCACCGCCTTTGATGTCGTTTGGATTCTGCAGACTCCAGACGTGGTTTCTCAGATGGCCCGGGGCGACGCACTTTGCACCGTTCTGGTATACGTCGATCGCGGCTGGATTCGATATGCACGGTGGGTTTGCTGAGTCGCAGGCATAGCTGCCTTGGCCGCACGTCACCGTGGGTGGCCTGCAGATGCGCGTGTAAATGTCGCCGGTGATGGCGCCGGCCTGATTCTTGACGGCCACACGCAGATTGCCCGTTAGAGCTTCATCGGCCAAACGAAGATCATAGTAGATCTCAGGCTGACTTGCATCCGGGGTGAACGTGCAGATCATCGTAGCCTCTGGAGGTGGTGGGCTAGGAGGCGATGGTGGCGGGTTGAATTTAATACCCTGTGCCGATACGAGCGTCCATGCTTGCAGCAGCGAGAGCAGCCGCAGGCAACTCATCGCCTGGCGGCCTCGCTCGCCTTCCGCCAACTCTTCCGCACCGAAATCAAAGATCTTCAAGTTCTTGTTTTTTCGGGGATGTGAACGTTAACACTGATGGTTCCATCTCTGTTTCCGCACAAAAGCTCCGCGGCTCACGCCCGTCCAGGGCCCGTCCCACCCGACACGGCGGCTTCTTGTCGTCAGCCCGAACTATCCGATCACGCAGGGCGTGGGCACTGCCGCAGCATGACGACTAGGCGCGGGCACGTTCCGCATGCGCAGCGCCGTCATCCGGCACCGCCTCTCGAGGCTTTTCGCCGGTCCGATGTCTTCGAGACTCTCGCATGCCATCCCGACACGCGCCCACACGTGGTCGATGCTGGGTTCCGCGAGGCGGTTTCGAAGCTGCGCACGAGTTCACACGAGGGCGGCATGCGCCTGATCCAGCACGACCCGCGGCTGGTACAGGCCATGGGCGTACTCAACGGCCATCGTGTCAGTGCGACCGAGGCGGACGTGCGCGCCGCCGAGCGTGTCGGCGACATCAAGAAGCGCGATGCCATCCAAACGGCCGACGTCGAGGCTGCGCTGCAGTGTGCGACCGTCGCGGAGGCCAAGGCGGCCGGCAACGAGCACTTCAAGGCGGGGGCGCACAGCAAGGCGCTCGCCTGCTACGCGCGCGCGCGCGTACTCCTCGACAGCGAGGAGGCAGCCGCGCTCGCCGCTGGGGCTAGCGAGGACGACGAGGACGACAAGGTGGCGACGGGCGCCGCGCGTTCGGGCACGATGCGCGCCGTGCTTCTGAGCAACTCAGCGGCGGCGCTTCTGCGGCTTGAGCGGCCCGCGGAGGCGCTGCAGGCCGGGCTCGAGGCCCTCTCCGCCGCGCCGCCCCGCAGCAGTGAGCCCCTGAGTAAGATCCACTACCGACTCGCACACGCGTACGAGCAGCTCCAGAGGTATGACGAGGCCATCGAGGCCATGCGTCGCTCTCTGGAGCACGCGCGTGGCGAGGCAGTCGAGGCGCCGTCTCGGGCAGTCGAGGCGCCGTCTGGGGCAGTCGAGGCGCCGTCTCGGGCTGGCGAGGCGCCGTCTCGGGCAGGCGAGGCGCCGTCTCGGGCAGTCGAGGCGCCGTCTCGGGCAGTCGAGGCGGCGCGTGGGGCTCTCCACCCATCGAGCCTCGAGTGCAGTGCAGCCTCCGACAGCGCCACCACCGCCAGCGCCACCACCGCCAGCGCCACCACCGCCAGCGCCACCACCGCCAGCGCCACCACCGCCAGCGCCACCACCGCCACCGCCACCACCGCCAGCGCCACCACCGCCAGCGCCACCACCGCCAGCGCCACCACCGCCAGCGCCACCACCACGAGCGCCTCCACCGCGACCAGTGCCACCACCACCGCGAGCGCCACCAGTGCCCGCGCTAAGCTGCTGGCAGACGAGCTACGGCGGCTCGAGTGTGCACGCCGTGTCGCCACTGAGGCTCGGGAGGACAAGGAGCGGCAGGCGAGGCGGGAAGCGGTGGCGCAGGCAAGGCGCGAGGCGGGCGTGCCTCTCGCGCCGTCCCGGGCGCCTGCCAACGGGGCGGAGGCGCCGTCCCGGGCGGCCGAGGGGGCGAAGGCAGCGGCCTTGGCTGAGCACGACTTCAGCCACTGGGCGCGCCGGGCGTTGGCGGCGCGACTGGGGGGCCTTCGACACGCTCGCGCGGGCGCAACTGTCGTCGTGGATAGGATGGATGATGAGCGCTCCGAGGTGACTCTGATGACCCTTGATGACCCTTGATGACCCTTGATGACCCTTGATGACCATTGATGACCATTGATGACCCTTGATGACCCTTGATTACGTCCGAGATGGACGATGAGCGCTCCGAGGTGACTTGCGTCTGCCCCGACCATCGCCCCGGCCGCCAACCCCCCTTGCCTCAAGCTGGTGTGCATGGGGGGGTGCTGATTGTGGTGTGCAGGGGGGGTGGCTGATTGTGGTGTGCAGATGGCTGACGGCTTGCTGATGATGATGGCAGGTGCATGCATCCATTCAAGAGCGTCGCGGCCGGCGCGCACTATATTACGATCTGGACCTGGTGCTGCACTGGACGGGTCACTGCGCGCTGGGGGAGCAGACGTTGGGCGAGGAGGCTGGGCACGCGCCCGAGACGACGGCACACACGATCCAGGGCGAGTTTCGGCACGCGCCCGAGACGACGGCACACACGATCCAGGGCGAGTTTCGGCTGTACAATGTCGGGCAGGACACCCAATTCAACCTTCAACCTCGCCCGCATCCAAGTGCTCATCACGGCGCCGCCCTCCCTCCCCTTCCCCACAGGTGGGGCAGGACACCCAATTCAACCTCGGCGGCGACCCGCACACGTCCTACCTCTACACAGTGGGCGTTCCCGTACAGTTCCACAACGATGAGCGGTGCGAGCTCTGGGCGCGCCATCTCAAGTACGAGGCCAGCGAGCTCTTCGAGCTTGTGAGCGCGCTCGTCGGCCAAGTTGTAACCGATCTCGTGCGCAAGGCCGAAAGGGATTGTTGAAAGGGCTCCAAAGGGTTTCTACGCTGTGCAGTGGTAGACGAATCGTATTGATCGGATAGGACGCAGCGCTTGCCGCGTAGAATGTACTGTTTAGAGAATAGGTTTCGTCATTAGGGCTACCGGTACGCCACTGAGTTCAAAATCAGGTGGTGGGGATAGTGTGTGAATCCAGAAAGAATACCCTCCCCTACCCCTTTGGATCAACCACTGAGTTCAAAATCAGGTGGTGGGCAGGTGGGGATAGTGTGTGAATCCAGAAAGAATACCCTCCCCTACCCCTTTGGATCAACCACTGAGTTCAAAATCAGGTGGTGGGGATAGTGTGTGACTCCAGAAAGAATACCCTCCCCTACCCCTTTGGATCAACCACTGAGTTCAAAATCAGGTGGTGGGGATAGTGTGTGAATCCAGAAAGAATACCTTAGAATACCCTCCCCTACCCCTTTGGATCAACCACTGAGTTCAAAATCAGGTGGTGGGGATAGTGTGTGAATCCAGAAAGAATACCCTCCCCTACCCCTTTGGGTCAAGTCGCAATCTCCGTAAGGTATTAAATCTCCGTAAGATATAGTATAGAGGATATAGAGAATGATATAGAGTTGTCCTGTGCCCCCATATAGCCGAGCGGCCGAGAGCGATGCGACGAGACCAAGAGAGATGTGACCGTCCGGTCCGGAGTCAGATAACCGAACGTGTGAGTTCAGTGAGTTGTGAGCGTCTCGCCGCGCGTGACTCGCCGCGCCTCTTCGCTCTCGCGCGTCTATTAATAAAAGCGACCGGTGCCGCGGACTACGCACACTCTGCTGCACACGCAAAGCGATTCGTGCACATGCGACGTGCCCTGCACCGCTGGTTCTCGACCTTGTACGTATGGGATATGCCACGGTGCCCGTGCCGCCTGCGTGGGGGCGGAGGCCTCCTCTCCCAGCCGGCTCGAGATCCGGAGACGAGGCCGAGCGCCGTGGGTGGAATCGAGCTTCGCGTCCACCACATCAAGATGCTTCATTGGTGACTTAAAAGATGCCTCGAGGATCAACATGGCGGTCGGCATGATCCCAGCCATTCACGCATGATCCCAGCCCGGACTGAGGAGACGCAAGTGTGAACACCCACCCTCCCAAATCTCTCCAAATCTCCCCGAGCCGCTCAAAGCAGCGCTGGCGCATCTTCGGCTGCAATCTCCTCCCAATCTCCCTGCCATTTGCAAGATTCCCACATGCCCTCACGCCCGCATGCCCGCTGTTCACAGGCCGCATGCCCGCTGTTCACAGGCCGTTCGGGTCGTAGCGCGACGGCGCGTACTCGGGTACCGTCTTGAGCGGTTTCGTCGACTCCTCGATGAGAGTGTAATCATACCCGTGCTCGCGGCGCGATGCGTATGAGCGCTCAGTCCACTCGATGTCGAACCTGTGAACGAGCGATGGGGCGCTGTGGTGAGCACACGCATGCGAGGCAGCTCAGGGCCGGGCGAACGGTCCAACTCGATGCCGTACGAAGTGGCGATGACGTCCCCGAAGCGCGATTGGAGCGTCTCGTACGTCTCGTACGGGATGAAGTTGAAGCCGCACACCTCCGGGTCGTTGATGCCCACGCGCTTGATCTCCTCGTCAGTCGGACCGAAGATCATCGGAAGGTCATCAAAGGGCATCGGCGGGTAGCACTTTGAGGTGGCCTCCGTGCCCTGAACGCGCAGGAAGCATGCGACGTAGAGCCCGGCCGAGCCGAAGTCGGTGATGTTCTGGAAGTAGTAGCCCTCGCCAGGCTCACACGCGCCCGTCGGCAGGGAGGAGCCATCGTCGACACACTTGAGGTGGAAGACCTTGCGTGTGCTCTCGGCGCTCATGAGCGTCATTGGGGAGGTGCACTCGGCCACACTGCCACACGTCATCCAGGAGCGCGGCGAGTGCGGGTTTGGGCACACGTACGACTCATCGAGCTCGCCCACGTCTTGCAGGAAGTACGCTGCGGAGTGCGAGCCGCGAGCGCGCATGCCATGCGAGCGCCCCATGCCATCCTCCCAAGTGTTGCGCACGATCCAGCCTCCGTCAAAGCCCCGAACGGTGCGGAAGTGGTCATTGTAGCCGACGATGTTGATGGCGTGGCCGCCAATCTGCACTAGCGGCTCATTCGGCTGGTGAAACCACTCGCCTGCGACACACACACACGCGCGCGCGAGCGCACGCCCGGTGGAGAGCTGTCAGAGGTCTGGAGACGGAGGGGCGGGCGGATGCCGAGAGGACGCGCCCAGTACGGCGCCTACGCCACGAGCAGCACGCTGAGTGTAGGCGCCGTACTGGGCACGCTGAGCAGCACTGCCGGGCGATGACGCTGACGAAGTTGGCGAGGCTGAGCAGCACTGCCGGGCGACGCACCCTTCATGCTCACCATCGGGCGCTCGATGGTGATGCAGCACGTGATGCCCTCGTAGACGCGCTCGTGCGGGCACGCCTCGCAAACCTCCTTCTCCTTGTCGCAGCCCCGACGGGCGTCGCAAGGCACGTGAAAGTGCGAGCTGACCTCGCCGAGACCCAGCGAGAGCGGGTAGCCGCGCTCGACGAGCGTCCGCTTGATGTCGTCACGCGCAAAGTGCGTCTTCCACGAATTCACTTTAAACTCGAGTGGATTCTTGCTACGCGCCTCGGCGAGGCCATCGCATTTCCAGTCATCGTCGAGGCCGGCGACCGGTGTGTAGGGGCACACCGTCACGGGCAGCGGGCCGATCTTGCCGAGGTCCGAGATCTGGCTCAGGGGGGCAAAGATCTTCTCATCGCCACCGTCGCGGCCTTCGGTCGTATTGCCCCACGAGATCATAGTGGCTCCGCCCTCCACCGTGACCTCCACGGCAGGGCAATAGCTCATCGGGTACTTCTTGCACGTCTCCATGTACGCGATGCCGAGCGCCTGGCGGCTCAGCCTCATGTACTTTGCGGGGTCAAACCAGCCGCGCTCGACTCCATAGCGACGGTAAGAGTCTTCGAGGATGCCCGAGCCCGAGAAGAGATAGCAGTCGCCACGAAGCAACTGATGGGACGACGGAGTCACGCCACTGACGAGGAATCGCGGCGGCGTCGAAGTGTGGACGCTCGGGCAAGACGGCGCGCTCGCCATCGACACCGCGCTGGGCTGCATGAAGTAGGCGAGCGTGCTCAGGAGCCCGCCGCCGATTACCATACCTCCGATGACCAAGGTGCCATTTCGTACCATACCTCCGAGTGGCGTGACCAGGTTGGTCGGCTTGGCGCGCTCATCGTCGCCGAGAAGAGATGTCTTTCCATTCTCCATAGATGCGTACTGCATCGTGTCGGCGCAGGCGCTTGGAAGGAAGGTGACGTCGGGGGTCTCGCCGTCCGCGCCGATTCCGCTCGGGGGTCTCGTTACCGGTACGTACCGGTATCGGCAAATTCCGCACCAAAGCAATGACGACGCGTCGACCACCCTGTGACTGACCGACCACCTTTCGCTGCCTCACTCACCGCGGAGCGCATGGCGCAAACGCAAATACGAGTAATGTCCTACAGTATCAGGCTACAGACTGCATCGGCGCCAGGCGCCGCGGTCTAAACTTAGTTCATGTCAGCCAGAGGACAACAACGCCGTGAATAAAGGAAGCCTTACTGAATGTGCTCCGGAAGCCAGCTGTGGTGGAAGGGAGTCGATGGAGACCATGGAGGGGGGTCCAAATTTTTGATGGACTTGATTGTTATTGATGTTATTGATCACGTTATCTTCGCGGAATTTTCTAGTGAACATATCCTGCGACGTCCACATTGCATCACCACGGGACCGAGTCTTGCCGTTCACAACCCCTACTCTAGGTCCTTCACACCTCATGTTCTAGAAATGGAGACCTTCCTGCCTTCACCCATTGACGACGACGGCGACGCTACAGGTGACCGAGAGTGGGACAGCAGTTACCTCCTGCTTGCAGCTCTTGTCAATGAGGATGCGTGTGCACGCCTCCTGCCTCCCGGCGTCTCGCTTCCTCCTGAGGAGGTGCTAGAGCTGGGCGCCGGAACCGGCGCCATGGCCTGCTCACTTCTTGCGTCACGCTGGTCTGGAGTACGGTACGTGGCCACGGACATGGCTTGCCGTATCGCCAACATAGAAGCCAACGCGGCCAAGAGCAAGTGCACCAGCTTGTACGCACAGCCACTCATCTGGGGCAGCACGCCACCAGCACCAATGAGTGCGGGCGATGCCACCTACCTTGTTTTGATGTCCGACTTGATCTACTTTCACGGCAAGCACCTGCTCGAGCCCGACACACTCGAGCCGCTCGCGCAGACGCTCTGCATGGCGCTCTCACAGCGCAGGCGCTCCTGTGCCCTCTTCACGTTCAGGGAGCGCGACCCCGAGCGTGAGGCTCATTTTCGAGCCTTGTGCGTCGCACGTGGCTTGGCGGTCACAGAGCCGCTCGACGCTGACTATCTGGCGGGGCTCGTACCCGCCGCGACGCACTCGGATGTTGAATCATCTGGGCCATTGAGGCTATGGCGCCTGACGCCTCCACAAGACAGCACTACACACGTGATTTCAGGCGAGGCGCCCACTCCCCCGGCGCCCGCAGCCACAGTGCCGCAGCATGCACTCTCTTCTGCGCAGCCGTCTGTACTCATACCGCAGCTCTCGATTACAGCACTCTCGGCCGGCTCTGTTCGCGCGCATCTCCGGATCAAGATCGGCCCAGATCTGCCGAGATTGGAGCCAGATCTGCCCAGATCGGAGCCAGATCTGCCGAAATCGGAGCCAGATCTACCCAGATCGGAGCCAGATCTGCCCAGATGGCGCCAGGGTGCCCTCGTAGCGAGCGAGCGAGAGCCTCGGCTGGTGCTCTACCCCAATTTCCTCTCTGCGTCGGAGACAGCGCACCTGCTCGACTTAAGTCGCTGGGGCGCGCTCGAGGCAGAGGCCGCTGCGATCTTCACGCCCGCGGCGACGCCTGCTGTCTCTTGGGACAGCGGTCGCGCCATTAACGCCGCGAGCAGCGGGCGCACGATCACCATCCATTTGCCCTCGCCCAGTGACGATCCTATCATCCAGGCCATCGAGGAGCGCTGTGCGGCAGCGACAGGCATCCCAATACACGCCGATGAGGAGCCTATAGGGGTGCGCCTAACGAGCCCCTCAACGGCCACCACTGATATATACATGATTGCCCCTAATCATGGATGCCCCCTGATTGCCTCGCTCATCAGGTGCGCCATACGAGTCCCTCAACGGCCGACGAGTGCGGCGAGCGCTACTGCACCGCGCTTCACATCGACACGAACCAAGGCGGCCACTTCCGCGCCGCGACGGTGCTGCTGTACCTGCATGACATCGAGCACGGCGGCGAGACCCGTTTCCCGCTCGTCGGCGCGGCGGAGGGCTCGGAGATTCGACTTGCGGCCGAGCGCCTTGCGGATCTCGGCATCACGGCGTTCAGCCCGAGTGAAGACATCGAGTGGCCACCCCTCCACTTGCGAAAGCCGTTACTGGATGCCGCGGAGGCGGAGGGCGTCGGGCTGTGCATCCAGCCCAAGGCGGGGCTCGCCGCCGTCTTCTGGACGCATACGCCCGATGGCCTGGACAAGTACAGCTGGCACGCGGGCGCGCGCGTGCCGCCTGAGGCCACCGATGGCAAGCTCATCGCCCAAAAGTTCAAGTCGCTTCCAGTCCAGTGGCGGCCAACACGGAAAGCAGATGCCGTCAGGCTGCCCGTTGAGTTGAGCCCGCCGTTAGGGTTAGGGTTAGGCGTAGCGTGACCCAAACGATGAACTCTTCGCGGCACTTTTCACTACAGGGAATTATTTGCTACACATTTTGGGAGCGGGCCACCCCATGCTCCCAGCGGCACGCACAGAACTGTGACATTTGCGAGACGCCATGGCGTGGGCATGGTGCACCGACAGTAGTGTCGACTCGGGCGGCTGCGCGCGCGCCCTGCGCCCTCGTGCTCATCGTTTAGTCGTTGGTCATCGAGATCAGCGCGGTGCCGCGGCGCGTCCACAGGAGTGGGTCTTCCTTGCTCTTGAGCCAGAAGTTGCACACGTGGTTCGTCGAGTGGCCCGTGGTCGAGAGCGTGCCCGCGCGCACGTTCGTCTTGTAGAAGGGGCACTCGTAGTTGCCCTTGGCCCGATCGGGCCCGATTTTGTCGGGCATCAAGTGGAGGACGTTCATCGGCGCGAAGAGCTCGCCCTGGTGCGACTCGGCCATGCACCCCTCCTTCGGGTCGAAGCGTGCGCCCTCCATGAACATGCCGTGGATGAAGACGCCGTCCGGAGGGGCCGCGGGCACGTCCTCGAGCCCCGCGTACGGCTTGACAAACGCGACGAACTCGAGTAGGTCGATGGCCTCCTTGTACTTGCGCGCGTAGGCCTGGAGCGCGGACGTGAAGAAGCCCTGTGGGAAGAAGACGGCGGAGATCCAGAACGACTTGGGCGGTCCGCCCGTGAGCCAGCCGCGCATGAACTCGACGCGCCCGACAAAGTCCTTGTACCAGGAGGCGAGGGGCTTGAGCGACGGGTAGCCCTTGCCGCCCTCGCCCCAGGGCCCCGGCACCTGCTGGAAGAGGAGGTTGGCGTATGCGGCGTCGAGTTGGGCGGACATGACGACGAGCCCCTTGAGGCCGCGCTGGAGCTCGTTGAGCATCGTCTTGATGGCACCGATCATTCGGTTGAACTTGTCAATCTCCTGCGAGAGGAAGATGCCGAGAGGATTCATCGAACCGTCCTCGAGCTTCGCAAAGGTCGACGCGCCCGCCTCCTTGAGGTTGAGATTCTTGGGCATGCGCGCCACGAGATCGTCGCACACCTCGCCGACGACCTCATCGGACGACTTGCCGCCGCCGCCGCCGCCCGTGCGCGGCTGCAGCGAGATGATGGTCTCGAGCATGCCTGCGGACTCCTTTGTTTGGAAAGTGATGTCCGCGTTCAGGTGGAGTCCGAAGATCTCGGGACGGTCCACGAGCGGGAACGTCGAGATGAACTGGCGGTACGTGTCGATCGGCCCCTCGGGCGGCGCGCAGTACCGGAACTTGGCATCCAGCTGCGGGCAGTACGAGAAGGTCGTCGGCTGCGCGATGGTCTGCGGGTCGAGGTACGACGAGAGGATGGCGCGCGTGAGGCGCACGTCCTGCTTGTCCGTCACGCGCCCGCCGTAGATGACGTCCGAGATGATGATGTTGAGCGCCTCCCACGGCACCGACGGGTTCTGGTCGAGGAAGAGCTTGAGGTTCGCCTGCGCAAAGTTGAGGTCGGAGGTCATCCACTGGTACGCGATGTTCCAGCCGATCGCGCCGTACTTGCGCCGCTCCTGAATGACCGCGTTGAAGAAGCACAGGCCGAAGAGCAGGTTCTTGAACTCGGTCGGCTGCGCGCATCCTTCGAGCGTGCTCACATCCATGTCGATGTACGAGCGGCCGATGTTGGCCTTGAGGCCCTTTGGAGGCTCCTGCGTGAGCTTGAGCGAGTTCTGCAGGATGGTCGAGGGGAACTCGGGCGTGGGCATCGTGGTGAGCCACATCCTAAAGTCCTCGGCGATGCCCGACGCGTCGCGAAGCTGCTCGAGCAGCCGATCGAGCGTGGGCAGCCACGAGACGGCCAGGTGGCAGTTCTGCAGGCACACCCAGTATCCCTTGCCCTGCCCCTCGGCCATCAGCCGCTCGGCGATCGGACCCTGGCCCTGGCCGAGCGAGACCATCTTGAGATTGTCTCCGACCGAGTAGTCGTACTTGCGCCCGAGCGCGAGAAGGTACTGCGTCGGGTCGGCGCCCGAGGTGAGGACGAAAACGATCGGCACCTTGGACGACGAGTCATTGTACGTGGACTGCAGATCAAAGGGAGGCGGCTCCTTGAACGACTTGCCGATCGAGTTGCCCACGAACTCTGACGAGCCGAACGCGACCTTCTCTGGCCGGAAGGCCTTGACGAGCAGCAGCCGATGGAAGGCGGTCGCCTTCTTCTCCCAGGCGGCGGGCAGTGGCGCCGTCTCTGGCGTCTCGGACGTGAAGAAGGTCTCCCACGCGGCCGAGTCGGCCATGACCGACTTGCGCAGCCCCTTGAGCTCGTCGATCTCGGCGTCGGCCGCGAGCACCATCGCCCAGGCGCGCGGCTCGATCCACGAGGACGCGGCGCCCGCGTCGGGCAGCCCGTCGACCCCGATGCCGGCCTTGAGGAAGTAGGCCCACTCGGCGGGGGTGATGTCGCCGCGCTGGCGCAGCACGCCGACGGCGATCAGGAAGGCAAAGAGCGTCTTGTGCTTCTCGAAGAGGGCGCGGCAGATGTTGACGAAGATCGACTTTAGGATTTCGTCGAGGAGAGTCTGCAGGCGCACCGCGAGGTCGTCGCTGGGCGGCGCGTCGGTGACCGTCTTGCAGAAGACCTGCTTAAAGTACTGGAGCGAGAACTGGTACATCGGGTCGATGACGCGGAAGTCGGCGACCACGAAATACAGGATCGAGCCGCGCGTGGCCACCGGCCGATATGCCTCGCACGTCTGCACGATCTCCTTGGTCGTCACCTCGGCGCCCTTGACCGACTCTTCGGTCTTCTTGGAGATCTTCTTGGACGAGTCGAGCGTGTTGATCAGCGCCTCGTCGTCGAGGATGTTGCCGCTCGACTCGGCAAGCAGCCGGAGGATTGTATCCTCGAGCTCCTGGATGGTCTTACGGCCGGCCGCGATCGAGATCACGAGCTCCTCCTTCTTCTGCTGCAGGTCGGGCCGCTCGAGCGACGCGACGTCGGCGAGCAGCTGGTCCTCGAGCCCCTCGATGGTGACGGTGAAGTTGACGATGGTCACCTTGATGCACACCTCGGGCGCGTAGTGCGGGTTGGCGAGCGGCGAGGTGATGTAGAACTTGAAGTTCTCCGAGTAGTCGACGTCCGTGTCGCCCAGGCGGAGCAGCATGCGCCCCTGCGACTTGTACACCTGCTTGAGCAGCACGGGATCGAGCGACGGGTCGAGCGCCTCCTGCACGTTCTCGAGCAGCACCGGGACGCCCACGCGGATCGAGGACTCGAGCGTGCGCAGGAAGTCGCTCTGCGAGAGCTTGATGATGCGCAGCTTATTGTCCTTCTCGAGGTTCTTGATCCACCGGTTGGCCTGGCTTTGCGGGTCGATCATGAGCGGCCAGCGTCGCGAGCGCGTCACGAAGATGGCATTCTCGATCGAGAGGTTGTCCTGCGGGAGCCCCGCGATGCCCCATTCACGAATGGTCACCGGGTCGCCCAGGATGGCCGTGACGGGCGTGCCCACCGCCGGCGTCTCCTCGACGAGCACGTCGAGCTCCTTGACCTTCGAGATCCATTGCGAGTTGAGCGCGTTGCGATACTTGGCCGTGAACGGCCCCTCGTACGCGATCGCGCCCGCGCACACGATGGTATTGCCGACGACGTTGCGTTGGCCCTGGTTGAGGCGCACGCACAGCTGCTCCCAGCGCGTCTTCTCGGAGCCGAGCCCACCCACGAGCTTATCGGCACGCTCGAGCTTCACCTTCGTGTCCGCCTCCTGCTCCTCGAGCTGCTTGGCCTTGCGCTGCGTGTCGTCGAGCTTCTTCTTGAGGCCGGCGACGCGCCGCTCGACCTCCTTGAGCGCGTCCTGCTTCTCCTTGAGCATGGCCTGGGAGTCGGCGAGCTGCTTCTGCGCCGCCAAGAGCTTCGCTTTCTTGGGCTCGACCGTCTTGGCAACGCGTGCGTACGTATCCATCGCGCGCACCCACATGCAGAGCGACTTGGCCGCCGTGGACACCTTGCCCACCATCTCCGGCAGGAACTTTTCGTTCTTCATGTACTTTTGGATGTTCTTGATCTTCTTCTCCTCGATGTTGTCCTTGTCGTAGTTCTGGAGCTGCTCGAGGAAGTCCATGGCCGACATGAGCTTCTTCGCCTCACCCCAGTCGGGCTTGACACCGAGCAGGATGCACACGGCCTCGAGCGTGAGCACGACGAGCTCGGGCGGCTGCTTGTACGCCTTCACCTCGTTGATGTCGTTCTTGTTCAGCGACTTGAGCGCATCGACGGACGCGTAGAAGGCGGGCATGGCCTCGTCAAGGTCGCGCTTCGCATCGGCGGCGATAGCCTGGGCCTCCTTGGCGACCTCGCCCACGGCGGCCTCCTCCTTGGCGACGCGCTGCTTGACCTCGTCGGCGTTGGCCTGGTCGACCGACACCTCCTCGAGCAACTTGGTCGTGTCCTTGGCCGCCTGCACGAGCACGGGCTGCAGCTTCGTCAGCTCGTCCTTCATCGTGTCGACCACCGCGTTGGTCTCGATGAGCTTATTCACACCGCCCGAGTAGTGCGAGATCTTGCGCGCGACGAGCGACTTTTGTTCGCCGAGCATGGTGCTGTACAGGTTGAGCAGCTCGAGGTACGAGGTGGGCGTCGTGTACGTCTTGCGCCGCAGCTGCGCGAAAAAGTCGTCGCCTGCCTGGCCGACCGAGTAGTGGATCTCGACGCAGATGTTGCAGATGGCCGCTTTGGTCTCTGGGCTGCCCATGTCGACCTTTTCGAAGTAGCGGTTCGCGACGGCGAGCAGCGCGTCCTTGGGCCACGCGTCGAACCAGTCGATGGTGCAGCAGTTGATGAGCGACGGGAACATGCGGCAGCGCACGCGGAATGCATCGCCGATCGGCGAGACGCACATGACGATGTGCAGGTTCTCGCGCACGAGGGAGATGAAGTGCTTGTAGATGTCGTCGCGCCCCTCGCCCTTGCCCGCCTCCTTGGCGAGCGGGCGGCACGCGGAGAGGATCCTCTGCATGTCCTCTTCGGCGAAGAGGTTGGGCACCTCGCCAGAGTTGAGGATGCCGTTGATGTCCTCGACCATCGCCTCCTTGATGATCTGCGTGTCGGAGAAGAGGAAGACTGTCGGCTTGTTCTCGCAGCCCGCGGCGAACATGAAGGTCTTGAGGTCGTCGTGCCACGCGTTGAAGTCATACGTGCGCGTGATCTCGATGCCGAGGCACTTCATCTCCCACATCGAGGCAGCGAGGCGCGCGAGTGACGAGCGGCCGGAGCCGCCGACGCCGACGAGCAGCGCGCAGCCGCGCGGCTGCGTGATCACGCGCGAGATGCGAGCGAGGTGGAGGGTCGCGTCCGTGAAGAAGACGAGGTTCATCGGCTTCGTCGTGTTCATGTTGTAGTCGCTCAGGCACTCTGCGAACTTGTCGCCCGACTTTTTGACATCGAGCTCCTCGTAGACCATCCCGGCCACGCCGTTGGACGTGTTCATAAAGGAGCCAAAGACGAATTTGGAGATCGAGTCCGTGTCCCACTCCTTGCTGAACGTGGTCTTGACGGATTCGACGATCTCGTGGCGGAACCAGGTGCGGTCCTTGTCGGAGATGAGCCGGTCGCAGAAGACGCGGCAGGTCTCGTGGGCCCAGAGCCGCAGGAAGGCATCTGGGTCGGGCGCCTTGGCCGGCGTGATCTGGAGCGCGCCCTGCATGACGCGCGAGACGTCGCGCAGGTTGAACGTGTAGTGCGACTTGGAGGGCGTTGGAAGCATCTCGGCGAGCATCCGGTTGTAGATGTGGATCGTGGCTCGGACGACCGGCTCGCCCAGCTCGGTGATGTTGAGCGGGAACGACGACGCGGTCAGGAAGCCGCCCAGGATCGATGTGAAGATGCGCTGCATCGAGGCCGACGAGAGCGTCGGGATCCAGAGCAGGTTGAAGTGGCGCGTGAGGCGCGGCGTCATCGCGTTGCGCCCACCGCCCGCGGGCCCGCACGCGGCGAGGAAGGACGTGTTCTGCACCTTCTTGAAGAAGAGCTTCTTGAGGTCGTAGAAGCCGCCCTGCGCGAGCGTCTGGCGAACGAGCTCGATGGGCGGCTGCGCGCCGTACTTTTCGAGCGCGGGCATGTTGATGTCGTCGACGAAGATGACGTTCTGACGGCCGGGGGGCGCACCCAGAAGGTTCTTGCGCAGCTTGTCGAGCTTGGACTCGAGCAGGTCCTGCATGTTCTTGGCCGCGGTCTGCGCCGAGAAGGCCGCCTGGATCGAGGTGAAGCCGGGGGAGCCGGGTGCGGGCGACTGCTGCGGCAGGCGCGAAAGGAAGCCCTGCACGAGCACCGACTTGCCCGTGCCCGTCTCGCCGACCATCATCACGTTCGTCGAGTTGTCCACGAGCACCTTGAGCAGGAACTCGAAGCACGTGGTCTCGCCCGTGGGCACGAGGATCCCAAAGTAGGGCATGCCCTTCTGGTACGTGAACGAGGCCGTCTGCGAGGCCCAGCTGACGAACGCACCATTGTCGGGCGACACGCAGTAGTCGTACACAGTTCCCTCTGTGGGGAACGTCGGGTCGAGCTCCTTGAGGATGCCGCACTCGCGCACGTACTTGTCGAACCGGGCGCGCGACGCGTCCTGCAGGTTGCCGCCGATGGCCCAGATGAAGCACCAGATGAACCACAGGTTGATCATGTTCTCGAGGCCGCTCTTGCCCGGGCTCACCCCATATTTGGGAAGCAGCGTCGCGTCGAGCAGGTTGAACATCGAGCGCACGATCTGCGGGTCTGGCGCGGGCATGCCCACCTTGCACTCCTCGCGCACAAAGTCGATCGCCTTGAGCGAGTACTTTGTGAGCAGCTTAGACAGGCGCGCGCCGTGCTGCGGCAGACGCTTGGGCAGCACGTTTTCGACCCACGACTTGATGTAGGGCTCAGTGCCGATGTACACGTACTCCATGTACACCATGCCGCAGCGCGAGACGGTGGCAGGGGAGGCGACGGAGAGGTCGTTCACCTCGAACATCATGTGCTGCGTCTTGGCGAGCTTGATGCGCTCACCGTTGGAGAGGCAGAGCATCTTATTGTCGTCGAGCACGGTGTTCATGTTCTCGATCCAGAGCGCGTCCACGGGCCCATCGAAGACGACCCAGTTCTTGTTCTCGGACTCGTCGGTGACGCACAGGCGCACCAGGTAGGGCACGATGCCATCAGACCACTCCTGCGTCACCGTGTTCACCTCGCCGTACAGCTCGCCCATCGTGATCGACTTCGGGTTGAGCCAGTGCTGCTTCGTCACCTCATACTTTGGAGATTCGTCACCGTCGCGCTTGAGCTGCGAGAGCGCCGCCGCGAGCATGTTCGTGTTCATCGTCTTGCCGGTGAGCGTGAGGCCGACGACCATCACGCCGTGGCGCACGAGCATCGTCTCGAAGAGCTGGATGACCTTGGCCACGTACGAGGGCACCGGCTGCATCCCGTTGAGCGTGATCTGGCGCTCGATGGCCTTCTGGAGCGTGCCGTAGTCCACATTCGGGATGGTGACTCCCGGGAAGAGGTCCTGGATGATGGCCACGAAGAGGGGCAGGTCGTGGTACAGGAACTTGGGCACGTTCGAGTCGCGGAGCGCGCGGATGAGGGTGATGTCCTCGGCAATCTGCGGGTTCTCGCGCTTGAGGCCGCCCGCCATCACGAGCACCGACTTGACGGCGCGCATGCCGAAGTCGTAGTGGTCCTGCTTCGAGAGCTGCTCCGACGAGAGCTGGTACAGCTTCGTCATCTTTGTCGAGAGCGGCTTCGCCTCGCCGAAGCCCTCTGAGAAGAGCATGATCTCGGCGATCAGCCGGTAGTCGGGGATCATCATCGCCACCGGCCGGAAGAGCGCCTTGAGGTTGTCGGGCAGCTCGGCGCGGCCGGCATAGCCCGGGTTCATCGTGATGAAGACGCCGTAGCCCGGGTTGAGGCTGATCTCGCGTCCCTCGAAGATGAAGCGCTCCACCTTCATCTTGACCGCCTCCATGATCGTGAGCACCTGCTGTGCGATCACCGAGAGCACCTCGATGTCGATGCGGTTGAACTCGTCGAAGCACGCCCACGCGCCCGACTGCGCGAGGCCAGAGAAGAAGCGGCCCATCGTGGGCACGGTGAGGTCAGGGCCGCAGTTCATGACCACGCACTGGCGTGCGAGGGCCTTGGCGAGGTCCTTGGTCGTCTCGGTCTTGCCCGTGCCCGCGGGGCCCGCGGGCGCGCCACCCATGCCGAGGTTGAGACCTCCCGTGAGCGTCATGTAGCACTTGTCGGTGAGGGGCGTGACAACGAGGCGCATCGAGTTGCCCAGGTACTCGTACCCGTACCGGAAGTACGTGTTCGTCTGGCGCAGCGCGCAGTCGTCGACCTCCTCGTCCCACTGGTAGCGCAGCTGCTTCTGCCACTCGAACTCGTTGACCCAGCCGACCTTTTTGTGCACGAGCTCGGAGTTCGTGTCGCGGCAGTGCACGTCGAGCGTCAGCTTGGCGCCGATGACCTGGCGCTGGTTGGGCTTGAGCTGCCGGCGTACGATCGAGACCATGTACCCGATCGACTGGATCCACTTCTCCGAGTAGATCTTGAGAGCATCCGGCTTCCCCTCGTCATGGATTTGTGTGAGCGCCATGTCGACGCCCAACGTCCACTCGATCTGGCCGATCATGATGATCGACTGTGCCGGGAAGCCGAAGAACCACTGGTCGAGCGGCCCGTTCTCGGCGCCCATGCGCGCCTCGGAGAACTTGTCGGGGAGGACGAACTCAATCTCGAGCAACCTCAGCCACGCGTTCTTGCAGTTGGTGTAGAGGGCCTCGATCATCGCGAGCTGCATGTTCATCAGCCACACCTCGACCGGGCCCTCGGCCATCGGGCAGTTGACAAACGGGACGACCTCCGCCTCGCCCGAGATGATGGCGAGCATCTTCTTGGCGTCCTCCATGTCGCCGAACTGCAGGCGCTTGATGGCGTCGAAGCACTTGATGAGGTGAGGCTGCACCGCGTACGGGTCGCGGGTCTGCGAGAGGATCTCGAGCAGCTCGTCGTTCGAGAGGAAGTAGAAGCGCGGGAAAGCGGCGCACTTGAGCTCGAGGTAGTCGTTCAAGCTCTTCTGGATCTCGTCGAGCTGCTTGTTCGCGTCGAGGAAGGTGTCAAGGAGCCCTGGCACGGTCACCTGCGCGATCACGTTTGGATTGTCGTGGCACTTGCGCATGCGGTCGATGAAGAACTTGTTGATCTTCGTAAACTTTTGCGACTCGGCGGGCAGCTGCTTCTGGATGTCCTCGGCGCCAAAGATGTTCTCGAGGTACATCCACGAGCGCTGGCACGTGAGCCACTCGTCGAGCACCTCGGAGAGCGTCGAGAGCTTCTTCTCCCACTCCTCCACCTCCGTCCGGATGCCTCCGACGAAGCGCGAGGCGAGGATCGTCTGCAGGCCCACCTGCGAGTCCTCGAGCTGAACCACGACCTCATCGATACCGCCCACGATGAAGATGTCCGCCTGGTCACGGTGGTTGAGCGTGACGAAGCCAATGTCGGCCCAGCCTTTGCGGATCTTCTCGAGCAGCTGCTCGAGGCCGAACTCGCCACTTGCGTTGTTCGAGGTCTCGTTGATGAACTCGGCCTGCTTCGTGGCGCCGTACGAGAGGAGCTGCTCGAGGGTGAAGGGCGCGCCCGGGTAGTACGACTGGCCGAGCTTGTCGTACAGCTTGGCCCAGTGCCGGTCCTTGCCCACGACCGCGAGGTTGGCGAGGTCCTGGATGCACGGCATCTGCTCCTTGAAGTCCTCGACGCTCTCCTTGAACATGGTCACCACCGGGTCAGGCAGCCCATTCGGACCTGGCCGCTTCGAGAGCTTGTGCGCGTCCTTGTAGTTCTGCGCGACCTCCTTGATCAGTTCCTCGACGTTGAGCGCCTTGAAGTCGACTGCCTTCCAGGCGTACAGCATCTCGTTCCACGTGTCCAGCTTGGACCACAGCTCCATGCGCAGCTCGTACTGCCCCATCGTGTCGTTGAGCTGCTTGAACTCCTGCGGAGGCTGCTTGAAGGTCTCTTGCATCGCCTTGTAGCCCTCGGCCTTCTCCGCGATGGCGGCCATCTGCTCTTTGGTCGCATGCAGACGCTCAAGCACCACCTTCGGGTCGACGGTCGGGTCGACGTAGTCGCCGGTCGAGAGGCTCGCCATGATCGACACGAGGTCCTCGTTGAGGTTGGCAATCGACTTGTTGAGTGTCGCGACCATCTGTTCCATCTTCTCACCCACCGCGCCGTCGGCGGAGCCCGTCTGCTCGGTGAGTTTGTCTCGTGCCTCCTTGAGATCATCCTTCTTGACGGCATCCGCCGCGGGCACCTTGACCTCGTACATCTCGAGCAGGTCGTACATCTCGTTCACCTGCATCGCGCGGTCCTCCATGTCGTTGCGCTCGATGCGGATGCGGTTGAGGTTGTCGCAGTAGTCCGCAAAATCGCGCAGTGAGCGCGGCTGCTCGGACAGGTCGCGAATCCGCATCTGGTACGACGCGAGTGCCTCGGCGCAGAACTCGCGCGCCACCGACAGCAGCAGCGTACGGCACTTGTTGAGCGTCTCTTGGCAAATGGGCATCAGACCGTTCTTGAGCGTCTTCGTGTCGACGTGCAGGTTGCGCTCGGTGCCCGAGGTTTTCATCTTTTCGAGATCAATGACCCATTTCTTGATCTGGCCCATGTCTGTCTTGAACGCCTGCACGGTCTCCTTGAACGACGTGCCCTCCTGCTGGCGCTCCGCGTACGCGTCAAAGTTGAAGTGCTGGCCGAAAAAGTGGATGACGCGGTACATCTCAAACTCCTGCGCGTACGCGTACGCGCGCACGAAGTCGGTGGCGACGGCCTCCTGCAGCAGCTTCTGCACCTCGATGAAGCGAGTGTCGTGCCGCACCACCTTCGACACGTCCGGCCCCTCGATGCGTCCTGAGTGGAAGTACCTGCCAAATTAGGGAGGTCATTAGGGGATCTCATTCAGGGAGGTCATTAGCATCAGGGGAGGCTCTTAGGGGAGGGCATTAGAAGAGGTACTCACGGCTTGAACGGGCGCATGTAGAGGAGCCGCGGCACCGTCTGCACGTTCGTGATCATCGCCTCGATCATGGTGACGAGCGAGGCCGAGAAGGTCTTGAGCGGCGGCGAGAAGAGCATGTCGTCCTCGCCGTACTCGACCGATGTGATCCAGAGCCCGTTCTTGCGCGGCGTCGTCATCGTGTTCAGCAGGTTCTCATTCGAGGCGACCGTGAGAAGGTAGCAGGACGAAACGGACATGTAATCCGCGAGCCGGATGAAGTCGCCGAGCATGAGCGACTCCCCCTGCGCCTGCTTGACCGCGCGCAGCTTCTCCTGCTTCTCCTCGCGCTCCGCCGCCATCGACTTCGAATGCGTCTTCATAGGGAGGGCACGCTTGCCATCCTCGCCTTCGCCGCCCGTGACCGAGGCGGAGAGCGGGTTATCGTCCGAGAGGCGCGAACGCGAGGTGACGTCCTTGCACACCTTCTCGACGAGCGCCTGCAGCTTGTCGATGATCTGCTCAAAGGCCTTCGCGGCCTGCAGCTGCTGCTGCTGCTGCTCCTCGAGGAACGCGTCGATCGTCAGGTAATTGGGTGACGCGGGCGCGAGCAGGCGCGTCTTATCTCCCGAGCGGAGCTCGTAGCACAGCGCGTTGATCTCGAGCAGCGTGCCGCAGAAGGCGACCTTTGACAAGAAGAGGCGCTTGCACAGCTGGCGCCGGCACGCGTCGAAGAGCTTGTACCGCACGTTCGCGCGCCACAGCCGGAAGATCTTCGCCGCAAGGAAGCTCTTGAAGAACCGGATCGATGTGAGCACGTTGAAAAAGGTCGACTGCTGCATCCACGACGAGAGTTGCGTGAACTCGGAGGGCGGGACCTCCTTGCTTCCGTTAGAGGCCCAGCTTCCGCCGAACACGTGCACCACGCCGCACGCGGACATGGTGAAGTACTCGGGATCCGTCTGATCGCGCGACACGACCGTCAGGTCGTACGGCCGGAACTCGTCGCCCGTCCGAGCGCGGTTGAGGTAGACAAACTTGACGGGGGTGTGGCTGCTATTGCGTGCGAAGAAGTTGGCGGCCTGGTCGCCCGTCTTCAGCCGCGCCTCGCCCGTCGCGTCCTCCTCCTCCGCCGATGCGCCCGCACCGGCGGAGCTCTTCGCGAGCTTCGCCTTTTTGAAGGAAGCTTGCATTGGCTGCTGAGCCATCGCCGTCAGCGACTCCGACGGGCGACGGATGTTGGGCAGGTCATAGTCGTACAGCTCCTCGATGTTGAAAGCGTACAGCGGCGCCGACCCCTCCTGCGCCATGGGCGCAGCACAAAGAGGTACCTTTCGCCAACGGAGACGAGAGTAGAGCGCCGTTGTGGTCATATCGAAACGTCCGATGCCTGCCTTATCTTTCACTGAGATGCTTTCACTTGGTAAGGGCCGGGGCTTCTGAACAAGACATGATAGCAACAACTCACATGACCCGCCATGGTCTCACGACGCACGAAATCCGGAACAACACAGGCGAGGTACAAAGCGGAACAGCACTCGTTAACGCACTTGCGGCTATGTGGTGCCCTCTCTGGCACACAACACGACAGCTCCCATCTGACGCCTGGTATGTATATACTCCATCTCAAACCGATCGCAAGTGCGAGTTGACAAGATGCACAAGAAGCTCGATCTGCCCACGATCTGTCATTGGTATCATCAGTCGCAGCAGCACGAGGCAATCGGTTCGCAGTCGCTCGTCCGCACAGGGCACTTGTGCACGTCGCCCCCGGGCGCCGCGCAGCATTCGCCTCCCATTTGGATACAGTTGGCCTGCGCGAGGGCACGGATGCCCGGCAGCGACTTCGGGATGTCGCACACGCCGTTTTCCCACACGCAGCCGTGCACCGCGCCATACTGTTTGCAGCTGCCCTCGCTCGTGTACGACTCGCCCGAGCCGGAGCAGCACGTCTGCCCCGGGCTGCACGTCGCGTCCGCATGGTAGCAGCAGTTGCCGGGCGTCGGGCCGGGCTTGGGGGGGGGCGG
>Ga0210247_101048_pt1 | contig 24024 bp, 11 predicted proteins | sample ChrtobMetP3_16mM_FD_155449 | JGI IMG/M metagenome (GOLD analysis project Ga0210247, IMG submission 155449) | Chrysochromulina tobin associated microbial communities from unialgal haptophyte culture, Seattle, Washington, United States - P3_16mM | ecosystem: Host-associated > Algae > Haptophytes >... | reverse complement strand
CGGAGGCCGAGCGCGCACGCTACGCGAGCGGCCGGCAGCGCGAGAAGCTGCTGGTCGAGCAGCTCCAGCTAGCTGACTCTGAGAGGCAGGCCCTGCGGCTCGAGTGCATCGAGGCACATGCGGCGCGGGAGGCGGCGGATCAGACAGCGGAGGAGGCAACGAGGCGCTTCCAGGAGATGCTGGTGATGCAGCGGAACGGCTCGCTTCCTCCGCGACCGCGCTCGCCGCTGCTGCGCCCCCCGAGCCCCCCGAGCTTGCGTGATGTGGGGACCTCGATTGGCTCAATGTCCTCTTCGCCGCGCTGGGGCGTCGCAGACGCGATCGCCTCCTTGAATGCGCCGCGGACGCCGGCATCGTCACCTCGGAGCTTTGCGGCCGGTGCCCCGCAGGCAGGCACCTCACTCTTGCTCCCGCAACCGATGCGCACGTCCCCTGGGGCAGGGCACGCTTCATCGACGTGTTCACAGCTCGTGCCGGCCACGCCCTTGTTCCTGACGGGCAGTACGCAGCTGCCTGGGACGGACGCGGCCGCGGACGCGCTGAGCACTCTCGAGCGGGCGGTGCTCGAGACGGCCAAGTTCACAGCGCTGCTTGGGCGCGGCACATGATCCTAGGCACCGGGGCGCTGGTTCTTTCTGGCGCTGGCGTGCCGCCCCGAGATCGCCGAGGTGAGGCCCCAGAGATCACCACTTGAATCCTTATTGCAGTTATTCACGCAGTCGATTCACGCAGTAGTACAGTTATGTACGTTATGTAGTTTGTAGCCCTAGTTGCGTGTAGCCTGTCGGGTCCGGGTTTTGGATGACGCGCCGAACGAATTGGAATTCGGTCTCGTCGTCGATCGCGCGCGGGTGAGCCTTTGACGTAGGGCCTTTTTCAGCCCGTGGCGAGTGGCGTGGATTCGAGTAGTTCAAATTCTATTAATATTCATCGCCGAGATCGCGTTACTTATTATACCGCCTACAGTTCTGAGTTCACGCCTACACGGCCCCGAAGAGCCTGAACACGCATCTCGGTATACGATACGTAATCGCAAATCGGACACGTCCTCGGATTGAATATGTAAAGTACAGCTGTTGAGCTACAAGGAACAAGCTCTTCGCAAACTTCGATCGCAAACTTCGGCCGCAGGCGCGAAATCGCGGCCGTTACGTCGGCACCATTCACGGCCGTCCCGTCGGCACCGTTCACTTCTTCCCGGCGATCGAGTACAGCATCTGCCACTCAGCCAGTTGCTCGGCCCTCTGGGCCTCCGAGAGCGGAACGAGCGATGGCGGCGAGCCGGCGCCCGGTCGGAGCGGCGGGGACACGGCAGGCGCGCGTGACGGCGGCGACACGGCAGCTGCACGCGGAGGCGGCCCGGGCGGGAGGGGCGGCCGTACCCCCGAACGGATCTCTACGATCCCGGGAGGGCTCGGGTGGCGCTCTGCCTCCTCGGTGAGGAGTCGCTCGAGCGCCGCAGCCTTCTTGCGCAGCTCGCGCAGCTCGGAGATCTCCGGGGTGATTGCCATCTCGGGATCCGGGGTCGGCGCCCGCCCTCCGACCGTCACGTGTCTCAGAGCCGGCGGCAGCGGCGGCAGCGGCGGCGGCCGCGTAGGAAGCTGCTGTGGTGCCGGCGCCGCCGCCGCAGCGACATAGGCCCCCAACGGCCGATCGACAGGCTCGACGTGATCATGATTGCCAAACCAATTCGAGTCCTCGTACTGATCGTACGAGCCCGCGCCGCCACCGCCACCGTCATCGGCACCGCCATCGACATTGCCACCGCCATTGCCATCGCCTCCGCCGCCGCCTTGCCGCGGCTCAGACAACGCGCCGTACTCGGCATATCGCGCGTCGGAAGCTGGGGCCGACGGCGGCAGCGAGGACGGCGGCAGGCGCGCCTGGCGCGGGTCGCGGTGCGCGTCGCCTTGCACCACGCTCCGCCAGCGCTCGAGACGGCGCTCGTACTCGTCAGGACGATCGCCATAGGTGGCCACCGTCGGCACACTTGGAATCTCGTACCCACCCTCGGCGTAGTAACTGCCTTCGGGTTGGTAGTAACTGCCTTCGGGTTGGTAGCCCGCTCCCCCGCCGTACTGGTCGCCGTACTGGCCGCCGTACTGGTCGCCGTACTGGTCGCCGCTTTGGTCGCCGTAATCCTGGTCGCCGTACTGGTCGCCGTATTGCTGGTCGCCGTACTGGTCGCCGTATTGGTCGCCGTATTGGTCGCCGTATTGGTCACCGTACTGGTCGCCGTGCTGGCCACCGTACTGGCCGCCGTCCTGGTCCGCCTGGTCATCTTGGTCGAACTCGGTCGGCGCTTCCACAAGCGCCGTCACGGCGCTTGGGAGCTCGGGCGCGGGCGGAAGGAGCGGCTGCACGCTCGGCGCGACGCGCGTGGTGCTCGATCGCAGCATCACCGCAAGGCGCAGCGCCGCGAGCGTCGCCGGCAGCTCGGCGTCGCCCACGTTGCAGCAAGCAACCGCGGCCGTAGTGCACTCGCCGAGCAAGCACGGCGCGAGCAGCCGCGTGACTGGATGGCGACGGAAGGTGGGACCGAGGGCAGAGGGAGGCTCACCCCGCGCCTGCGACGCCAGCAGCGCCTCAGTACACTCCATGAGCGCTGCGTGCGCTGGACCGAGGAGCAGGCGGCCCGACTCCGCCGCCACGCCCGCACCGTGGCTGGGCAGAGGCGCGCCGCGGCCGGGGCTGGCGCCGCGGCGGGGGCTGCCTCGCCGTTGGGCGGAGGATGGAGGGGGGGCGCGGCTGGAGGTGCCCGGGACGGCGCCTCCAGATTCGGCCGCCACGTCGACGATGGTCAGGCACGGGTCGGTAGCACTCGGCGCGTCGCGTGAGCTGCGCTTGAGAGCCTTTGAGCGCAGGTACAGGGTGAAGAAGGCTGTGCCGGCCGACGCGTGCAGATTCGCCGGGCCCGCGAGGCGCGCACGTCGCCGGCTGCCGAGCGCGAGCAGTGCGAGCACTTGGTCGTGCCGCTCGACCACGTGGCGGGACACTCCCTTGATGTGCGGGCCGGCGGCGGCGGTCTCGCGGATGCGCAACGGCGGCGGCGCCGCCCCGCGACCGCTCGCGCCGCCGGTGCGCCGCGCGCCGTGTTGGGCACGCCCGCCCGTGCGCGCCGTCGTGGGCGCATCCGCGGCGCGCAGCAGGTCGACGATCAGCTCCCCGCGCACTTCGTACCACGTGACGCTGAGCTCCAGCGGCCCGGCCGCGCCGACCGACTCCCCGAGCGCCTCGAAAATCTCGCGCGAAGCTCGAGGCGCGGCGCCCCACGCATCGTCGCCGCGCTCGCCGCTGTACGCGAGCGCCTCGAGCGCCGCAGGGCTCCCGAAGGCGGTGTGCGACTTGCCCGCGGCCGATGGGCCGACGAAGAGGACCGCACAGCGCCGGCCGGCGAGCAGTCGCGGCACGAGGTGCGCGACGCCGTAGCTGTACGCCACAGATTGCGTCGCGCCCTCCTCGAGTACTGCGTCGAGCTGATACATCGCCGGGCTGGCGCCGCGAACCGAGCCTGCCACCCGGATCGCGCCGTTCGCGCAGGTGAGCCGAGCGGAGCGACGGCCGAGCGGCGCGCGCTCGGGGTGCAGCCGCACGACGACCTGGATGGGCTGCGTCATCAGCGTGTGCGCGGCCGGCCGCGCGGGGGTGCTCAGCACGGCGCTCGAGATCGAGGCGAGATGGCCTTCGGTGAGGGATTCGGTCACGGCGACGGAGGCGGCGTCCATCCAAACCTCGACCGTCTCGGTGGCCGCGCTCGAGACGGCGCGAATCGAGCCCCCGATCGAGCCGAGCGCCGTGCTGAGCATGGGCGCCAACAGGGAGCTCACAGAGCTCACGGCGTCACCCACGCCGGCCCCGACGCCCGCGACCATCCCGGCCCCGACGCCCGCGACGACGCCCGCGACCAGCGCGCCAGAGACTTCTCGCGAGCCGCCCCCGACGAGCGCCCGCGACGGCGCTGGGAAGGCCGCGAGGTGTGCTTGCACCTGCGCCTGCATCCGCGCTGCCGGCGAGTGCCTGCTGGCGGTCGCGGGAGAAGCGGTGGGAAGCACCCGGGGGCCCGACGTGGGAGCGGAGCTCACGTGCGAAGGGCGCGGTGGCGGCGACGGCGGCGCGCGAGATGGTGGCTGCTGTGGTCGTGAGTGTGGCTGCTGCGGTCGTGAAGGCGGCGGCTGCGAGGGCGGCGGTCGTGAGGGCGGCGGCTGCGAGGGCGGCGGCTGCGAGGGCGGCGGCTGCGAGGGCGGCGCGAGTGCTACCCTCTCGGCGCCAACGGCTCCAACGGCTCCAAGACGCTCCGCACGGAGCTGCGCCAGTCGCGCCTCGGACTGTGCCAGTCGCGCCTCGGAAGGAGGTGGGCGCGAAAGAGGCGGACGTGAGGGCGGCGGCGGCTGCACGGCTATCGGCGGCTGCACGGCTGGCGGCGGCAAGGGCGAGCGTTGCAAGGGCGGCGACTGAACAAGCGTACTGTCCGAAGTCGACCTGTGGGAAATGGCGCCGTGGTGAGCACTGGCATGTGCAGGCGTCCGTGCGGCTGTCGAAATCGAGGGCGAGCGGCTGGCGGCGGTGCGCGCCGGCGAGGGCGAGCGCGGTCGTGGCGGCGAGGGCGTCCGTGATCGTGGCGGCGAGGGCGAGCGAGCGAGGGCCATCTCCATGATAGAGCGAGGTGGCGATGCGTGGAGGTGGACGGCAGCTGCGTCCGCGGCGCTCGCCTTCTCGATCGTCGAGGTCGCCTCGTGAGCGGGTCGAAAGCCGCCGCCGGGCACGAACCGTGCCAGGTGCACGCTGCCACTGAACTCCGCGGCCGCTGCCTCTGCCGCCGCGGCCGCCGCCCTCGCGAGGGACGAGAAATCATCTGCCTCGAAGCTCGGAGATGCGGGCGAGCTCTTTCGAGATCGCGCCTCCTGCCTAATGAGGTCCACCTCGGCCTCGCTCACGTCCGCCTCTCTCGTGCCCGGCTGGCTCCAGAAGGCGTCGAGTAGATCGTTCACACCCGTCCCCGTGTCCTGTGAACGACCTCCACGGCCCAAGTCCACCCTGTGAACGACCCTTGCCGCCGACGCGTGCTTGCTGTACGTGGCAGGCGAGCCGACGGAGCAGGCGGGCGTGTGGGGATCGGGGGAGGCGCCAATGTCCTCCATCTCCTCTTCGGGAGATGCGATCTCGACCTCGATCTCCTCTTCGGGAGATGCGATCTCGACCTCGATCTCGGGAGGGCGTGCCGAGGGCGGGAGGGAGGTCTGCACCGCGGCGCTCGTGACGGCGCTCGTGAGCCTCCGAGCCCGAGGCGGCGGTGAGGGCGGCAGCTCAATCGGCGGCGGGCACAGCCTCGAAGGTGGCGCGGCGCTCGTCCCATGGGCATCGGATCTCGCATCGGATCTCGCATCGGATCTCGCATCGGATCTCGCATCGGATCTCGCGCGACTCCACGGCCACATCCAGCCGTTACCCTCCGCCGTCGGCACGGGCGCCGGCGCCGGCGCGGGCGCGGGCGCCGGCGCGGGCGCTGCAGGCCGGCCGTTGCCGGGCTTCGCTTGCGCCGTTTCGGGCGCGGATGGTGGAGCGTGTGTGGTCGTCGCCGTCGCCGGCGGCCCTCGCGTGGGGCTCAACCCGGCGCTCACGCTCCTCGGGAAGGCATGCGAGAGGACGGCCGCCGCGGCCATCGTCGCGGCCCTCGTGGCAAGGGGCGGAGGACTCCTACCAGCCCACAACGGAAAAGCGAGCAGCTCGATGAGGCAGTTCACGGCCGTTGGGGTCTCGTGCAGGGGTTGCAGGCTGCTCAGCGGGAGCACCGAGAGGACTAACCCCATCGCCTCGGCGAGCTTCTCGCTGCGGTGCCGTCGCCCGCCGTCGCGCCTCGCCGCCGCCTCCCCCGCCGCCTCGACCGCCGACATCAGACGATGCGCTGCGTTGAGCACCGCCTGGCTGCGCATGAGAGGGATCACATCCGACCTCGCGGGAAGCCCGATCGTCGCTCGATCAGACGACATGCGTGCCTCAAAGACCGACTGGGCGATGAGCAGATTCGCTGCCTCGCTCACGTCGGCCCGGTCCGCGGCGGCGGCGCTTCCGCCGCTCGGCCCGCCGAGGCCGAGACTGGCGAGAGCGCTCGAGGCCATCGAGCCAAGCTCGGCAAATGTCGCGACGATCGGGCTGATGGGCGCGGCGCTCGACACGGCGCTCGTCGGAGGGCGGCGCGAGGCGCCCTTGGAGGCGCTCGGGCGGCGCTCAACACGGCGCGACGCCGCCGCCGACGAGCCGTTCCGCTTCGCCGGCGAAGGCGAGCGCTGGCGCACTGGCGACTTGTGCGGCGACTTATGGAGCGCGGCCGTCTGGAGGGCGCGCATAGCAGGCGAGCCGCCCCAGGAGGTTGGTGTGTTGGTACGCTGCATCCCAGCCGCGCGCGCGGGTCCGAGGCCCTTGGGGTTGCGCCACGTCGATGCTGCACTCGGAGCTTCAGTGAAGCTCGCCGCCTCCTCCTCCTCCTCCTCCCCTCTCCCGAGACCCAGCCAGCTGCCGATGTTGAAGCCACGCCCGCCAGCGCCCGCGCGCTCACCGCCAGCGCCGCGGGTGCGCCCAGCGCCGCGGCCCGCATGATACTGTGCGTCTCTCGCGTCTTCGGCTTCGTCAGCTTCGTCAGCTTCGTCGGCTTCGCCGTATTCCGTCGAGGCGACTGCGGCGGCGAGCGGAGGTGACCAGAGCCTCGGCGGCGGCAACGAGGCGAGCACTTGTGCCCTCGTCGGCGGCGACGACGAGGGCCCGGCGCGCTGACCCGCCTGCGAGGCCTGCGCGCCCTGCGCGCACTGCGCCAGCACCTCTCCGCGCTGCAGCTGCGGCAGTGGCGGCTGATAAGGGCGCGGCGCGAGCTGCTGCTGCTTCTCCATCTCCATCTGCTCATACCGAGCCTCGAGCTCTGCAAGCCTCGCGAGCAGATCGCCACGCTGCCTTCCCGAGCTAGCGACAGCTGCTGCGGCGGCAGGCGGCTCGCGATACTCCCCGGGAAGTAGCACCTCTCTTGGCATGGGCAGCGGCGATGTCGGCTTCGACGGCGAGGTTGGAGCAGCGGCCAGAGAGGCGGAGCTGCCGCCACGGCGCTGTCGAGGCGGCGGCGACGGTGGCTCGCTGCCAGTGGGGCTCTCTCCGTAGCGAGGAGGACTTCTCCCCTTCGAGAGGACGATGACCTCGGGAGAAGCGGCCTCGGTCTCATCGTCGTCGTCATTCTCATCGTCGTAGGGCGAGGGCGGCAGCTCCACAGGTGGCGGCGGCGATTGATAACCCGCACTCTCCAAAGCACCGGCCACTGGCGTGTTTAGCTCAGGGGTGGCCGTTTCGGCAATCTCCGCGAGCGCCTTGCGCGTCTCCGGGCTCCAAGCGCCCATCCGGATCTCTTCGGCGGCCGTCTTCCCCACCGACATGCTGCGGTAAAACGAAATGGGTGACATTCGAGTTGGAGACACTCGAGTGGGTGAACTCCGACTTTGTAGCGGAGACGTTCGAGTCGGAGAAACCCGAGTGGGTGGACTCCGACTTGGGGACGGCCGCAAATCGGACGGTCGCCCAATGGTACATGACGAGGAGTCCATTTTGAGGCACGAGCGTGAGTTGGGCCGTTACGCCTCGTCTGTGACGCTATGGTGTCATCCGTGTGAACGTACACGTAAGGATACACGCGTCTGTCTCACGTCCCGATCGGCCGTATCGAACATGTAACAGATTGCGGCGTCGAGAACTTCTGGTCCATGCCTCGCGTTCCGTCCAAGCAGCCGAGGCTTCTCTCCCACGACGTCGATGCCGGCACGGCGGCCTTCTGCAGCACGTGCGCGCGGCTCTTCCGCTACTTCCCGGGCACCGATGACGATCCGGCCAGCGGCAAGCCGCGATGCAGTGACTGCACGGGCCAGGCGCAGTTCCGTGAGTCCCTGGAGCTGGTCGGCGACCGCAGCCAGCAGCCGCAGCGGCGCGGGAGCACGCTGAGCAAGATGGTGGCCTTGCACAATGATCCGCCCGCTCCGAGAGACCAAGTCGCGCGTCCGTCCGACTCCTTGGTGTCGCCCGATGATGCAGCGACCAGTGCATTGCACCAAATCGTGGATTCCTTGCGAGCTCAGAATCGCGAGCTCACGCGGCGGCTGAGCACGATGGTCGCCAACGGCACAAGGGCCGTGGACGATCCCGTCGATGCAGCGGCCACCTCTTCGGACAGCGCTCATGGCAGCGGCGGCGGCGGCGGCGGCAAGAGTGGCCGCCGGTTCGACTCGGCTGCTGACGAGCTCGAGGCCCTGAAAGTGACGCTGGGGGCGTTCATCCCGGCGCCGAAGCTAGCAACATCGCGATATGCGCCGCTATACGAGCGGCTCAACTCGCTCAGTGTCGTGTGGCGTGAGCACCAGGTGCGGCTGGCGGCGATGCACGCAGCACTATTGGGCTCTGAGGCGACCTGTGCGACGCTGCGAGAGGAGCTTGTGATCGTGGAGAACTCCCAAGCGACGCTGGGGCAGTTGGTGAAGAGCCAGAGCGCCGAGCTTGAGGAGGTGCGCCGTCGTGAGCACCTCGCCGAGGAGAGCCTCGCCGAGCACGGGAGGGCGGAGGCCTTTGCCCACGTGTCGCGAGACGAGGCGGACTCGTTGCTGCGGGGTCGGCAGCAGGCGGAAGCTCAGCTGCGCCAGCAGGTGACCGCACTGCATCGGTCGCTCGAGGATGCGCACGCATCGCTCGAGTCCTTCGTGACGCAGCAGCAGGGGCGCCGTGCGCGCGAACTCCAGAGCCGCCAGAAGCAACTTGCAGCTTGGGATGGCCAGCTACAGAAGCTTCTGAAGCTTCTGGAGCTCACAGTGCGAAGCGGTGGCGCCAAGGGGCAGGCAGCGCGCGCCGCCCTTGCGGTCAGTGACGACACAGCGAGCGCGAGCGCGTCCGGCCGCCTTAGCGTCCTCTCATCGCTCTGGCCTGAGCGCTCCGACAAACCAGCGCCCGGCGACGACCGACGAGGCGATGGCGAGGCCGCGGCGGAGGCGTTCAACACTGGCGCTGCGACTCTCCGAGGTTTGGTCGAGAGCTTGTCCAAGTTTCTACGGGACGCGATGGAGGAGCACGCGAGCGCGATAAAGGCGATGGGGGCGAGTAGCCGCGACTTTGTTGCGCTCGACCGGGCCTCATATGAGCGCCAGATCGAACTTCTCTCGACCCAGCTGAACGAGCTGCAGGCCGTTCGTTTCAGATTGAGCTCCCACCTCGAGATGGCGATAGGCGAGCGGATGGAGGCGCAGCTGGAGCTGCTCAAGAAGCAGCGCGACGAAGCGTTCAAGGCGCGCGAGCTTGCGGTCGACAGCCTGCGCCAGCACGTCGTGCGGGAAGGGCAGATGATCGTGGCGCTGCGATCGGGATTTGCACACGCGGCCGACGAGTTGAGGCTCGCCTTTCAACGGATCCCGCTCACGGACGAGTCGCTCGCAGCGAACCGTACGGAACACGAGCGGCTGCACTGGGTGGCGGACGTCTCTCGACGGCGCATGATCGACGGCGCTCTTGATCGTTGGAGGCTTCGCTTCCTACGTGCGCATTGGGTCGGATGGCGCGGGTTGGTGCTTCAGGCAAAGGTCCATTCCCTGGCCGAGGATGCGCACGCGTACAAGGTGCGCTCGTGACGGCGCTCGACGAGGTCGGAGCTCAAGGCTCTGATGGCCTCACCGATTGCCTCTGATGGCCTCATCGGTTGCCTGTGATGGCCTCACCGGTTGCCTGTGATGGCCCCTCTGATTGTGTCCGATTGCGCCCCTCATCAGGTACGCTCGTCGAGGGAGAAGCGCGACGCGATTCATGAGGCAGAGGCGGCGCTGCGGCGCGCGCGAGCCGAGGCGCGTGCCGCGGAGGAGCGTTGCGTCACCTTCGAAGCGCGCCTGAGAGAGGCGGAGCGCGCACGTATTAAGGGCGCGGACGAGGCGGCGGCGCGTGAGGCGCGAGCGACCATCGAGATCCGTGAGCTCGAGCGGCGCGCCGTGTTGGCGGAGGCGAGGGCGCGCGAGGCGGCGAGTGACGCGGCGATGGCGCAAACAGCCCTCGAGCAGGCGAAGACGATGGAGGAGCTCTGGTTCGAACAACGCGAGGCGTTGCTCAATGAGGTCGAGGCACACCGTAAGGGCGAGGAGCTCGCGGCCGACAGCGAGACGGCACGCAAGGGGCTGTGGAAGGCGCGTGCTGAGGAGCTGAGCCGGGAGCTCGCAATCAAAGCGTCGGAGGCCCACGCGCATCAGAAGCGCGCTCAAGCCCTCCAGATGCAGTTGCAGCGTGCGGCGGACGAGGCGGCCGCGCTGGAGGCCTTGCATCAACAGAAGGAGCGTGAGAGGCTCGTTGAAGAGAGGCCCCCGCCCAAGCCTCCCTCCTCGACGGTGGTTATGACGCCGCTAGGACTTGTCACGGTCCCCGCGCCCGCCGCCCGCGCAGTCGTCGCCGGCGCCGCGTTCCCATCGCCGCAGAGCGCGGGCGTCGACTCGCCAGCCAGCGCCGCCGGCGGCGAGGGCGGTTTTGCAGGCTTTGCGCGCGCGAGCACCGCGCAGGGCTTTGGCGTCGGGTGGCTGCTCGAGCCCCACGCGCGTCAGGCTAAGCTTGAGGCTCAAACGGAGCACTTTCGCTCCCTCTTGGTGCGCGAGCGGCTGGGGCGCATGCGCCTTCGTCGGCTTCACGCCATCTGGCGCGCATGGGGGAGTCTTGTCCAGACGACGCGCCGGCGCCGCGGGAAGCGGCTCGCGACTCTCAAGCTCGTGGCGGACGTGGCCGACGCTGCCGCGGCGGCAAGTGGCAAGGCCGTTCAGGATTCGCGGGGAATGGTGGCGCCGGGACGTCGGCGGGCGCAAGAAGAAGACAGCCCGCTCGCCGCTCAAGTTGCAGGCAATGGTCTAGCGTACCGTACAGTATTTTAGTCGTCCTCTACCCAAATTACACAAGGTTTGTATAGTTACGTCATGTATACGCAGCTGTGCCAGCGCGCCGAGGCCGCGGCCGGGCAGTGGGATGCCCGGCGGCATGGCGCGGCGGCATGGGCGGCGGCATGGGCGGCGGTATGCCCGGCCAGATGGGCGGCATGGGCGGCGGCATGGGCAGCGGCATGGGCGGCGGCATGCCCGGCCAGATGGGTGGGATGCCGACAGTAAATCGAACACCTGGATTCCGATGTAATTGTAAACATTCGTTGACGCCGCCTTTGGCAGCGCTGTCTTCGGCTGCGGCCTGCGCGCGCCGCCCAGAGGCGGCGCAGAGCGGCGCCATTTTACTCAGCTTGCGACACGTCCATGGCCTCCCAGTCGCCGTAGCTCCTCCCTGACTGCTGTAGAGTGCCCAGCGAGGGCACTCGGGGCACTCTCTCGCCCGAGACCCTCTTGCGCCGCTGCTCCTCCCTGACTGTTGCCCTGACTGCTGTAGAGTGTCCAGCGAGGGCCGAGTGCCCCTCTTGCCCGAGACCCTCTTGCGCCGCCAGCAGCCGCCGGCGGTCACTGAACCAGTCCTCGATCTGCTGCGGCGAGACGCCCATCTTGACCGCGAGCAGCTGGCACGCCGCATGCGACGGAAGCGGCACCTGCTCGAGGAAAGCCTCGAGCTTTTTTCGCTGCTCGGGCGTCACACACCAGCGCGGCGAGGCTAGTGGGGCGCGCTGCTCATGTGGGTTGCTTGGGGAGCCGTTCACACTCTGCTGATTGGAAGCCTCCTCTTCCACCTCACCGTTGTCCTCTCCCACCCCTCCGTTGTCCTCTTCCACCCCATTGTCGTCCTCGAGCTTCGTCGTCGCATGCGACCAGCACGAGCTATCCGACTCGAAAGACTGTCTTTCCTCGAGCTTCGATTTCGCGTCGGTCACGTCCAAGTCGAGGCCGCCTACATGCGCCTCGAGCGATTGCATGGCCGGCGGGACGGGGGAGGGCAGGAACACATATCCTGGTGGACATTGCTGCCAGTTCGCACCTCCCAATGTGAGGTTGTTCATGGCCTCGAGGGTCGATGTGGGCGATGGTCCATGCCCAGAAGCCGCAAACCTCAGCTTCTCTCCTCCTCCGCGGCTGTATGACAAGCATGGCATGATCTTCCCGGTCGGGGAGGGGTCAGTCGACTGGGGCTCCCGGTCGCCTGGCTGCGTCCCGTCCGAGCCGGGGGGCGTGAAGAATGGCAACGGCGTCAGCAGCGGCCGGCTTGTGCCCAGCATGGCCCCGCTCGGCCATGGGCTGCTACTATCCGAGGTCTTGGTCCTGGGTCTTCGCGCCTCTGTGAGCAATGCCTCACCCTCAGCTTGTATGGATGTCGGCAGCGGGCGTGCTGCTTTAGGTTCCTCGGCCGACTGCATTAGTCTTGGTGTGCTCGAGGGGTGATGAATCGGCAAGGCTCGTCGTACCCCACACCGACGAACGCAGTCCCGAAAGGCGCGCGCGAGCGAGCGATGCGCCGCCGATTTTCTGTGTGACACGTCCGTATGAAGGATGAGGTTTTTATGTCTCTTTTTGTCTGCAACCTCTTGCCTTTTCGGGGCAATGTTAGATCTTACGCTGCGGGCTTCGGCATCGGATATTTTTATCTAAGTTTCGCAGGAGCCTCCACAAATCGTCGGAGAACCCAATTAACACCTCGGCTTCATTTTTTGTTGTTGTTACAGGCGTAAGGAACTCGAAGAGCCAAGATAAACTCCATTACAAAACATCATCCAACGGCTCGACGGCCTTCTCCTTCGTGGATCGCCAGTCCGCAGGCAGACCTGTAGGCAGAGCAGCATCTGCCGCCGCGAGCCCACGGCCCTCGTTCTCGTCGGCGCCGGTCGCATCCTTCGCGGCCCGCTCGCGCGCCCGTTGCGACGCCGCCTGCCAGTCCACCGTGCGATAGAGGTGCACATACTGGCCGATGATGATGAGCAGCATCGCGAGGATGAGACCGGCCCACAGCCCTCGCACCCCTAGCCCTGCCTGGTAGGCGAGGACGGCGCCGAGCGGCACGCCGATGCCGAAGAAGCACGTGAAGTTGATCGCCGCGGGAACCTGCAGATTGGCGCCGAGGCCGAATTGCAGCTGATGACTGAGTCCCGAGGCCATCGTCGCGAGCATGGAGTACGCGGTGGTGATCGGCATGAGCTCACTCACATGCGCGAGCACTTCGCCGTCCTCGACGAAGAACGACGCGATCGGCCTGCGAAAGCTGAGGATGAGGGTCGCGCTCACAAGCTGCACGCCGGCGGCCATGCCCCACGCAGTCCTCGCGCAGAAGCGTGCGTCGGCGGGACGCCCCTCGCCGAGCAGATTGCCCACCCGATTCCCCATCGCAAGGCACACGCCGAACGCAATGATGAATTGGCACACAAAGACGGTGGTGCAGATTGGGATCGCGTCGACGGCGGGGCAGCTGTCGGTGGTGCGCGGGCACAGCCCGCTCGCCACGAACAGCGTACACTCCCAACCGAACCATTCACTCACGACCATCACGGCCGCGGGGGCTCCCTTGTTCACAATCTCGGCCCAACCTCGGCACGCCTCGCGGCGCTCGCGCCACCAGGCGGGCCACGAACGCAGCCGTTGGCGGCCCAGCAGCCATGGCGAGGCAGCGCAGAGGAGCCCCCCTTGCAAGAGCTCGACCATGGTCATCGCCCACGGCGCGCCGACGAAGCCGATCGCCGCGGTCAGAGGAAAGAGGAGCACAGCTTGGAAGAGGCTCCCTACCAAGTTGACGAGCATCGGCAGGCGCACGCAGCGCTGTGCGTTCAGGAAAGCCTGCACGTCGTTCGCGACGAACATGCCCGGCGCGCCCACGAGCCGAATCCATACAAAGGTCTGCACGTGCGCGGCCACAGCCTCCGGCAGGCCCGCCGTGGCGAGCAGAGGCCCCGCAAGGTAGGTGAGCGGTAAGGAGAGGCACACGGACATGAGAGCATGCAGGAGGAGCACGCGCATGAGGACCAGGCCCAAGCGCCGATGATTGCCCGCACCGAACGCCTGCGAGAAGAGTGGAGTCGCCCCGTAGGCCGTCGCTTTGATCATCATCAGATGCGCAAAGTTGGAGTACATGCCGCCAATGCCGGCTGCCCCGATGAGCACCGCCCCATTCTCCAGATGACCTACGGCCACGAGAGCCAGGAGCCGTGGTACAAAGTTCGTCAGGCCTGAGATGGTCTGTGGATAGGCGAGCAGCGAGAGAGTCCCAGCCTCGCTCCACACTCGAGCACAAACGCCGCGGGCATCCGCCGCGCCGATGGGGCTGAGGTGCTGCTTGGCCTCTGCCGCTGAGCCCCGTGGCACCATGTCAGCTGCCGCTGGTCGGGGCTGTGTCTCCGTGGCTGCCGCGCTCCTGCCAGCTGGGTCCTGCAGCTCCTTGTTGGCTTGACGCGCGGGAGCTCGGCCTAAGATCACAGACGTTGGGCTACGCGCGGCTGCGGCGGCAGCAGAGGCTGCTGCGGTGGCTGCTGCTGCTGATGTGGCGGCGGCGGCGGCACAGGCGGCTTGCGCTTGGCTGGCGCTGACTGCGGCGGATGCTGCTGCTGCTGCTGCTGCTGTGCCGATGCTGCGTCCCACGGAACGAATGGCGCCCTTGGACTTGGATTTGCGCGGACCGCCGTTGCCACCCGCGCCGGCGCCGCCGTCATCGTCGTCATCGTAGTTGTCCTCGCCGCCCTCAAAGGCGAGGCTAGCGTCGTGCACATCGTCGTTATAATCGTCGTGATCCTCGGCGTCGTCGTCGTTGCCGTACGACACGGGTTGCTTCGTCTGCTTCATTTTCGAATCCCTGCTGCCAACCTTGGGCATGGACGTAGCACACGGCCCGCGAGCTCCTCGACGAGCGCCACCGGGGGCGTAGGCGAGGACGTCCCGATAGAGCGCCCTTTATGAAACTCGGGAAGAACGTCGCGGATGAGAAAATGCATGGAAATTTCCGATGCAACCACCACATGACAAGGATCGGGGTATTTCTGTTCCATTCCTGGGATGTTCCTGTAGCGCACGCCAAGTTTCGTCAGCCGGCATACCGCGTCCAAGCGAGCGCCACATGCACGAGCACCTCATCACCGACGATAAATCTAATGCTTGTCCCTGCGTTGTTGGCGTACCCAGGCGCTGACTATCTGCATCCCAAGGTGCACTTCACGCCTACGGTCGTGAGCGATCGTGGGGGCTGGCACGACATTGCGGGTTGCATCACATACTACGGAGTGCATCACGTGTTTCAAGGTACCGGTTGGAACCACGCCATCTCTTCTGACCTGGTCCGCTGGCAGACGGCTCCCCACGGCCCGAACGCGGTGCATGAGACGTACGCCGGCATGGACAGCCAGAGCGACCCGTGCAGCGGCTTCATCGCCAGGGATCCTGCGACGGGTGCCGTGTGCGCTGGCTTTCGGCAGTGCAGCAGCTCGAAAAGGGCGTGGCCGGCGGCGCGCCTTGGGACGTGCCCTTGGAGCTTCGGTGTGCCCTCGACGACGATCTGAATAAATGGAACGATGCGGCTCCCGAGTACCTCTTCAACGTATCGTTTTGGCGCGCGATTCCGTACGATCCCGCGCGCCCGTGGCGCGAGGCCGACGACGGGAACTGGTACGTGCTTCTGTCGATGGATGGGTGCAACTCGACGACGCGCGCCCTCCCATGCCATGCGGGCGGCATACTCGGCATGTGGAGCTCGCCCGCGCTGCGAGGCGAGGCGGCCATTTGGACGTACGTCGGCAACGTCTTCGAGACGAACGCGACCGTGCTAAGCGACGGCTTCCTCTCAAAAGAGTTTGTGACCATCGACTACCTGGGCTCACTCCCGGGGGATCCGTATCCCGAAGCGGCGGGCGGCACGGGCACGCGCCTGTTCCTTAACAACGTGGGCGGGAATGGCGGTGGCGACGGCTGCTGCAGCGGCACCACCTCATACTTTGTGATAGAACAGCCGCCTGGGCAGCCCATGCGTCTTGTGATGCCTGGACAACAGATGGTCGACTGGGGCGCATTCTCGCTGCGCCCGCTGCCGCTCCCGTATGACCCGAGCGGCGAAGTCGAGCTGCCCTCCTCCACTCTCGGGGACCTGATCCTTTCAGGCCAGGCTGAGAGCAGCCATGGACCCGCGGATGACGCGACGAGCGGCTCGAACGTGCGCTCAGGCGGCCCGGGGGGGAGTGGCACGGTCCTCGTCGGCGGCGGTGTGCTCGCGCCTGGTCACGTCATCGAGCGCGTTGCTCTCAGCTTCCGCTACATCGCAGGCTACTGTGGCTCCGCTCCGTGCCCGGGAGGAGCATCCACCGCCACCGTCGTCCTCATCGACGCGAGCGGCGGCGTGCTGGCCACTCTGTACCGCTCGCCCCCCCTGTGCAACTACTCCTTTGATAATTTCACGCAGTACAGCCCGCCGTTGCACATCAACGTGACCGGGCTGAGCGTACCCAACGATGAGCTCGTGCGCCTCGCCATCCAGATCTCAAACAACCAGCGGAACATCCAGATACCGGTCGATAACAAGGCGGGCGGCTTCAAGGTGCGTCTCGGCTGGGCCACCACCACCACCGCTGCCTTCCCCCGTCTTCTGCGGGATGTGGAAGCAAGGGACGCGGCCGCAGCCGCCGCCCCGGCTGCCCGTCTCGGCGCCCCGGCTGCCCGTCTCAGTGCCCCGGCTGCCCGGCTGGCAGTCCCGCCGCGCCTCGATTTGCTCTCGGGCAAGGCAAGCCGCGGCTTCAGCATGGCTCGCACGCTCGGGAGCGAGCAGGTGGATCAGGTGACGGTGCCGGGACGGCGCGTGCTCATCGGGTGGACGGGGCCCGCCCCCTCCGACATGCCCTTCCTCGCAAACCTCGGGTCGGCCCAATCGATCTCACGTGATCTCGCGCTCGCCCCCGACCGATCGCTGCTCCAACGGTTTGTACCCGAGCTCACGACGGCGCGATTGACCGCCGTCGCTCCGGCGGACGCGGGCATGCGTGCAGAGGTGTACGCGACACTACCAGCTTCATGTGCCGACGCCGCGGGCCCCACTGACGCGTGCGGGATAAGCGTGTTTGGCGACGGCGTCAATGCGACGACCATCAAGCTGCTGCCCTCCGTTGGTCTAGTGGCAGTGAACGCGACGCTCCAGGGCAACACTCTCGTGCGTGCGGGGCCGCTGCCGCCCCAGTGCACGGCTGCCACGTGCGGTGAGGGTGCCGAGGACGGCTGGCGCATCCACGCGATCCTCGATCATTCGATCCTCGAGCTGATCGTGAACAATGCGACTGCCTTCGTCGTGTACGTGGCGCCCGCCTCCGATCGGGCCAAGGAGGTCGCTCTCCTCGGCAATGACGCGACATTGCCGACGTCTGCTATCAACGTCTGGCAGCTCGACGCAGTGAATAATGTATAATCGGCCATCTCAGGATGTGTGAGTCTCACGGAGTAACGTGGCTGTGCGTAGGGCTAACGGTTTGCCACTATTCAAGAGGTTAGGGACGTTACCTCCGATTTGCGATGATCGGTTTTTTATCGGCTATTAAAGATTTCATTACATAAGCTCAAACTCCAAAATGGGTCATGAAACTGGCCTTTAAACTTTGCGAGAATTTTGTTCAGCTTCACATCATTCAATCTCCAGGATCGCGGGCAATGGGCACGAGACGAGCGCTGGTGACGCCGTTGCCGTTTGCCACGCCCGGCTCGGACGGGACGCAGCCAGGCGACCAGGAGCCCCAGTCGACTGACCCCTCCCCCGTCCCGCCGGCCATGCAGGCGCATGTAGGCGGCCTCGACTTGGACGTGACCGACGCGAAATCGAAGCTCGAGGAAAGACAGTCTTTCGAGTCGGATAGCTCGCGCTGGTCGCATGCGACGACGAAGCTCGAGGACGACAATGGGGTGGAAGAGGACAACGGTGGGGTGGGAGAGGACAACGGTGAGGTGGAAGAGGAGGCTTCCAATCAGCAGAGTGTGAACGGCTCCCCAAGCAACCCACATGAGCAGCGCGCCCCACTAGCCTCGCCGCGCTGGTGTGTGACGCCCGAGCAGCGAAAAAAGCTCGAGGCTTTCCTCGAGCAGGTGCCGCTTCCGTCGCATGCGGCGTGCCAGCTGCTCGCGGTCAAGATGGGCGTCTCGCCGCAGCAGATCGAGGACTGGTTCAGTGACCGCCGGCGGCTGCTGGCGGCGCAAGAGGGTCTCGGGCAAGAGGGGCACTCGGCCCTCGCTGGGCACTCTACAGCAGACAGGGTAACAGTCAAGGTAACAGTCAGGGAGGAGCAGCGGCGCAAAAGGGTCTCGGGCGAGAGAGTGCCCCGAGTGCCCTCGCTGGGCACTATACAAGAGACTTGGAGGAGCTACGGCGACTGGAAGGCCATGGACGTGTCGCAGGCTGAGTGAATAGTCGAAAATGGAGACGCTCTGCGCCGCCTCTGGGCGGCGCACGCAGGCCGCAGCCGAAGTCAGCGCCGCCAAAGGCGGCGAGCTCTAGGCGAGCACATGCGGCGTCAAAGATTCTAGAATGTACCCACTGTATATACGAGCAGAGGTGCCGAACCGCGCCTCTCTCCCGGTCCCGCCGCCTCGGTACTCTCGCTCCGACACAATGTCAATGAGCCCTCTCTGGCGTGTAATGTAACATAGATCACTCGCTATTCATGCAAACGCATGGTAGACATGTACAGTGCATGACACACCACAGTTCAGTGTATAAACGACGTTACAATGTTATAACAATGTTAGTTTGCCCGCTTACGTTTATCGCGCAACGACGCAAGAACGATTCTGGATTGTAATCCGGTTACACTGAACAACAGTCATGTGATCGTCGGCGCTCCTGTTCTGCGCGACTATCTCGTTGTACGGACCGCGCCCTCGCTCTTGTTCGCCGGGCTCGACAACTTTGCTAGACCCGCCGCGGTAGATGCCGTTACCTCGTTATACATCTTCTTGGTTCCTGCTGCGACCGCTTCCCCCCACTGACTGAGATAACTGGAGAAGGCACTCGAGAGTACGTTGTTGTTGGTGACGAGTTTGCCAAGGAGCTGGTTTTGGAGCGACTTGATCAACCCGCCCATTGTCACGGAACGTAATTGCGTCAAATCGACGATCGGGATCGTGAGTATGGGGCTGAAGCTCCCCAGCTCTTTGGTCTTCTCAGGATTGCTCGAAAGGATGTCCGTCATGTCGATCCGTGCGTTGCGAATGGTAAAGTGCTTGATGTCAAAGCGGATCGGCAGCGCGTCCAGGAACTCGTCCATCTCCGCCACGTTCCCTTTCTTAAGATCGTCCTCGGGTCCGTTGGCGGTCAGCTGCGCAAGAGAGGGGATCGGTTTGAACGGCGGGCACGGGTCGACTAGCGGCGAGTGCGTCAGATGGATCGCCATGTCGAGCTCGCCGCTGTAGCCCTTGCCAAGGTCCGACGGGCCGAGCACTCGCATCGCGGACCCATGCAGCTTTGGGTCTGTGAGGAGAAACGTGCCCGCGATCGAGCCATTACCGTGCATGGCGATCGTCGAGTGCTTGCAATAGTCGGGGAAGAGGATGAGATACTTGACGGTCATGAACCAGAGCCCGAGGAGTCTGGGCTTCCGGCTGAGCCGCCCAGACGTGTCATCGAACACCTTCACCACGAGCAACCCATCCCGCGAGTGCTCGTGTACCGGCACGACAAACTCGGAGCCGAAGCGGTAAACAATGGAGCCATCGGCATCGCAGCAGCACTTGGCGACGGGAGTCCAGAACCGCGCACTCCTGAGCGACACTTCGATGCGCGGCGTCAGGTTCGTCACTCCGAGGGCCTTCAGATGGCGCGCCGCATCGATGCGAATGCGCAGGACGTTGGGCAGCGTGATCGACCGGTACGGCCACAGGAGCCAGCCACCCAGCGCCTCCTTCAGCTCGTTCTCGCACTGCTGCTCCCCCATCGCAGGCAAGTTCATCTGCCCCGTCCTGCCTATCATCAGATTGAATGCGACGCCATCCACCAGAATGTGTTCGAAGCAGTAGATGGGCAGGCCAATCGCGATCGTGCGGAGCTCGACCGAGCCTGCCAGATGCAACCGCTTCACCCTGACGAGGTCGGGATCTCGGCAGCCGATCTTGGGTGGGTTGCCCATGAAGAAGTTGGACGCGTGGACGTCGAGGTGCAACGTGAGCGGTCCGTACGACATCCACGGACGAATGTCGAGCGTCTCGAGTCCAATCGGGTAGCCGTGCTGCGGGCCCCACTTGATTAGCCAGCTGGCAATGGCTCCCGCAATGTACGGGCCTCGGAGGTACGTGTAGAGGGCGCACCCGATGGCAGTCGTGTAGATGAACGTGGAGCATGCGAGGCGACCAGCGGCAACGGCCACCGACGAAGAGACAGACGAAGAGGCCTCCGGGCGCAGCAGGTACAGCAGGTACAGGCAGGCGGCGGCGGCGGGCGCATAGAGAATGCAACGTGCCATGCCAGCACCACGCGCCTTTGTGGGCGCCACCAGCACAGGTTGCGGCTGCACAGAGGCCACCACAGGGTGTTGCTGCACAGCGGCCATGGCATCCCTGCTCTGGTTCACAGCGGCCATGGCATCCCTGCTCTGGTTGCCCCGAAATGTGGCCTGTACATGTCCGCTGATGGCGGCTTGGGTCTTGGCTGCCTGGGCTGGCTTGGTCTCGGCATCCACGGCTTTCAGATCGATCGGCACTTGCTTCACTACCGGCGGCACCGTGAGCGCAGCACGGTTCCTTAGCTCGGCCTCGGACGCTTCGATCATCTTCACCCATGCGCGCGGGGCGCGTCGCTGGAGGTCTTCTAGCAGGTTGGCCAGAGCCTTCTCTTGGTCGTGGGGCGCGCGAGTTGGAAAGAGCAGCTGTGCCATCTTTGCGCGTGTCTTGCTGGTCCAACGCTCCACCTCTCCCTCCCAACTCGAGGCCGCAGCATAGCGCGCCGCGGCGCGGGGCGCAAGGTCATTCTCAACGTACCACCGGATGCTCGGCCGCGCGAGTCCGAAGCCGCCCGCGTCGATCTCCGTGTAGACGTCCGTGTAGACGCCGCCATTCACCCTGTAGAGCACCCAGTTGCACAGGACCAGGCTCGCCACATACTCGCGCGCCTTGCCCTCGTCCGTGTGCGTCGACGGCTCGAAGTTGTGGATGCCATTCTCGGTGACGACGACGTAGCTCTCGGGTACCTTCTCTAGTCCACCTTGCATGGAGACGCCCCTTGTCACGTTCGCCGCAAGCTCCCCGCCCTTCGGTGCGATCGTATGCGCACGGCGTGCTAAGTAGCCACGCCACGCGGCCTGAATTTTGGTGGCTTTGGCATCTTCTTCACTGACCATTGCCTTGGCCTTCGAGCCCATCTTCGGTGAAACCGCGCGCAGATGATTGGCCGCGCAGATCACCACAGCCGTGTCGCTGCCACACTTTTTCAAGCCGACGATCTGATAGCACTCGGCCGGAATGAGGCTACATATCAGATCGATGCTGAATTCTGCCATGGTCTAAGAAAGTGTCGATGACCAAGGAAGGGGCCTGGGCGCTTGCGAATGACAGAGATATCGAATGCAAGCACTCAAAGAAACGGAAGAAGACGCTCCTCACAAAACCCACAAATAACCGCGCGCATGCATCATTTCATAATTTGCACAGAGCGCTGCTGCGCTTCGAGGAGTGGAGTGAAACTAAAGATCGGTCGAACGAGATGTGTCGTGAGAGACCGACCTCACTAGCGAAATTGAGTAGCCCGAGCGAGCGAGTACACACAGTACTTGTGTTGACACTGTGTGTTGACCGAGGGGAGCGGAGCCCTCCTTTGAGACGGTGTGGTGAGCGCTGGGGGACCGCGACGAAACTGACTGACTGACTTATATGTGTTGTGAACACACGTGGAAAGGGTGGGGCGACCTGGCCCTAAAGCGGCGACATCCCATTCCAAGCGCCATGCGTGTGTCCCACTTTGTGGACACTGACATGTGCGCTGGAGCCGGCTTGGCACTGGTGCTACGAGACGGCAAGACGACCTGGACGTTCGCCCTGTCAGTGGCACCACCGCCTGTAGAGGACATGTGTGATGATCTTTGCAGCTTACGAGTGACGTGTTCTCAGCTACTAGCATCACGTGTTTCCAAAGAGGCCGGGGTATGGTGGTGGATCAATGATCAAGCGGTTCACGAAGTGGCCAGTCAGCTATCGAAGCGCAACTTTTGTATCGTGGACGGCCTGTGCGGATCTGACCTGTGCAACGATCTCTTAGCGTACATCAGGGCGTGCGATGCGAGCGGCATGCTGCAGACATCTCAGGTGAAACATGGCATCCAAAACCCAGCGGCCCGCGGGGATCAGACGGCGTGGCTGAGCAGCAACACCGAGGGCACTCTCAAGGATTTCACGCGTCGCATCGACACCCTGGTCGCAGAGCTCAAGAGGAGTGTTCCATCCCTGCATGGCATCGGTGACAGATCTTTGGTTCATTGTGCCAAGTACCCTGGCGCCGGAGCGCGGTACATTCGCCATACCGACAATACATGTGAGGATGGGATTGGAATAAATTGTAACGGACGCCGACTGACGGCCGTGTACTACCTCAATGCGGGCTGGTCGAGCGGAGACGGCGGCGAGCTTCGCATCTGGCAACCCGTGGCAGCTCTGGAGAAGCTCGGCGCGACGGAGTCGCAGCCGCTGGCGGACGTGCAGCCTCTCGCAGACCGAGTGATCCTCTTCTTTTCGGACTCGCGCGTCCCTCACGAAGTCCTGCCGTCGTACGCGGAACGATTTGCACTGACGGTGTGGTACTATGACGACATCGAGCGAAGGGCTGCACAGCAAAGGGAGGGTGGCCAGCGCCAGGTGGTGCGGACAGCGACAGGCATTGCCGGTAAGGGGGGGCAAGGCACTCCTTGCGCTCCCTCGGCCATCCTGATCAATGAGATTCGGTAAAAGACACCGGGGTTTGGCATGATTCGGTAGCAGCTGGGGGCATATGCGCCAAGCACTTCGTGCGCTCGCTCGGCCATCATGATTAACGAGATTCGTTGTCGAGATCTCCATTTGGGGATGGATGGACCTATGCTTGGACCAGTGGTCCCCCAGTTTTTCCATGTTTTTCGTTCACAAAACGCCGTCTTGGTCGCGGTGTTGGCCCCCGCGACGGCCGCCCCCGCCTCTCCTTCCCTCGCACCCGCTGCCCCCGTCGCCGTCGCCCTCACCGCCGCCGCCCTCGCCCCCCCTGCCGCCGACATCGCCGCCCACGACGGCGCCGCCCACGACGGCGCCGCCTCCACTCTCGCCACTGCCGTCCGAGCTGCCGCTGCACCCTCCGCGCCTGCCCCCTCGACCGCCGCCCTCGCCTCTCCTTCCCTCGCACCCGCTGCCCTCGCCGACGTCGTCCTCACCGCCGCCGCCCTCGCCCCCCCTGCCGCCGTCATCGTCGCTTATGACGGCACCGCCCACGACAGCGCCGCCTCCACCCTCGCCACTGACGTCCGAGCTGCCGCTGCACCCTCCGCGACTGCCTCCGCGACCGCCGCATTCACCCCTCCTCCCATTGCCACAATCCATCTAGAACCCGCTGCCTCTGCCGACGTCGCCCCCACCTTCGCCGCCCTTGCATCCACCGCCACCGCCACTGTCGCCCGCGATGCCGCCCCCTCCGCCCTCGTCACCACCGCCCGAGCCGCAACCACACTTCCTGCTACTACCGCCTTCACCGCCCCCTCTCTCGCCTCTTCTCCCCCCGCTGCCGCCTCCCTCGCACCCACCGCCCACGCCGACGTCGCCTTCGCCGTCGCCGCCCTCGCCCTCGCCATCGCCGCCGCCCTCGCCGTCGCTCTCGCTGCTGCCCCCCTCGCCGCCGCCCCTTTCGCCGCCACCTCCCTCGATACCACCCTCGCCACTCCCCTCGCCTCTGCTGTCACATCCGGTGTTCTCCTCGCCACCGCCCTCGTCACCAAAAACGCCTTTTTTCGCCCTGCCACCGCCCTCGTCACCGAAAACCCCTTTTCTCCGCGACGAAACGCGGTGCTAACCAACATGCCCCGCCGGGGCTGAACAGCCCCAGCCCGGCGGGGGGCTCTTTGTCGATTGTTGGACATTCTATGGATACTACCTACTTGGACCACGTGGAACTACA
>Ga0210247_101027_pt1 | contig 24314 bp, 15 predicted proteins | sample ChrtobMetP3_16mM_FD_155449 | JGI IMG/M metagenome (GOLD analysis project Ga0210247, IMG submission 155449) | Chrysochromulina tobin associated microbial communities from unialgal haptophyte culture, Seattle, Washington, United States - P3_16mM | ecosystem: Host-associated > Algae > Haptophytes >... | reverse complement strand
GCACCGCCACCAGTATCGGCGATGCCGCTCCGTCAGTTGATGACACCGCCACCAGCCGCACCGCCAGCCGCACCGCCAGCCGCGCCACCACCAGTATCGGCGACACCACCCCGTCAGATCGATGCTCCTCAACTTGATTGGTGGGACACTCCCTCTCCATTTGACGAACCCTTCCGGACGACGTCGCGCAGCCCGGAAGTCTTGGTGACGACGCAACTCTCACCTGGTGACGCATGGGCTTTTCTGGACAATTTTGCACCTAATGCACCTTGATCTCGTATGCCTTCCATGCTTCGCTAATTCGCTATCGTGTTCCTATCGTCGGTGTGTCGATTCTGTTCTTCATTCACGCTACACTCCTTGTGACACACGCACCACACATCCCCACTACGAAGCATTGACCCAAAGCGGGGTAGGGGGACGGTCGTTCGCTTCTGGCGGTATCTCTATCTGGTATCTGGATTCACACACATACCCGACACCGGCTATCCCCGCCAGCACCACCTGATTTTGAAGGTACCATTTTTAACTGAGTCTCTGAGTGAAGGGCGTGTGGATCCGATCGAACGGGTTCGACCCAACTCCAGAGCTTTATTAACCCGTTCAGCGTTTAGGTCAGCAAAAGTGTACCGATCATATCGTTGCGGAAGCGCCAAACCAGCTGTCAAGTCTCAGGAGTCATGTCGGTCACTCCTCCGTCCATTGCAATAGAGGCCCCCGTGCTTGCGGGCTCCAGTGTGCGCGTTTGTGGTGAGCGCGGGGGAACTGCGACGAAACTGACTGACTGACGACTGGCGTTGTGTTTCACAGCAGCGCACTCACGTCGCCGAGTGTTCGACCTTCACGCTAGGTTTGAGTTTGGTCTGTGCGTGTTGGTGTGTTGTGAATGAAGAATTTGTAGACGACCCACAGCACATATGCCGATGACGCATTTCACGACGGCGGCAGCCAGCGGCTTACAAGCTGCGACCACTACCTCGCCCAAGCAGCCCTCAAACGTCTCGCCACGGTGGCTGCTGCCAGCCGGCGCGCTCATCCTCGCCACGGTGGTGCTGGCGGTGGGCTATGCTGCTCACGGATCAAGCACGTCCAATACTACGAGCGTCCCGGCTCCTGCAATCGATGCAGATGATGAACACACTACCAGGAGCATCAACAGCAAACCAATCCCCCGCTTGAGAACCACAACTCCTAAGCCAGATGCTGCTTCGGCTGATGTTGCAGGAGGTTCTGGCCGGCAGTTGCACGCTGCAGCTTCGGCAGGGGACGTGTTTCGGCTGAGGGCGCTGCTCGATGGAGGCGCCGACCCGAACGCGCTGAACAAACACGGCTTCGCGCCGCTCCACCTTGCTGCCGCGAGCAAGGGCGCGGCTGCTGAGTCCGCAATCGAGACGCTCGTGCGCGGCGGCGCAGCGGTCAATTCGCGTGACGCGTCGACGGACATCGATGGCGGCTGCACGGCGTTGCACCATGCGCTTATGCACGGGCGCGGCTCGCACGTAGCGCTTCTCTGCTCCCTCGGCGCCGATGCGAGCATCGCCAACGGCCGAGGCTACACCCCTTTGCACCACGCGGCCGAGCGGGCGGAGGCGAGCGTGGTGGCGGCGCTTTTGCGCTGTGGCGCATCGCTCGAGGCTCGAGGTAAGAATGGGTACAGTGCACTGCACCTGGCCGCATTCAACGGGCGCGAGGAGATGGGCGCAGCGCTGCTCGAGGCGGGTGCGGACCCGCACGCTCAAGGCACCGAAGGGTTCACACCGCTGCATGCTGCAGTATTTGGCAACCGGAGTTCGTTTGTGAGGCAACTACTCAATCGTGTGGAGGTCGACCTGCCAAGTAAGGAAGGGTACACCCCTCTTCACGTGGCCGTGTACAACCAGCACCTCGCGATTGCTCAGGATTTGCTCGACGCCGGTGCGAGCCCACACGCCACTTTCGTGATTGCCTCTGATTGCCTCTGATTGCCTCTGATGATCATTGATGGCCTCCTTCATCAGGTGCGAGCCCACACGCCACTTTCGTGATTGCCTCTGATTGCCTCTGATGATCATTGATGGCCTCCTTCATCAGGTGCGAGCCCACACGCCAGGTCGGTGTTTGGAGAGAGCCCTCTGCACAAGGCTGCCGCCGCGGGGGCCGCCGAGCTGGCACAGCTGCTGCTAGCACGCGGCGCGACGCTGGATGTGGCGGATCTCATGGGGGACACGCCGCTACACGTGGCGACCCATTTTGACGACGCGACGGTGCGTGTGATGCTCGCGCACGAGATTGAGCACCAGCAGCTGCGCCGGCACGGCGATGCCTTCTGGCGCTCAGTCCAGCGGGCGGCCGCGTGGGCGGGTGGCCACGATGCGCTTCAGATGCTCCTGCCGGCGGTGCACACTCCAGGGGACGATGCGCTCACGACATCGCTCATCGTGGCTGCCGAGCGCGGCAGATCCGAAACCATCACCTTCCTAATTGAGCGTGGGGTCAGCACTGGCGCGGGCGATGCATCGACGGTCGCCAGCCGCGCCGACGGCGCCGGCCGTACTCCCCTCGAGGCTGCAGCGGCGAGTGGGCGCTGCGCGGCAGTGCAGCTGCTGCTGTCGCACGGTGCCACGCCTGCAAAGGCCTCGGGCTCGGCCACGGAGCTGGCGGCACGCTGCGAGCGTGAGCGTGCGGCCGCCGCGTGGGCCGAGGCAGGGGCAGACATGCCGGCCGAGATTGCGAGCGTCCTCCCGAGCGCGCAGTGGCGGGAGCGTGCACGGGAGATGTCTCCGCTGACGCGGCGGCTGCTGGTGCTCGATACGGCACCGGCCGCCGTCGACGCGGCCGCCTTGCTTCGGGAGACTACAGAGAGCGCTCCACTCACCAAGTACATGGCTGCCCGAGCGGCCCTGCATGCAGAGGAGCCAGCGGCGCTGCTCCGCGTGGCGCGAGTGCTCGACGCGGCTGCGTGTGCGCGGCTGCGCGCGGCGGTCGATGCCAACGGCACCGCGTCGGTGGACAGCGTCGATCGGCTGCGGGAGCACGTACTCTATGTGCGCGCTCCCGAGCTCCGCCAGATGCTTGGGGGCGCAGCTCTCGATGCATTGCTCGCGCTGCCCCGACGCTTCCTGCAGGGCACGAGGCCGCCGCCACCGCCTCAGACAAAAGAGGGCACACACCGTAGCAAGAGAGGCCGCGTGCCACGGCCGCCGCCGGGCTCACAGCACGCTCTCTTCGATTGCTTTCTTCGCCGGTATTCGGCAGCTGCCGATGGCGACCAGCTGCTCACCTCCTTTCACATGGATACGGCGGACGTGACCGTGAACGTGGCGCTCACGGACGATGCGCAGATCGAGGGAGGCGTGCTGCTGGGCGTGTATGGGCATGGGGTTCATTCCATCGTACGCGCCGAGGGCGACGCAACCGTCCACTCAAGCTCCCTCCTCCACGGCGTGACGCGCATGCGGGCGGGCACGCGCTACTCGATGATCATGTTCCACTCGCCGCTCAGGGGCGGTGGCGGCGGTATGGACTCCCGCGAGAGTTGATGCCCAGACGCATCAGAGAATCCAGTCGCATCAGAGAATCTCGCGCTCGGACGAATTCTCGGACGTGCACAAGTCGGGGCGAAGCAACGTGGCTCGTGGGGAAGCTCGGGTTCGATTGTTCGGTTCGGTTCATGGTTCGGTTACTTTTACGCTACTGGGGCGGAAAGTGTGTGAACTTTGTTAAAGCCCAGTGTTAAACGCCTAAAGCCTTTGAAGCGCGGGAGCCGCTGTCCGACCTCTCAACTGCTCCGCCTCGCGCTGCTCGCCCTTGAGCAGCGCCGCCCGAAGCGCGGGGAAGAAGGCACCTGACCAGAACTGCGGCTTGTGGCACAAAAGTGCGTGCAGTCGCACACGGCCGCCAGTCGTTCATCGACGCTCGTGTTCGGCAGCGGGCGCGCGTGCTCCGGGCGCGCTCTCGCAATGTGCATGTCCCACTGGTCAAAGGTGAGGTTGTGCATGGGCACGAGGAGCAACGCGCCATACCGGGGCTCGCGAAGCTTCTTGTGAAGCATCTCGGTACGCCAATCGCCCCTGAGCTGCTTCTTGCGACTCTCGTTTGGGATCGGCGAGCAGTAGCATCCTCGCGAGGTGAGGTTCTCGTCGCGGTCCTCGTACCTGATGAGGCAGGCAATCAGAGGCAATAAGCTGCCTCGCAGGGGTAATCAGAGGCAATCAGAGGCAATCCGAGGCAATCAGAGGCAATCAGCGGCCTCGCAAGGGCAATCAGAGGCAATCAGAGGCAAGTCCTCGTGGCAAGCACAGTGGCGATCAGACGCAATCCAAGGTCCTCCCATACAATCCACTGTCGCTCTTGCTGAGAAAGTGCTGCTTCGTGTTGTCGCTGATGATGAAGCGCTTGCTCGCATTCGCTACCGCTGTATGCGCAAGCACCGAGAGCACTGCCTGCATGTCCTCGTCAAGGGAGGTTTTCTGCTGCGGCTGGTATTCGACACCCCCGACGTTGGCGATGACGACATCGAAGTCAGCGGCGACGGACTCCCAAAACTCTTTGCAGTACCTGACGACGGAAGGAGGCACTCAGACATCATCGGAACCCATCAGGCGTCGTCAGACAATCATCCATGACACTCAACATACCGCCATAGGAATAAGGTCGCGTTGGCTTTTGAGCTACGAGTTGAGCCACTCGCGGCCTTGATCGCCTCCTCGCGCGCTTCGCAGAAGCCGAGGGTCGGCCACTCGTAGTTGTGTATGTACGTCAGGTTCAGGTCGAAGCTAGGGAAGTAGACGCCTCGTTTCCACGGATATTTATAGTACACGGTGCGGGACGAGGGCCATTCTGTGCTGCCGCGCCCTTCGCTCAGGACCGGGCGGAAGCTCGCATTGCTCCTTCGCATGTCGCACATGGCGGCAAAGTGCTGATGCGCCGTCAGCGAGTTGCCGTAGAACAAGACGCGCTTTCCGCGGAGGAGCGTGGCGGCGAGGCTCGCGAAGTCTGTGTGGCCGTCGCACCTCGAGCTGTTGGCGACGATGGGCTCGCAATAGTGGCCTGGATTGGAGAAGAAGCTCCAGTACCCGTTGTGTGCCATTGGGCTGCTTTCGATGCCACGGCGTATCTCGCCGCACGGCGGACAGGAGCATTCATCGTGCGCCTCGAGGCGGCTCTTTTGAGCGTAATACTCCATGGCGTCATGTCTTGAGATTTGCGTGGCGTCTTGAGATTGCCACGAGCAGGTGGAGGAGAGGCGGGCAGATGGCACGCTCGAACCGATCGTCGCCATGTTTTTCCGAAGAAATGCCGATTCACTGAGAAGAATGTTGTCCCTCCAAATCTCTTTGTGTTGAGGGGGCTCCCACGCCGAGCCCGCGCGCGCGGCGGCGGGCCGACTCCCCGTGTGGGGAAAACGGAGAGGAGTAGGTCCAACTACAAAGAGCACCCGAGTACCCGAGGACAATACATTGTAAAGTCGAAGATGATTCCGCATTGCGTTACACCGGTAAAAAGACACCGGGGGGAGCCGGGACACACACCGGTAAAAAGACACAGGGGGAGCCGGGACACACACCGGTACCATGCTGCGTTAGCATTCGTTCATGTAATTAAATTTGTTCAAGCTCCGTGCTCAACCTTGAATCTCTAAACCACACACTCACTCCTGCCGTCTGCGGTAGGCCGTGGATGCGCTCAGACGGAAAACTCGTCGACGTGCTGTTTCTGACGAATCTCTTTACCTCATGTAATTATGCAAAATGAAGTTAATGGCCGACGCGACATCCTCCCCTCCTGACAGCAGCGTCGATGCCGCACCCATGGCTAGACGCAGCAAGATGCTCGTGCTCTCGCTCGCACTCGCGTACGCAGCCTTCTTTGTGCTCAACTCGCGCGCTCATCGGCAGCTCACACCATGGGGCTACAGTTGGGCAACGCGCTTCGCTGCGGCCGTATGCCATGCTATTGGTCGGCTCTTTGGGATTCGCTTCCACATGAAATTGGATACAGTTCCAACGAACGGGCCGTATCTTGCGTGTGTCAGTCCTCACGGCGTGCTCCCGCTCTCGCTCATCGGCTTCGGCATGTGGAAATTCTGCGTGCGCGCTGGCCCGTATACGGAGCAGTCACTCGTGGGCCTCGACGCACGCGCAGCAGGTGCCTCCATTCTCTTCCGCATCCCGCTGCTGCGCGAGCTGCTGCTGCTGGCCAATGTTCGCGACGCTTCCTACGACAACATCATCGGCCTGCTCACGAGCGGGCGGACGGTTGCCGTAAATCCCGGAGGAAACTGGGAAATGACCAGCGCGAGCCACGAGCAGGAACGAATCTACGTTCAGCAGCGGCTCGGCTTCATTCGGCTCGCCATGCGCACCGGTCGGCCGCTGCTGCCCGCCTACGCCTTCGGCGAGTCCCAGCTCTTCCACGCCTCGACGCGCTGGCTAGATCAACGCTTGTGGATGGTGCGACGGCTGCGGATTGGAGCGCCATTGTTCACAGGCAGATGGGGCCTGCCGCTGCCTATTCCGATCCCGACGGACGTTACCTTTGTAGTGGGGCGCGAGGTTCCCGTCGGCCCGCCCACTACGACGCCAACGGACGCGCAGGTCGAGGAGGTCTTTGAGCGGTACGTCGATGAGATGTGTCGTCTCTTTCGAGAACATGCGGCCGCCTGCCTGCCGGCCTCAGTGGCTGCGCGCGGCCTCGAGGTGCACCGCATCGGGCAAGGCCTCGTGCGCCATGCCAAGTTGTAGCGGGGGCGGCACCTGGCTAGCCTGTGCGGCTCGGGCAGCTTCTTAGCAGCTTCAAAGTTTGGAGATGTCGTCATACACAGTTGTTTACCGCACCGTATGTGCGGTCGGTTTTCGATTTGATCGGAATGATCGCTAACCCTCCGGTCGGACGACCCTTGTCCCTTCGCGCGAGCGGCCCGGCGCGGCGCGAAATTAAGCGCTGCCCCGACCGACGCCGCGCGATTCATGCCGCAAGCGTCGGCCCCGGTGGCGCGCGGGTCCCGGCCGTCAGCCGGTTCAAACGTATCGTCTAGTGTCGTCTAGACGCTAGCGCTTTCACTGTTACCGTACGGGGCCCGCCCGAACCCCGCGTCCCCGCCCGACACGGAACCCGCGACGAGGCGACAGCGGACCGAGGCGAGGTGAACGTGCCGGGCTCGAAAACGGGCTGGAACGCTCTCGACGTGACGGTTGCCGCATGCCGGCTCCGCCACGCGCCTCTCGCACTTTCACTTAGACACCGAGGCTGGTCACGCCTGGTCACAGCTCCTCGCCGCGTGCCCTCGCCCGCCGGCGCGCCTCGATGGACCTCTGCTCAGCCGCGCGCCCTCCAAAGAAGCTCTCGATGGCGCTCAGGGCTTGCTGGTGCGAGACGGCCGTGCGCAGCTGGCTCCCAATCCATTGGGGCAGCCGCTGCCGAATGGACGCCTTGCCGAAACGGCTGTCAGCGAGCACGATCGTCGCATAGTCGCCAATGTGACGGATGGCGCGCCCAATCGACTGGTTCACGGCCTTGAGGCACAGGTTGGTGTAGTACTCGCGCCCCGCGCCCACGCCGTGCGTCGCGTCCAGATGGGCCCAGCGCTCCTGCAGCGTGAGCTCCGACGGGTTCGCGAACGGTAGCCCCACCATGACGACGCACCGACCGAGCCCATCGGAGAAGTTGATGCCTTCGCTCATCTTACCGCCCACAATGCTGAGCAGCAGCGCGCCGCCCTTGGGGCGAGTGCGCCCGCCGCCGCCGCTTGTGCCGCCCCCGCTTGCTCCTGCGTCCCCTGCGCTGCCAGTGCCCGTGCCACCTGCTTGCAGCAGCTGCTGCCGCTGCCGCTGCTGCCCATCGTCGTCGTCGTCGTCGTCGTCAGGCCCGAAGGTGGCCTCGATGGCAGCGGCATAGCTCTTGAGCACAGCGTCGAGCTCGGACGCCTCGCGAGGCTCGCGATAAAGCCGCTTGAGCCTCCCCAGCTGAGCCCACACGCCCGATGCCTGCCAGTGACTCACCACCTGCTCCTCATACCCAAACGAGGGGAGGAAGACCACAATCCCGTCCGGTACGGAAGCAGCGAGGCTGAGCAACAGCCGCCCCAGCTCGTCGAGCTGCGGCGTCGCCGCACGCGCTCCAAAAGTGAATTGGAACTGAACACCCGTTGGGCCCACTGGCACGACGATCGGAAGCAGGTTGGCGCTCGGCACGATGTGGCCGTATGAGACCATCCGGAGCCGGCCAGCTCGCTCGCTGTGGAAGAGCTGCTGCTCGAGGTCGGCAAAGGGCTGCATGGTGCCGCCCGCTAAAACCACTGCATGCGCCTCAGAGAGCACTCGGCGGAAATAGACGGACGGGTTCAGATGGAGCACTTTGAGCCAGGAGCCTGTCGGCGTACCCGCCGATGCCGCCCCCGCCGCCGAGCGCACGGCCGCGCTGGATGCGGCTGCGCCTGCGGTGGCGCTCGCGCTCGCGCTCGAGGTACCGGCGGTGGGTTGGAGGGGAGGTTCGATGTGCAAGAGCACGCGGCCATCCTTGTCGTCATTCGTGAGGGCCTCGAGGAGCCGCACCACACCGTGCAAGCTGCCCGAAGCTGCCGCCGCGACGCCGCCGACGCCGCCTCCCCCCCTTCCCGCCTGCTGCTGCTGCTGCTGCTGCTGCTGCTGCCGGGAGGTCTGCACCTCCGCGTCCGCGAATCCGCGCAGCTTGCGCGCAATCTGTGAGCCTTCACAGAAGGCGGTGAGATCGAAGAGATTGAGATGATCCACACGAAGCGCCGAGAGGAACTCGTTCAAGCGCACGATGCGCTCCGTCACCTCGCCGCTGCCGCCGCCTCCGCCCACACGCGGAGCGCCCGCCGCCGCCGGCTGGAGCGCTGCTCGGAGCGCGCGTACGACTTGGAGGAGCTGCTGCACGCACAGGCGGTTGGTCGGCTTGAGGCGAGCGTGGTACTTTTCAGCGTACTGGGCCAGCTGGGCAGAGACTTCGGAGAGCTGTCGGGCGGTGAGCGTGACGGAGTGCGTGTCGTTGATCGTGTCGATGAGGTTATGTGCCTCGTCCACGATGACTACCGAGCGGCGCAGGGAGAGGCCCAGAGATTCCCGTGTCCCCGCATGCAGCAGCGATGCATACGGCAGCAGCACTAGTTGCGCGTCTGGGAGCGCATCTCTGGCGGCATAGTAGGCGCAGCAGCCCTCGCGCCTCCCGAGGGCGCCAAGCTCCTCCACGTCACGGGGCGCCAGCAGCGCGCTGTCCGTCACCGCCTGGCGCGCCTCCTTGTTCGCCGCATCCCTTGGACGATGTAACGGGCAGCCTGCTCCACCTCCATCTCCTCCAAGTCCGCGATCGCCCTCGCGTGTCGTCCGGTCTGCCGCCGCACCCTCGTTGCCCTTGCCCGTCGCCCGCTTCGCCTTCGCCGCCTTGGACTGCAGGTCGAGGCAGAGCTCATTCACCCGCTCGGCACCACCAGGGGCGCCGCGCACCGCTTCGTTGGTGCAGAGCGCCTTTCGGCTGCCGAGAGAGACGACGCCGAGCTGCTTGGCGTACGCAGTCTTGCGCACCTCGCCCACTACCTGCGCCAACTGTGAGTGCGTCCTAGAGCAGTAGTAGATCCGCCACGGCGTGCGCGGCGTGCCTCCCTCGCCATCCACACCGCCGTCGGCGTCCTCCCCATCGCTTGGGCCGCCCAACTCAGCGTCCGAGATCTCGAGCACGGCGCGACGGCGCGCGTCCGACGCTGCCGAGTCCCATTCTCCCAGCAAGAACTCGTCCATGCTCGCGCCGCTCGTCGTCGTCGTCGCCGCCGCCGCCTTGGCTATCGCCGATGCGCCGCCCAAGTGGCGTCCGCCTCCGCCGCCTCCGCCGACATCGCCCTGCCACGAAGTTCCCGCGCGGGCATGCTGCTGCTCGGCGCGCCGTCGGCTGCTACGTAACGCCTCGTACTGTTGCAGCCGCTTCGTGCGCACCTCACGCTTCTCGGCGAGCGCGCTCGAGCGCCGCTGCAGTCGGCTCAGCTTCATGTCGGTGTACCAGTTGTCGACCCAATCTTCGGCGTCAGCCTCGCTCGCCGCGAGCTTCTCCTCGAGCAGGCGCTCCTCGCGACGCTGTTGATCCTGCAGCCAGCGTAGCGCGCCGCACACGAGCGAGAGCGACTTGCCCGTGCCCGTCGGGCTCTCAAAGACGCCGATGCCGCCATCATCGAGGCACTGGTAAAGCGAACGCATGAAGTCGAGCTGACATGCGTACGGCGGGAAGGGGAAGCCGAACGGGTGCTCATCCGGTGCCGTCGGCTCGCCTGGGAGGGCGTCCACACGCGCGCGCTTGGTATTGGCACCGGACGGCGCGGCCGTGGACGACGATAAACTCGCCATCGATTACGGCGCCAAAGTGCCGGGGCGGCGCGAAGTTGGAATCGGGGTCTCTCGATCTGCATCTGGAATCACCCCAAATGCTAGCTTAGAGAGCACATTCGATAGGCTTCCGTTAGGTTGTCTGTTGTTTACGAAGTAACTGAACTGAACTGATCTGGAATCGCCTGGGTTCATCGGGCTCGGAAAAAAGGTGGTCATAACAAGGGTATGCTGACCTCTTGTAGACCTCATCCAACTTGGGGTATCTCATGCAGGATCTCATGGCCTCGCCCACGTGCTCTGACCCTCGGGCGACACATAGTACGGGTGTCCCTCGGGTGAGAGGAACTCGCGCCAGCCGGGAGGCAGCCGGCGCTGCGACACGCCGGGCGGCAAGTCCACCGTGTCGTCGAGCGCTCCCGGCACCGCGGAGGCACTCGCTGGCGCGCCGCCATCGGCCGCACCGCCGCCGCCGCCGCCGCCGCCGCCGCCGCCGCTCTCGAGGCTGTGCAGAAAGGTGGAGAGAGGGTCCGCTCCGATGGTGACCGTGTCTGCGCCACTGCCGCTGCCAGCACTCCCCGCGACTGCGCCGCTCACCACGGCGCTCGTATGGCTGGCATCGGCGTCGCTGGCGGCGGCGCCACTGCTGCCGCTGACAATAAGGGAGTTGAGAATGGCGTCGAGACGGGAGGCAGTGCACATAGCCTGCTGCCGCGCCGCCTCCGCCTCCGCTGCCGCCTCAGCCGCAGCCGCCTCGGCCGCCGCCGCCTCAGCCGCGGCAGCCTCGGCCGCCTGCTGAGCAGCCCACTGCTCACGCGTCATAGGCACCGGCTCAGACACTCTCGCGCGCTTGGCCACACTCGCGCCGCCCGCCGCCGCCTCATATTCCGCAGAGCCGGCGGCCCCGGGCTCGTCAGCCTCGTCAGCCTCGTCGGGAGTGGGAAAGTCCTCGGGGTACGCGGCGGCGCCTGAGGACAGGTGGCCCTTCGCCTCCATCGCTGCGAGCATCTGCTGCGCCGAGTTGCGCAGCCGCACAGCCTGGGCGCGCGGGTTAGGATCATCGTACGCCCAGCGCACGTTGATCTGCTCGTCATGGTCGAGCGTCTGCTCGGCCATGGCCTCCTTGGCGAACTCGGCGGTGGCACGCAGGTGGTACGTGACGAACCCGCACCCCTTGCCACGCAGCACGCGGCATGACTCGATCCGACCGAACTCGCCCATATGACGCACGAGGATCTCGGTCATCGCCTCCTCCGACGGGCGCGCGCACATACGCCCGACGTAGAGCGTCTTGCAATCCTTCGTCCACGTGCCCACGCCGCCCATGTCGTCGCGGAAGGAGCCGTGCCGATCGCGCCCGAAGATGTCGTGTGGCGCATCTGCCGAGCTCTCATCCTCCTCGGTCGGCGCGCAGTGCCGGAACGTGCAGTCCTTGCCGTACACGCAGCAGCCGCGTGCAAAGTGCAGGCAGATGTAGTTTGTGTTGGACGTGTAGTCGGCGCGCGTGAGGCCAGCGTCCGTCTCGAGACACACGCGCGTCGAGGCGCGCGCCGCCTTCTCGTAGCTGCTCTCTCCCATGTACTTGCCGTACCAGATGTTGAACTCGCCCGCGTGCTCCACCTGCTGCAGCTTGCGCAGCTGCTCAACCTGCACGCGCGCTGGCCGGTCGGGCACGACGGGCGTGACCAGCCCGTCGCCTGTGCGCCGCGCGTCCTGGTAGACGGGCGCGATATGGCCATAGTCCATTCCGACCGAAGCCATTTTCCATGTGTGAACAAAACGTTGCTCCCATTTTGGGCTCTCACGCCGAGTGTGGGGGCTCGCGAGCGCGCCGGGCCGACTCTCCCCGTACAAACGTGGTGCAAACGTGACACACATTTCGACTGTGTGGAGAAAATTTTTACTTTACTAGTTGAATGTGCCCATCTTTCGTGCCCCAGGTGCTGCGCTCGCTCCAGCACGGCGCCCTAGCTGCCGTCGCGTCCGGCCTCGAGTCGAATTGGGTCGAAGGCGACGGCGCTGCGGACGCTCAGCACGGCGCATCTTCGCTGCTCGCCCACCACGGCGCCGCCTCCCTGCTCGCCGTCGTGCGCCGCTCGGGCGCGGGCCGCATGGATGCGAGCACGCTCGCGCTGCTGGTGAGTGCCGCCTGATAACCTCTGGTGACCTCTCTGATCACATCTCGGATAATCTCTCGGCTCGCAGGTCGACGGCCTGGCGGCGGCTGCGGACGCCAGTCCCGTCGAGAAGCAGGCAGTGCTCGAGACGGCGCTCTTTGGCCCTTGTGTTGTGAATTGGTGCATAAGCGCTGTTTTACGTGTTGTGTGAATTTGTGAACACACGTATGTACGCCGGTCCGGTGTCTTGGGTGTCGTTATAAACATTGGCTGTGAATTCATATTCGTGACGAACCTCCCGACGTGTTGCACGGCGCTTCCGTCCTTCTTTTGCTGGCGCGAAGCGTGTTGCTGCCGCACGCACATGGCACCGCTCGAGTCGATCGAAGCGTCCCTCTCGGCGCTCGGCCATGAGCTTGCCAACGCGGCGCATCTCATCATCCCGGCCGACCGGCACGCCGCACTGCATGAGGCGCTCGACGGCATAGACTCGGTCCTTGACTCCTTCTTCCTGAGGTGTGGCGACTGCGGCGAGCGCATGTCGGAAGCGGAGGTCATGGATCACGTCTGCGGCGGCCGATACGAGACGTTGCGCTGCGGCGACTGCGGCGAGCCCGTCGACAGTGCTGTCATCGCTGACCACGTGTGCTCGATGGTGTGCCCTGTGGCGAGCGCGGCGGCGGCCGCCGCAACGTTCTCGCCGCCGTCGACCCTCGTCCGACGCTCACTATCAAGCTTCTCGTCGGGCACCGGCGGACGCTCGCTGCGCTCGCCTCACGTGCTCCGCCGCACACTGCCGCGACGCCAGCTGCAGGCCCCGTACTCGCTCAAAGACGTACACGCGAGGGTGCAGGGCTTACGCCTCGAGATCGCCGCGGCCAACGGCAACGGGCACGCGCCGTGGTGGGAAGTGACGACGCCGGACGCGCTAGAGGAGCTCGAAGCGGCCGTCGTCGTCGTGCGCAACGTCGTCGACACGCAATTCCTCAAATGCGGAGACTGCTTCATGCTCCTCGATCACGACGCCATCGACACGCACGTGTGCCGCGGCCGTGCCGCGCCGGTGCCGCTGGCCGCCCCGCTGGCGGCGCCACTACTGGCGGCGCCGATGCCGTCGCTGGCGCCCCGCCCGCTGCCGCCGTCGCCCCTGCCACCCTTGACGTGTGCGCCAGACACCGCCGCCGCCGCCGCCGCCGCCGCCGGCCGCTTCGCGCCGCCGTGGTGGGCACCGCCAGGCGCCGGGCGCGCCTGCTGCGTCGGTACCGTTAGCGGTGATGGCTGTGGCTTGCTGTGCCCTGTGACGGCGGCGTCGGAGTCGGCAGCGTCGTCGGCAGCGTCGTCGTCGGCGTCGTCGTCGGCGGCGGCGTCGGCGTCGGCGGCGGCGGCGGCGGCGGCGGCGGCGGCGGCGGCGGCGGCGGCGGCGGCGGCGGCGGCGGCGGCAGCGCGCCGGCGCGCATGGAGTGCAGCCGAGGATGATGCCATCTGCGCTTTGGTGGGCGAGCACGGCCAGGACTTTGAGCAAATCGCCGCCGCGCTGCCCGGTCGGACCGCCGACGCCGTCCGGAACCGGTGGGGACGCCTCAAAGCGGCCGGTCGGCTGCCCGATCCTCTACGCGGTCATACGTACCGGTGCACGCACTGTGGACAGCCCAAGCGTGGCCACCGATGCGCGCGCCTAGGGCCGCCGACGCGTCCGCCCGCCACGCGCGTGCGGCGACGGCGCGATATCGGCGGCGGCAGCGCCGGGCGAAGCGCCTGTGACGCTGGCTCTGGAGGCTTTCTGCTCGACGATGCGACGCTTGCCGACATCGACGCCGCCAGTGACAGCACTTCGCCGCCGCCTCTCGACTCATCAGAGGTCATCAGAGGTCATCAGAGGTCATCGCCGCCTCTCGAATCATCCGCCGCCGCCTCCTTCAGCGCCGCCGCCACCTCCGCCGCCGCCAACTACTCTGCCGCCACCTCCGCCGCCGCCACCTCCGCTGCCGCCACCTACGCTGCCGGCCCGCCGCCCGTCCAGGCTACCTGCAGCTGGGAGCTGGCGGAGGGGTTCTCCGAGGGCTTCTTGCGTGGGGACCCGAACCTGATCCTCGAGGCAATGCTGGTGCCGTGCGCCGAGGGCGGGCCGGGCTCGTCGCCGCCGCCGCTCGTCATTGACCTGCACGACCTGGCAGATTTTGTCATGGCGGGCACCGACGAGGCGCTCGTCTCGTGAGCCGACGGCGCCGCTCGGTGGCTCTCTCGCGATGTAGCTGGAGGAAGCACTATCCTGTTCACTACCGTACGGTGCTTGATCGTTGATCTCATCTCCTTCCATGGTCTCTGTGTGTCAACTCTACTTCGCGAAATTTTAGCCATCACTTGTTGTGCCAGTGTTACTAGTAAGTAACCCGGTAACCGCGGTGCCGGTGGTAGGCCGCGTGAGCCTCCGGCAAGTCTCCCGTCCAGCACCGGAAGTCGAATAACACACACATACGCCCGTGGCAGCCACGCCCGCCGAGAGTATCCCGCGCAACGTACCGGAGCGACTCACGTGGCGAGACGAGCGCGCGCCCCGGCGGCACCGCGGGGCACCGCGGCCGCGCTCTATCGGCCTGGGTTCCCGCCCCTCGCCACGGAACCACATGTGTGCGTTGCCGTTGCCGATCTAGGCGTGTGTCGTGTTACTTACTTTGCTCTCCTTGGCCTCGCCGTCGCCGTTCTCTCGGGAGGACAACGACAGCTTTCCGTGTCCAGTCTCAAAGCACGAACTCGAAGACCAGATCCCGCTTCGTGCGCTACGGAGGCCTCGCCAAACGGAACACTGAACACTGTTCTCGAGGAGAAAAGTGCCCGTCAGTGGGGCCTACCTGCACGGGAGGCACAACTTGCGGCCCTCGGGCTCGTCCTCGGTGCACGTGGGGCACTCGCAGTGGGTAGCGCTGCCCGCGAGGAGCTGCACGGTTTCGTCAGGCAGGTCGGCCTCGATCTCGACGCCATCCTCCTCGAAGTGAATGACGAAGCGAAGCTCCGGCGCGTCTGGCCTGTGCTCGACGATGAGCGCGGGGTACCATTGCGACTCGCCCTCCTCGTCCAAAAAGGTGGCCATCACGCGTCGCCCCACGAGGCCACCATCGCACACCGTAGGCCATGCCACCGCCTCGGAGCGCGCGCATCGCTCAAACCGCTCCACAAAGTCGAGCACCGCGCCGAGGGAGCTCAACGGCTCCCATGTTCCTTGCTCGAGCGGGTAGCCTCGCCACTTGACAAAGTATTCCTTGGTGGGGCCGGCACCACGCCTGTCGGTGATGCGCTCCACCTCATACAACCGCTCGCCCGCGCGCCCCACGCCGCCGCCGCTGCGCCCGCCCCCGCGCCCCCTCGTGGGAATGGGGTCCCAGGTGAGTTCGACCATCGGAGGAATGTCATACCTCGCCACGAGGTACGCTCGCCGCGCCACCATCACCGACGACGGAGCAGACGCATCATGTTCGGCAGCAGTGGTCGCGCCAGAGGACGAGGGGCCATCGCCGGCCGGCGCCATGCTGCTGCTGCTGGCGGCATCTACCTTGCCAGGTTGCTCGCGGGCGCGCGGGCGAAGCTGTCGGCGCTCGGGCGGCTCCCTTACCTCCGCCGCCTCCTCTGCCGCCGCCTCAGCTGCCTTCTCTGTCGCCTCCTCTGCTGCAGCCAGCTCGCCTGCCGGCGGCGGCGCGATCGGCGGCGGCGCGTTCGGCGGCGGTTCAGCGATGGCGGGTGGCTCAGCGATGGCGGGTGGCTCAGCGATGGCGGGTGGCTCAGCGATGGCGGGTGGCTCAGCGGTGGCGGGTGGCTCAGCGGCAGGCGATGGCGCGGGCGGCGGTGCGGCGGGTGGCGGTGCGGCGGGCGGCGGTGCGGCGGGCGGCTCGGGCACAGGCTGCTGTGGCACAGGCTGCTGTGGCACAGGCTGCTGTGGCATGGGCGGCGTCGGGATTGGCGGGATTGATGGCAGTGGCGGCGCCGCTGGTGGCATAGGCGGCATACGGGGCGGCTGCGTCTGCGTCTGCGATGGCGCGGGCACCATCACATCCATTGCCTGGCCGGCCAGCATCGCCACTGGTACCGTGGCCGTCATCAGACCATAGGGCGTCTGCACTCGCAGCAACTGGCCCGCCGCCATCGCCTGCGGCAGCACTATGCGCATTCGCACCCTGCTCAGCGATGCTGGCGCCGCCGCCGCCGCTGCCGCTGCCGCTGCCGCCGCCGCCGCCGCCACTGCCGCCGCCGCAGACGCCATCGCCGCCTGCGTGCGGGCAGCGCCGGCGCCGCCGGTGCGACCAGCCCCCGCGGGCGCGGGTGCGGGCGCGGCGGCGGCACCACCATTGCGCATCGCAGCAAAGGGCGCGGCGGTGACGACGAGTTCCAAGTTGGGGGCCTCGGAACATGCGCGCATCAAGCGTGCAAGGCTGCCTGCCCGCCGCATGTCCACATACGCAGCCGGCGCAAGCTCCGCCGCCCCTGCACGCACCTGGCCACGCCGATGAGCCGCGTCATCCAGCGCCGCACAGAAGCGCTTGTCCTCGAGCTGCGCGTAGCCGGTTTCGTCAAGGAGCTCGCCGCTGAGCTCGAGCACCACGTGGCCTGCGGGGATCGCACTCGTGCAACGCACACTCCACCCGGCCTCGCCCCACGTGGCAGAGACGCCGCCCACGCCTCCGCCGCTGCCATCGTCGCCCTCCGCCGCCGCCTCGTCCGCCTCGCCCTCCGTCTTTGCCTTGCGACCTTCATTGCGACCATCATTGTGACCATCATTGCGACCACGGCCAACCGCCGCCTTTGGAGGGAAGGCGAGTAGCTTGTGCGGCGGCACCGCCACTTTGCGCACGGGCGGCGGCGCTCGCGCGTCATAAGGGATGGCGAGCCGCCTGCCGCCCGACACGGCGCCGCCCGACACGGCGCCGCCCGACACAGCGCCGCCCGACACGGCGCCGCCCTGTGTCTCGAGCGTGAAGAGGAAGGCGGCGCCGCCACTCAGGTCGTCATACGCGAGCACGCGCGCCGCCTGCGCCGCACTCAGCCCACGCTCGCTCTCCGGATGCTCCGACGCTGCAGCGAGCGCCGCGCGCACGAGCGTACCCCGAGCCGCCGCTGGCTCGAGTTCGTCGGCCTTGGGGAGTGCACGCGCCATTCGGGTCGTCTCTCGGAAACCGTCGCAGGCGCCCGATGCTACGAGCGCCCGCAGCGCGACCGCCACCGGCGCCTCGCAATGTGCGATCGTGTGATACCCTTGGCGCAGCCAGAAGCGACGCGACTCGGGGATCGCAGACACGACCACGAGCCACAAGCCGACGGCGACGCTCATCTCGGAGATGAGGGCGAGGAGCACGCTGCCGAAGCCTTTGCGCCGTTCGGTGCGCACGGCCGCGAGGATTGGAATCTCGAGGAACCGCCCGCTCGAGTACGATGCCGCCTCGTGCACCTCGAGGATCGCCGCGGCTACCACGCGCCCGCGCTGAGACAGCACGATGCGCCGTGCATTCGCAAACGGGCCCTGCATCGAGAGGACGCTTTCATCGACCTCGACCTCGCGGAGGACGCGGTCAGCATCCGCACCGCCGACCTCCGTGCCACCCAGCGAGTACGCCAGCTCCTTGGGCGCGCCCGGCACCGGCAGGTCGATGCCCGCGTACACATCGAGCGGCGACGGCTTGGCCGGCGCCTGCCGCGTGCGTTTGGTTTCGCTGCCCGAGGCACCTTTGGCATCGGTGCCCGAGGCGCCTTTGGCATCAGCGTCCGACGACGAGGAGGGCGCGCCACGCTTCGAGGGGCGATTGGAGGTGCGAGTATACGGCATTGTTAATCGCGTGTCGCGAGCGAGACGCATCGAGAAGTCAAGTCAAGTTTACTTGTGCAGTTTCAGTTTCAGTTTCAGTTTCTTCGCGGTCCCCCCACGCTCACTCCACCACCGTCTCGACGGACGGCTCCGCTCCCCTCGGTCAACACAAGTACTGAGTACTCGCTCGCATGAAGATCTTCTTCCATGGAAAAAGTCGCGCTTGCCATGCGAGGCCGAGGGCGGGGCCTCTGCCGTCGGTGCGCGGTCCTACATGTAACCCAATGGAGCATGCTTGCTGTACCAGACTCCATACTGATATGAGACATATGAATACACTGTGCCGTACATACTGCAATGAACTGCATTCCGGCGCGAGGCCGCGGCTCAGTCTGATCGAGGAGGTCCGATCCAAATTAGTACATGTACGACGTAGTCAGAGGGGGCAAGGGGCGGTGTGTTGAGCGTCAGGCAGCGTCAGGCAGCGTAGCAGGATGTCCCAGCGAGAGGGTCCGAGTCTCTGCACGAGACTCGGGTCCTTACGCGAGGAAGCCGAGGTCGTGCCCATTCTGCTTGGCGAGCTTGATGAGCGACGAGCGCAGCGTCTTCGGCGTCTCCTTGACGAACTCCTCAAAGTCGATCACTTCGTCGCCGTTGAGATCGCCACGGCCAATAATCTGATCGATCTGCTTCTTCTCAATGAATGTGAACCCGAGCGCGTGCAGCGCGTCGCGGACCTCCTGGCGATCGAGCGTGCCGTTGCCGTCCTTGTCGGCAGCCTCGAACATGCGTCTGAGCACTAGCTGCCCGAACGGCGTCTCGCTCGTGTCCACGAAGGCCGAGATCACCTTCGAATGCTGCGCGATCACCTCGCCACGCAGCTTGTTGAGCTCCTGCTCGCCCAGCAGCGCCTTGGCGCCAGTGACGACGGGCGCAAAGAGGCCCATCGTCGCCTGCTTGCGCTTGTCTTTCTTAATTTCCTCTATATTCTCGGCGTGCGACTGAACACCCGTTTGCGCGCTGAATTTGCGGCCATCGGGCAGCACCACAATGAAGTCCTCGGGGCTGGCCGGCGCGAGATCCTCCGGGCTGCCGATCCAGCAGCCCTGCTCGTTGCAATAGTATGCCTCGAAGGGGATGCAAGCTTCCCCTTCCTCGGAGGCCACCTCCGATTTCACTTCCTCGGTCACCTTCGAGGCGGCCATCGTAATGGGAATCGGGGTCAGCTCAGCGCTCCACGCGAGGCCGTCGGGCAGTTGAGAGCTGCTCATGCTCACCGCGCACACGGGCGCGCGGGCCGCCGCAGCGGCGGCCGCATGGAGCGATCCGATGTGCAGCGCGGGCGTCGAGGCTCCGATCAACGCAAGCATGTTGCTGGGTATCTGGACGATCAACGCTGCGTGTGTGGCGACCGGGTGCTCGCGAATCGCGAATCGGAGCCGCGGGTCGCGAGCTCGCGGCGCCAGAATGAATGCGTAGGCAACTTCGAGAACGCTAAAACTCAACCCAAGCAAAACAAGCTTAGCAAGCAAGCTGTTTGGCGGAGTCTCATAATTTTATTTTTTGTGATATCATGTTGGTATCATGTGTTCCAAATAAGAGCATCATATATCAATATCATGTCGTGCATTATGTATCATTTGGGGTGTCTCAGAGTTTCGAATCTTGGCTGACATAGGAAATTTCGAGGCCATAATTTCGAATCGTGTGTGACAAATTTCGATAAAATTTCGATTTTTTCTCTTCGATCCCGCTACTATTGTATGGCAAATTTCGTGGATTTCACAATTTCACCCCTCTTCGGAAAATTCGTTCCGTGAGCGATCTACAGAACCCCACACGCGTAACCCACACGCACTCACGCAGCGGGCGCAGCGCGGACAGAGGCTCCAGACTCAGCGCGGCACACACTACATGTGTAACAATGTCAATATTTTACCAGACCAAATTACCCTGCTCTGTGAGGGGGGGGTCATGGAACATTCTGAATAAGCCCTTGTTACATGTACGCTCGCCCCGGCGTTGAATTGAGGTTCAGGTTCAGCCAACCCGCGCACGCTGGTTGTTCTATATGGTCAACCAAGCGAAACAAGACTCAAGACTCAAGACTCAAGACTCGGGACTTCGTTCGTTGCGAGTCTTGAGTCCACAAACACATGAGTCTTGAGTCTTGAGTCTTTCGGGTTTGGAAAAACTAAAAAAAGACTAAGTCTCAAGAGTATGAAACGTCGTTAGTCTTTAGTCTTTTGACGAGTCTTCAGTCTTTCTATACTTGGATAGTCTTGAGTCTTGAGTCTTGAGTCTTTTGGCCTCACTCAATAACCTTATTGACTAACCTTAATGACGAACTTTGGCGAACACTATTGACGACACAATTTATTGACAAATCACAACTACATAACCGGTAGGTTTCGTGAAGAACATATGACATAAGCGCGTTTCTAAATGCCGATGCTTGGCGCCGGCTGTTGGCTGCTGTTGCCACACGTAGCCAGGCAGCCCGCACCCGCCGCCCCAAGTGGCTGAGGCATGGCCCCGAAAGTTGGAGCCAAGGCAGCAACGCCGGCCAGCTGAGCGCGAAACGGGACCGTGTTGCCAGCCGCCTGCGGCATCGGCATGTGCTGCTGCTGCTGGAAGCGCTGCTGCTGCTGCTGCTGCGGCGCTTGCTGCTGCTGCCGCTGCTGCGCTTGCTGCTACGCTTGCTGCTGCTGCTGCTGCTGCTGCTGCTGCTGCTGCTGCTGCTGCTGCTGCGCTTGCTGCTGCGCTTGCTGCTGCTGCCACTGCTGCTGCTGCTGCTGCTGCAACTGCTGATGCTGCTGCTGCAACAAGCCCTGCTGTGCCATGTGTGCGCCGTGCGGCGCTTGTTGCAGATGTTGCTGCTGCTGCTGCTGCTGCTGCGCTTGCTGAGGCAACATCGTTGCCGCCTGAGAGCACGGCCTCGTGCCTCGAGTGTCTCAGTGCGCGGGGAGGAACCATCTTGACGTGACCCGTGTGAAGGAAACATTTTTCGTCAACTTTGGAACTGTTTCGAAGAATCAAATTTAAAAGACTCCGGACTCAGGACTCGAAACGAGTTCCATGAATCTAGACGTCAATAGTCCTCGAAAGTGTGAGTCTTGAGTCTTGAGTCTTATTTTCCCGATTTCCTAAGATTCGATCCCTTTTATGACTCAAGACTCGATCGAGGCATCTTGAATGTCGAGTCTTGAGTCTTCACTCCTGTTTTGAGCGACTCTTGAGTCTTGAATCGTGATTTTAGCGACTCTTGAGTCTTTTTTCGCGTGGTATTCCATAGTTCTACCTCGTGAGCATGAGTGCCGCCTGGATGTAATCCCCAAGCGCGGCCCACTGTTACATGTAGCCCACTGTTGGTCAACGAACATGAATTTCAGAAGTGAGAAGACGCGCCAGCGTGTCGAGCCAGCGTGGGTGCGGCGGGGCTGGGGACAAGGGTGGGCCCCGATGAGCGAGCGCGGCGTGCGGCACACGGCGCGGCGGGGCTGTGGGGGGCTGGGCCGAAGTTGCGAAGATGGCGAGACAGTTTGAGGTCAGGTACTGTCTGAGATGTCCATCTAGTGACCGGGGGCCATACATGTACCTTTCGATGATTATCCGGTACATGTGTACTGCGTGTGCTTGGGAGGCAAGTGGAGCGGTGAGTGGCAAATTTCGAAAAATTTCGGCGCCTGTGCGGCGCCTCTGGCAAATTTTTCTCTAAATTTCGCGAAACTCTGAGGGGTGCGGGGGGGTTTCCAATACGTATCCTGATGTAGCCTGCATGTATCCTGCATGTATCCTGAAGGATACATGTATCCCAAATGTATCCTGATGTATCTCAAATGTATCTTACATGCTCTGTTACATTCCAAGAGAATACATGTATCTTGACATTTTGCATGTAATTCACACGTATCCCAAACGAGTCCAAGATACATTTTGGGATACACATCAGTCTTGGGCGCTTACTTGGTGTCACACTGGATACATGTCAGGATACATCAGGATACGTGTATCTTGGACTCTTCATCAAGATACAACAGGATACACCGACAGATACAAAATCACGATACATGTATCTTGGACGGGATACATGCGGGATACAATCTGAAACGCATACCTCGAATGTATTCTGTGAGGTACGTAACTGAGATGCAAGATACATGCGAGATACATTCGAGATACATTTGGGATACATGTATCTGCAGAGGTGATCAAGATACATGCGGGATACACCTGAAATACATCATGAGATACATGTATCTCAAATGCATCCAGAGATCGACATATCTGATATGAAGGAGACATGCGGGATACATGCAGGATACATGCAGCATACATGTATCCTAGAAGGTAATCAAGATGCATACGGGATACATACGGGATACACATTCGGAATACATGCAGGATACGTATCTCTGGGGCTACGGGGAACGTATCTTGTGTGTCATGTATCTGAGGGTTAAGATACAATGTATCTTAAATGTATTTTCAATGTATCCTGAATGTATCGTAAACATATCCCTAGGTAAGATACATTTTATTCTATGATGGCCAAAGTGACAGATACAAATGTATCTTGTTGTATCTCTAAAATCTCTATCTTGATGTATCTTGTGTATATGATGATATCTTGTATAGAAAACTCCCTTTTCTTGTTAAAACTCCCCCAATCCCAGTTTGGGTGTGTTTGTTATCAGGATACGTATCCTGATGTATCCTGATGTATCCTGCGTGTATCTTGGAAGGATACACGTATCCTGATGTATTCTGATGTATCTGAAACGTATTTTACATGCTCTGTTACATTCCAAGAGAATACATGTATCTTGACATTTTGCATGTATTTTACACGTATCCCAAACGAGTCCAAGATACATTTGGGATAACACACATCAGATACACCAAGATACATGTATCTTACTCGCTTCCGTGGTGTCACACTGGATACATATCAGGATACATCAGGATACGTGTATCTTGGACTCTTCATCACGATACATCAGGATACACCGAAATGCATCCTGAGAGAGATGTATCTGATATGAAGGTGACATGCGGGATACATTCAAAAACATGCGGGATACATGCGGGATACATGCATTCTCAGAGGTAATCAAGATACATGCTGGATACATGCGGGATACATGCGGGATACATGCGGGATACATGCGGGATACATGCGGGATACGTGATTACGTGTCTCGGGGTTGGGGGAATCATGTTTCGATGCCATCATCGTGTACAGCACACCTATGAGGCCACCTGCTTGCTCTTTGAGCAGTAGTGGGTCAACTCCAGCACTCTGCAGATCCTCCATCTTCTGCTTTGTCATAGTATTGTCATAGCCACCCTTATCCCTGCTGATTTACCGCCTTGGTTGAGCGCAAAGCTCAGCAGCTTTTCCTTCATGTAATCCACTGAAAGGGTAGAGTTTATTTTTCCTCTTTTTCCCCCTTGGAGATTGCACTGTGTTTCCCTCTCCCATGGATCATGTAAATATGATTGACCTTGACCACCCTCATCTCACGCTTGCAGTCATCATGCCCATTGCAGATGAAGACGGATTTAGTGACGCCATCACCTGGGTACTTCCTCTGCCACTTCCATCTGCCTCCCTCTAGGGTCTTGAGCTGCTGTTGGCCTCCCTCCATACTCTCCCGGGGTATCGACGGCCTCTTGGGAAGTGACGGGGGTGCTCTATAGAGGGGGGGTAATCAAGTTGCCCCGCGCGCATAGCGCGCGGGTTTTGAAAATTTTGGCGATATTGACTGTAAATCACTACATTTAGGCCCTAAAATTGATGCCACTCACACCCCTGACTCACACACTATTGACTTTTTGACTGCGACGTACATGTATGTACCGACTACATGTACTACGATAACACACTAGCCACAAATGACAAAAGCAACTGTCTAGCTCACTCATCCGCCCGCTCTCTCGACTGCATGGCCGGGATCCATAACGAGCTTGAGCCTGAAGTCAAGATATCCTTGACCGAAAGCTGGATTGTAGCCTCACACCGCCCTGCGGAGCACACGAGAGTCAGCAACGAGCACAAGCTGAGTCGTCATCTGCGTGTGGAGTCAGTCGAGGCTC
>Ga0210247_101003_pt1 | contig 24634 bp, 10 predicted proteins | sample ChrtobMetP3_16mM_FD_155449 | JGI IMG/M metagenome (GOLD analysis project Ga0210247, IMG submission 155449) | Chrysochromulina tobin associated microbial communities from unialgal haptophyte culture, Seattle, Washington, United States - P3_16mM | ecosystem: Host-associated > Algae > Haptophytes >... | reverse complement strand
GGCGACCGCAGCAGTGCGGCGCGCACAGCACTGCGGTCGATGTCGCGCCGCACTCGCCGCAGTGCGGTCGATCAGTGCGGTCGATTCCGACCGCAGTGCGCTCGATTCCGACCGCAGTGCGGTCGATTCCGACCGCAGTGCGGTCGATTTTCCGACCGCAGTGCGGTCGTCTCGCACCGCAGTGCGGTCGATTTTCACACCGCACTGCGGTCGATTTTTACCGCAGTGCAGTCGTTTCCCCCCGCAGTGCGCAAGAGCAGTGCGGTCGATTTAGACCGCACAGGTGCCGAGCAGTGCGGCTCGCCCAGTAGGATTCCTAGCCGAGCCCCGCCCAGTTGCTTGGAAACCCCTTCCTAATGTGACCGAGCCCTCCTTCCAAGATGGCCCTCCTTCTTCCCATCGAATCCTACGCCGTGAACGGCGCGAAACCCATCTACGAGGCCGAGTATCAGTACCCCGCCCTCGCCGACGGCTGGTACAGGATCCACGACACCCTCCGCGCGGAGATGGCATTGTTTAGTTCATTGTTTCGCTCTTTCGCAAATGCCTCGAGAAGTGCTCGGATCCGCTCGAGGCGTGGCAGGCGGATGCGCTCAAAACGTACTGGAAAAGTCACTCAGACCTGGTTCACGCCCACCACTCCCATGAGGAAAACCTCCATATCCCCATGCTGAAAGAGAGGGTGGCTTTACCTGAGAAGATCATGAAGGACCACGTCGGGCTCCTCGAGCTCTTGCTTGAGGTCGAGGCCAATGTCTCGGAGCTCAATGCCGGCGGCAACGTGAAGGAGGTCCTCAAGGCATTCGACAACTACGAACCCGAGATGAAGACTCATTTCACCGAAGAGGAGACCATCTACGTGCCCCTCATGCGCGCTTACTTCGCCCCAAAGTACGTCAGCGACAAAACTTCTGCAATCATGAAGAAGTTGGACAAGACACTGATGGGCTCCTTCGTGCACCACCAGGGGAGCAAGGCTGACTTTAAGAAGTTCATGGCCCAGGAGGGAATCCCATACTTCGTCTGGTACCTCGTGTTCAAGAATTGCCGCACGCTCTACCGCAAGAAGATCTTGACCCTGGTCCAGGCCCTGCTCACCGGCGTCCCGCCAACCGCACGGCTCATGAGCAAGAGGGATCTCGCCGATGCCATCAACTTCGACCCATCGCAGTCGTGGAAGGTGTCTCGCAACTAGGCCGCGGCCGCGGTGAAGCTGCAAGCCCCCGCCCCAACGGTCGTCTCAATGCCCACCGTCGCGGAGCTGGGTGAGAAGATTGAGTGATTGACCCTCACGGCCACGACGGCGCTCGCAGCCTGGGTGATGTGTGCGCCGCTGACCAGCTGCCGTAGAGCCTCTGAGGCCGGCAGTGGCGATGGCAGCGGCGATGGCGGTCGATATGGACGCGGGGGTGATATGTTCGCAGAGCTTATCTGTGGGGAAATGTGAGGGGTAGGCTTTCGCCGTATTCGTGAGTCTCCGACGCGTGTCGCGCGGCTTGCTTGTGCCCGCGTGTGTGAGCGTGGCCTGCGGTGTTATCCCGCAATCAGTGTGAGCTGACTTTTATTGATCAACTTTCGCTATTATGTATTTCGCTGTCTGCTATCCCCTCTTTTTTCTAAAAGATGGGGATCACGAGACCAGAGACTCTCGTCCAAGAGGCCCTCGCGCCCGAAAAAATGGCCGAAGCTCAGCACACCGCGATGGGCACCCGCACACGATCCCCATGCCCTGCCCTCGCCCTCCAAAACACGCCTCAAACAGACGCTGTCCATGAGGATCGCGCGCGCGCTTTCCAAAAAGAGAAAACATCATGCCAGGGCAGACCAATGAAGGCTCACGCACTCCCATGCCTGAAGCCTCTCATGATCACCCTGCCGCGCAGCCCTTACGCACGACAACACGACGCGATGCGCTGCTTTTGCCACTCTCCTGGACCACACTACTGCCTGCCACTGCTGCCACACCACTGCTACCACTCTGCCACTACCGCACTACTTCGCACCGCGACGGCTTGCTGCGTGTACGCCGATGACGTCACACTGCTGCTGCCTCGCTGCTGCTGACCACGCTGCTGCTGCCAGCACACGCCGCCTCGCCGCGACATCCCCTCCATCCTTGCCCAAACCTCCCTTGCTGGTGCCCCCCACACCTTCAAGCCAAGCAACCTATCAACAACGCAAACGACCAAGCCAGCCGCTGCCACGCCTGCCACTGCCACGCCTGCCACTGCCACGCCCGCCGCCGCCACGCCCGCCACTACCCGCCGCTGCCCACCGCTGCCACCGCCCACCGCTGCCACCGCCCGCCTCGCCGCTGCCCGCCGCGGCCACACCCGCCAGTACCCGCCGCCGCCCGCCGCTGCCACCACCCGCCGCTGCCACTGCCGCACATCCACCCGCCGCACATCCGCCCGCTCTGCCAGAGCCAGCCACGCCCGCGACCGCACGTCAAACCCTCTCCCAAAGGGTACCCCAAAGGGGGGGGGAGGGGGATCGCCCCCTCAATAGGGTGGCATCCACGACGTCCGACAGCACCATAGGCAAAGGAGACGAAACCTCCCAACCCACACCCCGTCGGGAAAGCGGGGTTCGAGGTGTGGGTGTTCTTACTAAGTTAATTTCTAAGGCGTAACCGTAAGGGGGGTCTAGTTAGTGTGCACCACTGCAGACTGTACTGTACAGTAGTACACACGCCCATCACGTTCGGGTCACCATGTTGAGGCCCTAGGGTGCGTAATGGTATGGTCCGGCCGCCAAAAGCAAACTTTCCTAGGTAAGTTCCAGAGCCAAGCTCCTCAACGCTCAAGCGGACTCCCTCCACCTGCTGCACCTAGGCCTCAAATTTGTCAGACAACTTGGCTAAACTTGGCGAGCTCTTCCTGTGTACATTTGTTCTGGAACGAGTATTCGCGTATTCGCGTATTCGAGCATTCTTGTATTCGCGACGTAGGGGCTGGTATCCTTCATCGACCGCGAGATGCGCGCAAGCGCTTGCACCTTCAATGGCTGTCGCCCTCTCGGCCGCCACCTTCTCGGCCGCTGCCTTGTCGACAGCCGCCTTCTCGGCCGCCGCCTTCTCGGCCGCTGCCTTGTCGACAGCCGCCTTCACGGCCGCCGCCTTCTCGGCCGCCGCCTTCTCGGCCGCCGCCTTGTCGACAGCCGCCTTCTCAGCCTTCTCGGCCGCTGCCTTAGTTGCCGCCTTAGCCGCCGCCTTCTTGTCGGCAACCGCTTTGGCCTCCGCCTCGGCCGCCGCCTTCTCGGCCGCTGCTTTCTCGGCCGCCGCCTTCTCGGCCGCCGCCTTCTCGGCCGCCGCCTTCTCGGCCGCCGCCCTGGGAATGGGGGTTTCTGGCGCGAGTTTGCCGCCGGTCGGATCCGAAGCGGCGTCCGAAGCAAACAATGTTGTGAAGAAGGTCACAATGCCTCTCTCAAAATGCTCGCGCAGGTCTCGCACGGGGGCGGCTTCGGGATTGGGGGCCTTCGGTGCGTCTGTCGGTTTGGGCACGGCATGCATAGTGTGCGTCGTCTTGGACTCGTGGAGGGTGGGCATCGGCTCCTCGTGGGAGGTGAGGCGCTGCAGCAACTTGAGGTCTCGCGACCTGCGCGCCTCGCCCAGCTCTTTGGTGCGTTGTATGCGTGCGCGCACGAGGTCCTCAGTCCTGGGCTTCAGGTGCTTGGCACGTTTCTGGTCAACCTCGACCGAGATCAAGTCCTCAAAGTCTAAGAGCAGCTGGACGACACCCTTCCTGTCGCCCCCAGAGGTGAAACAGATCCGCTTCGAGCGCAGGTTCTTCTTGCACTGGCGGAGGAGGTGCTCCGGCGACTGCGCGACCACCATCACAATCGGGGCGCCGATCACGTCGATGTTGATTAACTTCGGACTGCTTGCCTCCGCCTGCGCGATGAGAGGCGGAAGCGCCTTTTTCCGCCGCTTGAGCTGCCTGAGGTGCGCGAGGACAATCGAGGCGGCGGACGTCTCAAAGGTCGGCCACCCGCGCGAGCCGTACGGCCGCAAGTTGTACATTGGGTACACCTTGCGGTCATTGCGACGAAGCGGGTAGCCGCGCTCGTTCAGCGAGCGTGCGGCGCGTGCCGCCGTCTCGCCATCGACACGCACCACTACCTCACCACCCCACGACCCTTTCTCACAGGCCAGCACGCCGTCGCCCAGCTCCTTCCGCAGCACTTTTTGCAGCTCCTCAAGGGACAGCTCCAGCACCTCCTGCAGCTCCTCGAGCGACTTGCCGCCCAAATCTATCTGCAGCACCTCCTGCAGCTCCTTCCGCAGCCCCTCGAGCGACTTGCCGCCCAGATCTATCTGCCGCGCCTTCTGCAACTCCTCGAATGACTTCTCCAGCTCCTGCAGCTTCTGCAGCTTCTGCAGCTTCTGCAGCTTCTGCAGCTTCAAGATGAAGACGGTTCCCGTGCGCTCGGAGACGAGCTCGCTCGGCGCGCCGTCGTGACCGAGCTTGCCAGGCGGGTCCGTGAGCTGCAGCACACAGGTGCCTGTGGCGGACGCGTAGAGGCTGCCCATGACAGAGAGGCCGCGCTTGAACTTGAGCTCATTCTCGAAGACGTGCTCGCCCATCAGCTGTGGCTCCTTGCCGCCGCACATGTCCACGAGCTTGGGATTATGCTGTGCCTTCTCGGCGTCGCCCTCCTTGCGGAAGCGCACGTAGCCTTCGGCAGACGCTCCCTTGTCGAAGCGGTACGCGCCGGTGACGTAACGCCCGTGGAAGAGCACCCTTACGTGGTCGCGCGAGCTCAGGCCGAGGCTCTTAAAGTCCGCAATGGAGGCCAGCTCCCACTTGTTTTCCTCGCACAGGGTGACGAGCTTGTCGACGCAAACCTTGGCCTCGTCCTCCGTGGCGACGCGCTCCAACTCAAACTTGAGCACAGTGAGCTTTCCCTGGTCCGCTTCGGCGCCGAAGCGCAGCGGGACCGCCCCCGGGGCGTACCGCGATGGCCATGCAAAGATCTGCGGGAGGCACGCAAAGTCCACGAAGAGACCGCGGTCGCCGTCTCCGCCCCTTACACCCTTCACGTTCAAGTAGCCACGCATCTTTTCGAGCGTGCGGCCCTCGGGGTCGGGCATGAAAACCATGCGCCAGCAGTAGGTGACGACCTTAACTCCGCGGCGCTGTTTATTGCTCGAAAAGAGGTCCACGGCGCGCTGAGGCGACAGGAAGGCTTCGGGCGGCATGTCCTGGCAGCGCGGCAGAAAGTGCTTTCCCATGACAATTTCGATGTCATCGGCCCCAAGCGTTGCCAGACTCTCCTTAACCTCCACGGCCTTGCGGCGCAGACTGGCTGCGGTGAGCGGGGCGACCTCATCAAACGTGCTCAGGTGGAAGGTGACGGTAACTGTCTCCGCCAGGGCATCCGCCTCCGGAGGAGAGGAAGGCGTCCACCACCACCTCCACCGCAGCCGCACTGGCGAGGCTGCCGAGGCCGTCTCCACCGTGATGCAGATGGACGAGGTCCCGCAGCGCTTCGCCAGCCGCCGAATCAGCACGCTCGTCGGCTCGTTGGAAGCGAGGCGTGCCACCACCTTGGTGACGCGCGGCAGATTCTTATCCGAGCGATCGGAATCCAGCAGCCAGGCACAGTCGATGAGGCGCACTGCGCCGTCGCGGAGGGCGGCCTCAATCGGAGCGTCAATATATGGAAGGAATGGAGGCACCCAGTTCCGGAATAACTGGCGTTCACACTCCATGTTGAAGCCGGCAACCAGCACCGCAACGAGCACGGAGGCGCCGAGCAGCGCGCCAAGGCCCTGCTCGAACACCAGCCGCATGGACCTGTCCTGCACCGTGCCACTGTCCTGCACTGGGCTATACACGTAGGCGGCCAGGATGATGACCAGGATGTCGACCGCGTAGAGGAAGGTCTCGAGCCAATGCTGCTGACGCATCGCGTACGGCTGACGCCGGGCCTGCAGCCGCCAGAAGCCGCCGAGGACGGCGATCACGAGCGCGGCAAAGACGAAGCGTGCGGTCCAGTGGTCCCAGTACGGCAAGAACAACATCACGCAGTCCATGGCGAAGTACACGAGGAAGAGGAGCCCCTGCCGCGCCCAAACGACGAGCTGCCACTGCGAGCGGAGCGGCCACCACCACGCGCTCATCGACGTCGTGTTTGTGTCGGTCGGCGGCGACGGCGGCGTCCAAGCGGTGCACTTGAGCTGCGGCTGCTCAGCCCAACCAGAGCCCGTCCATGCCCTCCATGTCTCAGCGCTCACATCGGGCGAAGCTGCAGATGTGTCTTGTAGGTCCAGGAGGCCCTCCTTCTTCTTACCAAGTGATGACTCAAACTGCCCCATCCAGGTATCTCCATCGAATGCAATCCAGCGAGTTGCATCGCTCGTGTGCTGATACGCAGGCCGGCCGTTCACAAGCTTGTTGTGGACAAGACAGAAAGTGCCGATGTATTGGGCCGCTTCGCCAGTCAGTGAGCCGCCCTCGAGCTTGAGTCCAGGCGGTGGCGGGACGTCGTCGCTATCGTACCGCTCGGTCAGGTAGCGCACCGCCTCCGCCGCGCGGCGCGCCTCTTTCTGCAAGGGCACCGCCTTCTCCCTCGCCGCCCTCGCCGCCCTCGCCGCCCTCGCCGCCTCCGCAGCCCGAGTCACATCCCGAGTCACATCGTGGGGGTAGAGCCATCCGCTCACCTCCCCATTGTCATAGGTGACCTTGTATGAGTTACTAGTCCCGTCGTCGGAAGTGATCTTGCCTCGCCTGCCATTAATCATGACGTATTCACCCATCCCGATGCGGCCGGTGGCCGCTGAAGCTGCCTCAGCCGCTGCCGCTTTCGCTGTCGCTGCAGTCGCTTTCTCCTCCGTCTTCCGGGCCTCGCGCAGCAGCCGGTGGAAGCGCCAGAGCAGGAAGAGCCAGAAGAGCCAGAGGAGCGACGCCACGAGGCGGGCGATGATCAGCCGAGTCTGGTCCTCGTCGTAGCGCATGTAGAGGGTCACGCTCTTACTGAGGCCAAAAGTGAAGAGAAAGCTGAAGAGCATGCTCAGAAAGTTATCGGCCTCGGCGGCGGCGGCTTCGGCCTTGGCTGCGTCGGCGGCGGCCTTCGCCTTGGCTGCGACGGCGGCGGCCTTCGCCTTGGCTGCGTCGGCGGCGGCATCGTCGGCCTCGGCGGCGGCGGCTTCGGCCTTGACGGCAGCGGCCTTCGCCCTGGCAGCGTCCTTGGCGGCATCGGCGAAGGCGACCTTTCGTGCCTCTTCTCGCTTCGCAGCCTTCTCGATTCGCAGCCGGCGCCACGCTGTGACGAGCCAGGCGCCCACGAGCGGCAGCAGCACGACGGCGGTCTCCACGTAGCTCAGCAGCGCCTTGAGCACCGGGTCGGCCAGGATGCACGGCACCGGGATGTAGCTCATGAACGGCAGGTTGATGCTCGCGAGGATCTGCTGGATGATGAGCGGCCAGCCAAGCTGCAAGCTGCCGATGATGGTGAGCGTCTGCAGGTGGCCCCAGAGGATCATGATCGAGGCGAAGTGGGTCTTGGCGTGCTCCGGGTACTTGCGCATGAAGTACCTGAAACTGCCCACGAGCAGCACAAGGAGCAGCACGATGCCCGCCATGCCGCAGGCGATGCCGAAGATCTCGAGCGGCGTCGGGCAGCGCACGCATCCGAAGCTGTCGAGCTTCACCTCGTAGCGCTGGCCCTGGCGGTTGAAGGCGCTGCAGCCAATCGGCGGCACGCCCGAGCACTGCTCCGCGCCGAGCGTCGCGCAGCGCTGCCGAATCCGGCGGATCGCGACGGCGGACTCGGCGGCCGTCGGATCGTCCAAGGCGTTGTTGGCGAGGCGCAGCGGCGCCATAAAGTCGAGGCGGTCGAGGAGCCACTCGGGCACGGGGCCGGAGACGCCGCCCTCGTCGTCCCACGAGCGCGTCTGCGTCAGGTCGAGGTAGGTGAGGCGCTGCAAGCAGGCGAAGCCGGAGGGAAGGCTGCCCGTAAGCGAGTTGCCCGAGAGGTCGAGGTGCTGCAGAAAGGGCAGCTCGCAGAGCACGCCGTCGAGGGAGCCGATCAGGTTGTTGGACGGCAGCAGCACCTTGACGACGACGCAGGGTTCAATCCAGCCGGATCCAATCCAGGTCGAGTGGCAGGCGGCGCTGCCCTGCGTCATGAGCACGCCGGCGGCAAAGCCACCGGCGAAGCCAAGGTCGGCGGTGCACTCGTCGTCCCCGCGCAGGACCGGCCGCGACTGGGGGCAACAGTGCACGCCAAACCAGCCGTCGACGCACGGCTCGCCGGAGAGCCACTTGGAGTTGTTGCGCCACGCGCCGCCGCCCATGGCCTCGTAGAGGAGCGCGAGCGCACGCACCGGCGGTGAAGGCGGTGACGACCGAGGGCCGCAGTCCACGCAGTCGGTGCCGAGGCTGCAGGCAGTATACTGGGCTCCGGGTCCGCCGTCGTTGCAGTAGCCATCCGAGGCCCAGTAACACGTGTTTGAGCAGTTTTGTCCCACCGTCCAGAGGGGGATTGGAGGGGGTGGCGGCGACGTCGGTGGTGAGAGGCACGGGATGTGCAGATTGAATGGATAGGTCCACGTCTTGCCTTTGTCAGTGCTCACCTCAACAGCCGCATTTTCCATGGCTCCCGTGAAGCTGCAGGTCAGAGTCTCGGCGTCACGTGAGAGTGACCATGTCCATGCACTTCTGTACCTCGATCCGTCGTGTGCCCGGCAGCGGATGTCGATGGGACTGTTGGCATCGTTGAGAAAGAAGCCACCGCCATGCACGTAGAGGTTCGAGCTGAACTCGCACGTTGAGGAGTCGCGACAGACATAGTCGATACTCGTGCAGCCAGCCTCCACCATACTAAAGACGGCAGCGGTGAGGTCAGACACCGACGTGGTATCCGATCCTTTGAGGAAGACGTGCCTCGGAACCGAGCTCATGTTCCGGGCAAGTTCCGCCCCCAAAGCAACCTGAGACTGTGCGAACTGCCAAACGGACACACGCACGCCCGCAGCCTTGAGATTGTCGATCTTCTCCTGCCAGAGATGACCGCCGAGCGCGAGCGTGCCGACCACGATCACGATTCGTTTATCCACGCCCGCCCGGGCCCCATTGTTGAACCAACCCAGCGCCGTGTCGAGTGCGCCCGGCAGATTTCCCGTTTCAAGTGATGGTGGCCGCGATGCGATTGCGCTCAACAACGCAGCGCGGTTGGACGTTAGCGTCTGAAGTTGATTCGTCTGCGTAGAGTACGTGATAAGGCCGATGCGAGGCGTTCCTGCTGATGAGGCATTGAATTCATACGCGTCGACAAAATTTATCATGAGCATCGACAAGGCGTCGTGTTGGGCCGCAGACCCACTGGTTGACTGCACGAGTAGCACTGTATCTGTGTACGCCCGGCACTTGATAGACGACGGCCTGCCAGCGTCACAGTTCTCTCCTGGTATGGCAGCGGCTCGTCGGCGATCGCCCAACGAGGGTGGACTGAGAAACCGAGCTGCTGGCGCATCGTGCACCCATGTCGTTGGCTTCACCTCTGCATTTGACTGTCCCCGCACCCCGAGCGTGCTTGTAAACAGCAGCACAACAGCGTAGCAGAGAGGGAAAGCATTCATAACCGCAGGAGCGCTCACAGCACCCGCCGCTCGTCGCTTCCTGCCAGCGACGAGGAGCGAGGTGCGTTGTGAACCGTCGCGGCCCGCCGCGTCCGTTCGGAGCACGCCCATGGACGATGACGCCTAACAAGAGGGGGCCGGCAGTGGGAACCCTTTCAGGGCCGGCCGCGCGTTAACCCTGGAAGTGCGAGCCGAAGGCTCGCGAGCGCTCGCGACGCGGTTTTCGAGTGCTGCTGCTGCTGCTGCTGTGAAACTGATCGTGTATGGCTGTGATAATAGGGGGTCCAGGGGTCCCCGAGCTAGTATTAACCGCATCCGTACGTACGCCGGTCCGGTGTCTTGGGTGTCGAATTCTAAACATTGGCTGTGAAACACACAACGCGCGCGCTCTCCGGACCCCCAAGCACCAATGGGTAGGTACCACTAGTCGTGCGCCGACAGTTCAGTTCAGTTCAGTTTCTTCGCGGTCCCCCCACGCTCACTCCACCACCGTCTCTATGCAATCGAGCCAAAACTCAGTAGCAGTTGCCATGCTACTCGATAAGTACACGACCGCGCCGGGGTCGTGATCTGTCAGGTTGTCTCGATAAGTACACGACCGCGCCGGTGGTCGTGATCTGTCAGGTTGGCTCGATAAGTACACGACCGCGCCGGAGTCGTGATCTGTCAGGTTGGCTCGATAAGTACACGACCGCGCCGGGGTCGTGATCTGCGCTCCGGACCCCCAAGCACGAGAGCCACTATCACTATGGACGGAGGTGTGGCCGAGCACACAGCCCGTGCTAACACAAAGAACTCGTGTGAACACAAGCCGTTAATCGGCGAATCTTGGGGGAAGAGAGAGCGCCGGACTAGCATCTGCGCCAGTCTGGTACCCCCCTTCCCCCGAATGTATAGCAGAGGTACCAATAGGACCGCTGTTCGCAGCGGCCACAGCTGCCGCAGCACGCACGCCAAACGAGTCCAAGATACAATATGGGATACACATCAGATACATCAAGATACATGTATCTTGAGCGCTTCCTTGGTATCACACTGGATACATTTCACGATACATCAGGATACGTGTATCTTGGATTCTTTATCACGATACATCAAGATACACCGAGATACAAAATCACGATACATGTATCTTGGACGCGTCATGACGACACTTCACGATACAATCAGGATACATCACGATACATGTATCTTGGACGCTTCGTCCGAGCCGCGCTGGATACACACAAGATACGCTCGGGATACCCAGCAGATACATCAAGGATACGTATCTTGGGCTCGTTCTATTTGCCCTGCTGTCCAAGGAGCTTATAAAGGCGCTCCGCCTCTTCGTCGCTCGAGTCAGGCTCCACTTGGGGCTCGCGTTGAAGGGCTGGCACCGGTGCCTTTCGATTGTTCCCCATGAGCCCCGCCTTCTTCAACGCATTCGTCTGAATCGACTTGAGCTAGTAGGATACATAAGAGATACACGTGGGATACATGCGAGATACATATGGGATACATGTATCTGCAGCGGTTCGAGGATACATGGAGGATACATGCGGGATACATAAGGAATACATGAGGAGATACATGTATCTCAAATGTATCCGTATAGGTACGTATCTCAGATGCAAGATACATGCGGGATACATGCGGGATACATGTATCTTCAGAGGTCATCAAGATACATGCGGGATACATGCGGGATACATGCGGGATACATGTATCTCAAATGCATCCAGAGAGAGATGTATCTGATATGAAGGCGACATGCGGGATACATGCAGGATTCGCGCGGCCACAATACTAGGGCTCGAGATACGTACATGTATCCTCGAATGTATCCCCTGTGTATCCGACATGTATCGTGAGTGTATCTTGTGTGCCATGTATCTGAGGGTTAAGATACATTGTATCCTAAATGTATCCTAAATGTATCGTAAAGAAGGATACATATCCCTGGTTAAGATACATTTCCAATGATGCCAAAGTCACAGATACAACTGTATCCTGATGTATCTCGATGTATCTTGATGTACATGTACGGGACACATCAAGATACTATCAGGATACATGCAGGATACATCAGAATACATCAGGATACGTATCCGATAGGAACCCCCCCCCAAAAAAGGATAGGAAACCCCACGTCACCCATGATCCCATGTAGACAGACAACCCCCGACTCACGCCTGAAAAAACACGCGCTTGCGGGAAGTGATCGCGATTCTAAGTTCGCGCCCGATTAGGCAATCGGGGCGCTATGCCACGCTCCAGGGGCCACAAAGGGGCAAGGGCCACACTCAGGGGGCACACACTAACACGTGACGGTGAGAACCATCCAACGGGCAACTAGTGCCCGGTCACGGCCGAGCATTCGATCCGTCTAAGCGGCCGAGCGGGCCGCATTCGATTCGCCTAAGCTTGTGTTAAGCATTTCCTTCGGACGGTTGCGGCTTTCATAAGGAGTGAGAGGTGTGTGTACATGTATCTGATTACGAAGGCAATTTCATCAAGCGCACCCCTGTCCCTGGGGTCAGCACCTTGAGAGGGCGACCGAATGTTCACCTCACCCTCGCCGCTGACTCGGCGCGAGGCGTTGCTTGCCACCATCGCGCTCGTTAACACGCTCGCTCTTTCCAGCATCGTACTTTCTGACCCGCGAGATCCATCACGCCTATTATTGCACGTTCCATTCACTGTCGAAGTGGCACTTACCAATTTGCACCGTGTCTACGCGGATCACCTGTCGAACGCACGCTACATCGACCTGACGCACACGATCCGCCCAAACATGCCCGTCTGGGCCGGTTTCGACCAGCCAACCTTTGGCCCATCGCTGGCAAAAGGTACGGAAGCGCCATATTCCTATGGCGCGGATGGCTTCATCGCACAGATGGTTAATCTGGCCACTGACCAGCTGGGCACGCAGCTCGATCCGCCCGCGCACTGGAGTGAGTACGGCGCGACTATCAGCGACCTTCCGCCCACGGTGACGTTACGCCCACTTGTGCTAATTGACCTAAGCGCCAAGACGGCCGTCGATCCGGGCTACCATGCGACCGTGGACGACGTGAACGAGTGGGAGGCGAGCTATGGGCGGATCAGCGAGGGATCCGCGGTACTCTTTCGGACGGACTGGTCGCGCGGCTGGGACTCGTATGGCGCTACAAGTGGGCCGGCCACCTTCCCGGGCGTGTCGCTCGCCGTGCTCAAGTTTCTGCATCTCAACCGCTCCATCTTAGTGCACGGTCACGAGCCGCTCGACACTGACATGACCCCCACCCTCGAAGGTGAAGAGTGGCTGATGCACAACAATTTCCTGCAGATCGAAGGCGTGGCGAACCTGCACATGCTGCCCCCGAGCGGCTGCTTAATCTCGATCGGATTCCCCAAACTCGCGGGCGGCACGGGCGGCTTCTGTCGCTTAATCGCCATCTGTCCGCCGGAGTGGCCTCACGGCCAGACCGTGGCTGAGCAGCCTGCGGCGCCGCTGCCGGTGCAACGCGCGCCGCTTCGCCGCGGTGCCGATGGCGTACTTGTCCCCACTGAAGGGGCGACGCCCACCCGCTACTGCGCTGGCAACTCACCTCGTTGGAGAGAGGGTTGCAAGAAGGCTGAGACCGTTTCGCCACCTTCGCCGTCATCCCCTCCCCTGCCACCTTCGCCGTCATCCCCTCCCCTGCCACCTTCGCCGTCATCCCCTCGCAGCTCGTCGACTCGTCAGAGTTCGCACCCATCGCCCACTCGAACGCCTGCACCTCATCAGTCTGATGCGCCGCTTCCGCCCGAGCCGTCGCCACCGGAGCCGTCGCCACCGCCGCCGCCCTTGCCAGGCCCGCCATCGTTGTCCCCTTTTTCTTCGCCATAAAGCTTCAAAGCTCATCGCATCAGTCATGTCACACGTCGCATTGTCACCGTGCTTTAAGACTCACACGGCTTTTTACGCGGATCCGCGATGTCGGATGTGTTTTCGCCTGTGAGGTGCTCGTGCCCGCTCGCCCTCGCGCGGGCAGGGCGGTCGCGCCTCACCGCGCTGCAGCTGGAGGCGCGGGACGGAGCCTGACGGTGACAGCTGACACACACACGCAAGTGCGGTCGAGGCTCGAGGGGTCGAGCCGCGGAGCCCGCGGTGTCTGAAGATCTGCCCGCGGCCTCGGGCGGGCCGGTCCGCCGCGGGGCCGGTAGTCCGGCGGGTGCGGGGACTCCCGGGCGACCGTAACCGCGCCCGGGGAGCGGTGTGGGTGGCCGCTGTGGCGTGTGTATGTGCTTAGCATGGTACTTAGCGTGTGCTCGCGACCGTGCTCGTTTTCTCAAGCCATTAAGGAGCGGAGAATTGGAAAGCCGCCGCACATCTACTCATGCGCGAGTCGGACCGCGAGATCCCGACCGGACGGTGATCTGGCATCGTGCGCCGCGCCACTTGCAACACATGCCCCCGCCGCGTCCCGCCCACGCTGTGCGCGAGATTGACGCAAAGAGTGATCATCAAACAATGAAAGCACCATAGAAGATGAATATGTCTTAAAGGTTGATCAGAAATTGAGGTTCATAGTGCTCCGCTCGCTGGCGGCGCGTGCACCCAAATTATCCGTGCCACCTGGCTCTGTGTCTGTCCATCATTGCCAGACATGGAGTTGGATGGGCAACTTTGCCCCCTCCGGCGGCGCCGCATGTAGAAAAGACCAAAACGGCTTGCTTACCGCCCAGCCTAGCATGAGCGCCGAGGGCCATCGCGATGCCGTCGCCAGTGCGACCAGGTTCAATCCCGCGCCCACCCCCACGGACGGGTCGAAGACCAGCTGGATCACCGTTGTCTGTTGGAGCGCACGCAGGCACGCGCCCACCGCGAAGAGCAGTCTCGGTTTGAGCTTTGCAAAGTAGAAGAGCGTTCGGTATACGGACGCCGTCCTATGCGTACTCAGCGGCTTCGCCCGTAATGGAGATGGCAGGAATTTGCTGTCCACGTTTTTGTACTCGTTGGCGATGACGGAGAGCACTGGGTTAATAACGCTAACAATGTACAGCCATCGACAGACGCGTGTCGGCAGGCGCTTTGGTACAGGGCGTGGCGTGGCTGACGGAGTTGAGGACGCCTTGCGCACAGACGAGGGTCGGGGCGCTCCGATACATGTAGCAGCGAGCGTTGCAAGCAGCACAAGCAGAGACTTCATATGACGCATGGAATTCACATTTTCATTCACGATGAATTCAACCAACACGTACCCGGTAGGAAATTCCTACGATACAGTACCGGTACATGTACATCAACACAGACTTTCGTAAAGAGACACATGCAGACGGAGAGCTGAGAAACAGCCAATTCACACTTCATTCTCAGGCTCGCGAGGTGGAACGCGTACAGTACCGGTACCGCGCTCACAGACACGGTTCAGCGACAGACTCGTTTCACCCTCCCACCCGCTCTCCTAAAGGCTAAAGGAGTCCTTGTACTGTACCCGGTACATGTAGAGGACGGGTTCGTCCATCGGTGCCTCCGGGTGTTTCGTCACGTATTTACGTCAATGCGCCGAGCCTACTCAACGCGCTCCGAGGCGGGCGCGAGTGGCGAGGTGCTGCTAAAGCGCCGCGCACGATCTCAGGTGCTGATCGACGCGAGAGCCTATTACGATGCTTCTTTATTTCAAGGGTTCGGTTCGGGCGCATCCGCCTTCTTCGGAGCTCCGCCCACCGCTCCCATCGGCTCGCAATCATACAGGCTTTGGAGCAAGCTCGACGACGCCAAAGTGAATTCTTCGCGGCGCAGCACCACCTTCGACAACGCAATCGATGCTGCAACCGAAGAGCCTGACGATGAAGCTGACGAGGACGCGGTCGCCGCGCGCGCATGTATGGAGAGTGCCGTTGCACCCCAAGCTCATCCAATATCTCCCGTCTCTCATTGTACTGTGCCTTTCGCTCACATGTGCACGATCGGCTCTCACCAGATGCCTGGAATAGCAAGGCGCTGCCGACGCTGCTCTTTGCCGTCGGCGTGATCAACAACATCCAAATCGTCGCCTGGCGCCAGTTTCTCATCCACGGCGCCATCAACGGCCAGGGTCTCAACCCAGCGGAGCAAGCCTTCTTAGGCTCCGTCATCAGCGGGCTGCCATGGAACCTCAAAATCTTCGTCGCCTTCGCCTCCGACGTGCTCCCCATCTGCGGCTACCGGCGGCTCACGTACATGGCCATCGGATTCATCCTTCAGGGCGGCGGGTGGATCCTCCTCGGCCTCTTGGGAGGCTCCGCCTCGTTGTCCGTAATCTCGGCGCAGGTGATTGCCCCTGAGTGCACTTGATTGCTACCGATGACACCTGATTTCGTGCGGCTCGGCCTCATTGGCGCTCCTTTCGGCAGCAATTCACCTGCACGATGGGCCAGATGATGGTGGGCGTCATGTGCGACGCCCTCATCGTAGAGAGCGTCGCGATGGAGAAAGGATCCCGAATCGGCTACCTGCAGACCACGTGCCAAATCTTCTTCGCGCTCGGTGGGCTTGCGGGGACCGCACTCTCTGGCGCCCTGCCACAGTTCGCCGGTGTCTCCTATGAATTCATGTTCTTGCTACGCGGCATCGCCGCCCTCGCCGTCGTCCTCCCCGCAATCCTCACCTTACACGAGAGGACGCTTGAGCGGCGCGGAGTCAGCGCTGGCCCCTTGCGCGCGGCGAGTGGCCTGGGATCTGAGGCAGGCCATAGGGACTCTGAAGGCGACGAGGCGGCGGGCTGCATCGGCGGCGACGCGCTCGGTCTGCAGCAGGGCGTCCGACGATGCTGCGCGACTGCCGGCGCTACGGCCAAGGCTATCTGGTCGACGATGCAGCGCTTGCGCGTCTTCTATCCACTCGTCTTCATCTTCGTCTTCGCCGCCTCTCCAGGCTCAAGTGATGCCTTCAACACCTACCTGCTGCAACAGACGCCGCTCTGCCAATGGGTAAACACGAGCGGCCTATGCCTTGACGCGTCGGCCTCCGCGGCCGATTTGAGTTCAGGAGACTCTGGCTCGGGCGACGCCGGCGCGGGGAACTTGGGCATCGCTGACTGGTGTGCGCAATACTCCTCGCCGGCCGACGCGTCGACGTGCTCGGAGCAGTGGGGTGGGCTGGGCTTCAGCGACATGCTCTATACCACGTTCGGGCTGCTCGGCAGCGCTGGGAGTGTGCTGGGCAACTTTCTCTTCCGGCACTACCTGCTCTCGATGAACTGGCACAAATTGTTCGCGACCACCGTGCTCATTGCTTCAGCCGCCGGCACGCTGCAACTCTTCCTCATGTTTCGGCTCACCTCGAGCGGCCAGACCCTCAGTGAGCGACTGCACCTTCCTGCAGAGGCCTCCAAGATCGCCTTTGCCCTCGGCGACGACGTTATCGTCTCCGTCGCCAACCAGCTGCTAGCGATGCCCATCCTTGTGCTCATGGCGCGCCTCTGCCCGCCTGGTGCTGAAGGCACCACCTACGCCATCGTGACCTCGGTCCAGGCTGTAGGCGGCACCGTCGGCGGCGTGATATCGCAGCACGTGATCGCCGCCTTTGGCGTCACCAACACCGACTTTACGAACCTCTGGCAGCTCACGCTTGTCACCGCGCTCGCCAAGCTGATTGCCCTCCCCCTGCTGCCGCTCGTCCCGTCCGCCGCATCGCTCGACTCCCAAGACGAGCGTCGCTCTATCCTAGCAGGCTTCACCATGCTGCTCATCTTCACAGGCGGCCTCGGGTGGGCGCTGGCGCAGGTGTTCCTGACGCTCTTGTGAAGCGAGACGTTCCACTTGTGTGCAGTCATCTCAGATCTCTCACGTCAACGAGTCACGCTTCTCGCTTGCATGGCAGCATGAGCATGTGTAGCATGTGCGCATAATCTGAGTACATACTATTTAAGCGGCGTCGGTGGGGTTCGTGTACTCGTTTCCGCCGCTGCTTAGTCGTTAACCGTACCCGTTACCTTAAGCTTAACGCTCCGCTTTAAAGTCACATACACTTTTTTTGATCTCTCGTTGTTTTATTCGATTTGTTTGCGCAGATCAATGTGTAATGACTCGCGGCGCGGTCCATCGACAGGGCTCGACACCTAACGTACGCTATAGCTGTCGTGTGTACACGAAGGCTCGGCTAATAAGCCCGCACACTAAATGCTACAACCTCGTCTTGCGTTGTGGTTGTGGCGTGCATGAGCCATGACGTTCGGGGTTTCCAGGCACAAGCTTTCGTGTGTAATACGATACCATGCTGTACAGTAGTCAGTGCTCAGTGAGTCAGTCATGAGTCGAGCCACTCGGGATGTCTCTGGGATTCCTGGCTTTTCCGTTCCGCTTGAGCCTTGATTCGGGGGCGTTCACGAGGTCCGATGCGCGCGCGCCATCACGCCTCGAGCTGCGCCTCCCGGAGCAGCGGCGCCGCCTCGTCGAGCTTGCCTTGGTCCTGCAGCAGCGACGCCAGGTTGCTGATGGAGGTGAGAGTGCCTGGGTGCCGATTACCAAGCGTCGAACGCAGCACCTGGAGCGCCTCCCGGAGCAGCGGCTCCGCCTCGTCGAGCTTGCCTTGTTTCTTCAGCAGCGCCCCGAGATTGTTCATGGCGGCGAGCGTTTTGGGGTGCCGATCGCCGAGCGTTGCACGGCGCCCATCGAGCGCCTCCCGGAGCAGCGGCGCCGCCTCGTCGAGCTTGCCCTGGTCCCGCAGCACCGACCCCAGATTGATGATGGAGGCGAGTGTGTCAGGGTGCAGATCGCCGAGCGTCTCGCGGCTCGCCTCGAGCGTCTCGCGGAGCAGCGGCGCCGCATCTGCGAGATTACCCTGTTTCTTCAGCAGCATCCCCAGGTTGTTCATGGTGGTCAGAGTGTCAGGGTGCCGATCGCCGAGCGTCACGCGCATGGCCTCAAGCGCCTCGCGGAGCAGCGGACCCGCCTCCTTCAGATTGCCCTGGTCCTGCAGCAACGACCCCAAGCTGTTCATGGCGGCGAGCGTTTCAGGGTGCCGATCGCCGAGTATCTCACGGCGCCCATCGAGCGACTCCATGAGGAGTGGTTGCGCCTCATCGACATCGCCTTGGGAGTACAGCAGCATCCCCAGGTTGTTTATGGCGGCCAGAGTGTCAGGATGCCGATCGCCAAGCGTCTCACGGCACGTCTCGAGCACCTCCTGGAGCAGCGGCGCCGCCTCGTCGAGCTTGCCCTGGTCCCGCAGCAACGACCCCAAGTTGTTCATGGCGGCGAGTGTGTCCGAGTGCCGATCGCCAAGCGTCTCACGGCACGTCTCGAGCGACTCCCGGAGGAGTGGTTGCGCCTCATCGACATTGCCTTGGGAGTACAGCAGCATCCCCAGATTATTCATACAGGCGAGCGTTTCAGGGTGCCGATCGCCGAGCGTCTCACGGCTCGCCTCGAGCGCCTCCCGGAGCAGCGGCGCCGCCTCGTCGAGCTTGTCCTGGTCCTGCAGCAGCGACCCCAGATTGATTATGGAGGTGACCGTATCAGGGTGCCGATCGCCGAGCGTCGCACGACTAATCTCGAGCGCCTCCCGGAGCAGGGGCGCCGCCTCGTCGAGCTTACCCTGGTCCCGCAGCAGCAACCCCTGATTTGTGCTGGAGTCGATAGTGTTACGTTGCTTGCTCATCTCAGTAGCCGATTTGGTGGTGGCCGCTGAGGCGACGGCATCGTCCTCGTTGTCCTCGTCAACGCAAGCGCCCATCATCGCTGAAAAGAGCGCTGCCTCGGCCGCCGCCTTCTCGGCCGCCGCCTTCTCGGCCGCCGCCATCGCCGCGGCCTGGGCCTTCTCGGCCGCGGCCCTTTCAGCCGCGGCCCTCTCGGCCGCCGCCTTCTCAGCCGCTGCCCTCTCGGCCGCGGCCTTCTCGGCGGTGGCCTTTTCGGCCGCGGCCTTCTCGGCCGCCGCCTTCTCGGCCGCCGCCAACGCCGCCTTCGCCGCCGCCTCGGCCGCGGCCCTTTCAGCCGCGGCCTTCTCGGCCTCGGCCGCGGCCCTCTCGGCCGCCGCCTTCTCAGCCGCGGCCTTCTCGGCCGCGGCCTTCTCGGCGGCGGCCCTCTCAGCCGCGGCCTTGGCCGCCGCCTCGGCCGCCGCCTTCTCGGCTGCCGCCTTCTCGGCCGCCGCCAACGCCGCCTTCGCCGCCGCCTCGGCCGCGGCCCTTTCAGCCGCGGCCTTCTCGGCCTCGGCCGCGGCCCTCTCGGCCGCCGCCTTCTCAGCCGCTGCCCTCTCGGCCGCGGCCTTCTCGGCGGCGGCCCTCTCAGCCGCGGCCTTGGCCGCCGCCTCGGCTGCCGCCTTCTCGGCCGCCGCCTTCTCGGCTGCCGCCTTCTCGGCCGCCGCCAACGCCGCCTTCGCCGCCGCCTCAGCCGCGGCCCTTTCAGCCGCAGCCTTCTCGGCCTCGGCCGCGGCCCTCTCGGCCGCCGCCTTCTCAGCCGCTGCCCTCTCGGCCGCGGCCTTCTCGGCGGCGGCCCTCTCAGCCGCGGCCTTGGCCGCCGCCTCGGCTGCCGCCTTCTCGGCTGCCGCCTTCTCGGCTGCCGCCTTCTCGGCCGCCGCCAACGCCGCCTTCGCCGCCGCCTCGGCCGCCTCAGCCGCGGCCCTTTCAGCCGCAGCCTTCTCGGCATCTGCCGCGGCCCTCGCGGCCGCGGCCTTCTCGGCCGCCGCCCTCTCGGCCGCGGCCTTCTCGGCGGCGGCCTTGGCCGCCGCCTCGGCTGACGCCTTCTCGGCCGCCGCCTTCTCGGCTGCCGCCTTCTCGGCTGCCGCCTTCTCGGCCGCGGCCTTCTCGGCGGCGGCCTTGGCCGCCGCCTCGGCTGACGCCTTCTCGGCCGCCACCTTCTCGGCCGCCGCCTTCTCGGCCGCCGCCTTCTCGGCCGCGGCCTTGGCCGCCTTCTCGGCCTTGGCCGCCTTCTCGGCCGCCGCCGCCTTCTCGGCCGCCATCTTCTCAGCCGCCGCCTTCTCGGCCGCCGCCCTCACGTTCTTGAAAGCCGCCGCCCTCTCGGCCGCCGCCTTCTCGGCCGCCGCCTTCTCGGTGGCGGCCTTTTCGTTGGCGGCCTTGCCTGCCGTCTGCGCTGCCGCCTCCTTCTCGGCCGCCGCTTTGGCCTCCGCCTCAGCCGCCACCTTCTCAGCTGCCGCCCTCTCGGCCTTTTCGGCCGCCGCCCTCTCGATGACGAGCGGCAGCGGCGGAGCGCTTCGTTGGGATCTCCCAACTGATTTCTGACCGTCGCTTCCTGGTGTGCGGGCACTCTTTTCATACGCGTCGCGGCCCGAGCTCGCCGGCCGGTTCCAGCCGAAAGGCGACCAGACAGAGCTCACCGATGCTGATGGCGGCACGGATGCTCGAGGGGACATGCGGAGCGGAGGGACGCGACCTTGCACCGAGGGCCTTCGCGTCCATGAACGCTCATCAGGGCTCAAGTCCAGACTGGTGCCATCCTCTCGTGCCTTGATCTTGAGGAGCTCGGCAAGGCTCACCTTGCCGTCGCCCGAAGGGCCACCCGCACTGATGACACTTCGGGCGTCCGCTTCAGTGACGGATTCGTCAATCTCGGCAAGAAAGGCATGCAACTCTCTCAGTTCGATCCCGTTTTCGTCGGCATTCATGCGCCTAAAGCCATCGACCATCATGGCCTTGTCGACACTTGCCAATAACATGGCGACACGATCGGTGATGCTCGAGCCTTGCGAGACGACCACTTCGGACGTGGCGGCGCCCAACACGGCGTTCATGCCTGACGCGTCGCCGCCCCAAAGCTCGCCCAGTGTGGGCTCGCGGCGGATGGAACGCAGCTGGGCGTTGTCGTCGTCGGGCGGGCCCGTCGACGTCGATGACGGCATTCGCTGGCATTGTGGAGTCTTGTCAGGGAGCACATTCATGGGCGTAGCGAAATGCTCGTCAGGAGGATGGTTCATGGCGGTGCGCATCCCTCCGTTGGGATCCCGTCGGGAGGGTGGCGCAACCTCGTCTACATGGTCTTGTTTCTTCCGCAGCGCCTCGAGATTGTTCATGGCGGCGAGCGTTCTGGGGTGCCGATCGCCGAGCGTCGCACGGCGCCCATCGAGCGCCTCCCGGAGCAGCGGCGCCGCTTCGTCGAGCTTGCCCTGGTCCCGCAGCAGTAACGCCAGATTGCCGATTGTGTCGAGTGTGTCAGGGTGCAGATCGCCGAGCGTCTCGCGGCTCGCCTCGAGCGCCTCCCGGAGCAGCGGCTCCGCCTCGTCGAGCTTGCCTTGTTTCTTCAGCAGCATCCCCAGGTTGTACATGATGGTCAGAGTGTCAGGGTGCCGATCGCCGAGCGTCACGCGCATGGCCTCAAGCGCCTCGCGGAGCAGCGGACCCGCCTCCTTTAGATTGCCCTGGCCATAGAGCAGCATCCCCAGGTTATTCATGGCGGCGAGCGTTTCAGGGTGCCGATCACCAAGCGTCTCACGGCACGCCTCGAGCGACTCCCTGAGGAGCGCTTGCGCCTCATCGACATTGTCTTGGGAGTACAGCAGCGACCCCAAGTTCTTCATGGCGGCCAAAGTGTCAGGATGCCGATTGCCGAGCGTCGCACACAGAGCGTCGAGCGCCTCCCGGAGCAGCGGCTCCGCCTCGTCGAGCTTGCCCTGGTCCCGCAGCAGCGACCCCAGATTGATGATGGAGGTGGCCGTATCAGGGTGCCGATCGCCGAGCGTCGCACGACTAATCTCGAGCGCCTCCCGGAGCAGCGGCTCCGCCTCGTCGAGCTTGCCTTGTTTCTGCAGCAGCATCCCCCGACTGTTGATGGAGGTGACGCTCCTCGAGCCGGAGGTCGAGGCACGCGGGCGACCGCTGTCTGTGCGGGCACACCTTTCATACGCGTGACGGCCCGAACTCGCCGGCCGATCTGTGTGCATATTGACAGCAGCCAAGAAGGCAGGTTCGGGTTGTGGGATAGGCAGGACCGGAGGCTGAGCCACGCGAGGCTGAGCCAAGACGCCATCGCCAGGTGAGGCTGAGCCAGGTGAGTGTTGTTCACGCGGTTGGACGCCTTCCGCCACGGCTGGACGCGGCTGGACGCCAGAACGCGACCAGCCCGAGCGCGTCGATGTGGATGCCGACGCGGCTGCTGGTGGGACGTCGACCCGGGATATGCGAAGCGGAGGGACGTCGCCTTGCACCGAGGTCATTCCCGCCGCCGCCGCCTTCGCAGCCGTCGTTCCCTTCACCGCCGTGCCAACGGCCGCCGCCTCAAAGGCATCCACCGCCACCACCTCTGCAGCCTTCACACGGCGCTCCGCACCTCCAAACCCGTCGACGATCTGCTTGGCGGCGCTGCCGAGCTTCCTCGTTTGCGGCCGTGTGCGTACATCAGGGCTCAAGTCTGGACTGCTGTCGCACGATCGACCAAAGGACTCGGAGGACTCGGGGCTGCGAAGCGAGCGAAGGGACTGAGCGCCGTTCTGCGTCAGAGGTGGATGGGAAGGTTCCCCTTCAAGGGTCTCGGGGGCCTGTTGTGGCTGGGCTGGCTGAGGACGGCCAGAAAGGAAGTCGAGACGCCGTCGGCAGAGCAGCTGCTTCTGAGCAGCGCTGATCGTCACCGGGGCTACCTTTAGCGCGGCGGGCGACCCGACGAACTTCCACACCACCTGCCAAGCGACGTTCGCCGCCTCGAGCAGCGGATTGTCGGAGGGCACCTGCGCGTCGAGCATCGCGTCTGCCAGCGTGCGCCAACGGAAGGCAAATTCATGCCGCCGTCTGAGGCGGCGGCTCATCTTCAGCCAATTAGCACGTGCGCGGCGGTAGAGCGAGTCAAGGAGCGATCGCCGCATCACGAGTACTGGCCGCAATTGCCTTTGTATAATCGACGCCGCGAGGGAGCGAATCTCGATCCTCATCGCCTCCGCGTTGCGCCGGCGTACGGCGGGGCTGAGTCCCGTGCGCACTTGCCTCTGCAGGGTGGTCGCCGCCTGCTCCAGGCGCTGCTCCAGGCGAAACGCCTCGATCCTGGCCTTAAACTCGCGCTTAATCTCGCGCAGCTTCAGTTTCTTGCGCAGTCGGATCTGCACCCGCGTCGCCGCCGCCTCGCGCGCCACCTTAGCGGCGCGTGCCTGCAGCAACTTCCGCTTCGCCAGCAAGGCGCGCGCCCTCGCTTGCAGCAAAACCGCCCTCGTTTCCTGCTGCGCCTTCTCCGCCTTGCGCCGCTGCTCGCTCAGGCGGCGACATCGGCGGCGCAAGCACCACAGCAGGATGGCTCCGAGCAAGGCAACGGGTCCCACAGCGGCATAGATCACGCTGAGGATTGCGGGAGAGATGCTGCCAGCTTTGGCCACGACGCGCGTCGCCGTTGAGCCGTTGTGAAGAGCGGGGCTGCTCGGAGAGGCGGTCGCCGCCTGGACGATCGGCCCCTCCAAAGCATCCACGGTGAGCGAGGACGTGGCATTGTAGTGAACCCCGACGGCGACTGTGAGGCTTTGAGGGGTCTGTGCCGCCAGCACAACGACGTAATTCGTGGCGACGGTGCGGTTGGGCGCGGAGATGACGGCGGTGGCACGCACGGAGGCCGCCTCGACCATTAGAGTCACACGCGCCGGTGCCACGCCCAGAAGAGCCGCCATGCCTTGTCTGAGTGCAAGCCGCTCGGCGTCGCCGAATTGATCGACTGTCCACGACTGGAGCACGAGCGTAAAATAGACTTGATACCCTTGGTAGATATGCCCTGGAGGTGCGGGCGGCCACGACGGTGGCAACGGAGATGATGGGAAGGGCGCGGCGGGTGGGCGCAAGTGGGGCGATGGCGGCTGCTGCGGAGGTTGCGGCGGCGGTTGGTAAGGCAGCGGAGGAGACGGAGACGGTGGCGGCGAGGGTGGCGGTGAGGGTGGTGGCGGCGAGGGCGGCGGCGGTGAAGGCGGTGGCCAGGGCGGCGGCCGCGAAGGCGGCGGCCGCGAAGGCGGCGGCGGCGGTAGTTGTGGCATGTCCAAGGGGACCCCTGGTGGATACTGCGGTGGCGGCGGCGATGGCGGCGGTGGCGAGGGCTGCGGCGCCGAGGGTGGCGGCGGCGATGGCGGCGGCGGCGACGAGGGTGGATGCGAGGGTGGCGGCCGCAAGGGTGGCGGCGAGGGTGGGCTACGCGGCGGCGGTGATGGGG